>Ga0111538_10012609_pt1 | contig 11177 bp, 8 predicted proteins | sample SoiMethybrSBSTD1_FD_79669 | JGI IMG/M metagenome (GOLD analysis project Ga0111538, IMG submission 79669) | Bulk soil microbial communities from a Populus tree surrounding site in Tennessee, USA - Soil MetaG P. TD hybrid SBSTD1 (version 2)... | ecosystem: Environmental > Terrestrial > Soil > Tree... | reverse complement strand
GCCCAGCGGAGCGTCTCGCGCGTGAACCCCTGCTGCACCCAGGGGTTTCCCGTCACGTACTCGTCGTCGTCGTAGTTCGTGAAGTCGTGGCCGAGGATCGGCAAGAACACGCCCGCGACCACGAGCGCGAGCGCCGCGGCGATGAGCAGGCGACGCGGCGAGCGGGATCCGGCCACGCCGCCGTCAGACCCGGCGGGCGGCGGGGATGACCTCCTCCGCGAACGCCTGGATCTCGTCCACGAAGTACGGCGTGAAGAGCATGAAGATGAAGTGGGTGATGCCCGCCTTCTTGTAGCGCGCCACGGTGTCGAGGCACTCCTGCTTGTCGCCGATCATGATCGACTTCCGCGCCACCTCGGGCGTCGTCTGGCGCATGTTGGCGACGAGGTGGCAGACGAACTGCTCGCGCTCGGGCGCGCGGTAGCAGAGCGGCAGCATGATGGTCTTCTCGATGGCACTCGTGTCGCGCCGGACCTTCTCGCCGTGGTGGTCGATGATCGCGATCAGGTCCGCGAGCGCCTCGGCGGCGCCCCCGGGCGCGTTCCAGATGTCCGCGTGCTCGGCGACGATGCGGAGCAGCACCTTCTTCCCGCTGCCGCCGATCATGATCGGCGGATGGGGCTTCTGCACCGGCTTCGGGTTCCCCAAAGCGTCGCTGACGGCGTAGTGTTTCCCCTGGAAGGTCGTCTTCGGCTGCGTGAACATCCCCTTGATGATGCGCAGCGACTCGTCGAGCGCGCGCAGGCGCTCGGGGACGGTCTTGAAGTCGATGCCGAGCGTCCGGTGCTCGAGCTCGAACCACCCCGCCCCGATGCCGAGGTTCAGGCGCCCGCCGCTGATGATGTCGAGCGTCGCCGCCATCTTCGCGACCACGGCTGGATGGCGGTACGTGTTGCCGTTCACGAGGTGGCCGATGCGCGCCCGCTTCGTCGCCGTCGCCAGCGCCGTGAGCGTCGTCCACCCTTCGAGGCACGGGCCCTCGGGGTCGGTGAAGATGGGGTAGAAGTGGTCGAAGTTCCACAGCGAGTCGTAGCCCCAGCCGTCGGCCTTGCGCCACAGATCGAGCATGTCTGCCCACTCGACGTTCTGCTGTCCCGTCTGGAGCCCGAAGCGGATCGGATGATTGGCCATGGTGGCGGCGACGCTACACGAGGGCGGCGGCGGACGGAAGATGGTGGCGTGCCCTTGACGCGAACGGCGTGCCGCCCGATCATCCACCCGCGTGAGCATCCGGTTTGCCAACGTGCGGGGACGGGCGAGCCTGCTCGTCGGTGAATCGGTGATCGACGTCGAGCGCGCGTCCGGAGGGCGCTTCGGCGCCGACCCAATGGCACCCTTCGGGGTGTGGAGCGCGTTCGCGGACTGGGCGGCGGGAGCTCGCGCGGGCGCCGCGGACGGCCCGCTGGTCGAAACGGACCTCGAACCGCCGGTGCCGCGGCCCCGGAGCGTCTTCGCGATCGGGCTCAACTACCGCGACCACGCGCGCGAGGCGGGGCTCGAGCTGCCGAAGCAACCGATGGTCTTCACCAAGTTCCCGAGCTGCCTCGCGGGGCCGCGCGCCGACATCGTGTGCGCCTCCGAGCGCGTCGACTGGGAGGTGGAGCTGGTCGCCGTCATCGGGCGGGGCGGGCGCGCGATCTCCGAGGACGGGGCGCTCGCTCACGTCGCCGGATACACGGTCGGGCAGGACGTCTCCGACCGGCGGCTCCAGTTCGCCGACGCGCCGCCACAATTCTCGCTCGGGAAGTCGATCGACGGCTACGGGCCGATCGGTCCCGCGGTCGTCTCGCTGGACGCGTTCGGCGATCCGAACGATCTCGCGCTCACCTGCGACGTGTCGGGCGAGCGCATGCAGAGCGGTCGGACGAGCGACATGGTCTTCGGCGTGCCGGCGCTCGTCGCCTGGCTGTCGCGCTGGTGTACGCTCGCGCCGGGCGATCTGATCTTCACCGGCACGCCGGCCGGCGTGGGCTCGACGCGGAGCCCGCGTCGCTACCTCGTCCCCGGGGACGAGGTCGTGAGCACGATCGAAGGCATCGGAACACTACGAAACCGCTGCGTCGCTGCGGCGACGTAAGGAGAAAGACATGGCCGTCGACGAGGGGAAGCTGCATGAGTTCGTGAACAAGGCGCTCGGCGACATCGCCGGGAGCCTCACTGCCGCGCTCGTCGTCGTCGGCGAGCGGCTCGGCCTCTACCGTGCGCTCGCCGCCGGCGGTCCGATGACACCCGCGGAGCTGGCGGCGAAGACCGGGACGGCCGAGCGCTACGTCCGCGAGTGGTGCGCGCAACAGGCCGCGTCCGAGTATCTCGCCTACGACGCCGCGACGGAGCGCTATCGCCTCCTGCCGGAGCAGGCCGTCGCCCTCACGGACGACGCGAGCCCGTTCTGCGTCCTCGGCGGCTTCGTCGGGCTCACGGCGGCGGCCCGCAACCCTGCGAGGCTCGTCGAGCGGTTCAAGAGCGGTCGCGGCATCGGCTGGGACGAGCACGAGCCCGACCTCTTCGAGGGAACCGAGCGCTTCTTCCGCCCCGGCTACGCCGCGTTCCTGATCGGCGCGTGGATCCCGGCCCTCGAAGGCGTCCAGGAGAAGCTCACGCGCGGCGCCCGCGTCGCCGACGTCGGCTGCGGCCACGGCGCGTCGACGATCGTCCTCGCGCAGGCGTTCCCGAAGTCGACGTTCGTCGGCTTCGACTACCACGGGCCGTCGATCGAAATCGCGCGTGCGCGGGCGAAGGACGCTGGCGTCGGCGACCGCGTCCGCTTCGAGCGTGCGGCGGCGAAGGACTTCCCGGGGACCGGCTACGACATGGTCGCGTTCTTCGACTGCCTGCACGACATGGGCGATCCCGTGGGTGCCGCCCGGCACGTCCTCGGCACCCTCGCGGCCGACGGCACGTGGCTCCTCGTCGAGCCCTTCGCCCACGACCGCGTCGAGGACAACCTGAACCCGGTGGGGCGTCTCTTCTACGGCGCGTCGACGTTCGTGTGCACGCCGGCGTCGCTGGCACAGGAGGTCGGCCTCGCCCTCGGCGCTCAGGCGGGCGAGAAGCGCCTCCGCGACGTGCTGACGCAGGCGGGCTTCACTCGCATCCGGCGCGCCGCGGAGACACCGTTCAATCTGGTGCTGGAGGCTCGGCCGTAGCTGCTATCGGGCCGCCGCGAGCGTCATCCGCATCGGCAGGACCCGTCGGCTGAGCGGATTCACCATCAGGCCGAGCGTCTCCAGGGTCACGGCGCCGAGCAGCGCCGCCTCTTCCGCGTCGCCCAGCACGACCGGCGACGTTCGCGAGCGCCCCTCGATCGTGAAGCGTGCCTCGGACACCCCTCGCCGCATGACGGTGCCGTCCGCCAGCGTGAAGTCCGCCGTTTCGAGCGGCTCGAGACGCAGCTTCTGCCACACGCGCGGCGGCAAAATCGTGAAGATGGCCCCCGTGTCCACCAGGCACCGCACTCGCACGCCGCTACCGTGCCGGCCCGGATGCCGGACCGTGGCCGTCACGTACGACAACCCCATCGTAGACCTCCGCGTTCGCACCTGGGCGGGCCTCCCGATCATGGTGGTCAGGCCGCGGCGACGCAACGCTGCAGGAGGAGTACCGCGGAGTAACGACGGCACGAAGTCCTGATGCCTCCATTCGCCAGCCGTGGTCAAGCGAGCGCCTCCAGACGCTCCGGCAGACGCGCCAAACTCCGGAGCGCGCTCCGCGCCGCGAAGTAGCCGCACATGCCGTGCACGCCGGCGCCCGGCGGCGTCGACGACGAGCAGAGGAAGAGGCGCGGGTTCGGCGTCGAGTAGGGATCGAGCCGCGGCACGGGCCTGGCGAAGAACTGCCACAGGTCGGAGACGCCTCCGGTGATCGCGCCGCCGATGTAGTTGGGATTCTCGCGCTCCACGTCGGCGGTGCGCATGACGTGGCGCGCGAGGATGCGGTCGCGGAACCCGGGCGCGAAGCGCTCGATCTGGCGCTCGACGACGTCGGTGAGGTCGGCGGCCGAGCCAGCCGGGACGTGCGTGTAGGCGTATCCCGTGTGGCGCCCCGCGGGCGCGCGCGAGGCGTCGAACTGGCTCTGCTGCACGAGGAGCACGAATGGGCGCTCGGGATGCTCGCCGCGCCAGACGGCGGCCTCGGCGGCGGCGATCTCCTCGAGGGTGCCGCCGAGGTGGACCGTCGAGGCCTCGAGGCAGCGCGCGTCGCGCCACGGGATCGGGCCGTCGAGCGCCCAGTCGAGCTTGAAGATGCCGGGCCCGTAGCGGTAGCGCCGGAGCCGGCTCACGTAGCCGGCGGGCAGCACCGGCGCCCCGACGTCGGCGAGCTGCGCCGGGCTCGTGTCGAAGAGGACGACGCGCGCGGGCGGCAGGTCCGCCAGCGAGCGGACCCAGCGCCCGGTCTCGACCTGGCCACCGAGCTCGCGCAGGTACGAGGCGAGCGCGTCGCCGATCGCGCGCGAGCCGCCCGCGGCGACGGGCCAGTCGACCACGTGGCCGGTGAAGGCGAAGATCATCCCGACCGCGGCCGTGAGCGGCCGCTCGAGGGGCAGGATCGAGTGCGCGGCACAGCCGGCGAGCAGCGCGCGTGCCCGCTCGCCCTTGAAGCGGGCGCCGAAGAGCGTCGTCGCCGGCAACAGGCCCTGGATCCCGAAGCGTGCCATGCGGAACGGATGCGTCGGCACGCGGACGGGCGCCAGGAGATCCGAGAGGAGCGCGTGCGGCTCGCGCAGGAAGGGCGCGAAGAGGCGCTCCCAGGCACGCCCGTCGGCGCCGAGCTCGGCCGCCGTCTCGCCGAGCGAACGGCGCAGGAGCACCGCGGGCTGGCGGTCGAGGGGATGCGCCACGGACGCCGGCGGATGGATCCAGGAGAGGCCGTGCGCCGCGAGCGGCAGGGCGCGGAAGTACGGCGACAGCGCGCCCATCGGATGGCAGCCGGAGCAGACGTCGTGCGCGAAGCCGGGAAGCGTCAGCTCCGCGGTGCGGATGCCGCCGCCGATCGTTTCTCTTGCCTCGAGCACGCGGACCGTACGGCCGGCACGCGCGAGCTCCACCGCGGCGGCGAGCCCGTTCGGACCCGAGCCGACGACGACGGCGTCATCCACGGTGCGGGAGCTCGCCGAGGTCCCAGGGCTTCCGCCGGGCGAGGTCCGCGAGCTCGGCGTGGCCCTCTTCGAGCACGCCACGCTTCGCGTCGACGACGCGCCAGTGGAGCGTCGAGCCGAGGATCGGCTGCGCCTCGACGCAGATCACCCGGAGCTCGCCGTCCTCGAAGTGGCACTGCTCCTGCACGGCCGCGATCAGCCTCTCGTCGGCGAGATGCCCCTCGCCGAAGTTCCAGCCGACGACCGACGCCGCGACCGCCTCGCCGTCGCAGTACGTGTACTCCTGGAATGGGTTTCCCTCGGTGGCCCGCGGCAGGAGGAGGCCGAGGACCCGTCCCTGGAGGTGCATCGTGCGGAAGGCGAGGAAGCCGGTGTCCGCCTCCGCCGCCATCTCGGCGGGGAGGAAGCGCTGCTGCTGCTCGGTGAGGAGGTGGGCGGCGCGCTTCAAGGCGTCGAGCTTCCGGTAGCTGTGATTCCGGAAGAGCCAGGCGTTCCACGCCCAGTTGCCGGCGTAGTAGCGCATCGCCACGAGAAACGAGACGCGACTCGGCGCCAGGTTCCCGACGAGCGGCAGCACGAGGAGCGCGCCCACCAGGTAGAGCGCCAGCGGGGCCGAGCCGACGTCGAAGAGGCCGACGGTGGGGTGGCCGACGAAGAGGAAGAACGCGGTGTAGATGCTGAGCACGTTCCACTCGAACACGGCCGCGATCGGCAGATTGCTCAGGATGAACCCGTGCAGCATGAGGGCGAAGAACATCCCGAGCCATAGGACCGGACCCGGCCCGGTCACGAAGAGCAGCGTCAGCGGCGCGGCGAACTCGAGGAACGTGCCGGCGTGCGCCATCGCCTTCGCGAGCCGCGACGGCGTCAGGTCGTCGGGGTAGGAGACGAAGAGGCGCTTCCGCAGCGTCGGGCTCTTCAGGAGCGGGTTGTTCGCGGTCATGATCGGGACGACGTAGCCGAAGGCGACCGTGAGCTTCGACACGCCCGCCCAGAACCAGATGGCGAGCTGCACCCACTTGCAGGCGGCGATCCAGCTCCCGGCGAACGTGAAGCAGACGACCATCGCGAAGTGGTGCTCGACGCGCGCGGCGAGGAAGATCGTCTTGTCCCCGAGCCCGCAGAGCGGCAGCAGCACGACGACGGGGAGGAGCACGTCGGGCGTGATCGCGGGCTGCACGAGCGCGCGCACGAGGGAGGCCAGCAGCGCCGCATAGAGCGTCACGTCGAGCCACGTCCGCGTGTGCCCGCCGAAGAGCGGCATGGCCGGGAACGGCGCCAGCTTGGTGCTGCCGGGGCGGAGGAAATGGAGGAATGCGGTGAACGGCGGCCAGATGCGGAGCCCGAGCGGCCCGCTCATGCAGCCGAAGCCCATCACCTCGAAGAGGCTGGCCCACAGGAACGCCTTCTGGAAGGCGACATCGGCGAAGATCCACGACGTGAAGCCCGCGATCGTCCCGAGCCCGGGCGTGAAGCGGCAGAAGAACATCCAGCCGGCGATCAGGAGGGTGAGCTTCACTGCGTGGAACAGGTAGGCGGCGAGCGGATAGTTGAGGCCCTGGAGCACGTAGACGTTCGTGCCGAGCCGTACCCGCTCGGTGAAGCCGAGCTTCGCCCAGTCGGCCGGATCGATCGGCGCCGCCGCGGCGCCGGCGCGGGGCGCGGGCCGAGGTGTCGACATCGTGCGCCTCTCTTCGCGCGAAAGGCGGCGTCTGTCTAGGAGCGGGCCCCGGCCGCCGCGAGGGAATTTTCTTGACCGCCTCTGGACGCGCCTCGTAGACTGCCGGCCGGCATGGCGACCACCGCAGCATCCTTGCGCGCGTGGTGGGGAGTCGTGCTCGCCGCCGTCCTCGCGGTGCCCGCGAGTGCCGCGCCGCTCGGCCCCCGTTATCGCGACGGCGAGCTGCTGGTCCGCTTCGCCGACGGGGCGGCCGCCCGCGGCAGGGCGACGCTCCGCGCCGGCGTGGCACGGCGGTTCGCCGGCGTCCGCGATCTCGCGCTCGTCACGCTGCCGCCCGGCGTGGGCGTCGAGGAGGCGCTCGCCGCGTATCGTCGGGACCCGGCGGTGGTGTACGCGGAGCCGAACTACACGGTCCGCGCCGCCGTCGTCCCGAACGACCCCGAGTTCCCGAATCAGTGGAACATGTCCACGATCGACGCGCCGGGCGCGTGGGACGTCACCACCGGGAGCGCAGACGTCGTGGTCGCGGTGCCGGACAGCGGCGTCGAATACACCCATCCCGACCTCGCACCGAACGTGTTCCGGAACGAGGCGGAGTGCGATGGGGATGGCGTCGACGACGACTCCAACGGGTACGTCGACGACTGCTTCGGCATCGATCCGACGACGCCCGACTCCGACCCCATCGACGACGACGGCCATGGAACGCACGTCGCCGGGATCATCGGCGCCGTCGGCAACGACGGCATCGGCGTGGCCGGCATCAACTGGCAGGTCAGGATCCTCGCCTGCAAGATGCTGAACGCCGCCGGCAGCGGCACCATCGCCGAGGCGCTCGAGTGCCTCGACTACATCACGGCGATGAAGACGCGGGGCGTGAACGTCGTCGCCATGAATGCGAGCTGGGCGACCAACGGATTCAGCCAGGCGCTGTTGGATTCGATCGAGGCGGTGCAGCAGGCCGGCATCCTCGTCGTCGCGGCCGCGGCCAATGCCGCCACCGACGTCGCCTCGTGCCCCGTGTACCCGGCGGGCTTCGAGATGCCGGGTCTGCTGGCGGTCGCGGCCACGGATCTCACCGACGAGCTGTCGGACTACTCCAACTTCGGCGAGGGCACCGTCCATCTCGGCGCACCCGGAGGCGGCCTCGCGATCCAGACGTTGGTGCGGAGCACGTGGCTGAACGGGGGCTACGCGAACCGTACCGGCACGTCGATGGCCGCGCCGCACGTCACGGGCGTCGCCGCGCTCCTCCGCGCCCAGGATCCGCTGCGGGACTGGAAGGCGATCCAGAACCTCCTGATGGCCGGCGGCGATCCCAACGCGTCGCTCGGCACCACGACGATCTCCGGGCGCCGCCTGAACGCGCGCGGCGCGCTCGAGTGCGTCGACTCGGAGGTCGTCGCGGGGCTCCACCCGCACGGCCGGCACTTCGTCACCACGGAGGGCGCCCCGTACTCGATGTCGCTCTCGGCGCTGCACATCCGCTGTGACGCGCCGGCCGGGGACGTCGCGGTCGTGCGGCAGCCGGGGAACCAGACGATCGCGCTCCACGACGACGGCGCGGCCCCCGACCGCGTCGCCGGCGACGGCGTCTACGGCGCCGGCTGGTCGGCGACCCTGAACCGGACCTCGACGCTGACCTGGCCGGACGGCGACGTGGCGACCGTCCACGTCTGGCCGCTGCTCGCGAACATGCTGAGCAATCCGGCGCCCGAGCTCGAGGACTCCTTCGCACGCGCGCTGGCGATGGACGGCTCGAACGTGTTCGTCGGGGCACCCGGCGACGGGGCGGCGGGCAAGGCGTTCTGCCACTTCGGCAGCGTGTACTTCTTCGACCGCGACACGCGCGCGCTCGTGCGGACGATCGTGTCGCCCATACAGCCGACGTCGACCGGCCCCGCCGTCATCGCAGGCCAGTTCGGTGCGTCGATCGCCGTCGACGCCGGCCGGCTTCTCGTCGGCGCGCCGTTCGGGGGGTCTTCGTGCCTCGAATGCCAGCACGGCCAGACGTTTCTCTTCGACGCCGCGACCGGCGACCTGCTGCAGATCTTCGAGTCCGGGGACAGGACGCTCTTCGACGTCGGCCGGAGCGTCGCGATGGCGGGGAACAACGTCGTCGTGGGAGCGCCCCGGACCATAGGCGTTCCTTACGACGGTGTGGCCCTCCTCTTCGATCCGGCGACCGGTGCGCTCCGCACCACGCTGCTCGCGCCGACGCTCGGCGACTCGGCCCTGTTCGGATACCGGGTCGCGGCAACGCCGACGCGCGCCGCCGTCAGCTCGGCGAACAAGGTGCACGTCTTCGACGCGGACCCGATGAGCCCGGGCTTCGGCCAGCCGATCATCACGTACGACGGCAACTCCTACGCATCGGGCGGTGGGTTCGGGGCCGCCATCGCGTTCGTCGGGCAGTACCTCGTGATCGGCGCGCCCGAGGCATGGGATCCCGTGAACCGGACGAACGGGGCGGTCTTCGTGTTCGACGGGGCGACGCTCGTGCGGACGTGGATCAACCCGCTCTCCGTGGACGACGATCCGGCGCTGATCGCGCAGTTCGGAGCGTCGCTGGCGCCCTTCGGCAGCCGGGTCGTCGTCGGCGCCTCGGAAGCGCCGCCCGCCGACGAGCGGCGCGGCCTGGCCTACGTGTACGAGATCGACGGCAGCGCGCCCGCCGAGACGTTCACCGCCATCCCACCGCTCGCGGGGAGCGGCTTCGGCGCGGTGGTGACCGCGCTCGACGACACGATCGTCGTCGCGGCGCCCGCCGCATTCGAGGGTGCCGGCTTCGGTGCGGCCTTCGCCTTCTCCCCGATGCTCGGCTTCCCGCCGACGCCGGAGCGCACCCTGATCGCGGCCAAGTCGTTCAGCCTCCGCGACGACACCACCGACCTCCGGCGACGTGCCGTGCGATTCCGTGCGACGACCCGCGACCAGCCGCCCGCGAATCGCGTCGTGCCCCCGGCCGCGGGATCGGGGGGCGATCCGACGCTCCACGGAGGCGTCCTGACCGTCTACAACGCCGCCGGCCTCACGTTGGATCTCGTTGCGCTGCCGCTGGCGGCGAGCGGGCCGGGAGCGGGGGCGGGCTGGACCCGCGTGGGGACGACGTCCTCTCCTCGCTACGCCTACACGAGCGCGAGCGCGAACGGCCCCGTCGCGCGCCTGGTCGTGAAGCCGGACGGGATCGTGCTCCGCGGCGGGAAGAGCGGCTGGGGCTACACGCTCGACGAGGCCGCGCAGGGCCAGGTCGCGCTGCGACTCCAGCTCGGCGATGCGCCGCCGTGGTGTGCCGTGATTCCCGCGAACGCCGCGCGCCAGGATCGGCCCGAGGTGTTCATCGGCCGACGCAACGCGCCGGTTCCCGTCGCCTGCCCGCCGCTTCCCTGAGCCGGGGGCGATTTCAGGCGTCGACGGCGAACGCGGCGAGCCGCTTCTCCACCAGCCTCCGCTCGCCCTTCGCCGCCTGCCGGAACGCGCGCGGCGACACGCCCGCGGCGCGATGGAACGTCCGCACGAAGTTCGAGAGGTCGCCGAAGCCGACGTCGTAGGCGACGTCGGTGACCGGGACGTCGTGGTCGGCGAGCAGGCGAGCCGCGTGGCGGAGACGCGAGCGGACGAGGTACTGGTGCGGGGTCACGCCGAGGACGTTCGCGAACAGGCGCAGGAAGTGGAACGCGCTCAGGCCGGCGGCCCGCGCCGTGCTCTCGAGATCGAGAGGCTCGTGCGAGTTCTCGTCGATCCAGAGCGCCGCCTCGACGGCGCGCCGGCGATCGCGCGCTCCCGCCTCCGAGCGCTTCGGCGCCCGCCCCGCGACAAGATCCGCGAAACGCGCCGCGAACGTCAGGCCCACCTCGTCCAGCCCGACGTCGCTCGCGCCCTCTGCCGAAGACTGCGCGAGCTCGCCGAGGACCATCAGCTCGGGGAGGGGAGGAACGCCGCCCGCCCGCCAGATCGCGGGCGGCGCGCCGATCGCATCGACGAGCGCCGGCGCGAGCTCGAAAGACAGGCATTCGTCGCCGCCGGCGTGCTCGTGCGTGCACACGTACTCGTCGCCGGGTTGGCCGACGAGCACCGAGCCGGCCACGAGCTCGAACGCGTCGCCGCGGAGACGATAGGTGAAGCTGCCCTCGCGCACATAGGAGACCGTGTAGCCGCCGTGCACCTCGACGAACGGCTCATCCGGTGCACCGCCGTCGCAACGGTAGTCCGTGGCCGAGACCGGGCCACGCCGGAGCACCGTGGTCAGCGCCATGCCCCGAGGTCTAGCCGCGGCGACGAGCCCGGGCAACGGGAGTCAGTCGGGCCGCGCGAGGAACGCTATTTCGCGGCGCGCTCGGCTGCCCGCCAGAGATACCACGCGGCGACCGTCCGGTACGGCGCCCACCGCTCGCCGCGCCG
>Ga0111538_10012608_pt1 | contig 11178 bp, 14 predicted proteins | sample SoiMethybrSBSTD1_FD_79669 | JGI IMG/M metagenome (GOLD analysis project Ga0111538, IMG submission 79669) | Bulk soil microbial communities from a Populus tree surrounding site in Tennessee, USA - Soil MetaG P. TD hybrid SBSTD1 (version 2)... | ecosystem: Environmental > Terrestrial > Soil >... | reverse complement strand
GGGCAAGTTGATGTATCCTTATGAAAAAGCACAGTAAGCGCTTGCTTCAAGTCCCTGAGAAATCAATCCTCATACCGAACGACCCGAACCGCATTAGATCGAACAGTCTCATTCGATGATCTCGTCGGCACTCGATGAGAACCCGGGCGGGACGTCGAGGCCAAGCGCCTTCGCAGTCTTCAGATTGATCACGAACTCGAAGTTGGTTGGCTGAACGATAGGCAGCTCGGCAGGCTTTTCGCCCTTTAGAATCCGGCCGGTGTAGATGCCGGCCTGACGATAGGCATCGGCGAGGCTCGTGCCGTAGCTCGCCAAGCCGCCGGCCCTGGTAAACTCGCGCCTTTCAAAAATCGCCGGAACGCCATAGCGCGCTGCCAGCGCAACGACTTGATCACGTTCGCTGTTAAAGAACGGGTCGGAGCCAACCAGCAGCGCGCCGGCGCCCGACTTGGTCACGGTCGCGAACGCCACGTCGATGTCGCGTGCGGTACTCGCGCTAAGGATGCTCACTTGTTGCCCGAGGGCGCGAGCGGCATCCTGAACACCCCTCAACTGAGTTTGAAAATTCGCATTGGTTGGGTTGAACAATACCGCTATCAACGCGGCAGCCGGAACCAGCCCGCGAAGGAGCGCCAGTCGCTTTCCCTCCAACACTTGCTGAAAGATGTACACCCCGGTTGCATTGCTGCCCGGCCGGTTGAGGGTCAATACCAAGCCGGATGTGACCGGATCGGCACCACTTACGAAGACAATTGGAATCGTTGTGGTTGCCGCGTAGGCGGCAAGTGCCGCGGCGCCGCCTCCCGCCGTAACGATCACGGCCACACGCCGGCCGACAATGTCTCCGGCCAGCGTTACAAGTCGATCCGTCTGACCATTCGCCGAGCGGAAATAAATCGCCACATTCCTGCCCTCGATGTAACCGGCGTCTTTCAGGGCCTGGCGGAATGCCGTCATCAGGTGAAGATCAAAGGACTGGCCGTCGAGAAAACCGATCACCGGCATTGCCGGTTGCTGCGCGCGCGCCACAAGTGGCCACGCAACCGCACCACCGAGAAGTGCAATGAATTTCCGGCGCCGCATAAGCCCCTCACACGAAGGGTCACAGCTTACCATACGCCGAATAGAGTTGGGCTTGTGCACCACAGCAAATCGGATTGTTCAGTGTCCGCTTTGGGTCAAAAGCCGACATATGCGCTGCAGCAAGCCATGTCCGCTTTACCCCCAATAGCGACCGCGAAAGCGGACATCCCCAACGTGCGAAGCATATCGACCCTCCTTCTGCGAACTACCCACAAGTCGATATAGCACCCTGTTCGCCATACCGAATCATGCCGACTCGGTTTAAAACTTGGTCCGTGATTCAAACTCAAAGGGGTGCACTGTGCTCAAGTCGCTAGTGCAACTCACGGGATATGCGACGGCTTGTGCATTGCTTGCTGCTTTCGCAGTTGGGGCTGGGCTATGGGTGAGCTTGGCGCTGATTAGTCGTTAGCTTGATGGCGCCTGGCGACTCGACGATCTAAGTCCCCTTTCTTTTTGATCGCCCGCGCTATATCCGGCCCGCATGTTGTGGCGTGTGCGTAACTCTCGCGGTAGGCCATTGAGTGCCCGGACTTGCCGAGGGTGCTTGCAAGCTATCAGCCGGAGGCTGGGTTAATGCATGTGCTTCGTATTTTATTGCTGGTGATGACGGCAGGCGTTTTAGCTTTCTTTCTATACCAAGCAATTACTCGGCAAATACCAAGAGACGCTTTCTGGACTGTAATTGCCATTGCCTGCGGCTTTAGTTTGAATCTGATCTATCTCTGGTTCTCTACACCGGGCGGAACGCCAGTGGCTATCGAGGATAAACCACCTGTCGCTGTGGAAGAAAAAGCACCCGTGGTCGGTAAGGCAAACGATGCTGGTCCACAGGCCGAAGAGGCCAGCGGCAAGCAGGCCTTCACGCCAAACTGTGAAAAGGAAATACGGCGTACAGCCGATTTATTAAGATTTTTTGCAAATAGAATCCAAGCGGGAGAGGAAACACAATCGGTCGTTGGTGACATGAGACAGCAAGAGAAAAGAATAGCGGTAGTTTGCCCTGATTAAGCGACCTGGATAAAAGTCAAAAATCCGAAGGCTCCCGCCGCCACTCGCGCAGTAGATGGGACGTTCTAATGAACCGAAAGTTCATCGTTGCTATTTTGCTGGTCGCCACCGTACCGGTGTACGCACAGGCTCAAAATCCGAAAGTGAGCCAGGGTGACGCACAGAAGGTCGTAACAGTCATCAGCAGCGACAAAGTCAAAACCCAAACCTATTGCGAAATAATGAAACTCGGCGAGCAGCTCGGGCAGGCCTACGAGAAGAACGACAAAAAAATGATCGTTGAGTTGTCCCAGAAACTTGAAAGAATGGAAAAAGCCCTCGGACCCGAATATGTCGCATTGCTCGATGGGCTTCAGTACATCGATCCGGAAAAACACCAGCTTCATGCGGAGTTTTTGTCGGCATTCGGAGCACTCGCTAGGCTGTGTACGAGATAAGTCTCAAAAACCCCGGCGGATGAAAAAGATATTGACCTTGGGCTTCCTGCTGCTCGGCTTGCAGCAATTATCGGCTCAAACCTTGCCGTTCTATGATCTTAGTTATTACGACAGCCCCAAATGCGTAAAAGAAAAAGCAACTAGCTTTGCAAAAAACACTAATACCAAAGCAGACGAAGCCGTCGGCAGGTCAATATGCCAGGTAGCGAAAATGTCCGGGGAGTCTTTTCGCAAAGATATAGCGAAACGGTGGGACACGATTCCATCTGAAGCCAGGTTGAAGTGCATCAACGATTTAGAACAAGCGCGAAAGTCTGGGCGGATACCGATGGTCGACTATGGCATGCTTGAAAGTTGCATTAATGACCTGACGAAAAAATAGGGAACCCGAATGCGGGTTATCAATCACCTATAACACCCTCGGCAAATCCGGACGCCGCGCACCGCATGAATCATTCGTATTGTGCGCCATCTTCTTCGGACAATCGGCGGTGATCTCATCGAGCCAATCGATCAATTTGGCATTGCCTCCACGTTCCTCGATTACATGCTGCACCCGATAGCGACCAGCGCGGCTGCATCTATGGCGTCGGTAACACCGGTATCCCAAAGCAGCCGTAAGCTGCACAGCCGAGCAGGCCAAGATCAGCCAAAGAATTTTTTAAATAAAAAATCAAACTTCGCTTCGAATTTTTGCGGGCTTTGAATCAAGGATGTCAGCACCAAGCTCTGGCACAATACTGCTGTCGAAGCAGCCACAGCAAAGAGCCTTACGGGTCTCTAGTTCGATGCGCCGCCCGCTCGGATACTCAATGTACCGCCGAACGAACCCCCCGTGGCTTTCGAGAATATACTTCGTGCCGACAGGGAAGCGTTTTGGAAGCCGCGGGGAACGACGCATACTCAACACTCCACTGTACTCGCCAGAGCGAGCAGCGTGCGTTCCTTGTGTGAAGAAATCGTTACTTATCCGCGACTGTGAATAACTGACGCTGCACATACCTGCAACTCCGAAAGCGGACATTCATGAGCGTCAACGGCATGTCCGCTTTGGGTCAAAAGCAGACATTTGCAGTGCAAAACGTCATGTCCGCTTTGCCCCCGAAAGCGGACATTGACGCCACGCAAACGGATGTCCGCTAGGGGGCCAATAGCGGACTATTCGCCATTGACGGTAGTTCCAATTGCATCTGTCATTAACATCGATCACCGGCGCTAGTGCCACGTGGTGCTTGGGAGCGGAATGATGCTGCAGCTTTATGGCAACCCCCGATCACGAGCGATGCGATGTCTCTGGATGCTCGAGGAAATGGGTAAGCCATATCAGCTAATAGAGAAGAGTACCCGCGCCGACGATCTGCAGAGCGCCGAATATCTACGACTGAATCCGAATGCGCGAATTCCGACTCTCGTGGATGGTGATCTGGTGTTGTGGGAATCAATGGCGATTAACCTCTACCTCGCTCAAAAATACGAAGGACCCATGCACTGTGCCGGTCCCGAGGTGTTGGGTCTGGCTGCTCAGTGGAGCTTCTGGGCCATGTTGGAAATGGAAGAATTGCTACTCGATTTGTTGCAGCATCGCGCAATGCTGCCCGAATTTGCGCGCGATGCTTCATATGCAGAACGCGACGAGTTGTTGCTAAAAAAGCCACTAGGCGTGCTCAATGATGCCTTAGCGGGGCGCGATTATTTGGTGGGCAATAGCTTTACCGTCGCCGATCTCAACGTGGCGGGAATCCTCGTATGGGGCAAGATGAGCCGACTGAATCTGTCGGACCACGCGGCAGTGACACGGTGGTTTGACGCCTGCTTGGCACGGCCCGCCTGCAGTCGAGTGCGTGATCGAGCAAGCCGTAAATGATAGGGATTTGCGGTGTCCCCATTCGAATTGCCTCTACGATGCCTCGACGTTTAACGGCACATCTAGAGCAAAAGGCCCCGGTCCAAACCGAAGCCCAATGCACGCCTTCTTGGTTGCGCCGACTAGCAACGAAACGCGCTTCCGTAACCTGGTTTCTTTCTTTGGCCCGGAGGGCAAAAGCCATACGACTTGGCACCGCGCTTCTTCGTCTTCGCTGCGAGGTAAAGGTGGGTCGCGTCAGTTATGCTCAGGCGAGGCGGAGTGTTATTCACGCCAGTGCCTGTGGCTGCTTGCGCTGCAGTAAAGAGCGAACCCAACGAAAGCACCGCAACTGCTGCAATTAAGATGCTCAAGGTGCGCATTAAATTCCTCCCAGTGTTCAGAACGCTCAATCGCTCAATCAACGCCGAATGTCAGTCGCAGTTCCCGTGCTCTGCCCGCTAATGTCCGCTTTGGGTCATTAGCAGACATTCGCGCCGCAAAAAGTCATGTCCGCTTTACCCCCCGAAAGCGGTTCGATGTCGGTATAATTGATAAGTTGGCTGCGCATAAGTCGGGGTTGGTCATGCCTAACGAGGAATTGGGTCGCGTTTTGGAAATGCCGGTCTCCTGTCCCCATTGTCCGAAATATTCAATGCAGCCGGTGGCTTTCGTTGTAACCAGTGAAAAATTTACCTGTTCTGACTGCGAGGCAACGATTAATCTCACAACGAAAGAGTGGGTCGCGTTTCGTCAAAAATTTCGAAATGCGCTCAAAGAACTCCAGCCGCTTTACAAACAACTACCGTGATGACGCGGCATAAAGCTCGCCGCCGGGGCTGTCCGCCAAACGGATGTCGGGTTTCGGAGGAAGCCGTTAGCCCGGGAAAAGCAGAGAAAGATTGGAAACATGCGCATTATCCATGTTTTCCGCCGTCGCTACTGGGGCGTTATTCTCGGGCTGCTTGTGGCAGCTCTAGTGAGAGGTTCTGCCGGCGCGCAAACCTCCGTTAAGTTCACACTTGATTGGAAGTTCGAAGGACCGGCCGCGCCCTTTCTGGTCGCCGTGGACCGGGGCTATTTCACCGCAGAAAATCTCGAAGTGATGATCGAGCCTGGGAACGGTTCGCTAGAGCCGATCAATCGCGTCGCGTCCGGCGCCTATGACATCGGCTTCGGCGATATCAACACACTCATCAAGTTCCGCGACCAAAAGCGAGGCGCCCCGCTCAAAGCGGTCTTTATGGTTTACAACAAGCCCCCCGGCGCGATCGTCGCGCGCAAGAGCCGTGGCATCACGACGCCGAAAGATCTGGAAGGAAAAAAGCTCGGCGCGCCGGCCAGGGATGCCGCTTTTGCCCAATGGCCCATCTTCGTTCAGACTACCGGGATCGACGCCAGAAAAGTGACGATCGTAGATGTCGGATTCGCGGCACGCGAGCCGATACTCGCTTCCGGCCAAGTCGATGCCATCACCGGATTTTCGTTCTCCTCATATTTACTCTCAAAGATCGCGGCGTACCCGTGGACGACATCGTTGTTATGTTGATGGGCGACTATGGCCTCAAACTCTACAGCAATGCGATCATCGTGAATGGAAAGTTGCGGCGGAAAATCCCGAGGCCGTGAAAGGCTTCCTGCGTGCCTTTCTCAAAGGGTTAAAGGACACGGTCACCAGTCCCACGCGCGCGATCGAAACGGTTCTCCGGCGCAATGAGGATGCCAAAAAGGAGGTCGAGCTCGAACGACTGCAAATGGCCATCAGAGATAATATTCTAACGCCGGAAGTGCGGACGAACGGCTACGGCGGCGTAGATAATGAGCGCTTCGAGCAGGCGATCGACCAGATTGGGCTGGCATACAAATTCAAGGCAAAACCGAGCGTGGCGGATATCTTTGATCTGTCGTTTCTTCCTCCTGCTGGCGAACGATCGGCTCGCTGACGTCTTAGGAGGTATCGCTTTGGGTCACTAGCGGACATTTTGACCGTCGAATGGGATGTCTGCTTTACCCCCGAAAGCGGACATGTGCGGTGCAACTACTGATGTCCGCTTTGGGCCAATAGCGGACATCGCGCCACTTACTCGATCACCTCGTCGGCGCGGGCGAAAAGCGAGGGAGGCACGGTGAGGCCAAGCGCCTTGGCGGTCTTGAGGTTGATTACAATCTTGAACTCGGTAGGCGCTTGGATCGGGAGGTCGGCAGGCTTCTCGCCTTTGAGGATGCGACCAACATATCTGCTCGCCTGCCGAAACTGATCGACGACATCAATACCGTATGAGAGTAAACCGCCACTAGCTGCCCAATTACGATATGGATACACAGCCGGCACACGGTGCCGGACGCTCAAATCTATAATTAGTTGTAGATGCACCGCCGTGACCGCATCCGGCGGCACGATCAATCCACCGTTTTGTTTGCGTGAGAACGCTTCTATTCGGCCTTCGATTTCGTCGCCATTACGCACCGGGCCCGGATCAATTTCAATCGCACGTCCTTCCGCAAGGGATTTAGAAAATCGAGTGTATCCTGTCCATTGCGGGACATTTTCGGGTTTTAGCAATAGTAGGACCCGCGAGGTGCTTGGCGAGATCTCCCTGAGAATCTCAAGCCACTTACCGACCATCGAATATTCATAGGTGGTGAATCCAGTGATATTCCCCGCTGGGTGCGCGAGGCTCGATACAATGCCAGCCTGAACTGGATCGGAGACTTGGGTGAATACCACCGGTATGGAGCGTGACACTTTTTGCACAGCTGATGCGACCACGGTGCCGAGAATCAGAATTACGTCCGGATTGGAGTCAACAAGTTGGATGGCACGGTCCTGTATGACCTTGGTGTTGCCATCGCCATATCGCACATCGATCCGCAGATTTTTCCCTTCGCTCCACCCCAAGCTCTGCAGCTCATGGCGCATCGCTGCGATGCGTGCAGGTGTGTCAGGATCGCTTTCTCCGGTGGCAAACAAGACGCCGACGCGTCGCATGCGGTCAGGCTGCTGCGCGCGTGCTGTCAGCGGCCATGACGCTACCGCACCGCCGAGAAGTGAAATGAACTCGCGCCGTCTCACTCGATCACCTCGTCGGCGGCATTCAACAGCCCAAACGGCACGGTTAGGCCCAGCGCTTTGGCAGTCTTGAGATTGATAGTCAGGTCGAACTTGGCCGACTGAATAACTGGCAACTCCGCCGGCTTCTCGCCTTTGAGAATCCGGCCAACGTAGACGCCGACGAGACGATACATGTCCGTCAAGCTGTTGCCGTATGCCATCAGCCCACCCGCGTGAGCGAAGTCTGGCAGGTAGTAGATCGCCGGTATCCTATGGCGTGCCGCGAGTGAGACGATTTGGTCGCGCCGGTTAAAAAGAAAAGGATCGGAGGCACCGAGAAGCATGCCGATTCGCTGCTGAACCATGCTTGCAAATGCTGCATCAAGCTCGCTTTCGCTGCTGACACCAAAGACAACAATTTGTTTTCCGAGAGAGGCGGCTGCCTCCTGTGCGGCTCTCATTTCGAGATTACCGTTCGGGTTGTTTGGATTCATGAGAAAAGCGATGACGACGCCCTCCGGCACAACGGCATGCAGCAGCTGTAGTCGCTTGGTCACCGCTGCCGGACCAAAGATAGTCACACCAGTCGAATTGCCGCCCGGCCGGCTGAGGCTGTCTACCAAGCCTTCCTTGACCGGGTCACCAAACATGCCGAACACGATAGGAATCGTTTGAGTAGCCGCTTTCGCAATCTGCGGCGACGGATCGCCCCCGCTTGCGACGAGTACGGCAACCCGTCTGCGTACTAGATCAGCTGCCAGCTCAGGCAATCGATCATATTGACCCTGAGCCCAACGAAACTCGATGGTCAGGTTCTGGCCTTCTCTAAATCCCGTTTCCCTGAGGCCTTGATGGAAGCCGGCCACGGGCCCCGAGATGTTCTCGGGTGATAGGGCGCTCATGAAGCCAACCACCGGCATGCTTGGCTGCTGCGCGTGCACCGCGAGCGGCCAACCGACCGCTGCGCCGCCGAGAAGCGTGATGAACTCGCGTCGCCTCATTCTCGCCCCCGAGGCTCAGGACAGGGGCATCGTAGCGGTTCAAGTGAGGGTCGTTAAGGGATGCTCGATGTCCGCTTTGGGCCAATAGCGGACATCAGCCGGCTTGACGCACGGGATCAGGAAATTTGTAGCTGCGATTCAGGCCCGTACATTCGCGCAATCACACTCATAGGGCCATTGGGAACAGGCAGCCAGTTGCTTTCCTTGTCCTTGCCCGGCGAAATCTTCTCCATGTTCGGAATGTCTTTGGCGTCCTACCCGTATTACCCGTCTTACCCGTCATCCTCCAAGCTCCTTGTACCACGCCGCAAACGCCGTCTCCATGAAGCTGGGATTGAACAGCGTCCACTCTCCGAGCGTGGCCGGCAGCTTGTAGGCCGCCGCGCCCGCCGCCGCCGTGAGCCCCTTGCTCTTCGCGTCCCGGACGGCGCGCTCCACCTCATCGAGCACCGACACGTACCGGTCGAGATCGGATTGCTTGCCGAGTGCCCCATGGCCGGGGACGTAGAGGAGCTCGGCCGGTCCGCGAAGACCGCGGACGGTCTTGGCGAGGAGCGTGGGAACGCAATCCATGTAGTTCGGAAACATTCCGTTCCAGATGAGGTCGCCACCGAAGAGGATCGGCGGGTCGTCGAGCAACACCACGACGTCGCTCGCGGTGTGGCCGGCATGCGGAATGACGCGCACGGTCCGGCCGCCGAGATCCAGCTTGGTCTCGGAGGTCGGATCGAGCATGATGGCGCTGCCTAGGGCCCGGCTCCGGGCTTCATCAGCCGGCTGGTTCTTGTCCGATCGCTCCCGGGTGTTGGCGGTCAGGTGGAGCTTGGGCATCGGACCGCCGTCTCCATAGCCCGCAATCCCGTTGACGTGGTCTCCGTGATAGTGGCTCACCAGCGCGTGGGTCGGCCACTTGCCGGTCAGGTCCTTGGCCCGCTCCGCCAGCCACTTGGCGCCGGCCGGGCGCGTCAGGCCCTCGTAGACCAAAACCCCGTCCTTACCCGCGATGATCCCGCCGTTCGACACGGTGGTGAAGTCGCCGCCGAGTGGGGTGGAGATCAAGGCCCAGACGTTGGCGCCGATCGCCTCGAGCCGGCCGAACGGCTCGGCCGCTACGACCGGGCCGACGGTGCGTCGAGCCCAGGCCGCGCGCGCCAGGGCGGGGGTGAACGCGGCGGCCAAGGCGAGATGCCGGGCGCACGACGCGGTCTCCACCAGAAACTCTCTGCGGGTCGGGTTAGGCATGGGCTCCTCTCATGTTTGCAACTTAACCCACATCCGCATACCGGGTGCGTCACCTTGTTGCAGGGCCGAACGCGGACATCGACTGAAGGGTATGGACTAGTACTGTAAAGTGCGATCGATGCCGCTCTAAGCGCGGCTGTCGTAATCCCGACTCAATAATTTTCGTCCCACAACGCCAAGGAGGTGCGCATGTCTCATCGCGCGCCGAAACCCGCGTGATGTTCCGCCCATCACGCCGCAACGAGGACGCAGGCCTCGCGGATTTTAACGAGGGCAGGAAAGGAGACTCATGTCATGAGTACCATTACGACCAAAGATGGAACTGAAATCTACTACAAGGACTGGGGCACGGGCGCGGTCGTCACCTTCTCGCACGGCTGGCCGCTCAATGCCGATGCATGGGACGGCCAAATGCTATTCCTCGTGCAGCACGGCTACCGCTGCGTCGCGCTCGATCGCCGGGGCCATGGCCGCTCCAGCCAGGCTTCAGCCCACAACGACATGGACGGCTATGCCGACGACCTCGCGGCCGTAATCGAAGCCCTCGATCTGAGGGAGGCCACGCTCGTCGGTCACTCCACAGGTGGAGGCGAGGTCGCTCGCTACATTGGCCGTCATGGCACCAAGCGGGTGACGAAGGCAGTCCTCATCGCGGCAGTGCCTCCGATCATGCTCCAGACGCCATCCAATCCCGAAGGCTTGCCGATCGAAGTATTCGACAAGATTCGAGCGGGTGTCGCCGGAGATCGGTCGCAGTATTATAAGGAACTGGCTATCGCTTTCTACGGTGCCAACCGGCCTGGAGCGAAGGTCTCCCAAGGTACTCTCGATCAGTTCTGGCTCTGGAGCATGCAAGCCGGCGCCAAAAATGCGTACGAGAGCGTCAAGGCCTTTTCCGAGACCGACTTCACCGAGGACCTCAAGAAGTTCGACGTCCCTACCCTGGTTTTGCACGGAGAGGACGACCAGATCGTTCCGGTCAAGGACTCGGCGAAGAAGTCGGCTAGGCTCATCAAGGGCGCCAAGGAAATCTACTACCCGGGCGCTCCGCACGGCCTTACCGCTACCCATCAGGATCAGGTCAACGCCGACCTGCTGGCGTTCATTGCCAAGGAAGTAAAGCAGAGTGCGGCTTAGCGGCTTGGTTGTGTTCGGCCTCAGCGCGCGTTGTCTCCTAGATGCGCGCTAAGGGCTGGACTTCGAGGGCCGGCACTCGGGTTGTATAAGCCCCGTCACACAATCATCTGCGCCGGCTAGAGTCCGGTTGGGGCCGCCAGACACAATGTAGGTTTTGTTTTTCCTCGGGTCATTCTCGACCGAGTTAAGGCTGACGTTCCGGCAGCGGCGGAAAAATTCTTTGATCGCGATGTCCGCTTTGGGTCATTAGCGGACATATGCAGTGCAAAAGGGCATGTCCGCTTTACCCCCAATAGCGACCGCGAAAGCGAAATTCCGCAAAAAGCAATGTCCGCATTACACCCGAAAACGACCGCGACTTGCATCAGAGCG
>Ga0111538_10012606_pt1 | contig 11180 bp, 5 predicted proteins | sample SoiMethybrSBSTD1_FD_79669 | JGI IMG/M metagenome (GOLD analysis project Ga0111538, IMG submission 79669) | Bulk soil microbial communities from a Populus tree surrounding site in Tennessee, USA - Soil MetaG P. TD hybrid SBSTD1 (version 2)... | ecosystem: Environmental > Terrestrial > Soil > Tree... | reverse complement strand
CGTGCCGCCCTTCACTCGGGCATCACCATCGGAGCACATACGGTAACGCATCGATCACTTCCAACTCTGAGCGACGCGGAACTGGATTTCGAAGTGGTGACTGGCCGGACGATGATCGAGCGCGCCACCGGTACACATCCGGATTTCTTTGCCTATCCATACGGACTGTGGGACTACCGGGTAAGGTCGCGAGTTCGTCTCGCCGGCTATCGCGCAGGATTGACCCTGAACGCCGGGCTCAATCGCCCGTTCGCGGATCCATGCAGCCTTCGGCGGCTCAATGTGCCTGCAGGAATCTGCGGGGCTGCGTTCGAAGCATGGGCAGCGGGACTCACGATCGGATCTAGATCGTAATTGGTGAATCGTAGAGACATGTTCCGAGACTCGGCGTTGCGTCTCGCGCATTTGATCGAGTCGGACGGTCCGGGCGGTGCCGAACGCGTTGTTGCGGATCTCGCGAGTGAGTTCCAGGCGCGCGGCGCGATGAACGTCGTCTTTCTCCCCGAGGCCGGAGATGGATGGCTCGCGCGGCAACTCCGCGGAACGGGCGTCACTATCGAGTACTTCAGGATCGATCGACCCTTTTCGCCGGCGTGTGCGAGGTCGTTGGCGGACGGATTCCGCCGCCATCGAATCGATCTCGCACACAGCCACGAGTTCTCCATGGCGGTGTATGGCGCGTGGGCCTCGTGGCTTGCCGGCGTCCAGCATGTGATCACGATGCACGGAAGCCGCTACTACGCCGCGCATTTGCGCCGGCGTCTGGCGATGCGAGCAGCCATTGCCGCCAGCGGCCGGACGATTGCCGTTTCACATCCGCTTGCCGACCACATCAGCAGGGATCTGCACGTTCACCGATCGCGAATCGCGACGGTTTTGAACAGTGTTCGCGCGACGAATCGTGTGCCATCGGGCTTGCGCGGAGAGTTGAAGCTGGCGGCTGACGAGCGGCTGATTGTGTCGGTCGGCAACCTCTATCCGGTCAAGGGGCATGCACACCTGATCGACGCGCTCGGCCTGTTGGCCGTGAGTCATCCGCGCGTGCACCTCGCAGTCAGCGGGCGCGGCGATTTGGCAGATGCGCTGACCGCACGCGCAAGTGCGCTGGGCCTGAGCAACCGTTTTCATCTGCTCGGACTGCGATCGGATGTGCCGGCTGTGCTCGCCGCCGCGGACGTCTTCGTTCTTCCATCGCTTTCCGAAGGGCTGCCCCTCGCGTTGCTGGAAGCGATGTTTGCGGCATGTCCAATCATTGCGAGCGACGTGGGCGATGTGGCCGTGGCGCTTGGTGACGCCGGAATTCTCGTTGAGCCAGGCAACGCCGCCGCCCTCGCCCGCGCGCTGGATCTTTTGCTGAGCGACCGCACTCGCGCGCGCCAACTCGGCGAACGAGCGTCTCGTCGCGCCGCCGCCGAACACGACATCTGTCACATGGTTCGCCGATATCACGCGGTGTACGACCAGTTGCTCGGCCGCACCATGACCGAGCCGAACCTGCCGCAAGTCGCAGAACACCCGCCGACAGTTTCCTAAGCAGTAACCACGAATAGACCACCACGTTCGCGTCGCAAGGAGAAACGAATGACTAGCGCCGGTCGAAGTTGGACCGCTCTTGCCTCGAGCCTGATCGCGCTCGCGATGACCTCCGGATACCCGGCGGCGCAGGCTCCTTCCATCACGGTTGTGCCAAGTAATCCCACACTTCTCGTCGGGCAGACACAACAGTTCACTGCCACCGGCGTATCCGCGCCGGCCATGATTGCCGGCGGCGGCTATCACACCTGCATGCTGATGACGGACCAATCAGTGCGCTGCTTTGGAGAAAACAACTGGGGGCAACTCGGAAACGGCGGGTTCGCTAACTCTTCGACCCCTGTGAACGTGAGCGGGCTGACGACCGCGGTTGGCGCGGGTGGCGGCATCGAACACTCGTGCGCGTTGCTGGCTGATGGCACCGTGCGGTGCTGGGGAACGAATTTCGTTGGCCAGCTGGGGAACGGAACGATTGGCGGAGGTTCGGCGGTTCCCAGCCCGGTGCAGAACCTGAGTGGAGCTATCGGCGTCGCTGCCGGCGGCTTTCACAATTGCGCGATTCTCTCCGATCATACGGTCCAGTGCTGGGGGCGCAACCAGGATGGTCAACTTGGAAACGGAAACAATACGACGGATTCTGGTACGCCACAGGCAGTATCGGGCCTCACCGGCGTCGCGGCGCTGGCGGGCGGCGGTTATCACACGTGCGCGCTGTTGACCGATGGCAGCGTTCGTTGCTGGGGACGGAACGACCGCGGGCAAGTCGGCGATGGAACGAGCACATCGCGATCCATCCCCGTCGCGGTCAGTGGCATGACGAGCGCGGTTCAGATAACCGCGGGGCTGTATCACACGTGTGCGCTCCTCTCAGATGGCGCCGTGCAATGTTGGGGACAGAATGACTCGGGGCAAATCGGCAACACGATGGTGTTTTCATCAGTGCCGGTGACGGTCAGCGGAATTTCTAGTGCCCTCGCGGTGAGTGCGGGCGTCTTTCACAGCTGTGCGCTGTTATCTGACCGTACCGTCCAGTGCTGGGGACAGAACGGAAACGGACAACTGGGCAACGGCTCAACCGCGAACTCGTCGTCGCCGGTCGTCGTCAGCGGCTTGAGCAACGCGATTCGAGTGAGCGGTGCCGGCCTTCACACCTGCGCGATCCTGTCCAATCAGGCCGCGCGTTGCTGGGGCTACAACATTTACGGTCAGCTCGGTAACGGCAGCACGACAGACTCGCCAGTGCCAGTGCCGGTGACCGGGACGGGCGCGACGTGGAGCAGCAGCAATCCTGCGGTGGCCACGATTGATGCGGGCGGCCGGGCGACAGCGGTTGCCCGTGGCACGACAACGATCGCGGTGACCGATGGTTCTGGCAATAGCGGCAGCACGACACTGACCGTAACCGAACTGAGCAGGCTGTCCATTGCACTTGCCGGCACCGGCGTTGGCAGTGTGTCATCGAGTCCCGCCGGAATTAATTGCGGCACAGATTGCAGCGAAACTTATCCGACCGGCACGACGGTCACGTTGACAGCCGCACCGATCAATGGATCGTCGTTCGCTGGTTGGACCGGCGGAGGGTGTTCCGGCACCAGCGCGTGCACCGTCACTCTTGCCGCCGACACGGCCATCACTGCGCGGTTCGATCGGATCACGTTTGCGCTGACCGTCAGTCGGAGCGGTAGCGGTTCTGGCGCGGTCACCTCAAACCCGGCTGGAATCGACTGCGGCCTGGATTGCGCGGAATCGTTCCCGAGCGGCACATCTGTCACGCTCACTGCGGCGGCGAGCACTGGATCAATCTTTGCCGGGTGGTCTGGCGGCGGCTGTACCGGCACCGGGACATGCACTGTCAGTCTCGCGGCCGCGACGACGGTTGATGCTCGTTTCAATCTGATCACCTACTCGCTTGGCGTCTCGCGTACCGGCGCGGGCTCAGGCAACGTCACATCAAGTCCTGCGGGCATCAATTGCGGTACTGACTGCAGCGAGACGTACACGAGTGGCACTGCGGTGGCGCTCACTGCGACCGCCGCAAACAACTCCACATTTGCCGGATGGACAGGTGCCGGTTGTTCGGGAACTGGAACGTGTTCGGTGAATATGACGGCCGACACGAGCGCTAGCGCGCGTTTTGATCTGATCACGTTTCCCGTCACGGTCAGCCGTGCGGGCAGCGGCACGGGAACCGTGACGTCGAATCCCGCGGGCATCAACTGCGGCGCTGATTGCGCGGAGCCGTATGTCGTCGGATCCTCCGTGACGCTAACCGCGGTTGCGGCGTCGGGATCAGTGCTGATCGGCTGGACCGGGTGCAACACCGCTTCCGGTGCGACGTGCACCGTTACGGTAAATGCTGCACGAGCGGTGACCGCGACATTCGCGAGGGTCTACACGCTGACGGTGCAGAAGTCCGGTCTCGGTAGCGGCACGGTGACCTCGAATCCTGCCGGGATCAGTTGCGGCAGCAATTGCTCGGCGTCATTCATCAGCGGCACTACGGTGACGCTGACTGCCAATCCCGGCATGCTCACTCTCTTCACAGGATGGAGTGGTTGTGACAGCACCTCCGGGAATACCTGCACGGTCAACATGAACGCTGCGCGTTCAGTGACTGCGAGTTTTCTTGGCCTTCTCTCGCCGTAGTTCACAGGTCAGCGGCATCCGTACCTAGTGAATCCTGAATCACTAATCTGGAATCCCTGAATCCCTGAATCCCTGAATCGCTGAATCGCTGAATCGCGGTACCCGCACGTCGTGAAGCACGCCGTCGATTCACGATCCGCGGATCCAGCGATTCACGATTCGTAGTGATTCAGGATTCACAAGCAATCCCCCGAGGCAACCCCATGAACACGATTTGGAAAGTCACTGTCGCCATCGTAGTAGGAACTGCATCCGCGACGCTGCTTCGTGCACAAGCTCCCGCGATCACCATGACTCCAACGAGTTCCCAGATTCTCGCCGGACAGACGCAGCAGTTTTCGGCAACGAGCCCGTCCACGCCGACCGCGATCGCCGGCGGCGGCTATCACACGTGCCTGATGTTTCCTGATGCAACCCTTCGCTGTGCTGGAGCGAACAGCTGGGGCCAACTGGGGAACGGCGGTTTTGCCAACGCGGCGACTCCTGTGCCGGTGACCGGCATCACAACCGCGAGCATCGTCGGCGCCGGCATCGAGCATACGTGTTCCCTCCTGGCGGACGGAACGATTCGCTGCTGGGGCACGAACTACGTGGGACAGCTCGGCGACGGCAGCACGGCAGGATTGTCCGAAGTCCCCAAACAGGTGCAGGGCATCACCGGCGCAATTGGCCTCGCGGCCGGCGGGTTTCACAATTGCGCGCTTCTGTCCGACCGGACCGTGAAGTGCTGGGGAAGGAATCAGGACGGGCAAGTCGGTAACGCCGACAACACGACCGATGTCAGGGCCCCCAATTTGCCGGTCTCTGGCCTTGCGTCTGTCACGGCGATCACCGCGGGCGGATATCATTCGTGCGCGCTGATGCCCGATTCGACGGTGCGATGCTGGGGACGCAACACACGCGGGCAACTTGGCGATGGCACGGGCAGCCTCTATGCATCCACGCCGTCCGCGGTCAGCGGCATGACGACCGCAGTCGCGGTGAGCGGAGGGTTCTATCACACATGCGCCCTGTTGCGTGATGGGACCGTCCAGTGCTGGGGGGACAACGATTCGGGTCAAATCGGCAATACGCTCGCGTACTCGAACGTCCCGATGACGGTCGCCGGAATCTCGAACGCTCTCGCGATCAGCGCGGGTGCGTATCACAGTTGCGCACTGCTGGCCGATGCGACGGTGCGGTGCTGGGGACGTAATACGAACGGGCAACTGGGCGACGGTGCGACCACAAACTCGCCATCTCCGGTTCTCGTCAGTGGTTTGATCGGGCCCGGGTTTCTTGGCGCTGGCGGGATCCACACCTGCGCGCTCACAGGAGATCGCTCCGGACGGTGCTGGGGCTGGAATGTATACGGCCAGCTTGGCAACGGCACTACGATCGATTCTCCCGTTGCGGTCAAAGTGACCGGAACAGGGCTCACCTGGACGAGCAGCAACACGAGCGTGGCGACGGTTTCTAGTACCGGACGGGCAACCGGCCTAGGCCGCGGCGTGACGACGATTAGCGTGACCGATAGTGCCGGCAACACCGCGAGTGCGTTGCTCACGGTGAGAACAATGGAGACGCTCACCGTTACCCGATCGGGGGTGGGCAACGGCACGGTGACATCAGCGCCATCAGGCATCAACTGCGGTACGGCGTGCTCGGCGACCTACCTTGACGGGACGAGCGTAACGCTGACCGCGACCCCAGGAACGCTCTCGATTTTGGTCGGCTGGACCGGCTGCGATTCGGTGTCGGGCAACACGTGCACGGTGACCATGTCCGCTGGCCGATCGGTAAACGCCGAGTTCCTGGGCGTTCCTATGAACTGACCCGAATGTCTCTTTCTCAGCGAATGATTCGAAGATTCGCCGGCGCTGAAGGCGCGCGTGGGGTGCTACTAGTCATGCAGCCGATGTAGCTCTTGGCGACGACCACGTGATCGAAGAGCATAGCGCTCGTGACACCAACCGGATCGCTGGGCGAATAGTTCTGCAACCAGATCCAGTTCAAATTGAGATTCGCGTCGCTGCGCCAGCGCAACCCTTCGAATGGAGTTCCGCTCGTCGTTTGAGTGAAGTTGCCTCCGCTCCACGTACCGTTTGGAAATCCCTGACCGAGATGGCTCACCTTCGTTCCGTTGATCCAAATGGCATGCTCACCGTTGAATGCGGTGACCGGGTTGTTTAGCTTCACCATCTGCTCGACGCATGTCCACTGACCGGCGGTTACCTTCACATTCGGATTGTTCAAGAGCGTGTTGCCCCAGTACTTGCCGTCGCCGGCGATGCGCATGTTCATCCAGTAGTCGTAATGATCGAAGTGCGTCCGATCGTCGGACTGTTCAGCAGCAGCCGAGAAGCGATCGTTACCAGCGGGCTTGATACCTGCCTGCGGGTCGGGCCACGACACTGGCGGGTTGTGGCCGCCCATCCAGATGCCGTCGTGCACGTAGGCGCCGTTCGTTGGGTACTTCACGTAATAGCGGACGTACAAGGTGTCATCGACGCCCGGACTCAAAAGCTTATAGAGGTGCCCACCGGTGTTCACGCCGCCGCCGACGGCCGGAATATTCAGCGAGTGTGTTCCCGGACTGCCCGGCGGTACATCCGAGCTGAAGAGCATTGCGGCGCCGTTAAGGATGTCGCTCCATCGGCTGAAGAGAGTAGTCAGCACGCTTTCCTCAAACTTCTCGACGAAGACAACGTTCGCGTTGTTCTCGATTCCGACGTCGCCCGGGTACGACGCGGCGATTGGCGTTGGCGGTGGAGGCGCCGTATTCGAAACCGTCACGCTGACTGCCGTCGTCGTGGTCTGATTGCCCGCAGCATCGCGCGCCACCGCGGTCAGCGCGTGAACTCCATTGGCTGTGCCGGTGGTGTTCCACGACACCGAGTACGGCGCGGCCGTATCTTCACTGCCAAGCGGCGCGCCGTCGAGTTTGAACTGAACACCGGCAACCCCGACGTTGTCGGTCGCCGTGGCGGTGACGTTCACCGTACCGGATATCGTCGCGCCTGCTGCCGGCGCGGTCAACGCGGTCACGGGAGGCGTTGTGTCGCCGCCGCTCGCTGGCGCGATGGGGCCGGGCCATGTATCGGTGCGAAGCTGAACTCCAGAGAAATACCAGTACTGCCCGGTGTCGCCTGCACCCTGCTGTCCGTTGTTTCCAAGACCGAAATCATTCATCCACGCCGGATCGACGCAGAAGCTATATCCGGCGGCGTAGTAAGACGCGAGCGTCCAGTCGTCGCGTCCATTCCACGATCCGCCGGCCCTGTAGTCGGACTGCTGAAATTCGGCGTCGGACATGATCAGCGACCCGGCCGCGTTGTAGACACGTGGATGGACTTGAACGTGCGTCGCGTCGACGAAGTCGACGAAGTATTCGAATCGATACCACTGGCCATTCGAAAGCTGCTGCGCCGCTGTCCAGTGGCCGATCGGATAGGTATACCCGCATCCGTACAGGCTCATGACTGCCCGGAAACTCGACGCGCCGCCATACTTTCGCATGAAGGTCAGGTTCGGATACTGATAGGTATCGACAGTGACGATGTGATCGCCAGCCGACGACGTGTCGTCGTTCTTCATGTAGTAGCGAAGGTAGTAGTCGGTTGAGGGCGCGATGAAATTGTCGATCTGGACGTTGGCGGCAAACGACGAGCCGCGCTGCTGAACCCGGAGGGCATTGTGGCCGCCGACGCCGCCAGCGACCACTGAGAGCAGCTGCACGCTCGAGCCGCCGTTGAACTCCCAGTAGTTCACCCATTTGCCGCCGTCCTTTACAGCGTTCGCAGTAAGGCCAGTGGCGGTGTCCCAACTACTCTCGAACACGATCCCCGGTCCGGCCGCCATTACGCGGGCGACATAGACGAGCACCATCACCGTGGCGGCGATACCCGCGAAACGGCTGATCGGAACTGGACGAGAAGTTGTCCGAAACCCGAATGGGACCATGAAATCCCCCGAACACGCGTGGAGGGGTCCCTGGGTTCGATCTGTCCCTTACTAACGCCGGCAGCTGCCCAGGAGATGAACAGTTCACGACTCCGCGGTCCTGTCTTGCACAGGTCCGCTTTCGGTAAGAGACCCCTTCTTTTTCAGCGTCCCGGACGCAAGAGGGCTGCCACGGTCGGCCGGGCACGGAATCCGTGCAAAACGACTGCGATTGATTGCGCCTGGTTCGATAGGGTCGTTACGCGATTACAAACTGGACGACCTGTGACCCGATTTGCATTCAGTAAATACGCCCTGAATTACACGATCACGCCCTTATCCCCGTGGAATATTTTCACTCGGCGAAGATTTTCGCCCTTTGCGAAAGGTCGGCGATCTGTGGAACCTGTTGCGATGAGTGAACCGTTCCGTGCGGCCATCGAGACGATGATGATTTCGTCCGATCGCGACATCATCTCAGCACGTCAGCGTGGACGAATTTACGTGCTGCAGCTCGGATTCTCTTCACCAGAGGCGACGCTGGTCGCCACAGCCATATCGGAACTCGCGCGCAACATCGTCCTGTATGCACAAAAGGGGCAGATCGAGCTTCAGCCGGTCGAGGAGAATGGGCGTCCCGGTGTCCTCGTCATTGCGCGCGATGAGGGACCAGGAATCTCCGACGTGCTACGGGCGGCAATTGATGCGCCGTCTGACGGCGCCGGCGTGATGGGGTTGCGTGCGATGAAGCGCCTGGTCGATGAATTCGAAATCGAATCGCGCGCTGGCCAGGGGACGCGCGTGGCGGTGAAGAAATGGAAAGCGTGAACTGAAATGAGGGATCCGGGATCCGTTGTCCGGGGTCCGGGATCCGGGATCCGGATCTGATCTGAATCCGACACGAAAAACGGCGGTTCCGATTTTCGGAACCGCCGTTTTGCTTTCTGTCGGCCAGCTGTCCTAGAACACGAACCTGAGACCAAACCGCACCGTGCGCTGGCCACCGGTGGGGTTCTGGATCTGACCGAAGGTGTTGCCGGTCGTCGCGGCGCTGAAGCCAGTGTTCGGATTGCCCCAGCGGACCGAGTTCGTCGTGTTGTACATGTCGACGTGGATCTCGGCGTAACGCCTCTCGCCGACGCTGAAGCGTTTGAACAACGACGAGTCCAGCTCCCAGAAGCCCGGGCCTTCCGGTCCTTCGTTGCGCGTCAAATTCCCTTGCGTCGCATTCGCCGGCTGCGCGTACGCCTTGGGATCGAAGTACTGAAGCCCCGGTCCGAGGCCGCCAAGGATCGTCTGCTCGCCGACCAGATCAGCGTAGGCCGTATTTCCAGGGGTGTTGAACAACGTCCCGCTTGCCGTGATCGATAGTGGCACGCCCGACTGCGCGATGAAGATGTTGCTGATCTGCCACCCGCCAATGATGTTGGCCAGAACGCCCTCGTTCAACCACTTCTTGCGTGGTCCCCACGGGAGCTCGTAAATGACGGTGTTCACGAAGTTGTGCGTGCGATCGAAGTTCGATCGCCCCCAGCTGTCGTTGAAGTCGATTGGTGTCGCGATGCCGCCGTTCTCGTTGACATAATCCATCGACTTGCTCAGCGTGTAGGAGTTGGTCACCAGGAGACCGTTGCTCCAGCGCCGATCGATCTTCATCTGCAGCGCGTTGTACTGTGTCTTGTTGTCGTTGGTACGCGTGCGCGAAGTACCAGTGCGATTGAATGTGGCGAATTGCGGCCGCCCTGTGTTGCCGGCTCCGTAAACCATGCCGGCGTTCGTATCGACGTCCATCACGATATTCACGCCGCGATTGCCGACATACGCGACGTCGACGGTGAAACGGTAGGGCAGTTCGCGCTGGAAGGCCACGTTCCACGAGTGCAGCGTGCCCTCGCGCAGACCGCTTGGAATCACATCGAACGTCGAATTCAGCAGACTGCCGGTGACCGGGATGATGCCGTCGGACGGGATGTTCAGCAGCACGGGGTCGGGGAAGCCCGCCGCCATCGAGCCCTGGCGCTGGAAACCGTTAGCCGCTGTGCCGTTGTAGTTCTGTTTGACTGGGTAGTTGAACGCGTATCGATTGTCGGGAAATGGAATCGTGCTCGCGCCGTAGCCTGCTCGAACGACGTTCTTTTCATTGAGGCGCCAGGACACGCCGGTGCGAGGCGAGAAGTTCGTCCACGTGTTCTTGACGTTCAGCGCGTTGTCCTGATCGCCGTATCCGGCCACCCGAATCGTGTTGGTCGACGGGTCGTAGTTGGCGAGCGTGCCTTTTCCTTCGAGTCCTTGCAGCGGTGTGTAGTACTCCCAGCGAAGTCCGAGGTCGACGGTGACATTCGACTTCGCCTGCCACTTGTCGTGGACGTAAAGGAACGTCCCCATGTGTTTCGTGCCGGGCTCGTCGATGACCTTGAGATCGCGCTGCACGGTGCTCGGCCAGTCGAGCAGGAACGACGCGAACGCGTTCGCGACACCCAGAGCGGTCGACTGATCGGCGGGAGTGCTCGTGCCCGACGAGTTGAATGCGAATCGGCCCCTCGGTCCGCCCGCATCCTGTGTCTGGAGCAGCAGGTCCCGGTTGTGTCGGAACTCACCTCCGAGTTTGACGGTATGTGTGCTCATCAGCTTCGTCAGGGTCGTCGTGATGTTCCAGGTCTTTTCGGAGCGATCCCACGGCTGGCTGGCTGAAAAGCCAAGAAGCGGGTCGCCATAACTGCCGATGCTGATCTGGGAAATACCGCTCGTGTAGTCGTCGCCGGGCAGGTTGGCTCCCGGGATCCCGACATCGGTGCTTGTCGTGAGTCCGTTGCCGGTCGTTGCCGTCACGTTGTGGTAGTAGTTCAAACCGCCGCGCACGTCGAGCACGGTTTTCGCGCTGAAGACACGGGTCCAGGTCACCGCGGTGCTGCTGCTCGTGTTGGTGCCGGTGCCCGCGAACCCGCCGTTCGCCGGGCCGCCGTAGTCGCCGAACGCGCCTGGATCGAACACGACGGGCCGCATGAAGCTGACGCGGTAGGACATCTGATCCTTCGCGCTGATCGTGTAGTTCACCTTCGCGTCGAATCCGTCGGTCGTCT
>Ga0111538_10012604_pt1 | contig 11180 bp, 7 predicted proteins | sample SoiMethybrSBSTD1_FD_79669 | JGI IMG/M metagenome (GOLD analysis project Ga0111538, IMG submission 79669) | Bulk soil microbial communities from a Populus tree surrounding site in Tennessee, USA - Soil MetaG P. TD hybrid SBSTD1 (version 2)... | ecosystem: Environmental > Terrestrial > Soil > Tree... | reverse complement strand
CTCTTCGTGCCCGCGGCGGTCGCCCGGCTGGATCTCGCCGTCGTCATGGGCGGCGCGGAGTATCGCGCGCTGGTGCTCGGCGATCTGTTCGGCGATTTCACCGAAGCGGTGCTGGAGCGCAGCCTCCTCTTTCAGTTGCTCAAGCGCTACAAACCCGATGCGGTGGTCGACAGCATCAATACGGCGACCGCATTTGCGTATCAGGACATCTTCCATAGCTCCCGCGCTCTGCTCGACCAGGCCAAGGGTGGCGGTGTCGATCGCGCGACCATCGAGCAGCACCTGTTGCGGCTGCCCATGCCGCAGCTGGTGCGTCACGCGCAAATCATCACCGAAGGGCTGAAGCGCGCCGGCACGCAGACCTATGTGAAGATCGGGACGAGCGGCACCGGTGGCATGGGATTCAACATTCCGTACACCCATTCGGAAGAGCGGCCGAGCGCCACCCTGCTGGCGAAGTCGGCGATCGCCGGCGCGCATTCCATGCTGCTGTTCCTGCTCGGCCGGACGCCGGACGCACCCGTCACCGTCGAGATCAAGCCGACGGCGACGATCGCGTGGCGCGAAGTGGCGTACGGACCGGTGCGCCGCAAAGGCAAGCCGATTGCGCTCGTCGACTGCGAGGCGCCGGTTCCAGTCAAGGACGCCTTCAAGGATGGCGCGCGGCCGTGGCGCGATCTCGGGAAGCCCCTGGCTGGGGTGTACATCGACGTCGGTGAAAACGGCTTGTTCGCGCGCGACGAGTTCGAAACCGTCACCGCCCTCGGCCAGATGGAGTTCATCACGCCGGAAGAAGTTGCCGACTATGTGATGATGGAGCTGCAGGGCAGGCCTACGGGCAAGGACATCATCGCGGCCCTCGACGCGTCGACCGCCGGCCCGACCTATCGCGCGGGGATGCTGCGGCGCAACGCCGTGGGCCGGCTCAGGGCGCTGGAGCAGCGCCACGCCCAGCGCGGTGTGGCGTACGAGATGCTCGGCCCGCCCCGGCTCACGAAGTTGCTGTACGAGGCCCACTTGTGCAGCCGGGTCCGCAGCAGCGTGCGGGCGCTGGCGGAGAGTCAACCCGCTGAGCTGGCGGCAGCGGTCTACCGGCTGGTGCAGGACGAGGCGCCGCTGCGGCAGCACATTATTTCGGTGGGGTTACCGATCATTGTACCGGACGGCAAATCCCTGTATCGCGGAAACGTGGTGGTCGTGGCGCCGGACCCGAACGGCGATCCGCTCGCCGCCGCGCCGCGCGGCTGGATCGACCTGCGTCCGCAGCAGTTCGGCATTTGGGTGCAGCGCGCGGCGCACATGGTGCGCGACGCGGAGCAACGCGCTACCGGCCCGCAAAGCTCGGGGAGCGATCTCGACTGGAATGCGATCGCACCCGACGACATGATCGAGCCGTCCCGGTTCGCCACATGGGTGTTTACGGTCGAAGAGAAAGGATCACGAATCAAGCGCTGATGGTCGCGATCGATACTGGAGCAGTGGACCGCGCCCTGGGCGCGATCGGCACGACGTTCCGGCTCACGCGCATGTATCCCACCTCGCACCCCGCGGTGCTGGAGGCGCTGCGCCAGGTGACCCTCGCGCTGCCCGGACTGGCTGCGCTTGGCACGGTCGAATGGAAAATCGGCGTCACGGGGTTGCATTGGCATGGTCAACACCTGCTGCCGCGCAACACACAGGTTGCCGAGCTGGGCGGGTTGTTGTTCGCGCGCGGCGCGCGTGCGATCCAAATCAATCCGGGCGTGACAGCGGAGCACTGGCTGAGCCTGTTCGGCGTGGCCGTCGGGAACGTCTCGCCGGACGACGCTGCCCTCGGCCGGATCACCGTGATGTTAGGTCGCCGCGCGAGCCAGCGTCTTGCGGCGTCACGGGTCTTGATGGAGTCCGATCACTCGCCGGCGCCGGATGCCCCGCCGCAAGCACCGTCCCGTCCGTTGCACCCCATCGTGCCGGTGCAGTTACCGGCCGATGCCGTCGGCCCGGCGCGTCAGAGCGGCGTGTTCCGGCCACAGGCGCTGCCCCCCGACGTCGAGGCGCGCCGGGCCGTCGCCGCGTTACAGGCCGCGACGACGCCTGACGAGCAACGTGCGACCCTGGAACAGTTGCGCCGCATCACGCCCGAAGTGCTGGCGCTGCGCGACATTGGCGCCATCGCCGAGCTCGTGGCGGGGCTCGATCGTTCGCTCGGAAAGACTCAAGACCCGGACATTCAGGAAGCGATCGGTGAAGCGGCCGCAGCGCTTGCGGACGAGGCTATCGTGAAGCGCATGGTGGCGCGGCTCGGCGAGCCGCGCGTGCCCGCGGCCGAACGAGCCCACCTGGTGCACGCGGTGGGTGCCTTGGGGGCGGTGTCGACAGGACTCGTCGTCGATGCCTACCTTCATGCGGCGCCGGAGCTGCGCGAGGCATATCGAGCGGCAATCCGGGAGGCTGGTGAGCGCACCATCGAGCCGTTGCAGGAGCGAGTGGCCAGCAAGGCTCCGGAGGTCGTGGCGGCGGCGGCGGAGTTCCTCGGGCTCAGCGGCCGTCCCGACGTCGCCGAGACGCTGATCGGGTTGACGCGGCACGGCGACGAGCGCGTTCGTGAAGCAGCGCTCCTCGGTCTGGCCGAGCTCGGCGGCCGCGAGATCGCGCGGCCCGCGATGCCGGCGCTGAAGGACGAGTCCGTTGTGGTGCGCGCGGCGGCGGCCCGTGCGATCGCCGCCGCGGGAGATGCAGGGGCGTCCACGGTGCTGATCCGGCGGCTGGAGCAGGAGAAAGACGAAGGGGTATTGGCTGCGTTGCTGTCAGCGATCGGCCAGCTCGGCGCCACGGAAGCGCTGGAAGTCCTCGCCAGGTTCGCGGAGCCCGGCGGGAGGCCGCGCCGGACGCCATTCCTCCGGGCGGCGGCGATCGAAGGGCTTGCGCGGCTCGATCGCGTCGAAGCGAAGGCACTGCTGGAGCTCTACTCTCGTGACAAGGAGCCAACGGTGAAGCGGGCGGCCGAGGCATCGCTACGATGACGGCGAAAACAGCCAAGACAAACGATGCGATCCTGACCCAGAGCATCACACGCGAGGTGGCCAAGCGCGTCGTGGGGCAGGAGCTCATGGTCGAGCGGCTGCTGATCGGCCTGCTCACCGGCGGCCACATCCTGCTCGAAGGCGTGCCCGGGCTTGCCAAGACGCTCGCGGTCAAGACGGTCGCCGAATGCTTGCGGATCAGCTTCTCGCGCATCCAGTTCACGCCCGATCTGCTGCCGGCCGACGTCATTGGCACGATGGTGTTCGATCAGCGCTCGCAGGAGTTCTATCCGAAAAAGGGACCGCTGTTCGCCAATCTCGTGCTCGCCGACGAAATCAACCGCGCGCCCGCCAAGGTGCAGTCCGCGCTGCTCGAGGCGATGCAGGAAAAACAGGTAACGATCGGCGGGGAGACGTTCTTCCTCGGCGAGCCGTTCCTCGTGCTCGCGACGCAGAATCCGATCGAGCATGAAGGGACCTACCCGCTGCCGGAAGCCCAGCTCGACCGCTTCATGCTCAAGGTGCGCGTGGGGTATCCGACGCGCGATGCCGAGAAGGAAATCGTCGGCCGCATGGCGTCGGGCCGGCCCATCGAAGTCCAGCGCATCGCCGAGGCCGAAGACATCCTCGCGGCGCGCAGCGCGATCGCCGAGCTGTTCATGGATCAGAAGGTCGTGGACTACATCGTCGATGCGGTGCGCGCGACGCGCGAGCCGCAGACCGTGGGACTCTCGGAGCTGAGACCGCTCATCGCGTTCGGCGCGTCGCCGCGCGCGTCGATCTATCTGGCGCAGGCGGCCCGCGCGCACGCCTACCTCCGCGGCCGGGCGTTCGTCGTGCCCGAGGACGTGAAGGCGATGGCGTTCGACGTGCTGCGGCACCGCGTGCTGCTGACATTCGAGGCGGAAGCCGAAGACATGAACGCCGATCAGGTGATTGCGCGGATCCTGGAGGCCGTAGGCGTGCCGTGAGGTACGACGGCGCAGACCGGCGGCGCGCCGACTCGTCCCCGCTGCGAGCGCGCCGGCGGGCGGTGACATCCGAAGCGCTGCGGCAGGTCAAGGGCATCGAGCTGCGCACCCGCGGCCTCGTGAACACGTTGTTCACGGGCGAATACCGCTCGGTCTTCCGCGGCCAGGGCATCGAGTTCGCGGAAGTGCGCGCGTATCAGCAGGGCGACGACTTTCGCGCGATCGACTGGAACGTCTCGGCCCGCATGGGTCACCCCTTCGTCAAGACATACATGGAAGAGCGGGAGATCACCCTCCTGCTCCTCGTCGATCAGTCGGGCTCGCTCCATTTTGGCCGCCCGTATACCAAAGCGGGCCTCGCCGTCGAGGTCGCCGCGGTGCTGGCCCTGGCGGCGGCGCGCCACAACGACCGCGTCGGCGCGCTGATGTTCACCGACCGGGTGGAGCACGTCGTTCGGCCCGCCAAGGGACGCCCGCACGCGCTCCGGGTGATCCGCGACCTGGTCGCGTTCGCGCCGCGGGGCCGTGCCACGAACCTCGCCGAGGCGCTGCGGTACGCGGCGCGCCTGCTGCGGCATCGGGCCATCGTCGTGGTGCTGTCCGATTTCCGCGCCGAGGGCTGGGAGGACCCGCTGGAGCAGCTCGCCGCGCGCAACGAGGTCGTCGCGATCACCGTGGACGATCCCCGGGAGTACGATCTGCCCGACGCCGGCTGGGTGGAGCTCGAGGACGCGGAAACGGGTCAGCGCGTGCTCGTGGATACGAGCCATACGCCCACCCGGACACGAATTCGCGTCGCGGCGGAGCGCATGCAGCAGGAGCGGTCCCGCAAGCTCGTCCACGCGGGCGTCGATCGCGTGTCGCTGCTCACGACGGTGCCGTACGGCGTCCCGCTGCGCCGCGCGTTCGCCGAACGCGCGCGCCGGCTCAGCCGATGATCGCGCTGCTCCTGGCTCCCCTCATGCTCCAGACCGGCGGCTGGAGTGTATCGCCGGCGCGCCCGACGGTCGGCGACACGATCCGGGTGGAGCGCACGATTGAGACGCCTGCCGGCTGGCGCGTGCGCGCGGGCAAGCTGGATCAGTACGGCGACGTCGAGCAGCTTGGCGAACCAAGCATCGTCGCCCGCCCGGGTGGCTGGACCGTGCGCTATCTCATCGTCGGATGGAAGGCGGGCAGCGCGACCGTCGCGATGCCCGCGCTGTGGCGCCTGGGACCTGATGGCTCGACCGATTCGCTGCCGGGCGGAACCGTCACCCTACGGCTCGCCAGCGTCATTCCCGACACGCTCGCCGCGCCCCAGCCGCAACCGTCCCTGGGCATTCTCCGCCTGGGCCGGGGGAGTGCGATTCCGGTGATTGCCGCGGTGGTGGTTTCGATCGGCCTGTTGTTCGGCCTCATTGCCTGGCGGCGCCGAGCCTCGCGCCGCGTCGCCGACGACCTGGCGCTTGCGAGAGATGCCGAGGTCCCCGACCAGCGCTGGCTGGCGGCCGGCGAGCCGAAAGCGGTGGCGGCGCGAGCGGTGCAGCGTCTGCGGCACGCGCTCGCCCGCGCAATCCCCGCCGCGCACGTGGCGCTGAGCACCACGGAAGTGCTGGCGGCGGTCGAGCGGGCGCGGCCCGACGCGCCCCTGCGTGATTTGCGCGATCTCTTGCACGCCCTCGACCAGGTGGCGTTTGCAACGGCGCACGGCGTGGACGTCGCGCCGCTGGCCGCGCGAGCGCGCACGCTCGCACGGGAGCTCAGGCCCAACGGAGGGAGCGCGCGCAAATGACGTTCGCGCGGCCACTCCTGGTCCTGCTGCTCGTGGTGCTGCCGCTGTGGTGGTGGTGGCGCGCCAAGCGTCTCAGCCGTCTGGCAGGGGCGCCCATGAGCGACGTGCGGCCGGCTGCCGGTCCGGTGGAGCGGCTCTGGATCGCGCGTTTGCCCGTGTCGTTGCGGTCGCTGTGCCTGGCCGCGTGGATCATCGCGGCCGCGGGGCCGCGCCTGGGCTCGACGCGCCAGGAGCTGCGCAGCGAGGGCATTTCGATCGTGCTCGCGCTCGACATTTCCAGCAGCATGCTGGCGGAGGACTTCTCTCCGGCGAATCGGCTCGACGTCGCACGGCGCACCGCGATCGAATTCGTGCGGGCCCGGTCCTCGGATCGCATCGGCCTCGTCGCGTTCGCGGGCCAGGCGCTCACCCAGGTGCCGATCACGACCGATTACGAGGTCCTGGAACAGGCGATCCGCAACCTGCGGATCGGCATCCTCGAGGACGGGACGGCGATCGGGACCGGGATCGCGACCGCGGCGAACCGGCTGCGGCGCGCGCCGGGCAAGAGCAAGGTCATGGTGCTGCTGACGGACGGCGAGAACAACAAGGGAACCGTGGACCCGCGCACCGCCGCCCAGGCCGCGACGACGTTCGGGATCCGGATCTACACGATCGGCGTCGGAACCGTGGGCGAAGCACCCGTCCCCACGGGGCAGGGACCGCTCGGGCTTCGCTACGAGACGATGCCGGTCAAGATCGACGAGCAGCTGCTGGGCGAAATCGCGCGCATGAGCGGCGGCCGCTACTTCCGCGCGACCGACGCCGCGTCACTGTCCAACATCTTCAGCGAGATCAATCGCCTGGAGAAGACGCCGCTGCAGCATCTCGTCTACCGACGCTACGAGGAGGCGTATCGCTGGCCGCTCGGCATCGGCCTGATCGCCCTGGCTCTCGAACTCGTCGTCGCCGCCACCTTCGCCGTGCGCGTGCCATGATCACATTCGACGCGCCGGTCGTGTTCGCGCTGGCGCCCCTCGTCGCTGCCGCCGTGTGGGCCGCAGCGGTCTGGGCGCGCCGCGCGCGCATTCGCCGCGCGGCCGCCTGGTCGGAATCGACGGCGCGCATCGCCCGCAGCGCCAGCAGGCTCGGCGCGCCCGCGGTCGGCCTGGCCGCGGGCCTCGCGGCGGTCGCCTTGTCCGGTCCGCGCTGGGGCGAGGAGCGCATCGTCACCGAAACGCGCGGGCTCAATCTCGTGATTGCGGTGGATATCTCCCGCTCGATGCTCGCCGAAGACGTCAAACCGAGCCGGCTGGGCCGCGCGCTGCGCGAAGCGCGGCGGCTCGTGCAGGATCTGGACGGTGACCGGCTTGGCCTCGCGGCCTTTGCCGGGACGAGCTACATCCTGTCGCCGCTGTCGGTCGACGGGTCGGCGCTGACGCTCTACCTCGACGCGCTCGATCCGGACATCGCTTCCGAGGACGGCACGTCGCTCGCAACGGCGATCGCGCAGGGAATCGACCTGCTGCACGCGAGTCCGGAGATCGCCGATCGCGTACTCGTCGTGCTCACCGACGGTGAGGCGCACGACTCGCTCGCGCGTTCGATCGAGGAGGCCCGCCGGCTCGCCGGACTCGGCATTCATCTCATTCTCGTTGCCGAAGGCGGGCGCGAGCCCGCCCGCATCCCCGTGCGCGACGAGCGCGGTACGCTGGTCGCCTGGCAGCAGGATCTTGAGGGCAACAGTATCCAGACACGCCGGCACGATGAGGTGCTCGGGGCGATCGCCGACGCCGCGCAGGGCACCATCGTGGCCGCCGAGCTGCCCGATCAAGCCGGCGCCGTTCGCGACCTGGTCGCGTCGTACAAGCGCGCGAGGGCGACCGAGAGCCGGACGCAGCGCGGGCGCTCGCGCGCATGGATCCCCCTGCTCCTCGCAGGGCTCGTGCTCGCGACGCAGACGTTCACCAGAAAGACGGCGGCCCTGGTCGGTGTGTTGCTGTGCGTCGGTCTCCCCACGGGGTTGGCAGCGCAGGGGACCGCGCAGCGTCCGCGCAGTGAAGCCGAGAAGCTGTGGGACAAAGGAGACGTGCGCGGCGCGGCGGCCGCCTATCTGACCGACCTCAAGGCGAATGAGGACGACGACACGGCGTGGTACAACACGGGCACGGCAGCCCTGGCGGCCGGTGATCCCGCGCTGGCGCGGGCGAGCCTCGCGCGTGCCGCCGCCTCCCTCGATCCCGATCTCCGATTCCGCGCGCTTTACAATCTCGGCTTGCTCGCGCTGCTCCAGGCGCGCGCCGACAGCGGCAGCCGCGAAGCGCACCTCGCCGATGCCGAGCGTGCCTATCGTGAGGCGCTGCTGCTCAAGCCGTTCCACGTTCGCGCGAAGTGGAATCTCGAGCTCGTGAACCGGATGCGCGGCTCGGACGGCGCGAACAGACCCAATCCTCCACCGCCGCCACAGCCCGGCGCGGGCGGAGGGGGCGGGGGCGCCGCGGGACAGCCACCCCCGCCCCCACGGCCCAACTCCGGAGGCGGGCTGAGCGAGTCCCAGGCCGATCAAGTGCTGCGGTCGATCGGACAGGAGGAGCTGCGGACGCGCCGCGACCGGACAGGACGCACGCGCCGCGCGGCCGGCGCGGGAGTGAAGGACTGGTGATGCTCCCGCTGCTGACGGCAATCGCGCTGGTGCAGGGGGGGGGCGCGGAGGTGACGGCCAGCGTCGATCGCATCCGTGTGCGGGTTGGCGAAGAGCTGCAGCTCACGGTTCGCGCGCGCACCCGAACGACGGACCCCGTCGAAATCACGTTGCCGCCGCTGACCGGATTTGCAGTCGTGGGCTCGCGCGACATGACGGAAGTCGCGTTCAGTGGCGGAACAGGGTCGGTGCGCACGACCGTGCGCGAGCTGCAGCTCCGGGCGCAGCAAGCTGGCGCGCTGTTGATCGGCCCCGTCCGCGCGCGCCAGGGCGGGAGTGTGGTATCGACCGACCCGATTCTGATCACGGTGGACAGCGCCGCGAATCGTGCCGCGCTGTCGTTGAGTCCGCTCGCGCGCGCGCTGCTCGAGAGCACACCGCCTCCCGTGTCGCGCCGCTCGGATCGCGTCGCGCTCACGATGCTGGTGCCCAGCGATACGGTGTACTCGGGTCAGCAGGTGGACGTGATTGCGGCCGCCTGGATTCCACGCGAGCTGCGCGAGCGCATGCGACGGCCGCCGCAGATGACGCTCGTCACGCCCCAAGGTGTCTGGGCCTATCCCGCGACCACTTCGTCGACTGGAGGCGCTGCGCTCTCGCGCCAGATCGGCGGGCGCTGGATGGATTTGTTCGTCACGCATCAGGTCGTGTTCCCGCTTGCGCCGGGCCGCTTGATCATTCCGCCCGCGTCGGTCGAGTATGCCCTGCCGGTCACCTTCTCGTTCTTCAGCCGGGAAGAGCGCTTCACGCTGCGGAGCGACTCGATCGCCATTGCGGTGCTGCCGCTGCCCGCCTCGGCCGTGAACACCGGCACGAATGTCGTGGGGCAGGGTCTGAGTCTCGAGCTCGGCGTGGATCCCGCATCGACCCGGGTCGGGGAGCCGATGGACGCGTCGCTGACGATCACCGGCACGGGAAACGTGGCGTTGTGGCCTCCGCCGGAGCCCGGACTCCGGTGGCCCGCCGGATTCCGTGTGTATCCCGCGCAAACGGAAGTCAAAGTGGCGCCCGACGCCGGCCGCATCGCCGGCAGCAAGACATTCCACTTCCTGGCCGTGCCCGATTCCTCCGGCAATTTCGTCCTCCCGGAAGTGCGTTACCCGTACTTCAACCCGGAGGCGGGCCGCTACGTGATTGCGAGCGCCGGTCCACGTGCCCTGGTCGTCGCGCCCGGAGCCGAGCCGCGCGCAGCCCGTGTGCTCCCGACGCTGCTCGCCCCAGTCGGGGAGCTTTCCGCGGATCGCCTGACCCACGGCGTCGGCTGGCAGGGATGGCTCGCCGTGGTGTTGCTCCCTCCCTTACTCGCCGGATTGCGCCGGCGCGCCCGCCACCGCCCGAGTCGCGAGCCCCAGACCTCGAGCCCCCCAATGACCACGCTCGGTCAACTGGAGCGCGAGTTCCTGGGGGTGCTGGCCAGCCACGTGTCAGACCCGGTCGCGCGCGATGGCGATGGACTCGCGCCGGCGCTCCGCGCCGCCGGCGTGGACAGCGCGGTCGCCGACCACGTGCGGCGGCTGCGCGACCGGTTGCGCGCCGCCCGGTACGGACCGCGGGGCCTGGGCGATGCGGCGGAGCTGGCGGCGGAGGTGCAGCAGGTGCTGCGCGTGCTGGGTGCCGATGGGCAGGGAACCCACAGACGGCCGCACGCGATGGTGATCATCGCCATGGTGATGATTGGTGTAGGGGCGCAGCATGCTGTGCCCCTACCCGCGCAAACGGTGTCAGCGCCGGCGCAGCAGACACCCAGCGCGGAGGCGCTGTTCGAAGCCGGTGCGCTCCGGGCAGCGGCCGACTCGTACGCCGCCCGCGCGGCGCGGGATCCCCGCGAAGCGGCCCACTGGTACAATCTCGGCGCGACGCTGTATCGCGCGGGCGCGGACGGCAAGGCGACCGCTGCCTGGACGCTGGCGGCGCGGCTCGCGCCGCGCGACGCGGCGATCCGGCGTGCCCGGCGCCTGCTGCCACCGCAGGACCCGTTGACGGAACAGCTCCTGACCGTGGGATGGGCGACTCCTGCGGAATGGGCGATCGTTGGAGCAGCGGCGTGGCTGGTGCTCTGGATGGCGGTCGCACTCGGGGCACGACGCCGTGTCGTGCTCGGGTTGATCGCGGCGGTGGCGGTGACGTGCGGCAGTCTGGGCGTGGTGGAATGGCGGCGACGCGATCGGCCGGTCGTTGTTGTCACGGCCGAGTCGGCGCCGGTGCGCGCGGCCCCTTATGGAGGTGCCAGCGCGGCGGCTACCATTCCCGCGGGCGGAGCCCTGCTCGCCGGGCGTCGCTATGGGCCGTGGCGGGAAGTGCGGCGTCAAGATGGAATTCACGGCTGGGTCCTCGAAGCGGAGATCGCCGGATTGTGAGTGTGCTGGCGGGTGGGCAGCCACGCGTGCAGGTGCTCGCCGACAACGTCGCCGACCAGATCGCGGCGGGCGAGGTCGTCGAGCGGCCCGCATCCGTGGTCAAGGAGTTGGTCGAGAATGCGCTCGACGCCGGCGCGCACGCGGTGCGCGTCGAGCTCGAAGACGGCGGCAAGACGCTGATTCGGGTGAGTGACGACGGCGCCGGCATGGATCGGGACGACGCGCGGCTCGCCATCCAGCGGCACGCGACGAGCAAGATTCGCACGGCCACCGATCTCATCGGCGTCGCGACGTTCGGATTTCGCGGCGAGGCCCTGTCCGCGATCGCGTCGGTTTCGCGGTTCGAGCTCGAGACTTCGGGTGACGGCGAAGTGGCGACCCGGCTGCGCGTGTCCG
>Ga0111538_10012603_pt1 | contig 11180 bp, 10 predicted proteins | sample SoiMethybrSBSTD1_FD_79669 | JGI IMG/M metagenome (GOLD analysis project Ga0111538, IMG submission 79669) | Bulk soil microbial communities from a Populus tree surrounding site in Tennessee, USA - Soil MetaG P. TD hybrid SBSTD1 (version 2)... | ecosystem: Environmental > Terrestrial > Soil >... | reverse complement strand
GCACGAAGCGCGTCGAGATGCAGCGTGGACCGATACTGAGGGTAGCGCGCGAGAAACTCCGCGTACGCGTCGGAAAGCTGTGTGCGGCTCACGTCCCTGTGACCCTCACGTGATAGTAATCGCCGGCGCGCTCCACCGTCAGGTTCGCGCCGAATGTCTGGCTCAGATGCACGGGCGTGAGTGCGTCCTCGGGTGTGCCGTCATAGGAGACCTGCCCGTCGCGCAGCAACACCACCCGCTTGGTCTCGGGCACGATCTCCTCGACGTGATGGGTGATCAGAATCAGTGTGGTCCCTTCGCGCATGAGGCGGCGGACGGTCTCCATGAAACGATGTCGCGCGACGAGATCGAGACCGGTCGTTGGTTCATCGAGGACGAGCGCATCGGGGCGAGTCACCAGCGCACGCGCGATCAGCACGCGCCGCCGCTCGCCTGTAGACATCTCGTTCAACGGCTTGACGGCGAGATGCGGGGCTTCGACACGCGCCAGCGCTTCGCGCGCCTGGTCGCGCATGACGGCGGTCACTTCGTGATGGGAGAACACGCCGTGGCTCCCGAAGAACCCTGAAACCGCCGTGTCCAGACCTGAGACGCGGCCGCCGGACGTGCTCAGGCCAAACGTCGCATCGAGGTCGCCGGTCACGACGCCAAGATGGGTGCGCAGTTCGCCGACGTCCCAATGCTCGCGGCCGAACAGCCGCAACGCCGGCACCCCGTCGTCGGACGCGCGCGGCCGATCGTCGAGGGTGAGCATGCGAATCAGTGACGTCTTGCCAGCGCCGTTCGGACCGAGAATCGCCGTGTGCTCGCCTTGGTGGATCGTAAACGTCAGCCCATCAAGCACGCGGGTCCGGCCGCGGAACAACGTCGCGTTCATCAGCTCCAGAATCGGGACCATCGAACCATTTTCCCTCGAAGCCTCGCCGCCTATATCCTTCTGTCATGCACACCCATCTGACGGAAGTCCTGTCACGGCTGGACACAGCGCGCGGGGCGCTGCGCGGAGCCATCGACGCCATTCCGCCGTCCATGCATCGCCAGCGGCCAGCTGCGGATCGCTGGTCGGCGGCAGAGGTCCTCGAGCATCTGACCCTCGTGGAGCGCATCTTCGGCGGCCGCATTGTCAACGCGCTCGGCGCCGCCCGCTCGGGCCTGTCACCCGAGGCGCAGCCGCGTGCGCCGCTGCCGGACACTGTCGAGCAACGGATGGGCGATCGCGGGAACCGACGACAGGCGCCCGAGCCAGCGCAGCCGACCGGCACCGTGGATGTGGCGAGCGGATGGACGGCGCTCGAGAGCAACCATTCGACCCTTCGCGCGGCGCTGGCGGGATGCGACGGGCTGGCCCTGAGCCAGGTGACGCTCGATCACCCCTTCTTCGGGACGATGAACGTGTATCAATGGGTCGAGCTCATGGCGGCTCATGAAGGCCGCCACACAGAGCAGATCAGAGAAATCGCGGCGGCTCTCTCGTAACGCCGCCGTCCCTGACTACGAGGACATGCCTCGAACTTCGCTACTCGTCCCCCCGGCCGCGGGGATGTAGGACTTCAGCACGTAGTCCATCACCATGCGATGCGCGCTGAAACGCCAGCCCAGCGTGCGGATCGCGCGCTTCATGCGCGCGATCCACTCACGCGGCAGACCATCGCGGTCGCGGTCATAGAACATCGGGATCACTTCATCGCGCAGCACGCTCGCCAGCGCGCCCGCATCACGAGCGTCGTGGGTTCCCGGATTCGAATGCGTCTCGCCGAATCCAATCGCGAAGCCATTCAGCCCGTCGTACGCCTCGGCCCACCAGCCGTCGAGCACCGAGAGATTCAGCGCGCCGTTGAGCACGACCTTCTGCCCGCTCGTGCCGCACGCCTCGAGCGGCCGCCGCGGGTTGTTCAGCAACACGTCCACGCCCTGCACGAGATGACGCCCGACGTTGATGTCGTAGTCCTCGATGAAGACGATCTTGCCGATGAAGCGCGGATCGCGGGCGAGACGCGCGACTTCCTGCAGCACCATCTTGCCCGGCCCGTCGAGCGGATGCGACTTACCTGCGAAGACCAACTGCACCGGCATTTGCGGATGGTTCAGCAGCGAGTCGAGCGACTCGAGATCCCGCAGCAGCAGGTTGGCGCGCTTGTACGTCGCGAACCTGCGCGCAAAGCCGATCGTCAGCGCGTCCCGGCTCAACCCACGCCGCAGTTGCGAGACGAGCGCCGCGGGCTCGCCGCGCCGCTCCGCCTGATAGACGACGCGGCGCATGGCGGCATCGATGAGGCTGGCTTTGAGCGCCTGATGCGCTTCCCACAACTCGCCGTCGTCGATCTCCTCGATCGCATCCCACATCGCCGAGTCGCTGCTGCGCTCCATCCAGTTGGCGCCGAGGTGCCGGTCGTAGACGAGGCGCATCTGCGGGGCGAGCCAGGAGTTCACGTGCACGCCGTTGGTGACGTGGCCGATGGGGATGTGCTCCTCACGCACACCTGGGAACAGCGGCATCCACATCGCGCGCGAAACCTGCCCATGCAGCGATGACACCGCATTGGCGCGATGACAGCACTTGAGCGCGAGCACGGTCATGCAGAAGCCCTCGCGCGGGTCGTAGGGATTCACACGGCCGAGCCCGAGGAAGGAGTCGTAGGACATCCCCACGCTGTCGCGCAGCGGTCCGAGATGTTCTTCGACGAGGTCGGGCGAGAAGCGATCGTGGCCGGCCGGCACCGGAGTATGGGTCGTGAAGACCACCTGCGAGGCCACGCGGCGCGTCGCTTCGTCGACGCTGATGCCTTCCATTTCCATACGGCAGCGAATCAGCTCGAGCGCCGCAAACGCACTGTGCCCTTCGTTGAGGTGAATGACTCCGGGCGAGATACCCAGTTCGGCAAGCGCTCGTACGCCGCCGATGCCCAGCAGAAGTTCCTGCCGGATGCGAATACGATCGTCGCCGCCATAGAGGCGGGCCGTCAGCTCGCGATCTTCCGGGCTGTTGCCTTCGACATTCGAGTCGAGCAGCAGCAGCGTCGTTCTGCCCACTGCGGTCTGCCAGACGCGCGCGCCGATGGTGCCGGTCCGCGTCTGGATCTCCACGGTCACTGGAAGACCGTCGCGCGTCGCCGGCTGCATCGGCAGGAGCCGGTGATCGACGTCGATGTATTCCTCGTGCTGCCAACCGTCGCGATCGAGTCGCTGACGGAAATAGCCCTGGTCGTAGTAGAGACCGATGCCGACCAGCGGGATGCCCAGGTCCGACGCGCTCTTGAGATGATCGCCGGCGAGGATGCCGAGGCCGCCGGAATAGATCGGCATCGACTCGTGCAGACCGAACTCCGCCGAAAAGTACGCGACGGGCCGCGCGCCAAGCACGCTGGCGTGACGCGCGCCCCAGGTATGTTTGTATTTCAGATACTCCTGCAGGCGGCGATAGGCGTGATTGATGCGACCGTGCAGCGCCAGCTGCGCGGCGCGGCTCTCGAGACGTTCGAGCTCGATCTGCTGCAGCATGGCAATCGGGTTGTGGTCGCACTTCTGCCACAGCACCGGATCGAGATCGCGGAAGAGACTGGTGCTCTCGCTGTCCCAGCTCCACCACAGGTTTTGCGCAAGCGCCGAGAGCCGCTGATACACCGGCGCGACGAACTGTCCGACGGTTCGCGCCTCACCCACGATCGACGACAATTGCGCGCCGGCCGTCGTCAACTGCTGGACGTCCTCGTCTGTGAAGGCGCGTGACTCCCGCGTCTGCAGGACCAGCACCCCCTGTAGCATTCCGCGATCGATGACCGGCACACCGAGGAATGTCCGGAACGGATCCTCGCCGGCGTCACGGAAATATTTGAATCGCGGATGGGCAGTGGCATCCGGGACGACGACCGGCTTCAACTGCTCGGCGACGAGACCGGCAAGTCCTTCGGTCACCCGCATCCGAACCTGTCCGACGCTCTCCGGGCGGAGCCCCTCGGTGGCGGCCAGCACCAGATTCGTGCGATCGGGCTCGAGGAGATAGATCGAGCAGACGTCGGTGCTGAATCGCTGGCGGATCAGCGTGACGACGTTCGTCAGGGTCTCGGAGGGATTGCCGTTGCGGGAGACGAGCAGACTGAGTTCATCGATCGTCCAGAACGAGGGAGCAGCGTCCTGGACGGACAGCGCAGCGTGATCGGTGTGCACGGAAGGCCTCCGGGGGTCGAATGGGAAAGCGTGCGGCCTCGAAGCAAGAACGCTGCCTCGATGCACACCCGCGATTGGCCGTGGGTCACGACCCTCGTTTCAAACACTTCCGTCGCAGAGTTCATGTCGTCCTACATCATCGTTGGAACGAGGATGTTCAGACCCTGGGGTCTGACCCCACATTGATGCGGTTTTTGGCGGGGAATTCGGCAAGAAACGGCGTACGGATCGCTCTGGCCCGGAGGTTGCTCTAACACGCGGCTATGAGCTTCGCTGCTGTCGTCGATCGCGTTCGTGCGGAATTCGTGGAGATGCCGGGCCTCGAGCTGACGCTCGCGCAGGCGGTGCGTTTATGGACGCTTGGCACCGACGATTGCCGCCATGTCATTGATTCGCTTGTCGATGTAGGCTTTTTGAAATGGACGCCGAAACGGACGATCGTGCGCACCGGGCTCGATCTGCCGCTCTGGCCGGAGCGGCACACAGCCGACATTCCTGTCAGACGGCGATCGAGCGGCAACAAATCCGTCTAGATCGCGCCGAACAGCAGCGGCCTGACCCGGACGAACTGCGGCGACGACAGGCCGCACAGCAATCGCAACAATAGACGCGGCCCGTCCAAAAGGACGGGCCCTACGGACCCGCCCTACCGAAGCTTCTCGAGATCAGCCGCCACGCCGTCGACCAACGTCTTCTCGCGCTCGAGCGCCCGCGCCACCCGCACGATTTCGGCTTCTGCTTCCGGGTAGTTCTTTTCCTCGATCGCCTCGCGCACCCCGGGCATCGTCTTCACCGCGTAGCCCGTGTAGTAGCCCGGCGCGTAGAGGAGATGCCGATACCAGGGGCGCCGCGGCAGACCTGCGGCATCGGTCAGCTCACGCTCGCTCTGAATCAGCCGCGCGTTGACGGCCCGCGCCGCCTCCGGCGTCATCTTCGCCCGCGCCGCCTCGAACGCCTTGCGATAACGATCGGCGGCACGCGTCAGCGCCGCCGCCGCGTTCTCGAGCGGCGCGAAGTTCAGCGCCGGCGGCATCTCTTCGACCATCGGCGCCTTGACTGGACGACGACGGTCGGCGACGGAGGCGAAGACACCGTCCTCGATCTGGCGGTTGCGCTCGCGTACCTCGTCCTGCCGCTCTTTGAGCAGCGCCTGCAGCTCGCGTACGTAGGTCTGCGCTGTGTCGGCGAGGTGCGTGAACTGAAAGGGCATCACGTCGGCGTCAGCGAGGCGGATCACCGCGGTGCCGACCGTCTGCGCCAGCGCCCGGCCATAGGCGAAGTCCGTGTCGAGGAACTTCGTGAAGTGGTAGTAGTCGTCGTAGATCGAGTGATAGATCCCGTCGGACTCATCGAGCCCGGCAAACGACAGATTGAGCGACGGGATGCCGGCGTGCTGCAGGAACGGCGAGTAGTCGGATCCCGACCCGAGCGCGCCGATTCGCAGGTCGGCCCGCGCGCGCACCTCCGCGCGCGGTCCCGGCGCGACGCTGACGAGGGCTCGGGCCTGCATGCGCTTCCAGACAGACTCCTTCGTCTCAGGATCGTCGATGTCGCGCGCGACATTGTTGATAAACCCTTCGAGCGCGTGCGAGCCGCCGGCATTCAGGAAACCGCGGCCGTTGCCGTCGGTGTTGATGTAGACGGCGGCCTTGTCGCGCAGCTCCTGCTCGTGGTCCTCGACCCATTCCGTCGAGCCAAGGAGCCCTTGCTCCTCGCCGTCCCACGCCGCGTACACGATCGTTCGCCTGGGTCGCCATCCACGTTTGACCAGTTCGCCCAACGCACGCGCTTCCTCGAGCTCCGCCGACATGCCGCTGCCGGGATCCTGTGCGCCATTCACCCACGCGTCGTGATGATTGCCGCGGATGATCCACTCATCGGGATATGTCGATCCAGGCAGTCGCGCGATGACATTGTTCGCGCGCTTGAGGCTCCAGTCGAAGGCGAGTTTGAGGTGCGCACGAGCCGCGCTGGGCCCGAAGCGATACGTGATCGGCAGCGCGCCACGCCAGTCGCCGGGCACAACCGGGCCGCCAAGCGCCACGAGCAGCGGCTGCGCGTCGCCGTATGAGATCGGGAGCACCGGGATCTTGGTGAGTGTCGTGACGGCCTTGATGTCGAGACGCGTCGCCGAGGCCGTCGCGCCAACGTTCGGCGTCAGCGGATCACCGGGATACGTCGGCATGTCCATCACGCTGCCTCGCTGAACGCCGTCGCGATTCCGCATCGGGCCGTCTGGAAACACGCCGTCCACAAAGAACCCATCGTCGCGAGGATCGGAATAGATCAGGCACCCGATCGCGCCATGTTCGGCCGCGACTTTGGGCTTGATGCCACGCCACGACTGCCCGTACCGCGCAATCACGATCGCGCCTTTGACGGAGACGCCACGGCGCGCGAGCTCCTCGTAGTCGGACGGCCGCCCGTAGTTGACGTAGACGAGCGGTCCCGTCACGTCGCCGTCCACCGAATAGGCGTTGAACGGGGGCAGCTGCTCGGCTACCTGTGACGAGGTCGGATCGATGGCGACTGGCGGTTCCTGCAGCGTGGCCTTGAACGGCGTCGGGCCGAGGAGCTCGAGGACGCGCTCCTTCGGCGTCGGGAACAGGACATCGTAGGTCTCGATTTTTGCGTCCCATCCCCATTCCTTGAAGCGCGCGAGGATCCAGTCGGCGTTCTGCTTCCCGTACGGCGAGCCGAGATGGTGCGGACGCGCGGCCATCACGCGCATGTACTCGCCGATGTGCTTCGCCTCGATCAATCCGCGAAATGTGGCGTCTGCGGCGGGTGACTGCGCGTCCACCGTCGCAATGCCGATGAGGACCACTGCCAGCGCGCCCGCCTGCCCGAGCCGCTTCATCCCTGCTCGCGTGCCGCCTCCGCGCCTTGCGCCTCGGCGCCCAAGCATCCTGATCTTCATGTTTCAGCTACACTCCGCTGTTGAGTCTATCGTGAACGAGACGTCGCAGCGGTGGGCGCTGTATCTGTCCGGCGCCTGGAACATCATCGGAGGTGCGAGCGCGCTCGCCAATCCGGATGCGCACTTCGCACAGTTCTACATGACGCGTTTGTCGCTCGACGATCCGCTGCAGGCGTTTTTCTTCCGCACGACATGGATCAACGCGATCGCCTGGGGCGTGGGTTACACGATGGCCGGACGGTTTGCGAGCGCGCGAGTACCCGTGCTCACCGCGGGTGGTGGTGGCAAGGTCGCATACTGCGGCGCCTGCATTGGTCTTTTTGCGACCGGCGTGGGCAACACCTGGCTGCTCGCCACTGGCATCGCCGATGTGATCTTTGCAGTGCTGTTCGCGGTGATCGTGTTGCGCAGCGCTCGCACAGCGGAGTAATCGATCCTTACACCGGAACGATTCCCAGAAAGTGCAGCACCAGCAAGACGAGCGCGAGGAGACACGCGACTCCGTGCGGCAGCCAGACGTGCGGCCACGTCATGACACGCAGCAGCTTGCGGTTCCGGCCTGCTTTCCACCGTGCGTACCAGGAGCGACCAATCTGCAACGGCGCTGGCGGCGGACTATTGCCGGCAAAATAGTCTTCCAGCACATAGAGCCGGCCGTAGTGCGCGTCTTGAAATGTTTTCCAGAGGCCCTCGATGCACCAGAACAGCAGCGCGCTGAGGCCGGCCAACATCAGAACGGGCCAGCCATCTGCGGCATAGGCGGCCCCAATTGCAGCGAAGCTGAAGGATACGCTCCACGCCTTGATCGTGAGAACCCGCTCATCGAACGATTCGATGATGTCCTGAAGCTTCATGTATTCGTCGCGCAACAACTCTCGAACATCGTCCGCGACAACGACTTCGTCAGGACTCGTCACGGTCAGCCTTTCACGTACGACAGCTTTTCCGCCACCTTTCCATCGCGAACGCGAAAGACATCCACACCGCGCACATGCCCCGGCGTGCCGTCGCGGACCCAGTTGTAGATCCACCGGACCACACAGCGGTCTCCTGAGGTGATGAGTTCCTCGGTCTCGAAGTGTGCCTGAGGCGAACGGCGAAAAAAATCGTCCCAGAAAGCGCGGACGGCGGTATTCCCGGTAATCCGGGTCCCATCGGGAGCGGGCCGTGTGTTCTCGAACACACAGTCCTCCGTCATCCAGCTCATGATCGCGTCCACATCGTGACGGTTGAACGCCTCGTTGAAGCGCTCGACGGCAGTTCGAGTCGGGTCCGACATGCCCGGAGTCTATCGTGGGCTTGTCGCAACGTGCACGCAGTCTCGCCTGTGGCGATGAATCTTGCTGCGGCTCAGCTTTCGACGCGAAAACGTTGCGCTACAATGGGTTGAGCCCCAGGTAAAAACCACACACCTCTCAGCCTTAAAGGTTCGGGCCCTAACGGACGAAAAAAGGTTGAGACGGCCCTGTCTATCTGCCGGGCTCAAGGACACAACATGCTCTTGCGTCGGATTGCACACTCTCTCCCTGTACTCGTACTGCTCAGCGGCGGGCCCGCGGCCGCCCAGGAGCCAGCCGCCCAGGAGCCAGTAGCGACGTTCAAGTCCGGCGTAGACCTCGTGTCGGTCACCGCGGTCGTACGTGACAAGAAGGGCAAGGTCGTCCGGTCCCTCGACACCAAGGACTTCGTGGTAGCCGAGGACGGCAAGACTCGCAAAATCATCAGCATCCAGTCGGACTCGAACGCGGCGGCCAGCATCGCGTTCCTCGTGGACAGCAGCGGCAGCATGGCGCTCGGCGCCGCGCGTCAGTCGTCGCGGCACATCTGCGACTGGGTCCTGGCGACCATGAACAAGCAAAAGGACGATGCCGCGCTCCTGAGCTTTGATACGCGCCTGATTACGCTGCGCGAGTTCACCGGCAGCTTCGAGCACGTGCGCACCGGCCTCGACGAGATTGGGGCATGGGGGGCGACGTCGATCTACGACGCCATCGCCGGCACCTCGGCTCTCGTCGCCGATCGCGCCCGCAACCGTCGCGCGGTCATCGTGCTCACCGACGGCGCGGACAACTGGAGCAGCTACACGCCGCAGGAAGTGTCCTGGATCGCCAGCACGATCGATGTCCCGGTCTATGTGTTCGCGGTTGGCGACGGCGTGAACGCCGAAGCCGCGGCTGCGAATCCGAAAGCGGAGTACAGCCCGCTCGCCGATCTCGCCCGATCGACCGGCGGCGACTTTTTCGTCGCCAACAGCCCTGCACTCGCCATCACGGGCATCACCCGCCTGGTTGACGAACTGCGCCACCAGTACCTCATCGCCTTCGAGCCCTCGAGCGCAGCGGGCATGCGACGGATCGAGATCAGCACGAAGAAACGCGACCTGCGAGTCAGCTCCCGTAAGTGGTACGCCGGCGGCAACGGCAGCACCGACTGACCTGCTCTCAGGCTACGGCTCGTTCTCACCCGGAGGCGGCACACGCCTCGAGGGTCTTCCGACATCCGGATACAGAATCACGTCGCGCGACGGCGCACACGGAGCGCTGCGAGCTCCCGGCTGCAGCGCCGCAAGCTGTGCTGCGCTGACGCCCGGGCGTACGAACGCATCGGCCGACACGCCGGGTCGAGGCAGTTGCGACGCACTCACACCCGGAAACTGCGATGACGACGACCCCGCGGGAGATGCCGGATTGCCCGGGCACGGCGATTGTCCGTTCGGCCGCGCTGGAACTGCAGCGGCCTCGGGATCAGCGCGCCCGATTGGAGAAAGCTGCAGCGGCGTTGGTTCAGTAGGCAGTCGCGTTGTCGTGGTCGCCGGTCCGGGGATCGCGGTTGAGCCCGCGGTCGTGGTTGGCGTGGTTCCGGTCGTCGTTGGCGTGGTTGCTGTTGTCGTGGACGTGGTTGACGGGGTCTGGCTGTTCTGCGCCGCGACCATCGCGGCGGCAAGCGTGAAAACGACGCATATGGCTGATATCTGGATTTTCATGACGCCTCGCGCTGCAAGTGCTTAAAGCCGAGTGCATTGACCCAAAGTGCAACGAGCGGGCCACTCACACATATAATCTCGACCCTTGGGAGGGCTGCTCATGCGCCGCACTGTCTCCGTGCCGAGACCGATCGTCGTCCTCGCGCTCTTTTCAGTCGCCGTTGTCGCGTACACCACGAGCCAGGTTCTGGCTCAAAACGCCAAAACACGGTGGAGCCACCAGGACTGGCCAACTGGTCACTACAAGGTCGCCGAGAACTGGCCCAAGCCGCTGCCCGACACGCGGCATTCGCATGATGGTTGGACGTGGGGGTCATTCGGCGGTGTGTACGCCGAGAATCCCGATCGCATCTGGGTCGCGATGCGCGGCGAGTTGCCGCTGCCGCAAGGTGCCAAGCCGTGGACGCCGTACGCGGCGCTCAATCCGACACGCGGCAACGCGACAGGCAATGGCGATGGCATCTCGGCGACCTGCCAGCCCGAGGCGAAGCGTGGATGGGAGCGCCGCTACGAGCACTCGATCTACATCCTGAATCGGCAGGGCGAGTTGGTCGGCGAGTGGCCGCATCTCGACAAGATGTTCGCGCAGCTGCCCTGCGGACGCGGACCGCATCAGATCAAAATCAGCCCGTACGACAAGGAGAAGCACGTCTGGATCATCGATGACCAGCTGCACATGATCTATCGCTTCACCTACGACGGGAAACTCGTACACAGCAAGGGCGAGCTCGGCAAGCGTGGTCGCGGACCGAACACGTTCGATCGGCCGACAGACATCGCCTGGCTGCCCGACGGCACCTACTTCATCACCGACGGCTATGGCGGCACACGCGTTGCCAAGTACGACGCGAAGGACAACTTCATCAAGGACTGGGGAGGACCGCCGAAGGATCCGAAGAACCCGGGACCGAACGAGTTCAACACGGTGCACAGCATCGCCATCAGCCGCGATCGTCGGCTGTTCGTGATCGACCGCGGTCACTCACGCATGCAGGTCTTCGACGTGGACGGCAAGTTCCTCGACATGTGGCCATTGAAGTCGCCGCACTGGCCCGAGAGTCAGAACACGCTGATGGTGAATCACTTCATCGATCAGAACGGATTCATCTGGGT
>Ga0111538_10012601_pt1 | contig 11181 bp, 9 predicted proteins | sample SoiMethybrSBSTD1_FD_79669 | JGI IMG/M metagenome (GOLD analysis project Ga0111538, IMG submission 79669) | Bulk soil microbial communities from a Populus tree surrounding site in Tennessee, USA - Soil MetaG P. TD hybrid SBSTD1 (version 2)... | ecosystem: Environmental > Terrestrial > Soil > Tree... | reverse complement strand
ATTGTCATTATTTCCTGTAGGTAACCTCTCCGCCCAATTCCAGCGAATCGATAACACCCACAATCACTGCGTCAACAGGAGTATTGCTGGTCTGGGAGGTGAACCGGGCGGAGGAGCCGTCAGTAATCAGGACCAGATCTCCAGCCCCGGCGCTGACCGTATCGACGGCGACAAACGGCTCGCCTGTCATGTTCCCGGCCGTATCCGTCTTGCGGACGATCAGCAGTTTTCGCCCACGAATGGCTTCATCCTTGATCGTTGAAATGGTCGAACCGATGACAAGTGCGATTTGCATGTTCACTCCGGCTATGAAAGGAGACTGTCTCGGTAAAGTGTTTTACTTTACCATGACTCAGGCTTGTACGACAAGTTTTACAGCTTCCCCATTGAAATTCACTTTCTCAACCCATTCACCGCCCAGGTTCATGGAGGTATTTGCCTTCAGGCCGCTCACCCGCTTTTGATACAGAACCCGCTCGCCCTGGGTTAGCTGCAGCGTTGCCTTTTGACGGAATTCCCTGGACCGAAAGCGGAATCCATCTACGCGGACATCCGGGCTGAGCACGTTTGGACAGATCCAGTCCAGGGGCGCCTCACATTGGACTTCGATCCGGCTTCCGTTCCACTGATTAGTTTCCAGGTACCTGGTAATGGATCGAGCCGCGTTTCGGCCTTCCAAAGCCGCCCAGTCAGCAGTCTCCACACCCCGCAGCAGGTTCCCGGCCGCAAACACGCCAACGCGTGACGTGCGAAACAGCGGATCCACCTGCGGTCCATGGGATGGCTTGCCTGTTTCCACATCTCCTCTTCGGGCCAGCTCATTCTCCGGTATCCAATCACCGGTAACAACGACGGTATCGCATTCGATGGTTTGGGTTTTGCCAGAATCCAGGTTGATTACTTCAACACCTTCCACACGCTGGCGGCCGAAGATATTCGACATTCGACAATTCGTAAGGATGGGCGCACGGGCAAGAATATCTGCATACAGAATTTTTGCCGGCAGGAACACAGGAAGATAGAGCTGGTGATGAGGCAGCTCCGTCATCATATTGATGACCTTCACCCCTGCATGCATCAGGGTCAGCACAACGGACAGGCTTACCTGCTCCGCGCCGACAATCACTGCACACTTTCCAACAGGCAAATGATGCTCATATACGTATCGTTGAAGTGAACCAGTCGTGAACACTCCCTGCGGACGATGTCCGGGCACCAGCCTAGCTGCGCGCGGCCGTTCGCGCACACCTGTTGCCAGCAGAACCGATTTCGCTTCGATCGTTCCAAGGCCACTAGGGGAAGTGAAATTAAGTGTGGTGCGTTCCCTTCTTTCAAGAGGAGAGTTCCAGCCAGTAATCGTTGTATTTGTATGAATATCGATCCCTGCATGCTCTGCCATTTCCCGATATTTGCGCGCATAGGACGGCCCCGTCATCACTCGGTGCATATCCCGCAGGCCGAAACCAATGTGACCGCACATGCGCGGGATCCCCCCTGCTTCCGATTCACGCTCTGCAACAACAATATCTTTTACCCCAAGTTTTTTCAGTTCCAATGCTGCGGCAATTCCTGCAGGGCCGGCGCCGACGATCAGCACATCCGGATTTTTCACCACGGAGCTCGCCGAGCTTCTTATCTTTTTCTCCGTGTTCTCTGTGGTTAATTCTTTTGAATTATTCAGAATCGAAACCAACGCAGCCTGGCAATTGAACCCCTGGCAGCGTCCCTGCAGAGCGCGGGTTCTTCTGCGCAGGGCATCCAGTGTTGTTGCTGGAATGGCGGAACAGACTGCATCGTTCAGCTCGCCGAGTGTCACGCGCTCGCAGTGACAGACGATCCTTCCATAGTCGGGATTTTCCCTGATCAATTCTGAACGCTGGTAAGGACGAGGAAATGCTTCGCCAAGATTTGGCATCTTGATGGTTTTGAATTCAGGCTTGCGTATTAGCTCAACACCGGCTTCCAGTAACAAGTCCGCCACATATTCCGCAATGCCCAGGCTTGCCGAAATCCCTGTAGAGCGGATGCCTCCAACGCAGATATATCGTTGCTCTGCATGAACTGCAATCTGGTAGTCACTATGCTCCGTAGCAGCGCGCAGGCCTGCATAGGTGGCAGTCACTTCCTCTTCCAGCAATTCTGGCAATATCTTCTTGCCTTTTTCAAGCAGGGATTGCAAACCACTTGCGCTGGTGTTGGTCGCGGTTTTATCAGGCAGATCTTCGGCAGTAGGCCCCAGCAATATATTTCCATACACGGTAGGGCTGATCAACACACCCTTCGTGGTGGCGGTTGGCACAGGAAGCAATACATGATTGACCAGGGAACGCGCCAGTTTGTCGTAAACGATCAGTTCACCACGCCGAGGCGTAACCTTGAAATTTGTATGACCGAGAAAATTATTTACTTCATCCGAATTCAATCCCGCGGCATTGACCACCCAACGCGCATAAATAGTTTCATCTTTGCTGGAAATGGCATAGCATTCCGATTTCTCCTTTCCAGCTTCTACGTACGGCTTAATATTCTCTACACGAAATCCAACTTTCAATCTCACGCCATTCACCACTGCCTGTGTGGCACAGGCCAAGGGAATGGTGAACGTACAGAGGATCCCTTCACCAGGGACGAACATTCCGCCTAATGCCCCTTCCCCAAGATGTGGCTCACGCCGATAGGCTTCATCCCTGCCGATCAGGTGCACGTCCGTGACTCCATTTTTGTGCGCTTTATCAAGAAGAGTGGGAAGCGTATCCAGCTGTTCCTGCGTCCAGGCGATCAACAAGCCACCGCTGCGCTCGAAAGGACTGCCCACCTGCTGCATGAACGCTTCCATCAGCGGGTAGCTTCGGCGCATGAGGGTTGCCTCGAGTGAGTCAGGTTTCGCATCGAAACAGGTATGCCAGATGGCGGTACTAGCCTTGGATGTCCCCATGCCTACATCCGAATTTGCTTCCACGAGCACAACGTCCATTTCATAGCGTGAGAGTTCACGCGCGATCGCGGCGCCAACAGCTCCTGCGCCGATGATGGCGACATCAAACGGCAGGTATTTCTTATCCAATTGTTTTTTCCACTTCCTGCAGTACAAAGTTTGCTATTTTTCTCAAGCGATCAAAATAGATCGATTCGTCCCGATCCATCAGCAGAATTATTGTATTCAAGTCAATCAGTCGTTCACGCAGGGTTTTGATTTGCTGCGTGTCAAGTTTGCCATCAGTAGAGATATAGATGCGAACGCAGCCCGTGATCTCTGCATCCAGGAGAGGTAAATTGATTCTATCGATCTCCCTGCCTCCATATCCTTTTGGAAAAGCGGCTGAAGAATGCTGCTGCCACAATTCCATTAGCTCATCGGGAATTGTCATGAGGCAGGCTCTCTATGATAATACTTTACTGCCTCCAGCGCCTTATTCCATTTTGCAAGACGACGCGTTCTCTCCTCCTCACCTATTTGGGGAGAATACGTGGCTTCCGACTGCCAGCAGGAGGCGAGATATTCGAGTGAAATTCCAAGAGCGGAATGAGCCGCCAGATTGGCTATGCCCATGGCAGTTGCTTCACGAGCGGCCGCCACACGGACTTCGATGTTCAGCAGATCGGCAATATACTGCATCACGTAGGGATTACCCGACGGCCCGCCGTCCACCTTGAGATGAGGCGGCGCCTGGCCCGCGTCCTGTGCCATGGCGTTGACCACTTCGTAGACGCGGAAGGCGATGCCATCGAGGGTCGCCCGGACGATATCGGCGGGCAGCGAGCCGCGGCTCAGGCCGAAGATCGCACCGCGCGCATCCGAGAGCCAGTGCGGAGCGGCGAGACCCTGCAGGGCCGGAACAACCACTACGTCATCATCCTTTGATTGGAGGGCTGACTCCGCGCTTGCAGCCGGGTCAGGCAGAAAGCCAAGTGACTCGGTCAGCCATTGTACGGCCGCACCGGTGACAAAGATTCCCCCATCCAGGGCATAGAAGGTCTGCCCTTCCCAGTGCCACGCCATCGTTGTGAGAAGTCCATTGTTGGAGAGGCGCATTTCCCGGCCGATGTTCATCAGCAGGAAACTGCCTGTTCCAAAGCTGCATTTCATTTCCCCGGGTTGGAAGCAGGCCTGGCCAAACAGCGCAGCCTGTTGATCGACAAGCAGCGCATGCAACGGAAGTGGTTTCCCGCGACCGAAATCCAAATCACCAATATAACCGGCTGAGGGAACGATTTGGGGAAGAAGAGTTCGCGTGGCGCCAAATAGGGAGAGCAGATCATCGTCCCAATCGAGGCGGTTCACGTCGAAGAGCAGGGTGCGAGAAGCGGTGGATGGATCTGTGATATGCAGCTTTCGATGGGAGAGATTCCAGATTACCCATGTCTCTGTTGTCCCAAAGCGGGCGCGGCCTTCCTCTATGGCCTGTTTGAGTTTTGAATCATGCTCCCAGGCATAGCGAAACTTGGGCGCGGAAAAATAACTGTCGAGAATCAATCCTGTTTTCCGGCGCAAGGCATCGTGATCCACCTGTGCTGTAATCGCATCGCAGACTTCCACGCCGCGCTTATCCTGCCAGACAATGGCGGGTGTTAAAGGTGCGCCCGTTTCACTGTCCCAGACCACAAAGGTCTCACCTTGATTGTCAAAACCTAGGGCAGCAATATCATATTTTTCGATCAGGGGAGCTACGGCTTCTCTTACGGTACGGACAATATCGAACGGATCCTGCTCCACCCAGCCGGGGCTGGGGAAACGCGCCTGCAACGGGACCGAGTTCTTGTCCACGAAGGAGGCGTTCTCGTCCACAACCACCGCGGTGGTTTGCGTGGTGCCCTGGTCGATCCCCAGGATGTATTTCATGCGTTCCTCCCGAAAAAGGCGCGGAACCCAGGTCAGATTCCGCGCCTTTTCTTGGATAGAAAAGTATTACTGTTCGCCGTACTGCTTTTCGACCTCGGCGATCATCTTCTGGCGCTCGGCGATCTTTTCACCCTCAGGAACACCTGCGAAGCGGGTGGCTTCGCCTCCACGGCTGTAGGTATATATGGCACCTAGCACGGCAATCACAATGGCTGCGATAGCGGTCGATGTGCCCGGTACAATGGCATGGACCAGAGAGGCTTCAGGGATGGGAAGGTATCCTATGGCTAAGCCTCCCAAAGCTAGGACTATCGCTATGATCGCCGTACGCCTGGACCACAATGCAAGCAAGGCTACGATCAAGACGATCGTCAGATGGAATACTTTTTCATTGGGCGGGAAGAAGCCGGTGATCGCCAGCACAATGCCAGCCAGAATGGCAATCACTGCATTGATCTTTGAAAAGCCGCCTAGGTTGAACGGACCTTTTTCCGGCCACTTCGGTCCGCCTTCCGCACGGAGGCCAGCCATAATCGGCATGATGTAGGACAAATACAGGAAGACCGCGCAGGCAACCGCGAGGACAAGGTAGAACGGAGCATATATGATACTGAGCAATGCCAACGCCGCCGAAGTCCAGATGGCATATGTGGGGGTGCGGCGTGACACACTCACCTTTGCCAGGGTTGACGAGGCTGGCAAGCCACCATCCCGTGAGAATGCAAACATCATCCGGGATGTGGAGGTAAGTCCTGCCAAAGCACATATGTAGTTTACGACCACCAGGCCAATCGCAAGAAATACCTTGAGTGCGAATGGCATGGTTGAGGCATTCCACATGTAATCGAATGAGCCCCAGCCTGCCGCCGCCGCCTCTTTTATATCTGGCATGGTCAGCACATACGCCGCCACAGCGACGAGACCGAACACCCAGGACCAGAACACAGCCTGCCACATACCCTTGGGCACATTGACCTGTGCATCCTGAGTCTCTTCGGATGTATGGGCGGAAGCATCAAAGCCGGTGATGGTGTAACAGACATACGAAAGCCCCAGCAAGAAGGCAAAGCCAATACCCTGCGTGGTGAAAGGAACCACCCCACCTCCTGCATCGCCTGTGAAATTATCGAACTGGACCAGGCGAGAGAAATCCATGGCAACCGGGCTAAACGCAAACAGGCCAATGATCAAAATGATGGTCAGTGCAAAGATCAGGTAGCCGCTCACGTCGGTAAGCTTGGTCGTAATCCCGATGCCATAGTGATTCAGGAGTGCCTGTGTAATCAGGACGATCGCGACGAAAATGAACTGGTGCCAGTAACCAAAAGTGGAAGTATCCATTCCCAGGGTGTCAGTCAGAAGAATTCCCTTGAAGAACACTGCATAAAGAAGGACATCCACCGAGGACACCACGCAGATCAGGCCGACGAGATTGAACCAGGCAGTTGCCCAGCCCCAGCCTTTGCCACCCAGGTGGGAGCTCCAGTGATACAGGCCGCCTGCAGTCGGGAAGGACGAGGCGATCTGTCCCATGCCCCATGCCACGGACATCGCCAGCGCCCCACCGATCAGCCAGATCCAGAAGGCTCCCCCTGGGCCTGCCGAGTTGAAAGCAGCCGGGAAGGCAGAGATGCCGCCTGCCAGGATACAGATGATCGAGAATGAAATTGCGAAATTCGAGAAGCCGCTCATGCGGCGGGAGAGTTCCTGCGCATACCCCATTTTATGCAGGACCTGCTTGTCGTGCGCTTGAGTCTTTTGGTCAGCCATGTTCGTAATTCTCCTTTGGTGAAATTTAACCTGCCGCAGGCAAGTCAATTACTTGACTTATTGTCTAACTTTACAGGTTGAAAATTCACCTGAAATTAAGCAATTTATGCGGCACTTCGTAACAAACTGAGACTACAGAACAGACATGCGAATTTATTGTTTTCCAGGTCCTCCTTCCCCATCTGGGAAAAACAAGTTGATAATTATCGTATGTGGAAACACAGGAGATGAAAAAAAGGTACGAATTTCATGCTGGAAAAATCAGCCCTACGCTGCTCTAAAAGCTCTCTGTACGAGGATATTCCAATCAGTAACTTTTTCGGTTGTCTGAACCAGAAACAATTTCCCCACAAATTTATGCCTCCTAGTTTACAACCAGAGATAGAACATTGCCTGCTTGAACCAAAGTCCAGCTGATATTCGAAAAAACGAAAATCAGCAGCGGCACAATGGCAGCATATTTCGTAGTAACCCGTTGAATCGTTTCGAGAATTTTTGCAGGCGATTCGCTCTTGGTAAGATAAGCATCCGCCCCCATCCGAAGAGTTTCCTCGATAAAATGAGCATCATCACAACCACTCAGGACCACAATGGATACCGGCACCTGCCTGCGCCGCAATTCCCGTGCCACCTGGGTACCTTTCATGTCAGGCAATTCTATATCGAGGAGGAGCACATCCGGCTCCAATTCCTGCACAAGACGAAGTGCCGCTGTCCCTGTGCCCACCTCGCCAACAACAAGAATATTTGATGTTTTCTCCAAAACCCTGCGGATACCACGCCGAACCATGGGATGGTCATCGGCAAGGATGACACGGATTGTTTTTTCGCTTTTCATTGCACACCGCTTATTGCACAAATGACCGGGCTGGGCAGTCCAGACATTAATGCGGTACCATTTGTAGTACACCTGAACGTTTTATACTTGTTTTGGAAAGGGCAAACAATACGGAATTTGCCTATTAAAAGTTACAGCTATACCCACTTTTCCTGTACGGCAAGGACGGCGGCCTCCACCCTGGAAGTCACCTTTAGCTTGGAAAAAACCGATTCGAGATGCTTTTCAACGGTCTTCTGGCTGATCCCCAGCTCCATACCAATCTCCTGGTTGGTCTTTCCCTTGACCACCCATTTCAATACATCAAGCTCGCGAGGGGTCAGGCTTTTGCTTGAGTTTTCGTCTGTCAGTGTCCAGGCAGACATAATGGCGGCGACGCGGCGGCTCACCCAGCCTTTCTCCCCACGCGCTACCCCTCGAACAGCTTCCACAATGGTTTCAGGAACCTCTTCCTTTGTCAGGTATCCTGCAGCGCCGTTGCCCAGCAGACCAAAAATAAATTGCTTATCATCATAGGTACTGAGAACCAGGATCTTGACCGGCGAGGCAATGGACTGCAGTTCACGCGCAACTTCAACACCTTTTAAACCCGGCAGCTCAATATCCAGCAGCAGAACATCCGGGACAAGTTTTTTGGCAAGCTCCAGGGCCTGATTTCCATCGGAAGCTTCGGCAATCACCTCAATATCGGTGGCCTTATTCAAAAATTTACGGATGCCTGCCCTTGCGACAGGATGATCGTCAGCAAGCATAATTCTGATCTTTTCCATAAAATCGCCTCACTCGCTGTCATTTCGGGAATATGGAGCAATGGCTCGAACCAGGGTTCCACTTCCCAACGCTGACAGAATCTCCAGTTTCCCACGTATGCTTTCGATCCGTTCCGCGATGCCCACAAGACCAAAGTGCTCCTCCCGGACCAGTTCCACCCAGTTTGTCGGCACTTCAAATCCTACGCCGTTATCCTCCACTTCCAGGATGATCGTTTCCTCATCCCAACGAAAGCGGATATAGACCTCGCTGGCCTGTGCATGACGGGCAACGTTATGGATGGCCTGCTGATAGATGCGGAATAGGGTCAGCCGTATACTGTCGGATAACACCTGCCGATCCTGCATCAATTCCAGGTTGACTTGAATATCAGGATTTTGATCACGGAATTTTTCCACATGGTCACGGATTGCCACTTCGAGTCCAAACGGCGAAAGAGATGGCGGACGAAGCTCCCGACAAATTGTCCGCAGGCTGTTTACCACCCGGTGCAGGGTATGGTCGCATTCCTCCAGGATTTTTTCCTCTTCCAGGTCCTTCAAGACATCCCGCAAATCATCAAGCTGATACATCATCCCATACAGATCCTGTATGGGAACATCGTGCAAATCCTGGGCGAGACGAAGCCTTTCCCTCTCCTGGCTTTCTACAAGTCGATTCTTGATCTCATACCGATCCCCTGCCAGATGGCCTGACTGGATGGCAGATTTCACTTTGATCACTGGCATCTGGGGGACGGCTGGCTGTGCAGGCTGGCACTGTCCCTGATAAAGAGTCATGCCCACAAGATTGGCGACACTTTGCAAGAAATGAATATCACTCCGGGAAAAGATTTGTTCCCGTACTGAAAAAGCCTGCAATACCCCATACGGCTTTTCGACAGTTCCGATCCGGACGCTCACCCCGCTCCCGACATCCCGTACTACGGCCGACTCCCAAAGGTCAGTCTCTGTGTCATACCTGGACTTTTCGATCATCACCGGCTCAACCGATGAGAGTGTGACTCCCTCCAATGAATTTGGGTGCAAAGGGATGGGTGGGTGTGCTGCCAATTCTTCCTTTTCCGCCGAGCCTGCCAGGAAGAACAGACTCTGTTCAGTATCCTTGAGCTCCCAGAAAAGGCTATATTCAACATCGAGGACCTCGGTAACAAGGACAGCCGCCTGCGCCGCGATATCTGCGGCCGGTATATCAGAAAGCGCCAACTGTCCCAGGTACACCACCGCGGCCTGATGCTCTCCCTTTAGAAAAATTCTACGATCGGTTTTTTGCAAACTGGCTGATAAATACATAATCCTTCTCCAATTTCAACTGCCCCCGCGGGCCCGAAGAAAGACTACTTTTGAGCGGAAGACTCAGTTTTACTTATATACGATGAAGTTTCAGGGGAGATATGCAAGCATTGTACTCTCTTTTAAGTTTGTGTTACCTGCCTCTTAACCAGGCCTAAGCTTACAGTCCAAGACCAGGCCAGATTTCTAAAATCCACATAGAGCTACGCCTTTGCAGACAGTAACATCACCTCCTTGAATGCGTTTGAATACGCAAAGGACAAGGTAAGCCATGGCTGATGAAAAAGCAAGAAAAAAAGAGGATGAAGAACAGGAAGAGCAAAATGTCCTTCCGCAGGATGGGCGCGAGGGACCGTTGGATCCCTACACTGGCGAAGTGGAACCTCCCGCCCCGGATGCCTATAAGGTAACCGAGATCGTGCCTACCGATCCGGACAACCGGAAAGGGGAAAACTTCCTGATGGACGAGGAAGACTCGCTGGATAAATTCATCTTGGACGCCAACACAGATGAGATCATGGAACAGATTAACGACTACACAGACGATGAGGATGTCCTGGATGATTTCGCGGAACGCCAGGGACTGGCATCAGGCGGGCGACAGAAACTGGAGGAGAAATTAAACGAATACAATGAGATGGACCCGACCCTCTCAGGCGGTGATGTGGATGCCGCCTGGGATGACAGTATCGTCGCCGGGGAGGAAAGTGTGGGCGGCAGCGCCCCCACCCCCGATCAGGATATCGTCGATGATCTCGGCCAGGCCGCGGGACTTACCTACCGGGACAATGAGCCTCTCGACAGCGATAAAAAAGTGCTGGACCGGGACCGCAATCGCTGGGAACTGAATCCGGCGTCTGCCGATGACAATGAAGGGGATGATGAAAACGATGGTTTAGACATCGAATAATATGGAAATGTCCCACATGTGTCTCTTTCAAAGAGATGCCTGCGGGACAATTTTGTTTTACTGGCAACAAGTTAGATTGCGTAGCGGTAAATCGCTGCGATCTCTTCGCGGTTTGGCAATTGATCCTGGGGGACAGCGTACACATTTCCCGAGTTGAGCAGGGTCTGGATTGCTGCAAAATTCGACAGATCATCGTTCCAGGGTGTGGGCTCGGGATCTACGCGCACAGAATCTGCTTCCGGGTCGTATCGTCCCCATCTCAGCATGCCCAGTGGTACGATCAGCGTTTCCACTCTGCCGCCCACGGCCGCTCTCACAACCGGCTCCAAATCGCTGGAAGCCAGCCCATTCTGCTGACCATGCAGTTCGGCAAACCGATCCAATGCCTGCTGTTGATTCTTAATGAATATAGGTTCGACAATTTTCCAGGCCTGACCATGTAATTCATTCACATTCTGCCTGTCCGGGTTCCCAATCACTCCCTCCTCCAGAATGTTCCGATATGTACTGGCATTTCGATAGAGAGGGTGCAGATAGTCCACACCTGCGAGAATCAGTGGGGGAGTTTCCTCCTCGAGCTGACGGACAAGACCATCATTCACTTTTTGGAAATACCGCAGGATCTCATCTTTTCGATTATTTTCCACACCCTGGCCATAATAGACGGCCGGACGTTCTCCGGCTGTGCCGCCGACTGTGTTCTGGGTATCGGTGTGGAAACCTAGATTTTTCTGAAGATCTTCGATTTGCAGGGCATCAT
>Ga0111538_10012598_pt1 | contig 11183 bp, 12 predicted proteins | sample SoiMethybrSBSTD1_FD_79669 | JGI IMG/M metagenome (GOLD analysis project Ga0111538, IMG submission 79669) | Bulk soil microbial communities from a Populus tree surrounding site in Tennessee, USA - Soil MetaG P. TD hybrid SBSTD1 (version 2)... | ecosystem: Environmental > Terrestrial > Soil >... | reverse complement strand
TCGTACATCGGGGCCACCTCGGCCTTCCGCGCCGCGCAGGCGCAGATGGAGGGCGTGCGCCTCACCGAGCGCGGGATCGACCTCGACCACCTGCGCTGGCGCCACCGCACGGTGACGGGACAGGGCCGGGTGGTGAAGTTCCTGTACGTCGTGCCCAGCTTCCAGAACCCCTCCGGCATCACCCACGACGCGGCCGCGCGGGCGGCGCTGCTGGAGCTGGCCGCCGAGCTGGACCTGCTCATCGTGGAGGACGACCCGTACGCCGACCTCTACTTCGACGCCGCGCCGCCGCCCACGCTGCGCTCGCTGGATCGCAGCGGCCGTGTCGTCTACCTCTCTTCCTTCTCGAAGATCCTGGCCCCCGGCCTGCGCACCGCCTTCATCCTCGGCCCCGAAGACGTGCTGGCCAAGATCGAGATCGCCAAGCAGTCGGCCAACCTGTGCGGCAGCAGCCTCGACCAGCGCCTGGTGCTCGAGTGCCTGCGCCGCGGCCTGGTGGAGCGGCAGAAGGCGGCCATCCGGCCCTACTACCGCGACAAGTGCCGGCGCATGCTCGACGCGCTGGCGGCCGAGATGCCCGAAGGCACGCACTGGACGCGGCCCAGCGGCGGCCTCTTCGTGTGGCTGACCCTGGCCGGAGAGCGCAGCGCCGAAGACCTCCTCCCGGCGGCGGTGGAGGAGGGCGTGGCCTACGTGGCCGGCCGCTCCTTCTTCGTTGACGACAGCGGCCCCGGCACCATGCGCCTGACGTTCGCCAAGGAGTCCCCGGAGAACATCGAAGAAGGCGTCCGCCGCCTGTCCCGCGCCGCCCGCCGGTAGCGGCCGTTGCTGGCCGAGGGCCCTAGCTTTCCTGCTCCTGGGCCAGGTAGTGGGAGACGCAGAGGCCGATGTCGAGGGCGCCGGCGCGCCACAGCAGCTCGGGCGGGAACCAGTCGGTCTGCGTGGCGGCGTCGCGCCAGGCGATGCCGAAGTCGATGGTCATGTCCTCCACGCCCTCGTAGCGGCCCAGGCGGCGCAGCTCGTCTTCGTGCTGGTCGAGGAAGGCGATGGCCTCTTCGATCTGGGCGTCGAGGTCGTCCATGCCCGCATCGCTCACGGTGACGCTGAAGCCGGAGCGGGTGCGCGGCGCCGTATCCTGCTCCCCGGGCCACGGCGGATCGCCGCGGCGCTGGATGACGGGCTCGGGCAGCGCGCTCCCGGCCAGGAACGCGTCGGGATCGAAGATCCGTCCCCCTGCCCGCAAGATACAAGTCACGCTCACGATTGTACGGCCGGCCTAAGTCAGAGCCGGTAGAGCATCCAGTAGACGACCACGCCGGTGACGGAGACGTAGGCCCAGAGCGGGAGCGTCACGCGGGCCAGGCGGCGGTGGCGGTCGAAGCGCCGCTTCAAGGCGTGGCGCAGCGTGATCAGCACCAGGGGCACGATGGCGACGGCCAGCAGCGTATGGCTGACCAGGATGGTGAAGTACACGGCGCGCAGCGCGCCCTGGCCCTGGAACCGCACCGATCCCACCTGGACGTGGTAGGTGACGTACGAGACCAGGAACAGCGTCGAGGAGGTCAGCGCGGCCACCATCACCCGGCGGTGGGCCTCCAGGCGCCGCTGCCGCACCAGCACCCAGCCGGTGAGGAGGAGGGAGGCGCTCAGCGCGTTGAGGCAGGCGTTGAGGGCCGGCAGGTCACGGACCGTCACGGGGGAGGAGTCTCAGCGGGCCCGCGGCCCGCGGCGGAGGGCGGCCACGAGGCGCTGGCGCCAGGGCGCCAGCCAGGCGCCGATCTGGCGGCGGAACAGCACGCCGCCCACCGAGGCCGCGATCACGTAGGGCGAAAACACCATCATGAGGATGGCCAGGTTCAGCTGCCCGGCCATGTGGCGCCCTTCCGGCGAGCCGGTGAGCGCCGTCTTGCACATCGCGCATTGCGCGAACGCGGGTCCGGCCAGCAGGGAGGCCCCCAGGGCCAGGCCCAGCACGGCCGCCGCCCGCAGGTGCGTCTTCATCGCGGCGTGAGGTGCATGATGCGCGCCGTTTCCTGCGAGACGTAGGCGTAGAGGATGAGGGAGGTGACCACGATGCCCGCCCCCACCATCACGGCCAGGTTTCGCCTCTCGAAGCGCAGGTGCATGAAGTTGCCGGCGATCATCACCGCCTTCACGGCCATGAAGGTGAGCAGGAAGCCGACGAGGAACCACTTGGGCATGTGGAACTTCTCGGCCGCCAGCATGCCCACCGTGATGACGAGCAGGATGGCCCAGGTCACCCAGTAGATGCGGTACGGATGGGCGGAGTCGGTGCTCATGGGCGGTCTCCTAGAGCAGGTAGAACAGCGTGAAGATGAACACCCAGACGAGGTCCACGAAGTGCCAGTAGAGGCCGGCCATCTCGATGCCCTGGGGCGGCGTCTTCTTCATGGACGTGCGGATGGCGGTCACGGTGAGGATGACCAGGCCCGAGAGCACGTGTGAGCCGTGGAAGCCGGTCAGCACGAAGAAGGCCTGCGTGAAGATGGGCGGCACGCCCATGGTGGCCAGCTCGCTGCCGGGCACGGCGCCCGTGAGCCGCGCCCCCTCGTGGATCAGCTTCGTCCACTCGTAGACCTGGCAGCCCAGGAAGGCGGCGCCCCCGATGATGGTGAAGATCACGTTGCGCAGGGCCAGCTTCAGGTCGCCCTTCTGCGCCGCGGTGACCGCGATGGCCATGAACACGCTGGACGTGATCAGGATGAACGTCATCAGGGCGATGAAGGAGATGCTGAACACCTCCGTGCGGTCGGGCCAGGGCACGGCCGAGGCGTGGCGCAGGAAGCCGTAGCCGGTCAGCAGGGAGGAGAAGAGCAGGGCGTCGGTGACGATGAAGATCCACATCATCGTCTTCTGCCAGCTGGCGCCGAAGGGCGCCGTGCCCCCTCCCCAGTGCGACTCCAGTGCGGTCTCAGCGGCGTGCATGCAGGGGCCTCCTTAGGCCAGGAACAGCAGCACGAACAAGTAGATCCACAACACGGTCAGGAAGTGCCAGTAGGTGGCGAACAGGCCCAGGGCGTCTTCGCCCGGGGTGTAGGCCAGGTGCCGCACCTTCCACATCGACACCGTGAACCAGATCAAGCCTCCCACCAGGTGCAGCGCGTGCAGGCCGGTGAGCACGTAGAAGAACGAGCTGTGCGGGTTGCTGGCCAGGTAGACGCCTTGCGCGGCCAGCTGCCGCCAGGCCAGGAGCTGGCCGGCCAGGAACAGGCCGCCCAGCACGCCGGTGGCGCCCAGCCAGCGCTGGGTGCCGGGCAGGTCCCAGCCGCGCAGGCGGCGCCGCGACAGCTCCAGCGTCACGCTGCTCAGCACCAGGACCAGGCCGTTGGCCCAGAGCAGTGCCGGGGCCCCGATGGGGGCCCAGTCGTCGGACGTGCGGCGCACGACGTAGGCGCTGGTGAAGCCCACGAACAGCATGGTCAGCGTGCCCAGGAAGAGCCACAGGCCGAAGCGCCGCGGATCGTTGGGCACGCCGCGCGTGCCGCCGCCGCCGCCCCCGCCGTCGCCCAGCGGGCGGCGGGGCACGTCGCCGCCTCCGCCGCGCTCGTCGAGCGGCCGGTCGAGGACGGGGACGGGGGCGGACGCGGTCATCGGCTCAGTGTGACCCTTCGCGGGGCGCCGTGGCGGCCCCGGCCGGAAGCTCCACCCCGGCCGGCTCGTGCTGCATCACGTGGTCGCGCTCCAGGCCGGCCGGGCTGTACTCGAAGGGCCAGCGGTGCACCTCGGGGATGTCGCCCGGCCAGTTTCCGTGCGGCGGCGGCGAGGCCGTCGTCCACTCCAGGCCGTTGGCCTCCCACGGGTTCTCCGAGGCCTTCTTGCCCTTGAAAGCGCTCCAGAAGAAGTTCACGAAGAAGATGAGCTGCGAGGCGCCCAGGATGATGGCGCAGACCGTGATGAACTGGTTCATGGGCTGCAGCGGCTTCAGGAACTCGTACTGGTAGGGGTCGTAGATGCGCCGCATCTGGCCGGCGATCCCCACGTAGTGCATGGGGAAGAAGGTGCCGTAGTAGGTGACGAACGTGAACCAGAAGTGCAGCTTGCCCAGGGGCTCGTTCATCATGCGCCCGAACATCTTGGGGAACCAGAACGAGGTGGCGGCGAACACGCCGAAGAGGGCGGCCCCGGCCATGATCAGGTGGAAGTGGGCGGCCACGAACATGGTGTCGTGGAGCTGGATGTCGGGGGCCGACTGGGCCAGCCAGATGCCGGAGAGGCCGCCGCTGATGAAGAGCGAGATCACGCCCATGGCCCACAACATGGGGGTGGTGAAGCGGATGCGGCTCTTCCACAGCGTGGCCAGCCAGTTGAAGGTCTTCACCGCCGAGGGCACCGCGATGAGGATGGTGAACACCGCGAAGGCCATGCCCATGTAGGGGTTCATCCCGCTGATGAACATGTGGTGGCCCCAGACCAGGAAGCTGAGCGTCCCGATGGCGGCCATGGCCAGCACCATCGACTTGTAGCCGAAGATGGGCTTGCGGGCGAAGGTGGAGAGGATGTCGGAGGTGAAGCCCAGCGCGGGCAGCATCAGGATGTAGACCTCGGGGTGCCCGAGGAACCAGAAGAGGTGCTGCCACAGCAGCGGCGAGCCGCCCTGGTGCAGGTCGCGGCCGTCCGGGCCCACCAGCGGGATGTTGGTGAGCACCAGGCCGGCGGGCAGGAAGAAGCTGGTGCCGAAGTGGCGGTCGAAGAGCAGCATGATGACCGCCGCCACCAGGGCCGGGAAGGCCAGCAGGCCCAGGATGGCCACCAGGAGCATGGCCCACATGGTCAGCGACATGCGCATCAGGGACAGGCCCCGGGTGCGCAGGTTGATGATGGTGGTGGCGAAGTTGAGGCCGCCCATCGTGAACGAGGCCACGAAGAACACCATGCCGATGATCCAGAACGTCTGCCCCCAGTCCGAGCCGGGCACCGCACCTCGCAGGGCGGAGAGCGGGGGATAGGAGGTCCAGCCGGCGGCGGCCGCTCCCGACTCCAGGAAGAAGGAGTAGAGGATCACCACGCAGCCGCAGAGGAAGGTCCAGAAGGAGAGGCCGTTCAGGAAGGGGAAGGCCATGTCGCGCGCGCCCGCCTGCAGGGGGATGAGCAGGTTGCCGAACCCGCTCACCGGCGCGGTGGAGAGCACGAAGAACACCATGATGGTGCCGTGCATGGTGAACAACATGGCGTAGAACTCGGGCTTCATGACCCCGACTCCGCCCGAGACGTCGTAGCCGGCCGGCAGCAGGCGGCCCAGGCCCGCGAAGTTGCCGCCCGGCCAGCCCAGCTGCACGCGGATCAGCATGGCCAGCAGCCCGGCCACCAGCCCCATGACCATGGCCGCCAGGTAGTACTGGATGCCGATCACCTTGTGGTCTTTGCTGAAGACGTATTTCCAGATGAAGGCCTGCGGAGCGTGCTCGTGCGCCGCCGCGTGGGCCTCCACCGCCTCGGCCTCGTGAGCCATCGGTCTCTCCTGCATGGGTATGGGTGGGCCTACTGGGCCAGCTCGGCGACCTTGCCGTCGAACTCGGCGGCGGAGACCACGTGCACGAACCCCCGCATCCGGTAGTGGCCCAGGCCGCAGTGCTCGGCACAGGCGATCTCGGTCACCTTCTCGGGGTTCGTCAGCTCCTTGGGCGTGAACCAGATGGTGATGGTCATGCCCGGCACCGCGTCCTGCTTCACGCGGAAGTTGGGCAGGAAGAAGCTGTGCAAGACGTCCACGGAGCGGAGCTGGATGCGCACCGGCCGGTCCTTCACCAGGACCAGGTTGTTCAGCATGCGCAGGTCGTCTTTGGCCGCGGGATCGGAGGCGTCGACGCCCAGCGGGTTCTCCACGCTGGCCAGCTTGTGGTCGGTCTTCCCGAACATCCCGTCCGGGCCGGGGTAGCGCACGTTCCAGGCGAACTGCTGGCCGGTGACCTCGATGGTCATGGCGTCGGCCGGGGCTTCCTTGTTGATGTCCGCCCACAGGCCCAGCGCGTGGAACATGAACACGAACATGATGGCCGCGGTGGCCAGCGTCCACGACCACTCCAGGCGCGTGTCGTCGTGCCAGTGGCTGGCCCGGGGGGCGCCCGGAACCTCCTGGTAGCGCCAGCTCAGCCAGGCCAGGGCCAGGTTGGTGATGATGAACACGATGCCGGTGACCAGCAGCGACCACCAGATGGAGCCGTCGATGCGGCCACGGTCGGACATCAGCGGCGGCAGCCAGGGCCGCGTGAAGTAGTACGTGGAGACTGCTACGAGAACGACCGTCGCCAGCGCAAACAACAGGCCCTGCAGTCTGGACATCCGATCTCCTCAGTCCCGAATCCCCGCCCGAGGCGCGCCCGGGGCAGGCACGCGGGAGGATCAGGTGCTTGGCGGTAGTCGGGGCGAAAGCTATCGCAGGACGCGCGCGCGGTCAATATGTGCCGTCGGCTTCGCCGACGACCGCGACTACTTGCGTCCGAGCAGCAGGAGCGTGAAGAGCGCGGGCAGGTAGAGGAGCGAGGCCAGGAAGAGCTTGCGGGCGGCGGGAGTGGTGCGCAGGACGGCGGCGTAGACGGCCACCCCGGTGAAGGCCAGGCCGAGCACGGCGGCGCCCACCACGTAGAGGGACCCGGCCAGGCCTGCCACCGCCGGCGTGAGGCTGATGAGGGTGAGGGCCAGGCTGTTGGCCACCGCCTGGCGTCCGGTCATGCGGCCCTCGGGGTCGAGCACCGGCAGCATGGGCAGGCCGCCGCGCGCGTAGTCCTCGCGGTAGATCCAGGCGATGGCCAGGAAGTGCGGGATCTGCCACAGGAACATGATGGCGAACAGCACGAAGGCGCCCGGCTCGAAGCGGGAGGCGGCCGCCGTCCAGCCGATCACCGGCGGCAGCGCCCCCGGCAGGGCGCCCACCACCGTGGCCAGCGAGGTGCGCGTCTTCAGCGGCGTGTACAGGAAGAGGTAGCTGGTCCAGGTGGCCAGGGCCACGGCCGCCGGCAACGGGCCGGCCCGGAGGAACAGCAGCGCCAGCCCGGCCACGGAGAGCAGCAGCCCCCAGGCCAGCGCCTCCACGCCGCGCAGGCGGCCGGCCGGCAGCGGGCGGTTGCGCGTGCGGTGCATCAGGGCGTCGGTGCGCCGCTCCAGGAGCATGTTCATGGTGGCCGAGCCGGCCGCCACCAGCGCCGTTCCCACCAGCGTGGCCGCCACCAGGCCCAGGGGCATCGGGCCGCGGTGGGCCACGGCAAAGCCGACGAAGGTGGTCATCACCACCATCAAGGTGATGCGGGGCTTGACCAGCTCGACGTAGTCGGCCCAGGCCGGGCGGGCGGCGGCCAGGGCGCTCCCGGGGGCGTCGGCGCTCACGAGCGCGCCGTCTCGGGCGCGGCGACCGGCAGCCTGTCGGGAGCGGCCGGCCGCTCCAGGAGGCGCCACGCGCGCAGCGCGGTGAGGAAGCTGCCGGCCAGGATGGCGGCCCCGGTCATGACGTGCAGCGTGGTGGGGTAGACGGCCTTGCCCGAGAGGACGGTGAGGGCGCCCAGCGTCACCTGCACCGCGCCCAGGCCCAGCAGCAGCGCGGCGAGGCGCCGGAAGCGGGCCTGGCGCGAGGCCCAGGCCGTCCAGGCCAGGCGGGCCAGGGCCACCACCACCGCCACCGCGCCCACGCGGTGCGCGAAGTGGATGGCCACGTGGGGGTCGTCCAGGGGCGGCACCAGCCGCCCGAAGGCCAGCGGGAAGGTGGGGATGGCCAGCCCGGCGTCGAGGTGGCGCATGACGGCGCCCAGCACGAGCTGCACGTACACCGCGCCCACCGCGGTGAAGGCGGCCGGCCGCAGCCCGGCCGTGTCGAGCACGCGCGTCGCGGGCGACAGCCACTCGCGCGACGTGCTGTAGGCCAGGGCCACGGTCAGGCAGAGGAAGGTCTGGGCCAGGCAGGCGTGCATGATCGAGATGGGCGGGAAGAGGAACGTGAGCACGGTGATGCCGCCCAGCAGGCCCTGCGTGATCACCGCCGCCAGCGCGCCCCAGGCCAGGCGCCGCACGCCGCGCCGGCTCTCGCGCCGCCAGGTCCAGAAGGCCAGCACCAGCGTGAAGAAGCCCACCAGCGAGGCGGCCATGCGGTGCCCGTGTTCGTAGAAGACGTTGCCCACCATGGGCGGGAACACCATGCCGTAGGAGAGCGGCCAGTCGGGCACGGAGAGGCCGGCCTCCATGCTCGTCACCAGCCCTCCGATGAAGATGAGGATCAGCGTGGCGCCGGCGGTGAGGACGCCGAAGCGGTGCCGCCAGCGATCGAAGTCGGGCATGGGCGGGGATGGGGCGGGCGCGGCCGGAGTACTCACCGGCGGCGCCCGCCGCGAAGCGTCAGCCCTTGAAGGCGAAGTCGGCCTTGGCCGGCGTGTTGGCCTTGACCGAGACCTTCTGGACCTGGTTCTTCAGCTTCTCGTGGATGACCTCGACCTCGTAGTCGCCCGGGGGCACGTTCTTGATCTCGAACGTGCCGTCCTCCTTGGTCACCGCGAAGAACGGGTGGTCGACCACCGAGATGTACGAGCGCATCCAGGGGTGAACGTCGCAGCCGACCGGGATCATGACTTCCTGCTTGTCGAAGCTGCGGCTGGCCTCCATGCCCTTGCGCGGCTGGCCGATGTTGAACTCCTTGTTGGTGGTCGGCTTGGGATGGATGTTGTGGAGGGTGTCGTCGTCGTTCTTGATGGTGATGGCCTGGCCGGTCTGGGCGGTGATGATGTGCGGGTGGTACTCGCAGCCCTCCTGGTTGAGGACCACGGGGGCGGCCGGGGCGGGGTAGCTGCCCGACACGCCGCTCTTCAGCCAGACGAACGCGTTGGCCAGTCCACCGTCCTTCCCGTCCACGACCTTCTTGTCCAGGCCCTGGGGGTGCATGGCCTGGCACTTGGGGTCGGCCGAGGTCTTCACCTTCTCGGGCGCGGGCAGCGTGCCCTCGAAGGAGACCTTGCCCGTGATCGTGCTGGCGCCCGCCGCCGGGGCCGCGGGGGCCGCCGGGGCCGCGGGGGCGGCCGTGCTGGCGGCGGGTGCGGCTGGAGTGGGCTCGGGGGTCGAGCCGCCGCAGGCCAGGGCCGGCAGCACGCCGAGGGTCAGGACGGCGAAAGGCTTGCGCATCAGGCGTTGTCCTCCAGAAAGGGGTGGTGAGCCGGAAAAGGAAAATGTTTCACGCGCGAGGACGGCTTGTCAAGGATGCGGCGGCGCACCGGGCGGAGGCGTCGGCGTGTCGGCATCGCTGGGTGCGGCCAGCTGGAAGGCCACCACGCGCAGGTCGCGCAGCGGCAGCAGGAGGCGGTCGCCCACCAGCAGCGGCTGGCCCTGGACCTCGGCCGGCGTGCGGAGCTCGCCGATGCGCTTCCCGTTCCGCCCGTCGATGCCCACCAGCAGGTTCTCGGACGGGCGCGCGCCGTAGCAGGAGACGATCACGCCCTCTCCCAGGAGGAGCGGTGGGGCCAGCGGGCGCGAGGGCAGGGTGGCCCGCCAGGCCAGGTTGCCGCCGCCGCGGCGCAGCGCGTAGATGACGGCCTCGTGGGACGCGAAGACGACCAGGTCGTCCAGGATGGCCGGGCTGGTGCGCACGTCGGCGCCCAGCTTCCAGCGCCACTGGCGGTGGCCCTTCTCCAGGGAGACGGCCACGAACATGCGCGCGCTGGTGCCGAGGAGGACGCGGCCGTCGTTGTCGACCAGGGGCGCGGCGGAGAGCGGGCCGCCCGTCTCGTAGGTCCAGATCGAGCGCCCGGTGCCCGGCTCGCGGCAGCGCAGCGTGCCGCCCTCTTCCGGCACCAGCAGGCAGGGGCCCGCGGCCACGGGGGCCGCGCCCACCTTGGGCTCGTCGGGGATCGACCACAGCACCTTGCCGCTGGCCGCGTCCAGCAGGGCGATCCCCTCGCCGGCGATCACCACCCGGTCGCCGTCGAAGGCCGCGGCCAGCGGCCCGGCGATGGCGGTCTCGGTCTTCCAGCGCGCGGAGCCCGTGGCCGGGTCCATGCCCCAGACGGTGCCCAGGGCGCCGCGGGCCACCAGCAGGCCCTCCCGCGCGGAGACGACGCCCGGCCGGTTCTCGATGCGCCAGACGGAGGCCCCGCTGAGCAGGTCCAGTCCCCGCAGCGTGCCGTCGCCGGTGGCCACGAAGACGCGCCTCCCGTCGGTGGCCAGGGGCCCGCGGATGTGGGCGTCGAGGGGCGCGATCCAGAGCTGCGCCATGGGGAAGAGCGACGGCGCGGGCAGGGAGCGCACGGCGCAGGCGGCGGCGGCCAGGGCCAGCACGGCGGAAATCGAACGCCTCAGCACAGCCGGCGACTCTAGCATAGGGCTATGCGCGGCCGTCCCTATATAATCCCGGCACAGAATGGCCCGCGATACCATCGCCATCCTCGACTTCGGTTCCCAGTACACCCAGCTCATCGCCCGCCGCCTGCGCGAGCTGCAGGTGTACTCGGAGATCCTCCCTCCCGATACGCGCGTGGCCCCGCTCAAGCAGCGCGGCGTGAAGGGCCTCGTGCTCTCGGGCGGACCGGACAGCGTCTACGCGAAGACGGCCCCCCGCTTCGACAAGCGCGTGTTCGACTCCGGCCTGCCCGTGCTCGGCATCTGCTACGGCATGCAGCTCATGGGCCACGTCCTGGGCGCCAAGGTGAAGCCCTCCGGCTCGCGCGAGTTCGGCCACGCGCTGCTGCAGCCCAAGGGCGAGTCGCGCCTGCTGGCCGGCCTGGCCCCGCCCCTGCCGGTGTGGATGAGCCACGGCGACGCCATCGCCGCCCCGCCCAAGGGCTTCGTGGTCACCGGCTCCACCGCCAACACCGCGGTGGCGGCCATGGAGAACGCGAAGCGCGCGCTGTTCGCCATCCAGTTCCACCCCGAGGTGAACCACACCCGCGACGGCATGGCCGTGCTGGCCCGCTTCCTCGACGTCTGCGGCTGCAGCCGCGACTGGAACGCGGCCTCCTTCATCGACGAGGCGGTGGACAAGGTCGCGGCCACGGTGGGGAAGGGGCGCGTGATCTGCGCCCTCTCCGGCGGCGTGGACTCCGCGGTGGCGGCGCTGCTGGTGCACAAGGCGGTGGGCGACCGCCTGGACTGCGTGTTCGTGGACAACGGGCTGCTGCGCAAGGACGAGGGGGCCACCGTGGTGCGCACCTTCCGGGAGCACCTGGGGTTCCGCCTGCGCCACGTGGACGCCAGCG
>Ga0111538_10012597_pt1 | contig 11183 bp, 10 predicted proteins | sample SoiMethybrSBSTD1_FD_79669 | JGI IMG/M metagenome (GOLD analysis project Ga0111538, IMG submission 79669) | Bulk soil microbial communities from a Populus tree surrounding site in Tennessee, USA - Soil MetaG P. TD hybrid SBSTD1 (version 2)... | ecosystem: Environmental > Terrestrial > Soil >... | reverse complement strand
CCTTGGGAGGGATCCGAGCCGTAGTGCGCGGGCGGCTTCGCGATGTGGCTCTGCAGGGAAACCCAAGTGCCGACGATCGCCCCGGCTGGCGCGATCTGGATGACGCCGGAGGGGAACTCGTTGTTGAAGGACCCTCCCGGCTCGCTGGGTCCGGCCGGCGAGCTCCCGGACCCGCAGCCGGCCGCGATCAGAGCGAGGCTCACGGCGGCGGCCACGACGGCCTGCATTCTGGATCGATCGAGCATGTGATCCTCCTTTCCTAGCCGCGGGTGAGCTTGAAGGGCCGGTCGACGGCGTCGCGACCCCTCGCAGTGCCCACGAGCGTCATGACGCCCGGTCCTGCCGTTCCCGAGAACGTGATCGGATCGAGGCCCGGGCGCGTCACGCTCAAGCTCACCCTGCCCCCAGCGCTGATGCTTCCCTCGACGACGCCCTCGCGCGGATCGTCGAGGTAGCGTCCCCGGAGCTCGAGACCGTCCTGCGTGATCGACACGCGACCGTAGTCTCCCGACCAGAGGCCGGTGAGGCTGCTGACCTGGACGCTCAACGCCGCCTGTTGCGAGCCTGCGTCGCTGCCGCGGGCGATTACCCGCGCGAAGAACGTGCCTTCGCTGGTGTAGACGTGGCTGATCGACTCGCCGCCGGTTGCGGTGGTGCCGTCTCCGAAGTCCCATGAATAGGCCGAGGAGCTTCCGGCGGGATTCGACCCGTAGTGCCAGGGCATCTTCCCGATCTGGGTCTCGAGGACCACAGAGGTGTGGACGATCGCCCCGGCCGGCGACATCGCCATCAGGCCGTTGCTGAACGTTTCGGTAGGTCCGACTGGATTCGCCGACTCCGAGCCGCAGCCGGCCGCGATCACCGCGAGGCTCACGACGACCGCCCCGATTGGCTTCGTTCTGGATCGATCACGCATGCGCATGTCGTCCTCCTTGCTGCCCACAAACATCGTCCGGCCGGGACACACGCGCCCTATCGAAAGGCTCACTTTTGGCTGGTGAAGCAAGGCCCAGGACGGCTCGGGGCTCGCTGCCCTGTCGTACACTCCGCAGGGAAACCTGGGCTGGAGGCGTCGGTGGGGCTGACCGTGCAGTTCGCCGGGTTCCTCTTCGACGAAGATCGACGCGAGCTGCTCCGCGGCCGTGAGCTGCTGCACCTCGAGCCCAAGGCCTTCGACCTCCTGGCCCTGCTGCTGTCGCGCCGCCCGAACGCCGTGTCGAAGACCGAGATCCACGAGGCGATCTGGGCGGGCGCCTACGTGAGCGAATCGTCGCTCCCGGGCCTCGTCGGCGACCTGCGCGCGGCGCTCGGCGACGATCCGAAGGCGGCTCGTTTCATCCGGACGGTTCCGCGCTACGGCTACGCCTTCTGCGGGGAGGCCGAGGGCGGCGGCGCCCCACCCGCGCCCCTGTGGACCGCCCAGTGGGCCTCGCACGTCGTCGCCCTCCCGGACGGCGAGCACTTGATCGGCCGGGGCGAGGATTGCCGGATCCGGAGCGACTCGCCGCGCGTCTCGCGCCACCACGCGCGGGTGCGCGTCACCCCCGAGCGGCTCGTCGTCGAGGACCTCGGCAGCCGGAACGGAACCTGGCTGAACGGCCGCCGCATCACGGGCACGGCGGAGCTCAGCTCCGGCGACGCGGTGCGCGTCGGCCCCGAAGAGATCCGCTTCGTGACGGGAAGCCCCGACGAATCGACCGTCGCGGACTAGCGGCGAGGCCGGTCCCTACTCCTCGCGAAGGGCCAGCAGCGGGTCGGCCATTCCCGCGCGCCAGGCCGGCACGAAGGCCGCGACGGCCCCGACGGCGAGCAACGCCGCCCCTGCGGCAGCGAACGCGACGGAATCGACCGCGCTCACGCCATAGAGAAACGACGACAGCAGCCGCGTCAGCAGGGCCGCGCCCGCCCACCCCGCGACCACCCCGGTCGCGACGAGCACCGCGCCGTGCCTCACCACGCGAGAGACGACGCGAGTGCCGGGAAGCCCGAGCGCCACCCGAATCGCCCAGTCCCGCCGGCGCCTCACCGCATAGTGGGCAACGACTCCATAGACGCCGGTCGCGCCGAGCACGAGCGAGAGCGCCGTCATGAGCGAGAGCAGGACGACGATCTGGCGCGCCGGGCCGATCGCCATGTCGTGCACGCGGTGCAGGATCGTCGTCTGCTGCACCGCGGCGGTCGGGGCCACGCGCGCGATCGTTCGCCGAGCGGGCTCCAACAGCGTGGTCTCGTCGATGCCGGGCTGCGCGCGCAAGACCAGGGATTGGGCCTCGTCGATCCACGGCATTTGCGCGAGCGCGACGTAGCGTACGGGCTCGGGGGCGTCGGTCAGCCGCGTCTCGGCGGCGTCGGCGACGATGCCGACGATGCGTGACGGCGCAGCCCCATCGCCGCCCAGCAGCTTGCCGATGGGATCGACGCCGGCAAAGTACTTCCGCGCCAGCGCCGCGTTGATGACCACCGCTCGCTCGGCGCCTTGTCGATCGCCGTCGCCGATCGTGCGGCCCTGGCGAAGCTCGACTCCGAGGCTCTCGAGATAGCCCGGGGTGACGATCCGGTACTCCGTGGCCAGCTCCTGGAGGCCCGGTTGGTCGGCGATGCGGAGTCCCATCCGGTAGCCGCCCCCGCGCAAGGGCAGCTGCTGTGCCGCGGCGGCCGACTGAGCGCCAGGGACTTCGCCCAGCGCGCGGACGAGATCGGTCCACGCTTGCTCTTGCTGCGCGCGATTCCCTACACCGCGAAGCACGACGTCCACCACGGCCACGCCCTGCGTCCGGACGCCCGGCTCGACGCCGTACAGGTTCGCGACGCTGCGCGCGAGCACCGTGGCGCCCGCAGCCATCATCACGGCGAGCGCCACCTGGGCGATCACGAGAACGTTCTCCAGGCGTCCGCCCCGCCCCTGGATCCCGCCCGTTCGCTTCCGGCTCAAGACGCCGCGGAGGTCGCCGCGCCACAGCGAGACGGTCGGGACGAGGAGGACGAGCAACGCGGCCGCCATCGCGATGGGCATCGCCGTCGCGAACACGCGCCAGTCCGGTGTCGCCGACTCGGCCCAGGCCCCGAGCGGGAGCGCGCCGGTCAGGACGGTGAAGCCCGCCCAGGCGAGCGCCGCGCCGATCGCGCCGGCGCCCGTCGCGACGAGCAGCATCTCGACGAACAGCTGCTGCGCCAGGCGGAGCCGCTTCGCACCCAGGGCCGCGCGGACGGCAAACTCCGTGGCCCGGGCTTCGACCTGTCCGAGCACGAGCGCCGCGACGTTCGCACACCCGATCAAGAGAATGAGCACCATCGCGGCGAGCGTCGCCAGGATCGCCGGCCGCATCGGGCCGAGCAGGTCGTCACGCACCGGCGTGATCCGCGGGCTCCGCGTCTTGTCCCACTGCGCGGCATAGACGAAACGAGCGCCGAGCATCGCCGCGAGCTGCGCCGCCTCTGCCTCCATCGCCCGGACGTCCCGGTCGGGCGCGACTCGTCCCACGAGCGTCGAATTCCAGTTGCGCGATCCCGGCGTCAGTGGCTCCGGGATCCAGGCGCGGACCGCCGGATCGGGGAACCAGAAGCCGCGCGGCATCACGCCGACGACCGTCCGTGGTACTGCATCGAGCGTCACGCGAGCGCCGACGACCGACGGACTGCCGCCCAGCTCCTGCCACAAGCCGAAGCTCAGTATCGCGACCGGTTCGGCGTGAGGGACGTCGTCGCCCGCAAGAAACCCGCGGCCGAGAACGGGGCCCGCGCCGAGAACGTCGAAGAGCTCGGCCGATGCGCTAACGACGCGCACGAGGCGCGCCGGCCCGTCGCCTTCGCGGACGATCACGTCGCGCTGGCGGAACAGGGCGACCTGGCGGAAGCCCGGGACGCGCCCACGAATGTGGAGGTACTCCTCGTGGGTCCAGTCTGTCTTTTTCCAGAAGACGCCCAGCTCGCGCTCGTGGGCGAACGGAAGCGGGGCCAGCAGCACGCTGCGAGCCACTCCGTAGACCGCGGCCGTGCCGCCTATGCCGAGGGCGAGGGTCAGTATCGAGAGGAGCGCGTAAGCCGGCCGCCGCCGGAGCGAGCGAACGGCATAGCGGCCGTCCTGGACAAGCTGCTCGATCCATTGCCATCGCCAGACGGCGCGGGCGTCCTCTTTCGCCAGGGCCACGTTGCCGAACGCCAGCATCGCCTGACGACGCGCTTCCTCGGGCGCCATTCCGCGATCGATGTTGTCCTGCGTCTCGCTCTCGATGTGATCGCGGATGTCGTCGTCGAGACCGTCCAACGCTCGTCGGGCGCGCTTCATGGCGTCACTGCTGTCCGGCCGGGCGAAGGATGCGGCCGACGGCTCGCGCCAGCGCCTCCCACTTGCTCGTCTCGACGTCGAGCTGCCGGCGACCCTTCGGCGTCAGCCGATAGAACTTGGCGCGCCGGTTGTTCTCCGAGGTGCCGTCGTCGAAGGTGACGAAGCCGCGCTCGATCAGCCGGTGCAGCGCGGGATAGAGGGATCCCTGCTCCACCAGCAGAACGTCGTCCGAGCCGCGCTCGATCGCCTTGGCGATCGCGTGGCCATGGGCCGGACCGAAGCGCAGCGTGCGAAGCACCAGCAGGTCCAACGTGCCCTGCAGCAGCTCGATGCGCTCCGGACTACGCCTGGTAGACATTCTAGGTGAGAGGATGCGGCCGGCTCACCTAGAATGTCAAGGCGAAGCGCCGACTCCTTCGAACAGGTCCGTCTCGCGTGCGCGCCCGCCGTTGACGAGGCTCATGGCGCGATAGAAGGACTGGCGACCCCAGAGTGCCCGGTGATGCTCGGGCGGCAGCTTCGCGAGCGGCAGGTAGGCCGCGAGCTGCGATTCGTGGCACGACACCGCCTGCCAGACGGCGGGCCAGACCTCCGTCGTGTCGATCGTCGTGGTGATCGCCCAGTCCGGCCACGGCGTCGCGTGCCGTTCGACCCCGTCGACCCTCGTCGACAGGGTTTGGACCGCCGCCTGGTAGGCGCTCCACATCGAGTCGGGCCAGGCGAGGTAGTAGAGCTTCGAGACGGAATGCGCGCCTGCTCCGGCGGCCGCCATCACCGCCGCGGTCGTGAGCTGCGCGATGGCGACGTGATCCGGATGTCCGTAGGCGCCGTCCGGGCCGAACGTCACGACGACCTCGGGACGATGCTGACGCAGCTGGCCAGCGATGCGCGCGATCGCCTCCCGCGGATCGGCAGAGTCGAGCTGCCCGTCGCGGTAGCCGAGGAGCGCGACGTCGCGGATGCCCAGCGCCGCCGCTGCGGACCGCAGCTCCGCCTCCCGGATTCTCGCCAACGCCTCGGGCCCGGGATGCTCGGGCCCACCCGCGCGATGCCCGCGAAAACGGCCCGCATCCCCGCGCGTGGCGGTGACCAGGAAGACGTCGACTCCCTGTGAAGCGTAGCGGGCGAGCGTGCCGCCGAACCCGAGCGACTCGTCGTCTGGGTGGGCCAGCACGGCCATCAGCCTGCGAGCCGCCCGGGAGCTCATCGTGTGCCGCCTCTCACTTCGTGATCACGGTCTCCAGGTACTCGCCGTTGACGACGAGCCCTTCTCCACCCTGGCTCAGGGACCGCAGCAGCGCCAGCAAGTCGCTCTCCAAAGCGGCCTGCCTCTCCGCGTCGAGCGCCAGGAACGCCATGTGGGTGGGCCCATAGTACGCGCGGAACACCTCCACCCAGTGCTCGGGCGACTTGTAGCGGAACGCGAAGGAGCGAGCCGTGTGCTCGATCTTCTCGGCACCCGGGAAGAGCGCGCGAACGTGAGCCTCGCTGCCCCACAGCAGCGGAGACTGGACTCCAGGCGCCGGCGGAACGTATCCGGCGACGAGCCGGAACAGCTGCCCGATGAAGCCCGCGGGGGTCCAGCTCGCGAGGCCGATCCGGCCCGCCGGCCGGCACACCCGCATCATCTCGGCGGCGGCGCGCTGGTGGTCGGGCGCGAACATCACGCCGAACGTCGACAGCACGACGTCGAAGCTCGCGTCCGGATACGGCAGCGCCTCGGCGTCCGCCACCTGGAAGTGGACGTTCGCGAGCCCTTCGGCGTCGGCGCGCTGCCGGCCGCGCTCGAGCAACGCCGGGACGTAGTCGGTCGAAGTGACGCTCGCGAAACGGCGCGCCGCCGCGAGCGTCGCGTTGCCGTTGCCGGCCGCCACGTCCAGCACGCGATGGACGGCGCGCACGTCGGCGGCTTCGCTCAGCAGCTCGCCCACGATCTGGAGCGTCGTGCCGATCACGGCGAAGTCGCCGGACGCCCACGTCGCCTGCTGCCGCGCCTTGATCGCACTGAAGCGATCCGCTTCGACCTTCGTGCCGACCGAGACCGTCGTCGCCATGGTCGCCTCCCTCGTTACCGGCTGAATGCTTCGAGCGCGGCGCGGATCCGCGCGAAGTGGTGATAGCTGTGACGGACGGCGTGGTCCTCGAGGAAGAACTGGCAGGTCAGCGGGGCGTCCGCGTTGAGCGACACGGTGTCGGCCCGATCCAGCTCCTCGTCGCCGAGGCTTCGAATCGCCGCGGCCGCTGCCGCGCTGTTGCGCTCGAGCAGCTCGAGCGCAGCCTCCTTCGTCACGGCGTGGTGCTCCTTCGCGTGCTGGGCGTTGATCGCGTGCACGTCGTCCCAGCTCACGCCGGCGATCGGCTTTCCCGCGGCCAGCGTCTGCGCCAGCTGGATCTCGAGCGGGTACATGGACGCCACGTGATGGACGACGACGCCGATCGGCCGCCCGTCCTTCGGAATGCGCACCCCCCAGTCCTGCGGGCCGAGCGGGCTCGCGAGCGCCGCGAGCGCCAGGGCGCCCTGCTCGAGCCGCTCGGCGAGCGCATTCGCGCGCCGCGTCGGCGACGCGATCGCGACCTTGGAACTCTGTGAGACGACGCTGGCCATGGCTTGTTCCTCCCCTGCGCGCTCGAACGGCGCGCAAGAACCCAATACGTGAGGTATCGTGGTGCGGCGGATCGTCAGCGTCCGATTCGCATGGCAGGCCGTCCATATGAGCGAACCACTTGCTCCTCCGTCCGAGCCGGATGCTCAGGCGTCCGAAACGCGGGGTGGTGCGGCTTCGGCCGACGTCCTGTCGGACGTCCTCCGGTCGGTTCGTCTCACCGGGGCGGTCTTCTTCGACTGGGCGATGAGCTCGCCCTGGGTGGCGGAAGCGCCCCCGGCGAGCGAGATCGCGGGCCGCGTCATGCCCGGCGCGCAGCGCGTGGTCGAGTACCACCTGGTGGCGCGGGGCGAATGTTGGGGGAACGTCGTCGGCGAGCCGCCGATCCGGCTGAAAGCCGGCGACCTGATCCTGTTCCCTCAGGGCGACCCGCACGTCCTGTCGAGCGAGCCCGGCATGCGCGCCGCGCCCGACATGAAGCTCTTCTCCCGGCCGCGAACCCCGTTGCCGCGCGTCGGCGAGGCCGGCGGCGGCGGCCCGGATCGCACCCGGCTCGTCTGCTGCTTCCTCGGATGCGACGAGCGGCCCTTCAATCCCCTGCTGTCCGCGCTGCCACGCACGATCCACCTCTCCGGGGCGGGCAACGAAGCGACCAGCGGATGGCTCGCCACCCTGCTGAACATCGCCGTACGGGAGTCCGGCAGCTCGCGGGCCGGCCGCGACAACATCCTCGCGCGCATGTCGGAGCTGATGTTCGTGGAGGCGGTCCGTCGCTACATCGAGACGCTCCCGGCCGCCGAGACCGGATGGCTCGCCGGCCTGCGCGACCCCGTCGTCGGCCAGGGGCTCGCGGCGCTGCATGCCGAGCCGGCGAGCCCGTGGACGGTCGAGAGCCTGGCCAGACGCGTCGGCGTCTCCCGCTCGGTGCTGGCCGACCGCTTCGCAGCGATGGTAGGTCAGCCTCCGATCCAGTACCTCACGCTGTGGCGCATGCAGCTCGCCTCGCGGCTGATGCTCCAGGGCGAATCGGTGGCGGCGGCGGCAGGCGTCGTCGGCTACGAGTCGGAGGCCGCCTTCAGCCGCGCGTTCAAGAAGATCGTCGGCGAGGCGCCGACGACGTGGCGGCGGGCGGCCACGACGGCGAAGGCCTATTCACCACGGAAGGTGCACTCGCCGCTGTAGCTGAACGTAGGGTTGCCATCGGCGTTCAGGCCCGTTCCGACCCCCTCGAGTTCGCACCTGACCTTCGGCCCGGCGATGTGATCGAACAGGAACACCTGGCCGACCTCCTTCCCCGTCACCAGGTTGACTTCGAACCGGAACTGGTCGTCGTGAATCATGACCGGAGCCGAGCCCGCGATCGTTCCTGAGTACACCTGATCCCCCGTATTCACGAGCGTGCCGTTGGTGAGGTCGAAGACGGAAGTGACGTGATACAGGACCCGTCCTCGCAAGTCGCCGTAGAGCTCGACGATCTCAGTGCTCTGCTGGGTCTTGCCGGTCGGCGTCGGCTTCTCCCAGTGAACGATCGCGTTCTTGAGATCATCGAAGCCGGTGCCGGCCACTTTCAGCGTGGTGGTGCCCTGCTTCGGCGAGGTGCCCGCGCCCGCACGCTCGGCAACACCGCCCTTGGACAGAATCGTGAACGCGACGATGGCGACGGCGAAAGCACTGCGGAAAGGCATGCAAACCTCCTGCGGCATGGACCCAGAAGTCGACCGACACGGGCCGACGACGAGCAGTTCGAAGGTACGGCGTCCGCGAGCACTCGCCAACGCCATAAAGCTGGCCGAGCAGCCGATGGCCCACTTTGGCCCACTTCGATTCCCTCCACGGTGCCGAAGAGCTGAGAGCTAAAATGACGCAGCGTGCCAGCCGCCGCAGAAGACCGCCTCGATTCGTGGAAGGAGATTGCCGCATACCTCCGACGCGGCGTCCGAACGGTGCGCCGCTGGGAACACGACGAGGGCCTGCCAGTGCACCGACATGTCCACCGCGTGCTCGGCAGCGTCTATGCGTACAAGTCCGAGATCGACACGTGGCGACGCACCGGTCGACACCGCCCGCTGCCGACTACTGCCTGGACTGCTGGGAGTGCGGCGAGGCCGCGACGAACCAAGTCGATTGCCGTCCTGCCGTTCATGAACTTGAGTACGGAGCCATCGAACGAATACTTCACGGACGGCCTCACCGATGAGGTGACGTCCGATCTCTCCAGACTAGGCGCTCTTCGCGTCATCTCACGGACGTCCGCGATGACTTTCAAGCGGACGACCAAGGACGTCGGCACCATCGCGCGCGAGCTGGGTGTGCGATACGTCCTGGAGGGCACCGTGCGGCGCGCCGGAGACAGGCTGCGGATCACCGCTCAGCTGATCGACGCGACGACCGACGAGCAGCTGTGGGCCGACAAGTACGACGGTTCGCTCGAAGACGTCTTCGCGATCCAGGAACGCATCGCCCGCGTCATCGTGAAGGCCCTCGAGCTGCGGCTCACCGCCGATGAAGACCGCCGGCTCGCCGACCGTCCCATCACCAGCCTGCACGCGTACGAGTGCTATCTCCAGGCACGTCAGGAGGCGTGGCGGTGGAGGCGCGACGCGATCGATCACGCCATCCAGCTGCTCCGCAACGGACTCGCGCTCGTGGGCGACAACGCGCGACTGCATGCCGCGCTGGGTCACGCCTATCTTCAGTATCGGGAGGCCGGGATCGACCTCGGAGAGCGACCACTCGAGGAAGCCGAAGTGTGCGCGCGAAACGTGTTCGCGCGAGAACCCGCGTCCGCGTCGGCACTGCAGCTGCGCGGCTGGATCAACTACTCCCGCGGCCGGATCCAGGATGCCGTCAGCGATTTGAAGGCCGCGTTCGCAATCGAACCCAACAATGCCGACACGCTCCTTCTACTCATCAACTGTTACCTGATCTCGGGCAAGGTATCGGCCGCACGCCCACTCATCGAGCGCGTCCTGGAGGTCGATCCCCTCACGCCGCTCAGCCGTTGCTTGCCAGCCTTCGCCGACTCGATGGAGGGCAACTTTGCCACGGTGGTCGGACCGTACCGGCAAATGTGCGAAATGGATCCGGGGAATCCGATGGCGCGCCTCTTCTACGTCTGGGCACTGGCGCTCAATCGCCGCACCGACACCATCGGTGCCGTCGTGAACGCGTTCCCAGCCGAAGTACGCGATACGGTTCCCGCGCGGCTCGCGTTTTTCCTGGCGCACGCGCTAGCGGGTGACACGCAGGGCGTCGACGCCGCCCGCGTAGAGAGCATCGAAGGCCTCTCCACGGCGGCCGACATGTTTCCGCGGATGCTTGCGCAAGGCTATGCCCTCGCCGGCATGCCGGATCAGGCTCTGCGTTGGCTCACGATCGCCGTCGATCGAGGGTTCATCAACTATCCGTACCTCAGTCAACACGATCCATTCTTCGAGAGCCTCCGGAGTCTGCCGCGATTCCAGCAACTCATGGAAGTCGTACGCGATCGATGGAGCAAGTTGGAAACGTGAGCCAGCACCGAGCTGAGACCGGCATGAAACGACTGCCGTGTCTCGCGCTGGCGCTCTGCATTGCCGCCGAGCCCACTGCCGCCCAGGAGCAGCTGGCCTACGACGTGCCGCGCGGTTGGACCAGCACCCAGGACCCGCAGAGCGGCCTCGTCACGCTGGCGCCACCCGGCCTGCAACCGCCCCAGGTCGGGGTCATCAGCGTGTACCGGCCCGAAGCCTTCGCGGGAACGGCCCAGGACTTCCACCGCCTGATCGTGAGCCGCTCGACCACCAACGCCCGCGTGCTGGAATCGATGCCCCCGGCGACTGTCGGCGCTCTCCAGGTGACCAACATCCACCAGCAGATGCCTGACGGCGTCCAGTTCTGGACCCGGATCTACACGGGACGCTGGGCCGATCGCGGCCAGGCCATCATCCTCATCACCAACGCGCCCGACTTGCTGGCCCGGTTCACGCCGGCGGCGGACTCCATGATGAGCCGCATCGTGGTGCCGCAGGCCGTGGCTGCCGCACCGGCGCCGGGCCAACCCCAGAGCGCGCCCGCTACGGCTCCGACGAACACCGGAGCTCCGGTCGCGGCGCTACCGGGGAGCAGCACGTTCGGCGACTACGCGTACCTGGCACCGGCGGGCTGGACGAGTCAACCGGCGGGCAACGGGCTGTGGGTGGCCTCGCCACCCGGACCCTCGGGCGAACGCTGCACCATCGGCCTGTGGCCCATGGCGCCGGCGAGCAGCGACCTGTTTGCCGACGCGCAGCGCGCCTGGGCCCAGGTGTTTTCGG
>Ga0111538_10012596_pt1 | contig 11183 bp, 13 predicted proteins | sample SoiMethybrSBSTD1_FD_79669 | JGI IMG/M metagenome (GOLD analysis project Ga0111538, IMG submission 79669) | Bulk soil microbial communities from a Populus tree surrounding site in Tennessee, USA - Soil MetaG P. TD hybrid SBSTD1 (version 2)... | ecosystem: Environmental > Terrestrial > Soil >... | reverse complement strand
GGGCGATCTGGATCGCACCGACACCCCCGAGGGGGTTCTGATCACCGCACGCCTCCCCGCGGTGTTGGCCGAGCGCTTCGATCGCTACGCGGTCAACGGGAACAGCCGCTAACTGCTCAGGGATCGGCCCCGTGGCGGGCGGTCCTGGGCGTTCACTGCTCTGGTCTGCGTACGGAGCGGGCGCTGCGCCTGGTTTCGAGACCCCAGCTCACGATCCGCTCGGGATGGATCCGGATCAGCGCGGTCGGCATCGCGATCGCCTCTCCGCGCCCGCGGACCTCGATCCCGCGCGGGCGCCATGGGTCCGTACTCGCGAGATCGTCGATCACGATCGCGGCTCGTCCTGAGCGCGCGACGTCGCGGAACTTCTTCGTGGTCTCGAGCTCGGAGCCGCCGATGTCGATCGTGTCGCGCGCCGCGTTGTAGATCCAGGCGACCGGGACCACGTGGGGCGTGCCGTCCGCTCCGACCGTGGCGATTCGCCCGAGCTGTTTCCCGCCGGCCAGGTAGCGAAGCTCCGCCTCGCTGAAGACGCTCATCACCGCGAATGTATGGGACGCTGCGGCGATGGGCGTGATCGAGGATCGGTTGGGTGAGCTGGGTCTGGCGCTGCCGGCGCCGGCAGCGGCGCCGCCGGGCGTGCGGTTGCCGTTCGAGTTCGTGCGCGTGCATGGCGACATCGCGTACGTCTCCGGGCACGGACCGCTGGACGGCGATCGCGTCCTCTACACCGGGCGGGTCGGCGGCGAGATCTCGGTCGAGCAGGCCTACGACGCCGCGCGGGCCACCGGCCTGTCGATGCTCGCGTCGCTCGAGCAGGAGCTCGGCGACCTCGACCGCGTGACCGGGTGGCTGAAGGCGCTCGGCTTCGTCAGCTGTGGAGAAGGCTTCAACGCAACACCGGCCGTGATCAACGGCTTCAGCGACCTGATCCTCGAGCTGTGGGGCGAGGCCGGCCGCCATGCGCGGTCGGCGATCGGCGCGGGAGAGCTTCCGTTCGGCATGCCGGTCGAGGTCGAGGCGGTCGTCACGCTCGCCTAGTGCGGTGCCGGCTCGGGAGGAGCCGGCGCGGCGCGGGTCTGGATCACGATCGCGACGATCACGATCGCGCCGCCGACGAACGTGAGCGTGCTCGGGCGCTCGTCCAAAGCGAGCCACACCCACAACGGACCCAGGACGACCTCGAGCAGCGTGATGAGGCCGACCTGCGCGGCCGGGATCAGCCGCGCGCCGACGGTGAGCAGCGCGAAGCCGAGCCCGATCTGGCCGATGCCGAGCGCGGCCAGCCAGACGACGTCGTCGCCGCCGATGTCGCCCGGCGTCGCGAACGGCAGGAAGACAACGACGACGAGCGCTTGCGAGAGGCAGGTGGCGGGCGCCATCGAGATGTCGTGGCGCCAGCGGGTGATCACGATCATCGTCGCGAACGACAGCGCGCAGAGGAACGAGAGGCCGTCGCCGGCCAGGCTGGCCTCGCTCGGCGCTCCGAGCATCACCCCGACGCCGATCAGGGCGAGCGCCATCGCGAGCCATGTGCGCTGGGTGATCGGCTCGCCGAGCGTCACCCGAGCGAGCAGCGCGGCCAGCACCGGGGCGATGGTCAACAGGAAGAGCACGCGCGCCACGCTCGTGTGGTTGAGCGCCGCGATGAAGCTGCCCGACGCCGTCGCGACGCACACCGCGACGGCGACGCCGGCCAGCCCGACGGACCGGAACGACGCCCGCACCTGGCCGCGCTCGACCACCGCGACGTAGGCGAGCAACGCCAGTCCGGCGAACACGGCTCGGCCGAACGCCTGCGTCGGCGTGTCGAGCGTGAGCTGGCGCTGGAGCACGCCGGCGGTCGACCACGCGACCGCGGCCAGCGCGACGTAGATCTGCCCGCGCCGCTGGCGCTGCGAGGTCTCGAGCGCCACCGTCGCCGTCGTCACGGCCTCAAGTCATATCTGGTCGGCTGCTGCGGCGACCAACTCGACCTGCCGCGCCTCGTCGCCCAGCGGCCACACGAACACGCGCTCGCAACCCGCTTCTGCGTAGCGGGCGAGCAGCTCGGCGCAATGGCCGGCGGGACCGACGCAGACCTGCGCGCCCAGCTCGTCGGGATCGCGGCGCAGGATTGGAGCCAGGACGTCGCGGAGGACGCGATCACCTTCCGCCCGGTCCTTCGACACCCACGTCCACATCGTGGCGAGCGCGTTGGGGAAGCCGGCCGGAAGCGCGCTGCGTGCTGCGGCGAAGCGCTCGGGCGTCGCGTTGTAGGCGGAGGCGATCCAGCCGTCGCCGGCCCGGGCGACGCGGGCGAGACCGGCGCGCGATCCCCAGCTGCCGATCCAGATCGGGATCTCGCCGCCCCGCGGCTCGAGCACGATGTCGCCAGGCTCGCCCCGCAGCAGCCCGCGCAGCGCGGCGATCGCCTCGTCCAACCGCTTCCAGCGCTCCTCGAACGGGATGCCGACCGCCTGGTAGTCGCGCTCCGACGAGCCCGGCCCGACGCCGGCGATGACGTGTCCCTCGGCGAGGACGTCGAGCGCCGTCAGCGCCTTGGCGAGCGCGACCGGCCCGCGAACGACCGGGAGCGAGATCGTCGTCGCCAGCGTCATCTCGCCGGCGCGGCCGACGATGCTCGCCAGCGCCGCCAGCCCGTCGAGCCACGGCGTCTGGAACACCAGGTGGTCGTTGGCCGTGATCGCCCCGAAGCCGCACTCACGCGCGGCGTCGACCGTCGCCTCCAACCGCTGCAGCGTCAGCGCGTCGTCGCCGAATTGCATCAGCGGAAGATGAACGCCGAGCTCCACCGCCTACAGCCGCAGAAGCGCCGCCGCGCTGCCGTCCGGCGGCGGGTCGTCCAGCCGGCCCGGTGAGCGGCCCGGCTCGTTCGCGGCGGCCGCCCAGTCGACGACCGCCTTCCCCGGGTTCTTGGGATCCACGGCGACGGGAACCTCGGCGCCGGGCGCCGCGAGCCAGCCGGCGTAGAACGGGACCTCGGTCTTGTCGGCGACGGCCTGCGCCCCGTCGTCGAGCCGCAGCGCGACGTCGAAGTTCAACGTCGGGCCGAACGCGCTGTCGCGGCGGCTCAGAGCCACGATCGTCGCGCGCCGCGGCGTCCACTTCTTGAGACGGCGCTGTTCGCCCGAGTCGACGGCCTTGTCCGTGACGCCCTCGGCGGGCGCCTTGCGCCGGCGCTTCTGCGCCGTGGGTTGATCGCTCACGCCCCAGCGCGCGCACATGGCCGGCCAGTCGAGCACCACCGCGTCACCGTCGTCGTGGCGGACGAGCACCTCCATGCCCAGCCGCAACCGCGCGAGCACGTGCGCCGGCCCGTGCATGACGTGGACGCCCGCCGTATGGGTTCCGTTGGCGGTCGGGATCGCGACCGCCACGAACCGAGTCGTCGTGCTGTCGTCGAGCTTCTGCTCGATGCCCACGAGCGTCGCGCTCGCGGCCGCGCCCTTCTCGAGCGCGCGGTCAGCGCGCTTGAAGCCCGGGTCAGTGATGTCCGGGCTGAGGACGTCTTGCCCGTGGCGGTTGAGCCAGCTCAGCAGCCCCATCGCGCGATGCTACTTGGATGGCGCGCTAGCGCCGCATGCGGCGCATGACGTTCAGGACAACGACCACGAGGACGATCGCGATGAAGGCCCCCACCAGGAGCGCGGCGTCGCCGTCCGCGAACAGGAGATAGGCGATGATCGCGCCCGCGAAGACGGCCAGCCCCCATTTGAGGTCGTCGGTGAGCGTTCGCTCCATGACTGGCGGGAACTTGCGCACGATGAGGCGACCGTACGCCGGTCGTGTTGGCCACGTCAACCCCAGTTTTACGACGAGGATGCGACGCTCGTGCGGCGCTGGACCTCTTCGCGCACGACCGGCGCGACCTCGGTGCCGAAGAGCTCGATCGAGCGCATGACGTCGGCGTGCTCGACCGCGCCGAGGCTCATGTGGCCCAGGTAGCGGGTGTTGCCGAACAGCTCGTGCTCGAAGAGGATCTTCTCGGCGACCTGCTCGGAGCTGCCGACCGCCAGCGCGCCGCGCGGTGACTTCAGTCCCCGGTACTGGTCGGGCGTCATCGGCGGCCACCCGCGCTCGCGGCCGATGCGGCCCATCATCGCCATGTAGTGCGGGGCGAACGCACTGTCGTCGCCGACGAACGCGTGGGTGTTGATCCCGAGCTGCAACGCGCTCGGATCGTGGCCGGTCTCGGCGGCGGCGCGGCGATAGAGATCGACCAGCGGGACGAAGCGCTCCGGCTGGCCGCCGATGATCGCGATCGTCAGCGGCAGGCCGAGCACGCCCGCGCGTGCCACCGACTTCGGCGTCCCGCCGACCGCGACCCACACCGGCAGCGGCTCCTGGACCGGGCGCGGCCAGACGCCCTGGTCCGCCAACGGCGCGCGCAGACGGCCCGACCACGTGACCCGCTCCTCGGCGCGGATCTTCAGCAGGAGCACGAGCTTCTCCTCGAACAGCTCGTCGTAGTCGTCGAGGTCGTAGCCGAACAGCGGGAACGACTCGGTGAACGAGCCACGGCCCGCCATGATCTCGGCCCGCCCGCCGGACAGGTTGTCGAGCTCGGAGAACTCCTCGAACACCCGCACCGGGTCGTCCGAGCTCAGCACCGTGACGGCGCTGGTGAGCCGGATCCGCTGCGTCTGCGCCGCGATCGCCGCCAGCGGGACGACCGGCGCCGAGACCGCGAAGTCCGGCCGGTGGTGCTCGCCGACGCCGAAGACGTCCAGGCCGAGCTCGTCGGCGAGCCGCGCTTCCTCGAGCAGGTTCGCGAGCCGCTGCCGCGGGGTGAGCTTGCCGACGTCGGCGAACGTGATGAGCCCGAGCTCCATGCCGGCCAAGGTTAGGAGCCGGCCAGGTCGCGCCGCGCGAACAGCGCCACGCCCGCGGCGCCGGCCACCGCCGCGATCACGAGCATCACAAGCGCGGCAACGGCCTCGAACGGCTCGCCGGGAACGAGCCCGACGTCGTGGAACGGCGACAACGTGCGGACCCACTCCGGCGCCTCGACCAGCGAGCCGAGCAGCTCCCACAGGAACGCCGTGCCGACCAGGCCGTAGGCGATCCCGACCGCCGCCCGGGGGACGACGCCCAAGGCGAGCGTCCCGAGCCCGAGGAAGAGCAGCGCCGGCGGCAGGGTGTTCGCGCCCGCTCCCAACAGGTCGGCAAGAGACACGTCGGCGCCCTGCGAGGCGGCGCCCGCCCACGACAACACGCCAGCGACGAGCCCGATCAACGCCGCGCCGGCGACGGCCAAGACGAGCCGCCCGAACAGCCAGCCGCGCCGCGAGACCGGCAGCGCCAGCAACGTCTCGAGCCGCTGCTCGGCCTCCTCGTGACGAGCGGCGGACAGCTGCGCGCAGACGAACACGCAGACGGCGAGGATGAAGAACAGGAAGCCGAACCCGATGAACCCCTCGGCGCTCACGACCGAGCCCGCGCCGAAGCGCTCGAGCTCGCGCCGCACGTTCTCGGTCAGCCCCGAGGCGACGCTGTCGGAGATCACGCCGAAGATCACCGCGAACGCCCCGACACCCGCGAGCCACGCTACGAGCACCCCGCGCTCGTCGCGCAGGGCCAGCTGCGTCGGCGACCCGAGCAGCGCCAGGCGCGGCGGCGCCGTGTCGCGGGAGCGCAGCAGGCCGGTGCCGACGTCGCGCCGCACCATGATCGTCGCCGCCACCCCGAACAGCACGACGCTCAAGACAGCCGGCAGCAGCAGGACCCAAGGACGCTCGCCCGCGAACGGCCGCATCTCCTCGATCCAGCCGAGCGGGGTCGCCCAGCGCAGCCAGTCCGCGCCATCGGCGGTGTCGGCGATCACGCGAACCGCGAACGCGAATGCGAGCACTCCCGCCGCCAGCCCGGTCGCCACGCGCTTGGACGGCGCCAGCTGGCTCGTCACCGCGCCCACGCCCGCGAACACCGGGACGGCGGACACGCCCGCCAGAGCGAGGAACGCCGAGCCGCCGACCGCCAGCTTGCCCGCGACCAGCGCGAGGAACAGTGCCTGCCACAGCACCGCCGTGCCCGCCAGGATCGCGACGGCCGCGGCGGCGAAGTTCGTGCGCCGGCTCACCGGCCCGGCCAGCACGATCTCGGCCCGCCCGGAGTCCTCCTCCGCACGCAGCGCCCGGACCGCGCCGAGCAGACCCCAGACGGCCGCGAAGACCGCGAGCAGCCCCGGGATGCGCCAGCCGACGTAGCCGCCGACCGTCAGCAGATCGTGCGGCTCGCCGTACAGGAGCCGCACCGCCTTGTTGGCGCCGAAGTTGCGGGCGAACTCGATGCGGTCGGCGAGCGTCGGCGCCGCTGCGCGGTAACCCGTGGTCTGCGCGTAGGCGCCGAAGAAGAACAGCAGCGCGAACGACATCGTGCGTACCCGCGCATCGGCGAACGCGCGGCGCGCGAGCGCGCTAAGCGGCGACCCGGCCATCGGACTCGTCGTAGTGGTGCAGGAAGATCTCCTCGAGCGACGGCTCGCGGCTCTCGATCGCGACCACCGGATGGCCGGCCAGGGCGTCGATCAACGGCGCCATGCTGCCGGTCACCTCGGCACGGATCGCGTTCGCGCCCGCGCCGACGACGTGCACGCCGGAGACGCCACCGAGGTCGGGCGCCTCGTGCTCGAACGTCACCTCGACGGTGCGCGCGCTCAAGTGGCGCAGCTCGGCCAGCGTGCCCTCCTCGACGAGCCGCCCCGCGCGCAGGATCCCGACCCGGTCGCAGATCGCCTCGACCTCGCTGAGGATGTGCGAGGAGAGGAACACGGCCTGGCCGCGCTCCTTGGCCTCGCGCACGGTCTCGCGGAACGCCATCTCCATCAGCGGATCGAGCCCGCTGGTCGGCTCGTCGAGGATCAGCAGGTCGGCACGGCCGGCGAACGCCGCGACCAGCTGCACCTTCTGGCGGTTGCCCTTGGAGAGCGCGCGGACCTTCTTGTCGACGTCGAGCTGGAAGCGCTCGATCAGGACGTCGCGGTACGGCTCGTCGATCCCGCCGCGGACGCGCGCGAGGAACGCGAACGTCTCGGCGCTGGTGAGGTTCGGCCACAGGTTCGGCTCGCCGGCGACGAACGCCACGCGGCGGTGGGCTGCCACGGGGTCGCGCCAGGCGTCGAGGCCGAAGATCTGGGCGGCGCCCGCCGTGGGGCGGTGCAGGCCGAGCAGCAGACGGATCGTGGTCGTCTTCCCGGCGCCGTTGGGCCCGAGATAGCCGTAGACCTCGCCGGGTGCGACGGAGAGATGGAGCGCGTCCAGAGCGACCGTGGTGCCGTAGTGCTTGGTGAGACTTTCGGTCTGGATCGCATTCATGGTCTTCACAGAGTACACTCGCTTCACAAAATCATGAAATCTGTGGAGAAGAGAGACAGCGAGGCCGTCCACCGCTTCGTCGAGCGCTTCGCGTCCGCGCTCGTGGACGCCGGGATGCCGCGCATGCCGGCGCGCGTCTTCGTCACGCTGCTCGCCACCGACAGCGGGCGGATGACCGCGGCCGAGATGGCCGAGGAGCTCCACGTCAGCCCCGCCGCGATCTCCGGCGCCCTGCGCTACCTGCAGCAGGTGAACATGCTCACGCGTGAGCGCCGGCCGGGCTCACGGCGCGACCAGTACCGCCTGCTGGACGACAGCTGGTACGAGATGACGCTGCGGCGCGAGCAGCTGATGGCGCGCTGGATCGCCGCCGGCAACGAGGGCATCGAGGTGCTGGGCTCGGACACGCCCGCCGGCCGGCGGATGACCGAGTCGGTGGCGTTCTTCGAGTTCGTCCGGGCCGAGCTGCCGGCGCTGCTGGAGCGCTGGCGCGCCTCAGCGACCTGAGGAGCCGAAGCCGTTCTCGCCGCGGTCGTCGGGCGAGGGCGGCAGCTCTTCGACCAGCGCGACCTCGGGCGACAGGAACGGCACGAGCAGGAGCTGGGCGATCCGGTCGCCGGCGTGGGCCTCGAAGCGCGCGTCGCCGTGGTTGACCAGGAGGATCCGCAGCTCGCCGCGGTAGTTGGGGTCGATCAGCGCGGGGGAGTTGACGAGCGCGATGCCGTGCTGGGCCGCCAGGCCGGAGCGCGGGAGCACCAGCCCGCCGACGCCGGGCGGGAGCGCGATCGCGACGCCGGTCGGCACCATCGTCCGCTCGCGCGGCCGCAGCGAGAACCCCTCCACGCAGCGCAGGTCGTACGCCGCGTCGCCCGGCCGGGTGCGGGCCGGGGGCTGCGCGGCGGGGTGCAGCAGGCGGACGTGGAACTGGTCGACGGCGATGTCCAAGGCCATGCGGCGAACCTACTGATCGCTCCGGCGGCAGCCGCGCGGCCAGCGCGCTCTTTCCTAGGAACCTCTTCGGTTCCTCTTCGATACGCGCGGCAGTCTCGAACCCATGACCAGGGGAAAGCAGACCACCGCTCTCGCCCTGGCCGGCGCCGTCGCGCTGGCTTCGGGCGCCTACGCACTCGGCACGCAGGTCGACGACGGCAACGCGGCCGCCGCCAAGACCCCGAACGCCGCGCCGGCGTTCGCCGGCGGCCCGGGCCGACCAGGATTCGGACACGGGTTCCCGGGCGGTCCAGGCGGACCGCTCCTGGAAGGCGCCGCCGACCGCCTCGGCGTCTCCGAGGCCCAGCTCCGGACTGCGCTCGAGGAGATCGCGAAGGAGCACCGCAGCGACTTCGCGCAGAAACTCGCCGACGCACTGAAGATCGACCGCGCCAAGGTCGAGGCCGCGTTCGACAAGGTCCGGCCCAAGCGCCCCGACCGCCCGCGCGCCCCCGAGGCGTTCGCCGCCGCGCTCGCCAAGCAGCTCGGCATCAGCACGGCCAAGGTCCGCGCCGCACTCGAGAAGCACCGCAACAACCCCACCTCGCCGGACGACCTGGCGCAGGAGCTCGGCGTCTCCGAGCAGAAGCTGCACGACGCGTTCCACGCGATCATGGGCAAGATCCGCGCGCGCGGGCCGGGCGACCGGCCCGGCCTGGACAACCTCGCAAAGGAGCTCGGCGTCACCAAGGCCCAGCTCGAAGCGGCGTTCGACACGCTCCGCGCGGACCGCGAGGACCTCCGCGACCAGTTCGCGCAGGAGCTCGCGACCAAGCTCGGGATCGACGTGCAGAAGGTGCAGGCCGCGATCGACGACTTCCGGCCCTTCGGGAGGCACCACCCGTAGGCGGGTGGCGCCTCCCAGAGGTGGCCGTTAGAGCCCGCGCTTGTTCAGCAGCCGGTTGGGCGTCCCGCTCCGGTTCGAGCGGATGACGCCCGCCGTGGCGTTGGAGTTGATCCAGCTCGCCACGGTGGACGACGAGGCCTCACCGAACGCCGACTTGTACAGCGCCCCGACGCCGGCCACGTGCGGCGACGCCATCGACGTGCCGCTGATCGTGTTGGTGCCGCCGGTGTACCAGTCGGACTTCACCGACACGCCCGGCGCGTAGCCGTCCACGCACGAGCCGTAGTTCGAGAACGAGGCCCGCAGGTCCGTCCGGTCCGACGCGGCGGTCGTGTAGGCCGACGCCGCCGAAGCGGGGGAGACGTTGCAGGCGTTCTGGCTCTCGTTGCCGGCCGCGACGGCCAGGAACACGCCGGAGTTGGCGAGGTTGTTCGCCGCGGTGTTGAGCGCCGTCGAGCGCCCGCCGCCGAGCGACATGTTCGCCACCGCGGGCCGGACCGCGTTCGCGCGGACCCAGTCGAGCGCGGTGATGATCCCGGACGTCGAGCCGGAGCCCGAGCAGTTCAGGACCCGCACGCCGCGCAGCTGCACGGCCTTGGCGACGCCGTAGGTGGTGCCGCCGATCGTCCCGGCCACGTGCGTTCCGTGGCCGTTGCAGTCGGCGCCGTTGCCGCCGAGCGCGTCATAGACGTTCGCCGCACGCCCGCCGAAGTCGGCGAGCCCGGTGGCGATCCCCGTGTCGATCACGTACGCCGTGACGCCGGCGCCCCGCGCCGTGTACGTGTACGTGCGCGACAGCGGCAGTGCCGTCTGGTCGATCCGATCGAGCCCCCACGGCTGGCCGGACGAGTCCATCGTCTGCGTCGTCGACGCGGTCATCACCCGATCCCGCTCCACATAGGCCACGCGCGAGCTTCCCCGCAGCGCGCGGACCTGCGCGGCGTTCAACGTCGCCGCGAAACCGTGGACGGTCCGGAACTGGTGGGCCGAGGCTTCGTTCTGCCAACGAGCCACGGCAGCGGAGTCGCGGTCCTGCTTGACCACGACGATGTAGCGATCCGCCGCAAGGGCGGGCGCGCTTCCCGCAAGCGCGCAAACGGACACGGCAAGTACGAGCGAGCTTCGCCGCACGAGCGTCCCTCCATGTATGAACCGCCGGGGCCCCTGCGCCGCCGGCGTGAGTTGCGGCGCAGGTTACCCCTAAGTGACCTTGAGTGCTACCCGGAGATGAGCCCCGTCTCGGTCAGGTACTCCTTCGCGACCTCGGCGGGATCCTTCTTGTCGAGATCCACGCGGGCGTTGAGCTCCTGCATGTTCTCGTCGGTCAGCTGCTCCTGGATCAGATCGATGGTCTTCGCAAGGTCGGGCCCCGCCTGGTCGGCCGTCTCCTGCTTCATCACCAGCGTCGAGTTGTAGGGCGGGAACATGCCCTTGTCGTCCTCGAGCAGGACCTCCTTCTCGCGCTGGATCTGGGGGTCGGTGGTGAAGACGATCGAGACGTCGGCGCGGCCGGAGGTCAGCACCTCGTGGCGGCGCTCGATGGCGACCGGCACGAACTTCTTGAACTTCAGGCCGTAGACCTGCTGCAGGCCGAGCAGGCAGTCGAGCCGCTGCCGGCACTCCGGCGAGCCGTAGAGCACCAGGTCCTGCGACTTGCCCTCGAGGTCGGAGATGTTCTTCAGGCCGAGCTTGTCGGCGGTCTCGCTCGTGACGGCGACCTCGTTGGAGGACGTGAACGGCGTCGGCGGGAACGCGGTCAGCCCCTCGCCCTCGAAGCCCTTCTTGGCCTCCTCGTAGGCGGCCTGCGGGTCCTTGGGCAACTGGTCGGCCTGCTTGCCGAAGAACGACAGCAGCGCCGTGCCGGTGTACTCGGGATAGGCGGAGATCTCGCCCGACTTGACGGCGGCCAGCGCGGTGTTCTCGTCACCGAGGTTGAGGTCCTTGCTGATCGAGTAGCCGGCGGCCTCCAGGCCCTGTGCGTAGATCTCGCCGAGCACCTTCTGCTCGGTGAAGTTCTTCGAGCCGATCGT
>Ga0111538_10012595_pt1 | contig 11183 bp, 7 predicted proteins | sample SoiMethybrSBSTD1_FD_79669 | JGI IMG/M metagenome (GOLD analysis project Ga0111538, IMG submission 79669) | Bulk soil microbial communities from a Populus tree surrounding site in Tennessee, USA - Soil MetaG P. TD hybrid SBSTD1 (version 2)... | ecosystem: Environmental > Terrestrial > Soil > Tree... | reverse complement strand
GCTTCTCTGATTTATCAATCCCCACTGCGTTCCTTCCTCACTGGTTTTTGTGCTATCATGTTGCTATGGTTTGTATTGATATTAATGATCAATGCGGCCAATGATAATATTTTAGCTGAAAGGATCAGTTTGGTGATGGGAATGGGAGGATCTTATATGCTCGTGATATTATCCTGTGCTATCGGGGCTGTAGTGGGAGGGCTCGGAGCGTTAACGGGTTCTTTATTAAGAAAAGTGATGTAAGTTCCGCCTACCATCCCAAGCTTACTACGCATGATGATGTTGTTTCCCCTGCTTAGCCATAAAAATTATTTTTTCAGGTTTTTAAATTTTGTATACATCTGTTTGTTCTCTTTCCGTTCTCTTCCTGTTATCTCTTTCTATACTCACAGAGTATATAAAAGGTTTTAGAGAGGTTATAGAGAAGTTTACAGTAAAGTTGAAAGCTGAGCCAGGCTCGCTGCGCTCGAGAAGACAGTGCAGCCACATTTCAGCATTTAATAGACAATCACTAAATTTGCCCCTTCAGAAATTTTGTTCACCAGGCAAGTGTCCTTAAAATTTCCTTAACTAATGGCATTACATAACAGGATTTCCCAAAAGGAACTCAAAGAACGTCTGTACCAGGAAACAGAAACCCGCAAAACAATTTCCTTCTACAAGTATTTTCATATCCACGAACTGTTGCAGTTCAGGGATAACCTTTACCTGGATCTTTCAGTACTGAATATTTTTGGGAGAATATATGTGGCCCATGAAGGCATCAATGCGCAGGTAAGCGTTCCTGAAAGCAATTTTGTTGCGTTCAGCAATTACATCGACTCGCATGAAAGATTGAAAGGAACCCGGTTGAACATAGCAGTTGATGATGATGGCAAATCATTCTGGGTATTGAAAATAAAAGTCCGCGATAAGATCGTTGCGGATGGCATCACAGACCCTTCGTTCGATATGGACAATAAAGGGAAATATGTGAACGCAGAAGAATTCAACAGACTCACCGATGATCCTGAAACCGTTATTATTGACATGCGTAATCACTATGAATATGAAGTAGGACATTTTAAAAATGCCATAGAAGTTCCGAGTGATACATTCAGGGAACAGTTACCCATGTCGGCGGAGATGCTGGAGAGCGAAAGAGATAAGAACATCATTATGTATTGTACTGGAGGTATCCGTTGCGAGAAAGCGAGCGCGTATCTTTTGCACAGGGGGTTTAAAAATGTTTTTCATCTTGAAGGAGGCATCATCAATTATGCGAATACGGTATTGGAGCGGGGATTGCAGAATAAATTCATCGGAAAGAATTTTGTTTTCGACGACCGTTTAGGAGAAAGGGTTACCCATGATGTGATCGCTCATTGCCATCAATGCGGAAAGCCTGCAGACAACCATACCAACTGCAAGAATGAAGCTTGCCATCTGTTATTCATTCAATGCGAAGCATGCGCAGAAAAATTTTCAGGATGCTGCAGTTATGAATGTCTGCAAGTGTATAAACTGCCTGAAGAAGAACAGAAAAAACTGAGGAAGGGAAAAGAGAATGGTATAATGGTATTCAATAAATCAAGAAAGCGAATGAAGCCTGATGCCTTCAAGTGACGTTTCCACCCGGTTTGTTATCTCTTCATCACTTAAAGGTTGAGGTAAAAATTTTTCACCGATCACTTTTTCGTATAGTTCTATATAGCGGTTACTGATCGTTGTGATCCATTCGTCGCTCATCGCAGGCACGGTTTGCCCTTCTTTACCCATGAAATTATTAGCAATGAGCCATTCGCGCACAAATTCCTTGCTGAGCTGGAGCTGGCGTTCACCTTTTTCCTGGCGCTCATCAAATCCCCCGGCGTAAAAATATCTTGAAGAATCAGGAGTGTGAATTTCATCCATCAGGTAAATATCGCTGTCGATCTTTCCGAATTCATATTTGGTATCTACCAGTATCAACCCTCTTTTCGATGCAAGCTGCCTCCCCCTGTCAAAAAGCTGCAGCGTATACTTCTCCAGTATTTTCCACTCTTCCGCGGTTACAATTCCTCTTGCTATGATCTCTTCTTTAGAAATGTCTTCATCATGTCCCTCTTCGGCTTTTGTGGATGGAGTGATGATGGGATTGATAAAAAAATCATTTTCTTTCATTCCATCGGGCATGTACACACCGCATAGATTTCTTGACCCTGATGAGTATGTTCGCCATGCATGCCCTGTAAGATTCCCACGCACCACCATTTCTATTCTGAAAGGGTCACATTTTTTCCCCACTGAAACTGTCGGGGCCGGAGTATCTATCAGCCAGTTGGGACAAATATCTTTTGTTGCATTCAGCATGTAAGATGCGATTTGATTCAGCACCTGTCCTTTAAAAGGAATAGCGCGAGGCAGTATTACATCGAAAGCTGAGATGCGGTCCGATGCGATCATCACAAGCAATTGTTCATCGATCGTATAAACATCACGGACTTTTCCCCTGTAAAATTTAGTCTGGCCCTTGAACCTGTTTTCATTCATGGCGCGAAGATACCAACTTTACGAAATCATAAATTTTTATAGGTTATATACAATTATTATTATTGCTTTTTAGATTCCTAATCAATAATGTCAATATGAGAAATCACCTGTTTGCCTCAACAGTGCTCATTTGCTTATCCGCTATTAATTCAACAGCATTTTCTCAGAATATTGTAATCTCCGGTAGCGTTAAAAATGCAAACACAAAAGAGATCGTTCCTTCGGTTTCGGTAGAAATAAAAGGTACCGATGCAGGAACTTTTACTGACGACAAAGGAAATTTCAGGATCAGTACACACAAATCTCTTCCGCTGACACTTATTTTTTCTTCTATCGGGTATGATGCGCAGGAAATTAATGTGAGCGCCGCGAATAACGTTAATGTAGAACTTGTTCCAGGCTCTTCTCTCGGAATTGAAGTGGTGGTCTCTGCAAGCAGGATTCCGCAAAAAATTCTTGAATCACCCGTTTCCATCGAACGCATCAGCACATCAACTATTCGCAATACTCCATCCACAGGTTATTACGATATTCTCAAGCATATTAAAGGTGTGGATCTCGTTTATTCGAGCTTAACCTTCGCCACGCCGAGCACACGAGGATTCAACGGCAGCGGAAATGCCAGGTTAAACCAGTTGGTTGACGGAATGGACAACCAGGCGCCTGGATTGAATTTTTCCATGGGCACCATGGTAGGCGTAACAGAGCTCGATGTTGAAAGCATGGAATTGCTGCCCGGTGCATCTTCGGCGTTGTATGGCCCTGGTGGAATGAATGGAACCATTCTTATCAATAGTAAAGATCCGTTCAAATACCAGGGACTGAGTTTCCAGGTAAAGACTGGGATCATGCACGTTGATAAAAAACAACGGCCCGATGCCGGTGCATATCACGACTGGAGCCTGAGATGGGCACAAAAAGTAAACTACCGGTTCGCATTTAAAATCGGGGCGCAATTCATACAGGCGAAGGACTGGATCGGTACTGATAAAACAAATTACCAGGCGGGCGACATTTCCCAGAATCAATATGGAAATGTTAAGGAAGGTGACAGGATCACTGATCCTAATTACGATGGTGTAAATGTATACGGTGATGAAACTACACTTGACCTTTCAGATCCAAACCTACCTGTACTTGGACTCGTTGCTGAAGGTATTAAACAGCAGCTGTCACAACTACCACAACCTTTATACGATGCCGCTTCGGCATACCTTGATTCAACGGTCGGATCTTATCCAACATTCGATGTGTCGCGTACAGGTTACGATGAAAAAGACGTACTCAACAACAATACGGTCGACGTTAAATTATCAGGAGGTTTGTATTACAAGCTTACCGAAAGCGTGGAGGCATCACTGGTAGGTTACTGGGGAACAGGAACCACCGTGTATACCGGCAGTGACAGGTACTCACTTAAAGATCTGAAAATCGGCCAGTATAAAATTGAATTCAAACATAAGAATTGGTTCGCAAGGGCTTACACCACACAGGAGAATGCGGGTGAATCTTACAATGGTACCATTACAACAAGGTTGTTCAATGAGCAATGGAAGCCGAGTAGTACCTGGTATCCCGAATATGCTCAGGGATTTCTATTGTCGAAGGTTACTCCGTACATCCAGGCACTTGCAACTTCTTCACCATTCTCACCAACACCAGATCTGAATGCACATCAGAGCGCGAGATCATTTTCTGATATGGGACGGCCTGAACCCGGCTCAACACAATTCAACTCATTATTCGACAAAGTGCGTGCAACACCCATTTCAGAGGGCGGCGGTCTCTTCCTCGACAAATCAGATCTGTATATGGTAGAAGGACAATATAATTTCAACAACGTTTTTGATTTTGCGGAGCTGCTCGTTGGAGCGAATTACAAACAATATGTACTCAATTCACAGGGAACATTATTTGCCGACACAGCAGGTTCAATAAAAATAAATGAAATGGGAGCGTATGCCCAGCTGAGTCGCGGATTCTTCGAAGACAGGCTCAGGCTCACTGCATCCGGCCGTTACGACAAAAATGAAAATTTTGATAGCAGATTTACGCCACGTTTTACTGCCCTTTTCAAAGTTGAAGAAGATCATAACATCAGAGCTTCTTACCAGACAGCTTATCGTTTTCCAACAACCCAGAACCAATGGATAAACCTGGTGATCGGTGGAGGCACTGTACTTATTGGAGGATTACCCGAATTGAGAGATTTTTATGATTTCAAAGGCAATACGGCTTACACCGTAAATAGTGTCAGGGAAGCTGGTGCAGCTTTACTTTCAGGCACTCCTCCACCCCAGGCGCTGGCATTGCTTCAGGAACAGCAGTTCGGAGAATACAATCCTGAAACACTTAAATCATTTGAGTTGGGATATAAGGGATTGATCCAAAAGAAAATTCTGATTGATGTATATGGTTACTATGGTAAGTATGATAATTTTCTCGGAAGGGTAGTAGTACTGCAATCATTGCAGCCATCTGATCCACTTGCGATATTCAGCGCATCAACAAGCAGGGCGATCTCTGTTGCCGTCAACAGTCCGGGCAAAGTTTCTACCTATGGATTTGGTGCAAGTGTAGATTACCAGATGACAAACAATTTTGTATTGAATGGAAATATAACTACCGATAAAATTAAAGATGTGCCCCCGGGTTTTGTTTCATTCTTCAATACACCCAGTTACAGGCTGATACTTGGAGTGGGTAATACCGGTTTCGGATACCAAAAACGTTTTGGATTTCATGTTGACATGAGAAACCAGGACGGGTATTATTTTGAAAGTGACTTCAGGCAGGGAAATATCCCGGGCTTTACAACCATTGATGCGATGATCAGTTATAAATTTCCCAAAACAAGATCTATGCTGAAGCTGGGTTCAACTAACCTTACCAATAAATATTATAAAACAGCTTTCGGAGACCCTGAGCTCGGAGGGATTTATTATTTGAGTTTTGCCTATAATGTGTTTTAAGTTAAAAGTTAAAAGTGAAAAGTTAAAAGTGAAAAATGAAAAGTCGAAAGTGAAGAAGAAATAACTTTTAACTTTTAACTTTTAAGATTTGACTTTTTAAACGTTAAACCTAAAATGCATCACATCCCCATCTTTCACTACATACTCCTTTCCTTCAATACGTAGTCTGCCATTATCGCGTGCTGCTGCTTCTGAACCGTACTGAATAAAATCATCGTAGGAGATCACTTCAGCTTTGATAAATCCTTTCTCAAAATCAGTATGAATAACGCTGGCTGCCTGGGGCGCTTTCCATCCCTGGTGTATCGTCCAGGCGCGCACTTCCTGAACGCCTGCGGTAAAATAAGTATTCAGGCTAAGCAAACGGTAAGTTAATGTGATGAGCCTGTTAAGTGCCGGCTCCTTCATTTTATATTCTTCCATGAACAATTCACGGTCGGCAGGATCTTCCATTTCAGCGATCTGTGCTTCAATGGAATTATTCATGATGATCACTTCTGCTTTTTCATTCTTCACCGATTCCTGAAGTATATCAGAAAATTTATTTCCGGTATGCATGGAAGGTTCATCAACATTCGCCACATACAGCACAGACTTTTCTGTCAGCAGAAATAAATCGGCTATCGCTTGTCTTTCTTCTTTTGACAAATCTAGCCCCCGGATATTTTTTCCCTGTTCAAGATGTTGTTTGCATTTCATGAGTATATCGAGCTCTGCTTTTAATTTGGGGTCTGTCCGCGCCTGCTTTTCTGTTCTTGCTATTTTCTTATCAACACTTTCAAGGTCTTTCAATTGCAGTTCTGTATCAATGATCTCTTTATCGCTTACCGGGTTGATCGCACCTTCATCACGTAAAATATTTTCATCCTCAAAACAGCGTATCACATGAATGATGGCATCTACCTCCCGGATATTCGCCAAAAATTTATTGCCGAGACCTTCGCCTTTGCTTGCGCCGCGCACGAGGCCTGCTATGTCTACAATCTCGATCTGCGTGGGTACTATCCTGTTGGGATGAACAAGTTCTGCAAGTTTATTGATGCGGTGGTCAGGTACATCTACAAGTCCAACATTGGGTTCTATCGTACAGAAGCGGTAATTGCTTGCCTGCGCTTTGGCGCTGTTGCTCACAGCGTTGAACAATGTTGATTTCCCCACGTTCGGCAACCCTACTATTCCTGCCTGTAAAGCCATATTAGCTATATTTATTTTTAAGGCCGCAAAATTAGGTAAATATTACCCAATGGTATTATTTGAATTCTATTATTATCTTCAAACCCTATAACCTATTAAAATGGCGCTAAGCAGGATCTGGTCGGCATTTATAATTATTGCAGTTGTAGTTGCCGGTGTCAGGTGTGTATTCCTGGGCGATACCGATATTTTTTCCTGGATGGTGATCGGCAAAGCCAGCGATCCTGCGAATCCACTTAAAATTGATGGCATAGTAGAAACCTGCTGGGTATCAGTAGAGATCTGCCTTCGATTAATCGGAATTCTGACATTATTCATCGGTTTCATGAGTATTGCTGAGAGGGCAGGAGGTGTGAGATTGCTGGCGCGAATAGTCGGGCCATTCTTTTCAAAATTATTTCCCCATGTGCCGAAGGGTCACCCTGCTATGGGACATATGATCATGAACTTTTCTGCAAATCTTCTCGGGCTCGATAATGCGGCAACACCTTTTGGTTTGAAAGCAATGGAAAGCCTGCAGGAGATCAATCCCGATAAAGAAACTGCTTCTGATCCGCAGATCATGTTTTTATGCCTGCACGCTGCCGGCCTGAACCTGATCCCTGTCAGTGTGATAGCAGTACGCGCATCTCAGAACGCCAGCAATCCTACTGATATTTTTCTTCCCTGCATGATCGTAACATTTGTGGGCACCATTACCGCAATGCTTATCGTTTCGTATAAACAGAAAATAAATATTCTGCAACCGGTAATACTCATATGGGTGCTTGGCATTTCGGCGTTGATAGCATCGCTTGTCTTATATATCAGCAGGCTTGATGCACCGGGTATTCAAACATTTTCAGGTATTTTGAGCAATGGACTGATATTGCTTGTTTTTCTGCTGATAATCCTGGGCGGACTTTACAAACGAATAGATGTTTTCGATGCATTTGTTACGGGAGCAAAAAGCGGATTTGATACAGCAATCAGGATCATCCCATATTTAGTTGGAATACTCGTTGCCATCAGCATGTTGCGCACGAGCGGAACTTTTGATTTTGTGATAACGGGCATCAGGCATTTCTTTGCTATGCTCGGCACAGATACAAGATTTGTAGAAGGTTTGCCTACCGCCCTGATAAGGCCATTAAGTGGTGGAGCCGCGCGTGGTATGATGGTGAGCACGATGACCACTTATGGACCTGATTCATTTGCAAGCCGTTTGTCAGGAGTTTTCCAGGGAGCTTCCGACACCACTTTTTATGTAATAGCTGTTTACTTCGGTGCTGTTTCGGTTAAGAATACACATTATACAATAGGCGCTATGCTGCTTGCGGATCTTGTAGGAATTATTACTGCAATTTTTGTTGCTTATTTATTTTTTGGGTAGTTTACTTCAATGCAAACCTCACCGACAACGCGAACGCGTCGGGAACGAAATTAATATCCGGGAGGAAATCCAGCTCAGGCTTCCAGTCGAGCGAAAGATTGATAGGAACATTTGTGAACTTATAATCTAAACCTAAAATACCAGTGGGACCCAGGTACGTGTCACCATTTTCGAAACCGACATATGCACCGGCACCATAAAACCATTTGAGTCCATCAATATTCGTCGGTTTATGTATCTCCAGCAAACCTCCCAATCCAAATCTTGTTCCAAAAGAAATTAATCCTTCCACTGCAGTGCGATCCGTAACAAAATATTTTCCTGTAATTGAATTGTTGAGGGTAGGAGTAGAATTACTGAGCCTTACACCTAATCCAAACCTGTAATTCGGGCCGGGTACATCTGTCTGCGTCGTTTCATTTGTCTGCGCCGTTACATTTATAACAAATCCAGCTGAAAAAATTGCAAGGAGAAGGATCGATTTCATATTTCCAATTTAAAAAAGTAACGCAATAATATGCCATACGGTATCAGACTATCGCGTTTTAACATAGTTTAATCATTAATTCCCAAATAACTCAAATTTAGATTTAGGTCTTCTATTCTCATGCCACCTGAAGCTCCGCAGATGTCTGTCTTCTTCTGTAGCCTGGCGGAAAGGCAACATCGTTCCCGTAACAGTATTGATGAATACAACCTTGTTGAGTTCTTTATTCTTAAACCGCATATCTATTACATCGGAGGTTGCTTTGTTAATACCTATTAACTTATCTTCCTGGTCTTTTGCGTAATAAATGCTTTCTGCATTTCCTTTCGCCCTTATATTGTTGATCTCGCCATCTGTAAAATATCCGAACAACCTGTTTCCTTTGATCTGGTTGTACATGTCTTCACCTGTCTTATTCACCATCAACCCGTTTTCAAATACGTATAATTCATTAGGCTTTTTATTCTTCGTATACATATAAATGGTATCGCCGGTAACCTGGCTGTTACCCGACCAAACGACAGGGTCTGTAAATAACCTGAATATTGAATCCTTGTCTGAATAAAATAAACTATCCGATACTGCCTGCAGTGAATCGGAAAATATTTTTACATTATGGTATGCCCTGAAGAATCTGATTGCCGAATCATTCTTTGCCGTATCCTTAACAACCGCAATAGCTGAATCACCAGGGAGAGAATCTGGGGAATCTGTAACGGTGGCCAGTTCACTCAATCTCCCTGAATAAAGAGTATCGGCAGCAACGAATGTGCTGTCTTTATCCTCCACAATGATCATTACTGGTTTTTGCGTTGCCCGCATCGATCCGGTATTGCGATTTGAAATGATAGAATTGCCCATTACCATCAATCCCTGGGAAGTATCTCTGAATATGGCATTACCTGTTAGCACGCTTAGGCCGGTGTAGTCATCTGTGGTAACCTGGTTGGCGATGATCACCATCGGGCCATCATGGATAACGGGACGTTTGCCAAAGCTTGCATTTTTGTTTTTCAGATCATAATATCCTTCACTGGTGAGTATCGTTCGTTTAGCACTGTCTTCAATGTAGGTTTCTGAAATGAACGTAGCTATTTCCGAATTGGTGTTATACAACAATGAATCCGATTCGAGAAAATACTGGGGATCTTTCAGTTTTACATCTTCCTTGAAATAAATATCTTTCAGGTCGGCATAGTATGTTCCTTCTTCACTTGTTAAAACTGACTTTCCGTTTACAACCCGTCCACCATGCCTGTATACACCGACCCTGGGATTAACATCATACTGAAGCTCTTCAGTGTATAATGTGCTTTTGCCATCTGTGAGTCTTACATTCTTTTTTAAGAAGGCTATTTTGGTATCCGTGTGATAGAGCAGGTAATCTGAATATGCATGTACGCTGTCGCGATCGTTAATGTGTACATTTTTAAATGCTTCTACAATTTTTGCTTTCCGGTTATACACTGCACTGTCGGCATAGAAAATAGTTCCTTCCTGTTTCAACGCAACATTTCCTACGAGGAGTAACAATTCTGTGAGAGAATCTTTTTTTGCGTAACCATAACGGTTGGCACTGAGGATCTCTACCACTTTTAATGTGTCGGCATTATTCAGTGTATCAAAATGTTTCTGGTTGGCCTGGTTTAATGAATCAGCCTTATTCGTTGCAGGGGGAACCTGGGCAGAAGAATATGAAAATATTAATAATAGAAAACCAAGGAGTGTAAAGCACTTCATCTTAGTTTCCTTGAGTCGAATCATATATTATAGGTTGCACAATAGGTCCTGACTTTTGTTTCTTTCCAAACACTGAAACGCTGACATACCTTTTAGGATTCACGCGTATATCATCGAGCAATGTAGTTAAACTGCGATTTGTCATTCTTAGCTCATTGTATAATTGGCGATCATTTAACAACATGCCAACTGTACCATTTTTACTGTTAACAGTATTAAGCGTCTGTTCGAGTTTTGCCATGGTAGATCTTACAGACTGCAAAGTCTGATCGATGTTTGCATTCGCGAGGCTCGAGGTTGTACGTTCAAGATTACTGAATGTTGAATCAATCTTGCCACTGTTCCTTGCTAATGTTCCGGTTAGCGTTTCTACATTATTGATTGCTTTTGCAAGCACCGCGCTCTGTGCGGATATCAATTTTTCCAGTTGAGCGGTTGTTGAAGCGAGCGATGCAATAATACTTTGAAGATTCCCTTGTGTTTTAGGATCGAGTGTTGCATTAATCTGTTGTATTAAAATATCGAGCGATGCAAGCGTTTTGTTGACATTGGTTAGGGCGGGGTTAAGGCTTTTTGTTATTTCAGTCATGATGCCCAGCTTCGCGGTAGATTGAAGCGTGTCGCCATGTTTGATGAAGTTCTGACTACTGCCCATTTTTATTTCAAGTGATGTGCCTCCGAGCAGATCGCTGTTGATCACTGCAATAGAGTTATCCGGGATGTTAATGTCTTTATTAAGGGTAAACGAAACAACAATGCCTGTTAAGTTGTTGTCTTTTTCATGAAGCTCGAAGATTTTTCCAACCTGCAATCCTTTGATGTAAACCGGATTTGAAACCTGCAATCCCTTAATATCGGGGAACACGCTCATTATTTTGTCATTGCGTTCTGTGAGATTACGACCTTT
>Ga0111538_10012594_pt1 | contig 11184 bp, 10 predicted proteins | sample SoiMethybrSBSTD1_FD_79669 | JGI IMG/M metagenome (GOLD analysis project Ga0111538, IMG submission 79669) | Bulk soil microbial communities from a Populus tree surrounding site in Tennessee, USA - Soil MetaG P. TD hybrid SBSTD1 (version 2)... | ecosystem: Environmental > Terrestrial > Soil >... | reverse complement strand
GTCCCGTGCGAGAGCACGACCAGGGGGAGCTTCCCCGCTCCCGGCGCCAGCTTGGCCCCCGCCGCCACCAGGGGCACGCGGAAGGGCAGCTTCTCGCCGGCCAGGACGTCCACCAGGGGCGCGCCGGGCGCGGCCGGATACCAGACGGTGGTGGCCAGCGGGCGCGGCCCGCTGTTCGACCAGTTCCGGCGCGCGGCGTCGGTCCACGCGCGGCGGGCCATGCCCACCGCCGGCGCCGGCGTCTTCTTCTCCGCGCACACGGCCAGGCTCGCGCCCAGCACCGCCATCACGAACAGTCCGCTCGTCTTCATCACCATAGGGGGGGCAGCCACCGCGCGCGCGCATAGAGCGCGAGCGCCATCAGGGGAATGGCGGCAGCGGTGCGCCACTCGCGGTTGTGGTCCACCCGGTCCCACTGGAAGCGGGACCGGTTGGGACCGGCGGGGTTCAGGCGGGGCAGGAAGATGGGCACGAACCTGGCCCACTCGTCGTATTCGGCGCCGAACTTCCCGCGCAGGAACGTGGACTCCTCGTAGATGACCGCCGGGTAGAAGGCCACGAAGTAGAGGCCCGCGACCACTGCGGCCTCGGGGCGCCAGGAGGCCACGGCCACGCCCAGGCCCACCAGCACGCTGCCCAGGTACAGCGGGTTGCGGGTGTAGGCGTAGGGGCCGCCGGTGGCCAGGTACTGCGTCTTCTCGATGTAGCCCGAGGCCCAGACGCGCAGGGCCTCGCCGGCCACGGCCAGCACGCCGCCCAGCACGAGCGAAAACAGGTTGGGCTGGGCCAGCACCAGCGCCACCAGGCCGGCCACGTATCCGGCCGGCACGCGCAGCCGCGAGGCGTCCCCCATCTCAGCTTCTCCCCAGCCGGCGCAGGGCCGCCGCGGCGACCACGCCGGCCTCGATGCCGTCCATCACGCCCTCGTGGCGCGGACACTGCCGGCGGTGGCAGGGCGCACACCCGGGCGCGCGCCGCACCACCTCGTCCGCGGCCGCGAAGGGGCCGTTGCGCGCGGGATCCGTGGGCCCGAAGAGCGCCACCACCGGCGTTCCCACCGCCGCCGCCAGGTGCATGGGCCCCGTGTCGGCCGCCACCACCAGCCGCGCCCGCCGCGCCAGCGCCACGTACTCCAGCAGCGTGGTGGCGAAGCAGCGCCGGGCCGCTCCGCCCGAGGCGGCCACCACGCGGTCGGCCAGGCCGTCTTCGCCCGGCCCCCAGGTCACCAGCGACGGCAGCCCGTGCTCCCGAAGCATAGCCGCCAGCGCGCCGAACTTCTCGGCCGGCCACAGCTTGCTGCCCCAGCCGCCGCCCGGGTTCAGGAGGATGAACGGGCCCAGGCCCAGCTCGGCCAGGCGCGCGTCCACGCGGGCGGCCTCGTCGAGCGCCACCGGCAGCGGGAAGACGCGCGTGCCCACGGCCTCGATGCCCAGCGCGCGCAGCAGGGCCAGGTTCTTGTCGATGACGTGGACGGCCTCGGGCGCGCCCGCCACCCGCTCGCCCACCAGCAGCGTGGAGGCGCCCTCGCGCCGCCAGGGGCGCGCGTAGCCGATCACGCGCCGGGCGCCGGAGGAGCGGGCCCAGAGGGCGCTCTTCCACAGGCCCTGCAGGTCGAGCGCGGCGTCGAACTTCTCCGCCCGCACCGCGCGCAGCGTGCGGCGCGCCGCGCCCAGGGAGAAGGCGCGCGCGGCCGGGGCCGCAAACGTACGGGCCAGCATCGGGTTGCCCTCCAGCAGCGGGCGGGCCAGCGGCTCGGCCAGCCACCCCGCCTCCCAGCCGTGGGCGTGCAGCGCGGCCAGGGCGGGCAGCGTGTGCACCACGTCCCCGATGGCGGAGAGGCGGACCAGCAGCGCCCTCACCGGCCGCGCACGCGCTTCAGGAGCGCGCTGGTGTCGTGGTCCTTGGCGTCGCCCACGATGGCCACGCGGCCGCCGTACGCACGCACCACGTCGCGCTCGGGCACCGTCTCCGGCGTGTAATCGGTGCCCTTGCAGTGCACGTCGGGGCGCAGCGCGCGCAGCACGTCGCCCACGTCCGGCTGGTCGAACACCAGCACGTGGTCCACGCTGCGCAGCGCGGCCACCATCAGGGCCCGGTCCCCGGCCGGCGAGACCGGCCGCCCCTCGCCCTTCAGGCGCCGCACCGACTCGTCCGCGTTCACCGCCACCACCAGCAGGTCGGCCTCGGCCCGCGCGCCCTGGAGGTAGCGCACGTGGCCCACGTGCAGGACGTCGAAGCAGCCGTTGGCCAGGGCCACCGTCTTCCCCGCCGCGCGGGCCGCCTCCACCGCCGCCCGCACCTCCTCGAGGCTGCCGACCTTGGACGCCGCCGTCCTCAAGGGAGCGAGTGGTCCTGGGCCACCGAACGCGCCAGCTCGGCCGCGGAGACGGTGGCCGTGCCGCGCTTCATGACCACGATGCCGCCCGCGTAGTTGGCCAGGTGGCTGGCCTCGGCCGGCGTGGCCCCGGCGGCCAGGGCCAGGGTGAAGGTGGCGATCACGGTGTCGCCGGCGCCGGTCACGTCGGCCACCTGGTCGGAGCCGTAGATGGGGATGTGCAGCGGCGGCCGGCCGGGCTCGAAGAGGGCCATGCCGTCGCTGCCGCGCGTGATCAGCACGGCCCGCACGCCCAGCCTGCGCAGCAGCGCGCGGCCGGCCGCCTCCAGCTTCTTCACGTCGTGGCCGATCTTCACTCCCAGGGCGGCCTCCACCTCCGGCTCGTTGGGAGTGATGGCGGTCATGCCGCGGAAGGAGAGGAGCGCGAAGCGCGAGTCCACGGTCACCGGCACCCGGCGCCGGCGGGCCAGGGCCACCGCCGCCTCCACAAGGCCGGGGGTGAGCAGGCCGAAGCCGTAGTCGCTGACCAGCACCGCGTCCAGCGGGCCGCGGTAGGCGCGCAGCGCGCGCAACACGGCCCGGCGCCCGGCGCTGCGCTCCGCGAGGTGCGTGGCCCGGTCGATGCGCACCACCTGCTGCTTGGTGGAGTGCACGCCGCCGGCCAGGATGCGCGTCTTCACCGGCGTGGTGTAGCCGGGCTCGGTGGCCACGTGGCGGGCGCTGATGCCGGTCTCGCGCAGGATGCCGCGCAGGCGCCGGCCGGCGTCGTCGCGGCCCAGGACGCCCATGGGCAGCGGGCGCCCGCCCAGGGTGCGAATGTTGTGCACGGCGTTGGCGCCGCCGCCCAGGCGCACGTCGGTGCCGTCGTACTGGAGGATGAGCACCGGCGCCTCGCGGCTCACGCGGTCGATGCGGCCGTAGAGGAACTCGTCGGCCACCAGGTCGGCCACCACCAGCACGCGCCGGCCGCGGAAGCGGCGCATCAGCGTGGCCAGTCGTTCCGCGGTCGGGGCCGGGTCGGAGCGCGGCGGCATCACTCCCCTTGGGGGGTTTGGGGGGCAAAGGGCACGGAGTGCCCGGTAAGCCCCCCAGTGCGGCCAGCCGGGCTCTGCCCGGCTGGCATAGCAGGACTCTCAGCGAGAATGCGGGAGACGGCCTCCAGCAGGTGCTCGGCCACCAGGTCGGGCGGGCGCGACCACGACGCCGCGTGGTTCTCCAGCTCGCCGCGCCCGTAGCCCGACTTCACCATGGCCGAGCGCGCGCCCACGGCCCAGCCCACCTGCAGGTCGCCCAGCCGGTCGCCGATCATCCAGGAGGCGCCGAGGTCGATGCCCAGCTCCTCGGCCGCGCGCTTGAGGAGGCCCGGCTTCGGCTTGCGGCACTGGCAGTCCTGGCGGTACGGCTCCTGGCCCGCCTGCGGGTGGTGGGGGCAGTAGTAGAGGCCGTCCAGGTGCGCGTCGCCGGCGCGCAGCGTCTCCAGCAGGCGCTCGTGCACCGCCTGCACCACGTGCTCCGGGAAGTAGCCGCGGGCCACGCCGGCCTGGTTGGTCACCATCACGGCCAGGCGCCCGCTGCGGTTGATGAGGCGGATGGCGTCGACCGACCAGGGGTACACGCGGAAGCGCGCGGGGTGGTTCACGTAGCCGATCTCGTCGGAGATGGTGCCGTCGCGGTCGATGAAGATGGCGGGCCGGGCCCCGCTCACGAGGCGGCGCTTCCGGCCAGCAGGCCGCGCGCCTCGTCCACCACGCGGGCCGCGCTCACGCGCGTCATGCAGCGGTGGTCGATGGGGCACTCCCGCAGCAGGCAGGGCGCGCAGTGCACCGGCTCGCGCACCAGGCGGTGGGCCGTGCCCACCGGCGCCGTCTCCCGCCCGTCGGTGGGGCCGAACACGGCCACCACCGGCGTGCCCAGGGCGGCGGCCACGTGCATGGGCCCGGAGTCGTTGCTGAGCAGCAGGCGCAGGCGCGACAGCACGCCCACCAGCTCGGGCAGCGTGGTGCGCCCGCTGAGATCGGCGCTGGGGACGTCGAGGAGGGCGGCGATGCGTGCGGCCAGCGGCTTCTCCGCCGCCCCGCCCAGCACGGCCACCGAGGCGCCGCTCTCCCCGGCCAGCCGCTGCGCGGCGGCCGCGAAGCGCTCGGGCAGCCAGCGCTTGGCCGCGCCGAACTGGGCGCCGGGCGTGAGGCCGATCCACGGTCCCTCGCCGGACAGCAGTGCACCCGCGCGCTCGCTCCACGCCGGCGGGCAGGCCAGCGCGGTCTGGGGCGGATCGGACACGGTGAGCCCGACGGCACGCAGCATGGCCCGATAGTAGTACAGCTGATTCTGGCCTCGCAGCCGCCCGGGAGAGGCGGCGGCGCGGGTGAGCAGGCTGCCGCGCGCGTCCGTGGCCCAGCCCCAGCGCTCGGGCACGGAGGCCAGCCAGGGGGCCAGGGCGCTGCCGAAGGAGTTGGTGAGCAGCACCGCCGCGTCGAAGCGGCCGCGCAGCAGCGCGGCGTCGGCGCGCACGCCGCGGCTCTCCAGCACCTCGTCCACCCCGGCCACCGCGCCGTAGAGGCCGGCCACCGCCGGCCGGGCCAGCACGCCGAGGCGGGCGGCGGGGAAGCTGGCCCGCACGTCGCGCAGGGCGGCCAGCGAGAGCACGGCGTCGCCCAGCCAGTTGGGCACGCGCACCACCACGCGCTCGATGGCCACTCAGGCCCCTCCCGCCGGCTGCGTCTTCCAGCGCCGGTGCAGCCACAGCCACTGCTCCGGCACCTCGCGCACCCACGACTCGATCACGCCCGTGAGCTTCTGGGTCAGGGCGGCGATGTCGGCCGCGCGGTCGCCGGTCGCTGTGAAGGTCACGGGCGGGTCGTAGATCAGGCGGTAGCGGCCGTCGGGCAGCAGGAGCGAATGCGCGGGCACCAGCGCGCAGCCGGTCTTGAGGGCCAGGGCGGCGGCCACGGTGGTGGTGGCCGCCTTTCGGCCGAAGTAGTCCACGAAGATGCCGTCCTTCTCCTGCACGTTCTGGTCGATCAGCACGGCCGTGAAGCGCCCCTCGCGCAGCAGGCGCAGGACGGTGGCCAGCGCCTTCTGCTTGAAGATGACGGTGTTGCCGCCGCGGGCGCGCAGGGAGCACAGCCGCTCGTCCAGGAAAGGGTTGTCGAGCCGGCGCGCGATCACGCCGATGGGGCCGAAGAGCCAGCCATGGACGAGGCCGTGCAGCTCCCAGTTGCCCATGTGGCCGGTGACGATGAGTCCCCCCTTGCCCTCGGCCAGGGCCGTCTCCAGGTGCTCGCGGCCCTGCACCTCGACCAGGGCCATGATCTCCTCGCGCGGGCGCCCGTCCAGCCAGAGGAGGTCGATCATGGCCGCGGCGAAGTGGCGGTACACGTCGCGTGCGGTGCGCCAGGCCCGCCCCTCGTCCCAGTGGGGGAATGCGCGCTGCAGGTTGGCGGCGGCGATGGCGACGTGCCGCCGGTCCAGCTCGCCCCACAGCGTGCCCAGGCCGCGGGCCACGGCCAGCTCCCAGCGCCGGGGCAGGTGGGCCAGGGTGCGCGTGGCCAGCGCGGCTGCGCGCGCCTCCAAGGCGTACCGCTTCTCCTTGGTCACCAGCCGCCCCCGGCTGCCTCGAGGACCAGGCGGCGCAGGCGCTCGCGGTCGTCCACCGCCGCCGTGATGTGCAGGACGCGCAACGGCAGCGGCTCCCACGACGGCGGCAGCCGCTCCAGGTCCTTGGCCGTGGTGGCGATGGCGTCCGCCCCGGCCGCGCGGGCCGCCGCCTCCACCCCGGCCAGGTCGCGCGCGCTGAACCAGTGATGGTCGGGGAAGGCGGCGGCGCCGGCCACCGCCGGCGCCTGCAGGGCCACGTCGGCCGCGAAGCGCTCGGGCCGCGCGACGCCCGAGAGGAGGAAGGGCCGCTGCGGCGCCGCCGCCGCCGCCCCGTCACGCGCGAAGAAGCCCTCCACCGACCGCCGCAGGGCGAAGAGGCGCTCGCGCGGCCAGGAGGCAGGCGCGGCGCCGCCGCCGGAGAGCAGCAGGGCGTCGGCCCGCGCCGCCGCCCCGCGGCCCTCGCGCAGGCGCCCGGCCGGCAGCGGGCGGTCGGCCAGGTCGGCGGCCGTGGCGCACAGGAGGTCGAGGTCGCGGTGCAGGCGCAGGTGCTGGAAGCCGTCGTCGAGCACGTGCACGCGGCGGCCGAAGCGCTGCTCCACGAAGCGGCCCACCGCGTCGCGCCGGCGGCCGACGGCGACCACCGCGCCCGGGAGCTGGCGGGCCAGCATCACCGGCTCGTCGCCGGCCTCGCGCGCGCCGGCCAGCACCGCGGTGCCGTCCGACACCAGCAGCGCCTCGCCCGTGAACGTGCCCGCGTAGCCGCGGCTCAGCACCGACACCGGCCGCCGCTCCTCGGCCAGCAGCGCGGCCACCAGCGCCACCACCGGCGTCTTCCCGCTCCCGCCCACGCTCAGGTTGCCCACGCTGATCACGGGGCCGGCCAGGCGGTGCCGGGCCAGCAGGCCGCGCTGGTACAGGCCGGCGCGCACGCGCCCCGCCGCGCCGTACACGGCCCCCAGCGGCGCCAGCCAGCCGCTCACCCCATCAACTCGGCGAGAGCGTCGACCGTTCGCTGCAGGGCGCCGCGATTGTTCTCCACCACCGCGCGCCCGCGGCGGCCGATCTCGGCGCCGCGCTCGGCATCGGCCAGCAGGCGGTCCACCTGGATGGCCAGGGCCGCGGCCGTGGCCACCTCCAGGAGCGCGCCCGCGCGGCGCAGCTCCCCCGCCGCCTCCTGGAAGTTCTCCATGTGCGGTCCCACGATCACCGGCCGGGCCGCCGCCGCCGCCTCCATCACGTTGTGGCCGCCCATGGGCACCAGGCTGCCGCCCACGAACACCACCGAGGCCTGCGCGTAGAGCCGCGGCAGCTCGCCCAGCGTGTCGAGGACCAGCACCTCGCCCTCGCTCCAGGGGGCGGAGAGGGCGCTGCGCCGCGCCACCGTCCAGCCGGCGGCCGTGGCCAGCGCGGCCGCCTCCTCGAACCGCTCGGGATGCCGCGGCACCAGCAGCAGGCGCAGCGCCGGATGGTGGGCGCGCGCGGCCGCGAAGGCCTGGAGCACCAGCGGCTCCTCGCCCTCCACCGTGCTGCCGGCGATCCACAGCGGCGACTGGGGCGTCCCGGCCGGGATGAGCCGGGCCAGCGCGGGCGGCGTCTCGGCCTCGGCCACGTCGTACTTGAGGTTGCCGCTCACGCGCACGCGGGCGGGGGGCGCGCCCAGGTGCAGCATGCGCTGGGCATGTGCGTCGCCCTGCATGAGGAAGAGGTCCACGTCGGCCAGCACGTGGCGCAGCCAGGAGCGCAGCCACCGGTAGCGTGTGAACGAGCGCGGCGAGAGGCGGCCGTTGACGATGGCCACGCGGGTGCCGCGCCGGCGCGCCTCGTGGATCAGGTTGGGCCAGATCTCCGTCTCCACCAGCAGCAGCAGGCCCGGCCGCACGCGCTCGAGGGCCCGCCGCACCGGGCGGCGGAAGTCGAACGGTGCGAAGAAGCGGCCGTCGGCCCCGCCCGAGTCCTTGTCCATCACCGCCGCCCCGGTGACGGTGGTGGTGGAGAAGAAGACCTGGCAGCCGGGGAAGCGCGCCTTCAACGCGCGCACCAGCGGCCGCGCGGTGAGCGCCTCCCCCACCGACACGGCGTGGATCCAGACCGTGGGCGGGGCCGGCGCGGGCAGGCCCGCGGGCAGGCGGCCCATGCGCTCGCGGAAGGTGCGCCGGTAGCGGCCGCTCCGGCGGTCGCGCCAGAGGTAGAAGGGGAAGGCCAGCGCGAAGGCCAGCGCGAGGAGGAAGCTGTAGGCGAGATACACCCGGAGAGGCTACCGGCGCGCGCCCAGGGCCGGCCCGCAGGCCTCGCCCCGCGCGGCCAGGGCCGGGCTCGCGCACGGCTCCGCGGTGTCGCGCACGGCCAGGCGGGCCAGCCGCTTCTTCGCCTTCAGGTCGAACGTGTCCCCGGGGGCCAGGAGCGCGAGCTTCATGCCGTCGCCCTCCGCGTCGGCCTGCACCACCACCACGCGGCTGGCGCCCACCACCTGCACCTCGCGGTTGCCACGCACCAGCAGCGCCGTGCCCTCGTCCACGCCCAGGCCCAGCAGCTCGGGGTGCTTGAGCACCAGGCCGAAGAGGCGGTTCTGGCGCTGGCGGCGGATGAAGTGCTGGTCGAGGATGACGCCCGGCAGCAGGCCCAGGCCGGCCCGGGTCTCCACCTCGTCGCCGTCGATCACCGTGCGGTCGCCGTCGCCGGTGATGGTGATGGACGACATCACCGCCGTGCCGGCGCTGGTGCCCGCGAAGACGGTGCCCTCGTCGTAGCGCGCGCGCACCTGCTCCAGCAGCGAGCGGTCGCGCAGCACGTCCATGATCAGGTCCTGGTCGCCGCCGGTGAAGTAGACGGCGGTGGCCCAGGCCAGGTCCTCGCGCAGCACCGCCTTGGCCTGGGCGTCGAGCGGAGCCGCCGGGACGCCCCGCACCGCGGCCGGATGGTAGGGCTCGAGGTCGCGGCGGAAGGCCTCCAGCGCCTCCTTCGGATCGCGCGCGGCCCAGGTGACCACCAGCACGCGCGCCCCCGCGCCCCCGCCCCATTCCACGAAGGTCGAGAGCGCGCGCGAGGGGCGCGGCCCGCCGCCGATGAGCACCAGGCGCTGCTCCGCCCTCACGGGGGCGCCGGCCAGGATGAGGCCGGCTGCGAGCCACAGCACACGCTTCGCGGTCACAGAGGGCAATATTAGCAGTGGTATGTCCCAGGACCACACGAATCCGCAGTCCACGTCCCTGGACCCGGTGTGCGGCATGAGCGTCGACCCGGAGCGGACTCCGCACCATGTCGAGCACGAAGGCACGACGTACTCCTTCTGCTCGGCCGGCTGCGCCCGCCGCTTCGCCGCCACCCCCGCCCTCTACCTGAACCCTCCGCCCGTGGACGTGCACGTGAACGTGCCCGTGCCCGTCCCCGAATCCGTTGCCGTTGCCGTTCCCCTGGCCACCTGGACCTGCCCGATGCACCCCGAGATCACGCAGGACCGCCCCGGCTCCTGCCCGATCTGCGGCATGGCCCTGGAGCCCCGCCTGGTCACCCGGGAGAGCCCTCCCGATCCCGAATACCGGTCGATGACCCTGCGCCTGTGGGTGTGCGCGCCGCTGGCCGCGGTGGTGGTGCTGCTGGCCATGGGCGGCCACGCGGTGGGCGGGGCGGGGCCGGGGCGGGCCGGCCAGTGGGTCCAGCTCGTGCTCTCCACCGCCGTCGTGCTCTGGGGCGGATGGCCCTTCTTCGAGCGCATGGCGCTCTCGCTGCGCAGCGGGCGCCTGAACATGTTCACGCTCATCGGCCTGGGCGTGGGCGCGGCCTGGCTCTACAGCCTGGCCGCGGTGCTGGCCCCCGGGCTCTTCCCGGCCGAGCTGCGCGACCTCCACGGCCGCGTGGGCGTCTACTTCGAGGCCGCGGCCGCCATCGTGGTGCTGGTGCAGGTGGGCCAGGTGCTGGAGCTGCGCGCGCGGCAGCGCACGGGCAGCGCCATCCGCGCCCTGCTCGACCTGGCGCCGCCCAAGGCGCGCCGCCTGGCCATGGACGGCTCGGAGGCGGACGTGCCCCTGGCCGCCGTGCGCGAAGGCGACCGCCTGCGCGTGCGCCCGGGAGAGAAGGTGCCGGTGGACGGCGTGGTCCTCGACGGCCGCAGCACGGTGGACGAGTCGATGGTCACCGGCGAGCCCATCCCGGTAGAGAAGGTGGCCGGCGCGGCGCTGACCGGCGGCACGCTCAACGGCTCGGGCGCGCTGACGATGCAGGCCCGCCGCGTGGGCGCGGACACGCTGCTGGCCCGCATCGTGAGCGTGGTGGGCGAGGCCCAGCGCTCGCGCGCCCCCATCCAGGGCCTGGCCGACCGCGTGTCGGGCTGGTTCGTGCCGGCCGTGATCGGCGTGGCTGCCCTCACCTTCGGCCTGTGGGCGCTGCTGGGCCCGGAGCCGCGCCTGGTGCACGGCCTGGTCAACGCGGTGGCCGTGCTCATCATCGCCTGCCCCTGCGCGCTGGGCCTGGCCACGCCCATGTCGATCATGGTGGCGGTGGGCCGCGGCGCGCAGAAGGGCGTGCTGGTGCGCGACGCCCAGGCCCTGGAGGCGCTGGCCGGCGCCGACACGCTGGTGGTCGACAAGACGGGCACGCTCACCGAGGGCCGTCCGCGCGTGGTGGACGTGTCGCCGGAGCCGGACGTGCACGAGGAGACGCTGCTGCGCCTGGCCGCGGGCCTGGAGCAGGCCAGCGAGCACCCGCTGGCCGCGGCCATCACCGCCGCCGCCGAGCAGCGCGGGCTGATCCTGGGCGAGGCCCGCGGCTTCGACTCCGCGCCCGGCCGAGGCGTGGGCGGCACCGTGGACGGACGGGCCGTGCTGCTGGGCAACCGCACCTGGCTCGACGAGCGGGGCGTGGACGCGGCCGCGCTCGACGCGCGGGCCGAGGCGGCGCGGGCCGAAGGGCGCACGGTGGCCCTGGTGGCGGTGGACGGCCGGGCGGCCGGCTTCATCTCGGTGGAGGATCCGGTGAAGGAGGGCGCCGCGGCCGCGCTCGACGCGCTGCGCGCCCAGGGCCTGCGCATCGTGATGCTCACCGGCGACACGCGCTCCACCGCGATGGCGGTGGCGCGCCGCCTCGGCATCGACGAGGTCGAGGCCGGCGTCCTGCCCGAGCGCAAGCGCGACGCCGTGCGCGCGCTGCAGGCGCAGGGCCGCAAGGTCGCCATGGCCGGGGACGGCGTCAACGACGCGCCGGCTCTGGCCCAGGCCGACGTGGGCCTGGCCATGGGCACCGGCGCGGACGTGGCGCTC
>Ga0111538_10012591_pt1 | contig 11185 bp, 11 predicted proteins | sample SoiMethybrSBSTD1_FD_79669 | JGI IMG/M metagenome (GOLD analysis project Ga0111538, IMG submission 79669) | Bulk soil microbial communities from a Populus tree surrounding site in Tennessee, USA - Soil MetaG P. TD hybrid SBSTD1 (version 2)... | ecosystem: Environmental > Terrestrial > Soil >... | reverse complement strand
GAGCGGAAGTGCTGTGGGTGAGTACGTGGCCGGACACACCAGCATGGTCCGCCGCGATCCGATCGGTGTCGTGGCGTCAATCGCCCCGTGGAACTACCCATTGATGATGGTGGCCTGGAAGATCTCACCAGCACTCGTCGCCGGCAATACGGTAGTGCTGAAACCCTCGGAGCTGACGCCGCTCACTGCACTCAAGCTCGCGACTATCATTGCCGAGATCTTCCCCCCGGGCGTGTTCAACCTGGTTCTCGGCCGCGGAGAATCGGTGGGCGCGCCACTCGTCTCCCACCCGGGTATCGATATGATCTCGCTTACGGGGGACATTGCGACCGGGCGCAAGATGCTGCAGGCCGCTACGGCAACTCTAAAGCGCACGCATTTGGAGCTTGGAGGCAAGGCCCCTGTAATCGTGTTCGACGATGCGGATCTCGAGTCGGTGGTCGCCGGTGTCCGGACCTTCGGCTATTACAACGCCGGTCAGGATTGCACGGCGGCGTGCCGCATCTACGTCGGAAAGGCGATCTACGACAAGCTGACAGCCGATCTTGGCCGCGCTGTTGCAACGATCAAGTACGGCACCCCAGACAGGGATGATGTGGAAATCGGGCCGCTCATCAGCGAACGCCAGCGCAGCCGTGTTTCCGGGTTCGTGGAGCGAGCACGCGCACAGAAGCATATCGAAATCGTAGCGGGGGGAAAGCAAGGTGTGGGGTCCGGATTCTTCTACGAACCTACGTTGATCGCGGGGACGCATCAGACGGACGAGATCGTGCAGAAAGACGTGTTTGGCCCGGTTGTCTCCATTACGCGCTTCACAGATCCCGAGGAAGCGGTCACCTGGGCGAATGACTCGCCTTATGGCCTTGCCTCGTCGGTGTGGACACGTGACATCAGCAAGGCCATGTCCGTGGCGGCCCGCCTTCGATATGGCTGCACTTGGGTCAATACGCATTTTGTGCTCACGAACGAAATGCCGCATGGCGGCATGAAGATGTCCGGCTATGGCAAGGACATGTCGGTCTATGGGCTCGAGGACTATACTATCGCCCGGCACGTTATGGTGAAGTTCTGATCCAACCAGGAAGCGGGCGCGGCTTTCGAGTGAGCGAACATCGCCCATTCCCTGCAAATGGTCGGCTCGCCGATCGGATCAGATGAGAATCTGAGGAAGCGATGAGCAAGCCTGATGTGGTGTACGAGATCTTTCCGGCGATCGGGATCGCCCGCGTTGGCAATGCGCCCACGGCCTTCTACATCGGCCCCGAGCAGGCAGGCGGCCTTCCGATCTTGCCGGATGAGCCAGCAAGGGCATTCAGTCCCAGCGACTTTCGGGATTCCGAGGGGCGGGTGCGACGTCAAGCGGCGCGCTTCCGCATCTGGTGTCGCGCGCCGGGAGCGGAGTCTGAGGAAGTCACGCTCGACACTGCAGATATCCGCGAAATCCGCTGGACCGTGCATCTGGCCAACAAGAAGGCGAGCTGGTACCGTTTCGAGACTTTGAAGGGCCAGCATGGCTATGGCCCCAACCATCCTCTGCGCAATGCAGAGTGGCAAAGCGCCGAAGAGCGCCGACAACTCATCATCGATCCGGGGCCGCGCAGCATCGCTGGGCGCGGTGCGGGCGGTGCTGAAGCGCCAGTCGAGTTCTCTCGCGCGACAACCCCCGCTGGCTACCAAGGCGGCAACTTCCCTCCCGCAACGCTCAAGCCCCATGCGATCGAGACTCTGGGTGCATTGCGGACTGACGGTTCAGGACGGCTTCTCGTGCTGGGCGGCCTCGGCCGCAGCGGCTCGATTCACGAGCCGCCGGCGCTCGCCGACTATGCCAACAACGACGGCTGGTGGGACGACATAGCCGACGGATTCGTGCGAGCGACGGTTCAGCTTGCGAATGGCGAGGTCATCGAGGCGAAGCCGGCCTGGGTTCTGGTCGCTCCGCCGGCCTATGCCCCGCAGATCGGCAATCTGGTGAATCTGTATGACACGATGTTCGATACCGCCGTGCGCCACCTCGATGCCCGACCCGACATTCATCAACACGGCCTTTGGAACGTCGGACCAAAAGGCTATCGCCCTCGTTTCGAAACCGAAATCAAGCCGATATTCGAGGGCGGTGCAGGCTACCCGTGGGTCGTGGCCATCCCGCGTGCGCCGCACAGCTTCGACTATGCCAAGTTGGCCGACCGGAGCCCAAACCTCGGCGAAACTCGTAAATTCTTTCTGAGCATCCTGCGCGGACCGGGTGAGGAGAACACGATCGATAGCCACATATCCGCCATCAGCATGATGCCGATTCTTGTCGGCGATGACGCGCTAGGGGCGGAGCAGGATGCAGGCGCCCTGTTGGCGACGAGCAAGTATCTACGTTTGACTGACACCCAGTATTTCTTCCTGCAGCAATGGGCCGCGGGCCATTTCGAGCCCGGCGGTGCGCCGGAGACGCACCCCGGACAGGCGCTGACGCGGGCGGTGCTGGAGAACTGTGTCGGCGGCACGTTCTCCCCCGGTATCGAGACGAGCTGGATCGCCCGCGACCCGGAGATCTATGCCGAGCCGTTCCGCATCCGCCTACGATCGCCGATGCCAGAGCCGCTGAGCCTCGGCTTTGATCCCGCCGCCGGGCTCGAGCCTGGCGACCTCACACGCTATCTGGCGGTGCCATGGCAGGCGGATTTCAACGATTGCTCCACCGAGAAGATCCGCGGCCGCATAATGTGGTGGTGGCCGGCGCAGCGCCCAATCTCCGTCTACCTGCCGGCCGGCGGGAAGACAGGTGACGCTACGATGCCTGGCGGCAGCGTCGGACCTCAGTTGCCCTGGATCGGCAGCGACGACGATCCGACCGCTCGCGATTATTTCGCCTTCGCCGACCATCTCGAGATGGTGCGAAACTGGGACAAGCTCGGATTCGTGCTCGACGTTGGCAAGCCAGGCGATCCAAGATTCGTGGAGGTGGCGCGCACGCTCTCCCGGGCCGCGTCGAAGGGAAAGTGAGGGACCCCATGGCGACGCCCCGTCCACGTCGCGAGGTGGATGTGGTGATTCTGGGCGCCGGCCCAGCGGGCTCGGCCGTCGCGCTGGAGCTGAAGCGAGCGGGTGTCGCCAAAGTGGTGTTGGTTGATCGTCCAGCGCGGCGTCCGTTCCGCATCGGGGAGTCCGCCGCGCCCAGCCTTGGCCCCTTGTTGCGCCGACTCGGCCTCGACGATCGCCTCGATTGCCACGGCCATCGCCCTTGCTACGGCAATCGAACCTTCTGGGGCGGATCGGCGGCCGCGATCGAAGATTTCATGAGCCGCACGCACGGGCCAGGTTGGCATCTCGACCGGGAGACCTTCGACATATGGCTCAAGGACGAAGCCGTCGCCAGAGGCGCGGAGCTGCTGTCACCGGCTCACGTCGCGGCGGTTCGTCGAGACGGCGATGGTTGGCAGGTAGACGTTCGAGCAGTGGACATCAACTTCGAAGTGAAGGCCCGGTGGATCGTCGATGCAACGGGCCGCCCAGCAGCATTTGCAAGGCGCTCGGGCGCTCGGCTACATCGGGTCGACCGGCTGATGGCTTTCGCGGTGTGCGCCAAGCCGGCGGAAGGCCAGGGCTTTGACGGATTCTCCCTGGTCGAAGCGGTGGAGTATGGCTGGTGGTATGCTGCACGCCTGCCTGGGGGTGCAGCGGTCGTCGCGCTGATGACGGATGCGGATCTCGCTCGCGGGGGGAACTCGCTCTCACCGGCCGCCTTCGGGCAGGCCTGGGCGGCGACCTCCGAGATCGGCCATTTCGTCCCGCCGCCCGACCAAGCACTGCGACCGGTCGTATTCGCCGCCGGTACCCAGTTCATTGACCGCGCCATCGCGCCCGGCTGGCTCGCGCTCGGGGATGCACTGATCGCCCTAGATCCGCTCAGCGCGTCGGGAGTCACCGGCGCTTTGGAGGATGCGATTGCAGCAGCCGACACGATCGTCCGTCTGCTGGGCCTACCGGGCAATGGTGAGGCGCGAGATATCCGTTCGGCCTATGCTACCCGAGCGAATACCACGTTAAGGCGATATTTGGTCGAGCGCCGCGCGATTTACGGCCGCGAGAATCGCTGGAGAAAGAACAGCTTCTGGCAACGGCGAGCCGCCGTGATGATCCAATGAGCCATCATCCTCGCTGGACGCAGGGGCGGCCAGGCGCACGACCGTGGTTCCTGGCTTGCGATCGCTGAGCTGCTCGATCGCCGATGCCGTTCGTTCCAAGTTGCGCTCATTTTTCATCTACTGATCTTCGTCGCCAAAGTTTCCGTTCGCTCGATCGATCCGGCGGCGCTCGAAGCGGCATGGCCTCGACGACGCTGATTGGGCATTGGGTCGGGATGATGCGAGTGAGCTCGAGTCCGGCCGCGGCCAACAGCCTCCTGTACTCCACCTCCGTGCGTTCCTGTTCGCCGGGCACGAGCATTGACAGATTTCGATCAGCTTGCCGAAGGCGCGGGCATTAGTAGTGATGATTCAGTCGGGCTCTTCGACACGTTCGCCCTTCGTTTAACTACTGAACGTCAGTGATTATGGCGACAGCGACCAGAGAGTCGATTACGAGGAGCGATCCAACCCAGGTCCAGGTCACGGACGCCAGGCGCTGGGCTGACGGTCGATCGACTCGTTGAAACCGCGCGGGCGGACGCGCAGCCAGATGGCATTGGTCATAGTCACTGCGGTCGGCGAGATAGGCGGCGGCCCTCGTCCGCTCATTGACGGTGTATTCCGGACATTCGAGCCAGGTGTCGGGGAAACCTGGCTTTCGGCGAATGCATGGCAAGTTCTCTTTCATGAGTTCCATGCGGGCACGCAAGTCCGACCACTCCGGATGTAATTGCTGCTGGCGATCGACGTCGCGGGTGAGCTTGAACATGGCGACCCTGATCCGGACGAAGTAGGCGGCGGTTTGGGCAAGTTCGATCCGCCAGGCAAACGAACTGATGCAGCTGGCGCGTAAGATCCGCGTTGACAAACAGCCAATCAGTGCCGCCGTGTCTGCCATTGGGAACTACCTCGAAAGATGAGCCAATTCGATTGAATACGTAGTTTCCGGCTCTCCCGATATTGCTAAACTGTTAATACGTTCGGAATGTTCTCAACAGGAGAATAGAAATGAGAATGAGACCTTCCGATCACCTTGGTGCGCCAAGCACAGCTGCTGTTGCCGGCCATCCGATTCATCCCATGCTCGTGGTTTTCCCAATCGCCTTCCTCGTCGCCGCACTCGCGACGGACCTCGCCTTCTGGGAAACCAACGACCCATTCTGGGCACGTGCTTCAACTTGGCTGTTGGGCGCCGGAGTCGTCATGGGTGCCCTCGCAGCGGTGGCGGGGTTTATTGAGTTCCTTACCATCAGTCGTGTTCGCTCGCTCGCCGCAGGCTGGATCCATTTCCTGGGAAACGCGGCGGCGATCCTGCTCGCCCTTGCCAATCTCTTGTATCGGATTGATGAAGGTCTCGGCGCAGGAGTGATACCTTTCGGACTTATCCTATCGGCGGTCGTAGTCGCCATTCTCCTTGTTACCGGATGGCTTGGCGGCGAACTCGTCTTTCGTCATCGCATCGGCGTGACCACCGACAAGAAGACGCCAGAGATAAGTGAACATCAATACTAGAAGGTGTGGACGGATCCCTTCTGCGTTCCGGAGCCAGTCGCAATGCTGCGTGATCAAGAGACTCACACCATCCGCGAAGCTGTTGGCGTTTTCAGCCGATCGGACGATCTCCAGGACGCTATCGATGAGCTTCTCAGTTCGGGCTTCGACCGCGCCGAGCTGAGCTTGCTCGCGGGCGAGCAGGCAATAGAGGAAAAGCTGGGTCATCGCTTCGGAAGGGTTGATGGATTGGCAGACGATCCAATCACCCCACGAACGGCCTATGTGTCGATAGAGGCGATCGGCGATGCCCAGGGCGGGCTGATCGGCGGACTAATGTCCATCGGAGGCATGGCAGCGGCAGGCGCTGTGGTAGCCTCTGGTGGAACGCTTGCCGCAGTGATCGCAGCAACGGCGGCAGCGAGTGGAGCGGGCGGCCTAATCGGCACCATCCTGGCTAAGTGGATAGGCGATCACCACGCACACCATCTGCAGGAGCAGCTGGATCGGGGAGGGTTGCTGCTGTGGGTGCGGACATGGGATGTCGAACACGAAAGAAGCGCCGTGGAAATCCTCAAGAAACATTCGGGAGGCGACGTTCACGTCCACACACTCCCGGCAATGACTTAAGGCTCGCAATTGGACACGGCCCATCAGGAGCCTTCGTATTCAACCACTGCTGCTGCGCTTGGCGGAGCCATCGCTCCGCGCCACGTGGGAGATACCGATGTTAACGAAACTGACTGCAGCTCTCGCCGCGCTTTGTCTCCTGACTGGGACAGCTTTCGCCCAGGACGGTGCGAAGCTCACCGACCCTCAGATCGCGCACGTTGCCTACACCGCCGGGCAAATCGATATCGAAGCCGCCAAGCAGGCCTTGTTGAAGTCGGCGAATAAGGCCGTGCGCGCATTCGCGGAAGACATGGTCCGAGACCATATGGCGGTGAACGAGCAGGCGCTCGACCTGGTAAAGAAGCTCAACGTTACGCCGGAAGACAACGACACCAGCCGCACTCTGACGGAGCAGGCGGCCGCCAAGCATGCCGAGCTCGCCAAGCTCGACGATGCCGCCTTCGACCGGGCTTACGTCGCGAACGAAATCGCCTATCACAAGGCCGTGAATAGCGTGCTCGAGAGTACCCTCATTCCTTCGGCGAGCAATGCCGAGTTGAAGAGCCTTCTGCAGACTGGCCTCAAGGTATTTCAGGGTCATCAGCAGCACGCCGAAGACGTCGCGTCCAAGTTCAATTGATTAAGAGTGCACGAACATGCCGCTGAGACGGACTCTTATGCCTTTGGCGGTGGTTCTGATGGGAATGTCGGCCGCCTCGGCGCACGCGGAAACGATCCAAATTGTGATGGATAAGCTGATCTATATTCCCGCGGAAACGTCGGCGAAGGTCGGCGACACCATCGAATGGATCAATAAAGACATTCTCGTCCACACCGCCACAGCCACAAACGGCGACTGGAACGTCACAATCGCTCCCAACAAGACCGAACGCTTGATCCTAAAGAAAGCGGGGACCATCGAGTATTTTTGCAGATTTCATCCCAACATGAAGGGGCGTATCGGTGTCGTGCCGGAATGACGAAGTGTGAGCCATATCGGGGCGGAACGATGACATGCAGGTAAGACTATGACGGTGGATAGCGTCGTACACGGTATGGGCTGTCCGCGGAGGAAATGGGCATGATTGACGCGCGTCAACGCTTGAAGGATCCAGTGGGAATATCTCACACATATTTCTCGCTTCCTTTGCTCGAAGAGAGGGGGATAGCGACCATTTCTCGGTTGCCGGTAAGTATCCGCATCCTCCTCGAATCGGTGTTGCGCAATCTCGATCGTCAGCGTATCCGGGATGAAGACGTTGAGGCGCTTGCGCGTTGGCAGCCGAACGCAGCGCGGGAGGCGGAGGTGCCCTTTGTCGTTGGGCGTGTGCTGCTTCAGGATTTCACCGGTGTGCCGCTTCTCGTCGACCTCGCTGCGTGTTTGGCACGAAGCGGCCATCCATCACGTCGACGTGAATCCAGTCCGCTCCTGCCGCGTCGACGGCGCGAACCTCCTCGCCAAGCCGCTCAAAATCAACCGACAGGATTGACGGCGCGACAATGATCGGCCGGCGCAGCGGGGTGCCTGGCATAGCCTCTCGGGTATTCATTGCGCTCGATCATGGGTGGGCGCCAACAGGGTGCGATCGCATTCTTGCAGCATGCAACGGCGGCGCACGATGGATCCAAACAGTTTGTCGAAAGCGTCCGCGAATTTCTGCACTCCATCCTTGACGAGCTCCTTCGTGACCTCATCAAGCGAGACGCCGAGCTGCTCCAATACTGTTAGCACCACACGGGCGGATTCTACGTCCTGTTCGATGGCGTCGGGCGTTACCGTGCCGTGATGGCGAAACGAATCCATCGTCGCTGGCGGGATGGTGTCCACGCTGTCGCGACCGATAAGCGCCTCGACATACATTGTGTCCTTGTAAGCCGGGTCTTTGACGCCGGTGGAAGCCCAGAGGAGGCGCTGCGTCTTTGCGCCCGATGCGGCCAGAACCTGCCATCGGGGCGCGGAGAACAACTCCTTGTAGCGGGCATAGGCGATCTTTGCATTGGCGATTCCCACCTTGCCGCGCAACAGACCCGCCCGTTTGTCACGGATCTTGTCCAGACGCTTGTCGATCGCACTGTCAATGCGACTGACGAAGATGCTGGCAACGCTGGCAATCTTGGAGATGTCACCGCCGGCCCGTGACAAGTCCTCGAGCCCGGAGAGATAGGCGTCCACCACCTGTTCGTAGACGTCGACGGAGAAGAGGAGTGTGATATTGATGTTGAGTCCGTCACTCGTCAGCTGCCGGATCGCAGGAATGCCCGATGGAGTCGCTGGTACTTTCACCATCAGGTTGGGGCGGTTCACCTCCGCCCACAGGCGTCGCGCTTCGCTCACCGTAGCTTCGAAGTCGTTAGCCAGATAGGGCGAGCATTCCAGACTGATATAGCCGTCCCGTCCATGCGTCTGATCGTAGACGGGACGCAAGATATCTGCGGCGGCCCGGATGTCAGCGATCGCCAGGTGCTCGTATATCTTCTCGGAGATGTTGTGATCCGCATAGGCTTGAAACTGCTCCAGCGCATCCGCGTACTCGTCCGCCTCACCGATGGCCTTCTCGAAGATCGAGGGGTTCGAGGTAACACCCTTCAACCCATCGCGCTCGATGAGCACACACAATTCGCCGCTTTCGATCAGACTGCGCTTCAGGTAGTCCAGCCAGACCGACTGGCCGCACGCTTCGAGCTGCTTCAGTTTGTTCATCGGGCATTCTCCTTGGCCTGGGCTCCTGCATCGCGGCGTCAAACACTTTCTTAGGCACGAAGCCAGTTTCCTCGGGCGAACCTTTGATCAGTCCGAAGAACTGATGTTGGGCGTACCACTTCCGATGCTCACAATTCTCGCATCGTAATCTCAAGCCGATCGTTGACCTCTTCCTAATCGATATGTGTGCATGTCCTCAGCACAGCACGTCGAGACCGGTGAAAGCACTCTTGGTGCGCCGCCTCGCCTCGCGGTTTGTACCCTGGCTTAAACCACTGTCTCAACCAGGTTCGGCAGTAAGAAGGGTCTCCGGTTGTCCGTTTGAGCGGTACCCGCCGACCCAGATCATTGAGTCGGCGGGGTCGCGCTTGATCAGGTGATGGCGAGGTTGTCTTCGACCTGCGTGACGCCAGGAGCACCCCATGCGGCCGTCCTGGCCAACTGACGCTCGTGCCAGCTGCGAACGCTCCCATCCAATAGAACCCTGCCGCCGACCGAACTCACCGAAATGTCCGCCGGATTAAACCAGGAGCGATGGAGCGCGTCCTTGATCCTTTCGGCGACGTCGGAGGGACGGACCTGTGGCCTGATCGCAATCTGGTTGGATACGCCAACGACGCCAAACAGCCGACGGACATCGCGCTCCGCGGCATCCTTCTGAAAGTGCCAGTACACTTCGCCGGTCAGGGTGATCCAACCCTTTTCGACCTTTACCTTAACTTTGTTCTTTGGCACGGACACGTCCCACGAAAGGCTTTCAAGCGCGGCCGCGGCAATCTGAGCGTCAGTCCGCGTCATGTCGGGCGTAAGCTTGACCTCGATTTCCTCGGCCACAGCTTTGACGCCCTTCACTCGACTCGCTGCTGCTTCGGCGGCACGCTTTTCCACGAAGCTTCCGACGTATCCGGTAAGCGTCACCACGCCGTTATTCGCAGTTACACCGATGTGGGCGGACGCGACACTTGGCTCCCAGCTCAATTCCGCAAGGACGGCCTGTTGCAGCAAGCTATCGTTGGACATAGACGTTCTCCTGATGGTTGGGTCGCGCACACGGTCTGCCACGCGTTGTCGTTGTACAGGCGGCTCATAACATCGCTAAAGAGCCCAAACACCGAACTCTCACCGCGAGTGGCCCCGACGATAGGCCGCCGAGGGTCTGCAGCGATAGAACCGGAAACTACTGAGAACCGGATTCTCTGGCATCTGCTGAGAAGAATCGGATTAGAATTGCAGCGTCATATCTCGACCGACCTAATCGATGACAGCGTACGACTCACAAACCGCGTGGTTTCCGGTTCTCGCGGTAGCGATGCTTCAAACGATATCGTCGAAAGTGTCAACTTCGGCACGTCTGGTCATCGTGGATCGGCTTTCGAGAATACATATCTTGGCAATCAGCCAGGCAAGTTGTCACTACCGGCGTCACAACGGCATCAGCGGTCCGCTGTTCATTGGCTTCGACACCCACGTGCTGTCCGAAGCCGCCTTGAGAACCGCGCTCGAGGTATTCGCGGCCAACGACGTCAATGCGATGATCGATGAGCACGATGGATACACGCGGACGCCTGGGCGTTCGGCTTCGCCGGCGAGGAGAGCGCCGGAGCCTCATTCCTCAGGCGGGATGGATCCGTCTGGAGGACAGACAAAGACAGAATAGTGCTTGGTCTGCTCGCTGCGGAGATCACAGCCCAAAACAGTGCGGGATCCAGGCGAAATCTACGATCAGCTCACTCGCGAGTTGGGGGGCTCCTTCTATGATAGGATCGACGCGCCGGCGACGCCGGAACAAAGGGAGCTTCTGCACACGCTGTCGCCCCATCAGATCGGTGCAACGATGCTTGCCGGCGAGAAGATCGGCGCAAAGCTTAATACCGCTTCTGGTAACGGTGTTTCATTCGGTGGCATCAAGGTGGTCGCGAACAGCGGATGGTTCGCTGCGCGACCATCTGGCACGGAGGGTGTTTACAAGATCTATGCCGAGAGTTTCCGCAGCGAAGCGCATTTGCGGCTCATCCAGAGGACGCCCAGGACCTCATAGCTCGCGTATTCGACAACTCAAGGGCAAATTCCTTCAACTGAGGCATCGAGTTTGAAGCAATCTCTGCGTGAGCCTGCTCGTTCGTTCAGGCTCGGGTGCTCGAGGCCAAAGTCACGCTCTTCTGCATCGCCGCCTCCAACAGAACTGGCAGATATCGGCTGATTGGCTATTGGGACAATCGACCTTTCCACCTCAGCGCCGACAAAGGAGCGATATCATCCAACG
>Ga0111538_10012588_pt1 | contig 11186 bp, 8 predicted proteins | sample SoiMethybrSBSTD1_FD_79669 | JGI IMG/M metagenome (GOLD analysis project Ga0111538, IMG submission 79669) | Bulk soil microbial communities from a Populus tree surrounding site in Tennessee, USA - Soil MetaG P. TD hybrid SBSTD1 (version 2)... | ecosystem: Environmental > Terrestrial > Soil > Tree... | reverse complement strand
TGCCAGCGCCGCCGTCAGTTCCGCTAGCACCGCCGGCGCCGGCGCCGCCTCCAGTGCCGCTAGCACCGGCGCTTCCGTCGAGTCCGCCGCTACCGCCTGAGCCAGCGCTACCGCCTGAGCCAGCGCTACCGCTCGCGCCGCCGGTACCGCTCGCGCCGCCGGTACCGCTCGCGCCGCCGCTACCGCCTGAGCCAGCGCTACCGCTCGCGCCGCCGCTACCGCTCGCGCCGCCGCTGCCGCTTGCGCCGCCGCTACCGCCTGAGCCAGCGCTACCGCTCGCGCCGCCGCTACCGCCCGCGCCAGCACTTCCGGATGCGCCAGCACTTCCGGATGCGCCAGCGCTTCCACCAAGGCCCGCGGTGCCACCAAAGCCCGCCGTACCGCCGAAGCCCGCCGTACCGCCGAAGCCCGCCGTACCGCCGAAGCCCGCGCTTCCATTTGCGCCACCAGCGCCGGCGCTTCCGCTCGCGCCTCCCGTCGCAGCAGTGCCCGCGGCGCCCGAGGTGCCGCCGGCACCGCTCGTTGCGCCCGCCCCGCCGCTACCGCTTGCGCCACCCGTTCCCGCCCCGCCGTCGGTCGGCGGGCCACAGCTGCCGCTGCCGTTGCACTCCCCGGAACCGCCGCACTTCACGCCGCTGAGCAGATCCAACGTGATGCACGTTCGTGCCTCCGTTGCGGCGCAGGTTTCGAACTCGCAGCTCGGAGTCCCTCCCCGTCCGTAAGGACAACGCTCGGCCGGATTGATCGGCTCGCAGACACCGCTGACGCATTCACCCGCACAGCGATCGTGCACGTTCGTTGGCCGGCAGGGCATGCCGTTGGGCACCGCGGCCGACACGCATTGGGTGCCGGAGCACGCGGTCGAGCAGGAGCTGTCGTCTCCGCAGATCTGGCCGTTCAGGTTGGGCAGCCCGAGCTCTGAAATCGGGAAACACTCCATCTGACCGCTCGGCGACACTTCGCACAGGCCCTGGCATTCGGTGAGCGGCCCGGTGTCATCCGGATCGCACACCGCGTGAAACGTGCCGGTCTGGCATTTGCCGGTGATGCGCGCGGCTGTCGTCTTCGTCGGCTCCGGCGTTCGCGACTCGGAACCTTCCGAACAAGCCGCGGCGGCCGCCAGGAAGAGTCCGGTCAGCGCTATTACTCTACGACGAAGTGCGCTCATTGGAAGCTCCTTGAAGCGACGGATCTTGCTCAGCGAAACTCACGAGTTTGCCCGGCGGCGAATACACGCGTCAAGTGCCCGGCTCTCACGACCAGATGCGACCTAATTTCGGACTCCTGCACTTATTTCGTATGTGGGCTGCCGCTCCTCCTTTTCTCTGCTCGCGTGCCGATCAGCGGCGCCGCACCATTCACCCTCAACGGATTTGGCGCCCGATCTACGGCCGCCACGAGCGCGCCGTTTAGTGGCTCGACGCGTCCATCGCTCAACGCGGCGCCGTTGCGCCGAAGCGCTGGATGCCCGGCGCGAGCCGCCAATCGCCGAGCCCGTGCCCGCTCGGCCGCTCATACGGCCAAAATTACGCGGACTTGAGCCGGAGCAAACGAAGCTCGACTCTGGGAGCCGCTACCCGCAAAATGGGCATAGTGCCGACAATCTTCGCCGACAGAAGGAAGGGGCCGATCTCGTGAGCTCCTCGTCCGCAGTCGTCCGCGGTGGAGCCGCGAGCGAAGCCGATGCGGGCCAGGCGCTGATCGGCACCGTGCTCGCAGAACGCTATCGCGTCGACAAGCTGCTCGGTTCCGGCGGCATGGGATCGGTGTACCGCGCCCAGCACGTCCACATGCGCAAAGCGGTGGCGATCAAGGTGCTCCACAAGGAGATGACCTACTTGCCCGAGGTGGTGGCGCGCTTCGAACGCGAAGCCGTCGCCGCGGCTCGCATCGAGCACCCGAACGTCGCCAACGCCACCGACTTCGGCCGGCTCCCCGACGGGGCCTTCTACCTGGTGCTGGAGTACGTCGAGGGCAAAAGCTTGCGCGCGGCGCTGAAGGAGCGCGGCCCGATGGACGCGGCGCGTGCGCTCCACATCACGCGCCAGATTGCGGACGCGCTGGCGGCGGCACACGCGGCCGGCATCGTTCACCGCGACCTCAAGCCCGACAACGTGATGCTGATCGAGCGTCGGGGGGAGCGCGAGCTGGTCAAGGTGCTCGACTTCGGCATCGCGAAGCTCAGCACCGGCGACGCCAAGGAACAGCTCACCCAGCTCGGCACGGTGTTCGGCACGCCGGAGTACATGGCGCCGGAGCAGGCGCAGGGTCAGGAAGTCGACGCTCGCGCCGACCTGTACACGGTCGGCATCTTGCTTTACGAAATGCTGGCGGGAATCACGCCTTTCAACGACGACGACCTGGTCGTGGTGCTGACGCGCACCTTGACCATGGAGCCGCCGCCGCTGCCGCCGCGGATCGATCCCTCGGTCGCGGCGTTCGTGATGCAGCTCTTGCAAAAGAATCCGGCGGCGCGCGTACAGAGCGCGGTCGAATTGATGGCGCGCGTGGAAGCGTTGCAAAATCATTTGTCTGCGGGTCCCCCCAGCAGCCTCGTGATGCAGAGCCGCGCCTCGGTCGAGCTCGGGGACACGGTGCTCAACATGCAGCGTCCGGAGCTGGCCGGACCGCCGCGCTCGGTCGCGGCTGCTTCGGTGGCGGTGCCGACGGCGGTATCCGCGGGACCGCGCCATGCCGCCGCCCAGACCTGGGCGCGACTCACGGGTCGGATCTCGGCCATCGCGGGGAAGGCGCCTGATCTGACGCGCAACGTGAACATCGGCGGACAGCGGGTGCCGCTGTGGGCGATCGCGGGTACGCTCGGCGTGCTGGTGATCGGCGGCGTGATGTTCTTCGTCGGGCTCGCGTTGAGCTCGGATGCGGGCGACGCCCAACTGACGTCGGGAACGGGTTCGAGCGTGGCCGCGCCACCGCCGGAGCGGCCGCACGACGCAGAGACCGAGGCACTGCTCGCCCGCGCGCGAGGCGGCGATCGCACGGCGATCGCGATGCTGGCGGCGCGTCCGGAAAAAGCGCGTACCGTAAGCGAGTGGCGGGCGCTCGCTCACGGTCACGCGAAGATTTCCAATTTTTCGGCCGCGATTCCGGCTTACCAGCGTGCGCTCGCGCTCGATCCGCGGTTGCGCGACGACCCGGAGCTCTTGCACGACGTGCGTGCAGCGGCCGAAACGCCGGAAGGCGCCGAAGCGGCGATGTCATTCGCAGCGAATGCGCTCGGGTCGAAGGGGGGCGACGTCCTGTTCGACGTCTGGGATACCCATCGCAAGACTTCGAGCATGGCGGCCATCTCGAAGCTTGCCAAGCAGCACCTCGAGAGCAACGTCGTGCGCTCGAAAGCTTCGCCGCCGCTCCTGGTGCTGCTCGATCTGTGGCAAGCGAAGAGCTGCCCGTCGTTCAAGCAGCTCTTGCCGCGCGTCGAGAAATTCGCCGACGACCGGGCGAGCGCAAAGCTAAAGAGCCTGGTCTCGGGCCGGGGCTGCGGCTTTCTCGGTCTCGGCGACTGTTACCCGTGCCTGCGCGGCAACAAGGACCTCTCGAACGCGATGAAGGCCGCGGAATCACGGCGCGGGCCGCTGCTGCTCTGAACGTAGTAGTTGCCCATCGCTTAAACCTCGTCACCGAACGAGATGAACCGATGTTGCAACTACGCGAGCGCAGCGAGCCGCGCTGAGCGCAGCGAGCCGCGTCGGGGGACCGGGGGCTTGCCCCCGGTGGAGGACTACGGCGGGGGTGGGCGGGCGGGATATCAGTATTGCGCGACGTCGGGGTCGACGTCGCGCGACCAGGCATCGATGCCGCCGACCAGGTTGTAGACGCTCTTGAATCCGCGCTGAACGAACTGCTCGGCGGCGCGCTGGCTGCGCGGTCCGTGATGGCAGTGAAACACCAGCGTGGTCTCGCGATCGAGCTCCAGCAGCTGGTCCAAGAGTGCCTGATCGAGCAGCTTGGATCCTTCGATGTGGGCGATCTCACGCTCGTCTTCGCTGCGCACGTCGATCAACTCGAGCTTGTCGCCACTGTCGAGCCGGAGCTTGAGCTCCTCCGCCGACATCGGCCGCACCCTGGCGGGCTCGTTGGGATTCGTGATCTTGAAGGCGGGCCCCTCGGGCGTCTTGACGACGTCGATCGCGACGCCGTCGGCGCGCGTCGCGCTCGAGCGATCGACGAGCAAGGTCAGACCCCCGGTCGAGATCTCGAAATCGCCGGGGCGCTTGGCGGTCACGCTGAGCTCGTGATCGTAACGCGAACCGATCTCGAGTCTCACGAACTCGTCCGGGCTTTCGAGCGCGGCGCGCAGGTTCTCGGCGGCGGCCGCGGAAACGGTGACCTTCGGCTGCTGCACCGGCTTCGCTTCCACTCCGAGCTTTTGCTCGAGCTCGCCGCTCGCGAACAGCTCCTTGACGATGTCGCAACCGCCGACGAACTCGCCCCGGATGTAAAGCTGCGGGATCGTCGGCCAGCGCGAGAAGTCCTTGATGGCCTGGCGGACCGCCGGATCGCTCAGCACGTCGACCGTGACGTAGTCGGGCAAGAGGCCGTCCAGGATCTGAACCACCTGGGCCGAAAACCCGCACTGCGGCGCGTCCCGCACCCCCTTCATGAACAACACGACGGGGTTCTTTTCGATGGTCGATTGAATGCGCTCGCGGGTGCCTTGGTCCATATCTTGGTTTTTGCCCGAGGCGGTCGCGCTGTCAAACCACCAAAGGTCAGGTCGGGCGCGCCTCCCCCTCCGAGAGCGCAATAGTTGTGCCAGTGGCTTTGGCTGCCAGCGTCGCGCTCGCGGGTTTCCGCGGGATGCATCAGAATTCGCACTTGATTCCAACCTGAATCCAGCGCGGCGCATTCGGGCGCGCGCCGAAGGGTCGATGTGAAACGACGGCGCGCTCATCGAGCAGGTTGCGCGCGTTGAGATAGATCTTGAGCGCGCTGGTGATCCGGTAGCTGGCCGAGGTGTCGAGCGTGAACAGCGCTTCCGCACGCAATGCGGGCGGCGGTGTCCCGATGCCGGCGCGCTCGCGCATCGCGCTCGTGTAGAAGCCGCTCGCCGTGACTCGCCAGGTCTTGGTGCGGTAGCTGCCGACGATCTGCAGGCCCTGCGACACGAAGATGCGCCGGTTCGGCCGATCAGCAGGGTCTCGTCGGAGGTCGAAGCGTCCAGCGCTGCCGTGAGCACGCCGTAGTAAATCGAGTTTCTCGCGCTGTCTGGATCGGCCAGCACGTCGGCGATATCGGCGCCGACAAACCCGTTCAGCTTGCGCCAGGTGCGCGAAAAATCCATTCGGTAGAGCGACGTCTTGAGCTCGAGCTCGGGGCTCGGTTGCATCACGTGCTCGAGCACGATCTGCGTCCGGTGGTTCTGCATGCGGTCGAACTTCGAGGACAGGTAGCGCCGGTTCGGGCGGGCGCGCAGATCGGCGTCGGTCAGACCGAGATAGTTCTCGTCGCTGGTCTCGTCCGAGTAGCCGAGCTTGAGATCGAGCTCGTTGTGGAGGCTCGCCGTCGGATCGGGCACGAAGCGCGCTTTGAACATCCACTCGATCAACGGAAAATAGTCGGGCACCTCGCGCAGCACCGCGTGCGGGTCGTCGTACTCGAAGCGCTCGAGCTTCTTCTCGCGCACGACGTGCGCCGAGCCCGCGGTGCGGGAGAGACTGGTTCCGACCACCGTGACTTCGATCGGCGTCTGGGCCGCGGCCGGCATGCTCGTCAGCGCCAGTGCGAGGGTGAAAGAGCGCTTCATCGCGCGGCGACGGCATTCAGCCGGGTCGAGCTCGACTCGTGCCAGGTCGACGTCGGGATCGATCAACGGTGCGCGCGGGCGGCCGTTCAACGAAGCTACGGCGTTGGCGTGTTTCAGTCGTCAGCCGCGCTGGAGCGCTCCCGATCGTTCGGTAGGTCCCGATCGTTCGGCTTTTCACTCCAGCTGACGATCATCACGCGCTTGCAACGAGAGCACTTGATCTCGACTCCGCGAGGCGTCAGGCGTGCGGCGAGCTTTCCGCATCCGCAGCGCCGGTCGCAGCTCGCGTCTTTCCGTGACGACCTCGACGATTTGTCGCTCACGAAACCACTCGTATGCCGACCGCGGGTCCAGCATTGTGGTGATCGAGATTCATCGAAGTGCTTTCTCGCGCCAGCCGCGACACGCGCCCGAGTCAGAGCTGTGGCGGCTGAGCGGCCGCTTGCAGCCCGACGGGTGCGAAACGGCTGTCGAGCAGCTCAACTAGAAATCGATTATCAAATTCATTATCAGCTAGCAACGAAAAATATGCGTTACATCCCCCGGCTTTTCGGGGCACGAGCGGGCTGCTCCCCCGAAAACTACTTGAAATTGAAAGTCAATCTCCGGAAGGCCCGCCTCAGGGCGCGTTCTTGCAGTAGCTCGGAAAGACCGAGGGGATCCCCGAGGCGTACGGAGCGGGGTTCACCTTGTAGGGGTGATCCATGAAGAACTTGAGCGACTGCGGCGCCACCCGAGAGTCGATCATGTGCCCGCCGCCGTGGTTGCACATCATCGTGTAGTAACCCTTCGGCTGAAATTGCGAATAGTAGGCCTTGCTCTGGGTGGGAAAGTCGACGACGACCGCATCGAGGGCTCCGTAGGTCAGGAGCGCCGACACGTGGTTGTTCGGATCCTGCGCCGCGTTCTGTCCCGGCCACGGCGGCATGCCACCCGAGTACGAGATGATGCTCGCCATGTAGTCCGAGCGTGACAGTCCGACGTAGACGCTGTGCAGCGCGCCCGCGCTCCAGCCGAGAGCGTGGATGTGCCGGGTGTCGATGTTCGCCTGCTGGATCGCACAGGCGACGACCGTGTCCTGGATCTTGTTGTCTTCGACGTACCAGTAGAAGTCGTCGGTCGTTGCGCATCCGTTGCAAGCCGTCGAGGTAAAGGCGGCCACTACGCCGCCCATCGACGTGACTTTGCTGATGTTGGCTTGACCGAATCCGCTAATTACTTCGCCCGGGTTCGAGAGGGTCGCGTGGTAGTAGAGGATCAGCGGACCTCCTGGCGCCGGTTTGCTCTTCGCGTCGGCGGCCATGTAGACCACCACGTTCATCCGATCGATCCGCACGGTGCCGCCGTTGGTGAAGCGCGGACAGTTCGTCGCGGTGGGCAGCTTGGTCGGGCGCTGCTCTCCGCCCGAGCCGCCCGCGCCGCCTTCACCTCCACCCGTGCCGCCGACACCGCTGCCGCCAACACCGCTGCCGCCAACGCCGCTGCCGCCCTCGCTGCTGCCACCAACACCGCTGCCCCCTTCGCCACCAAAGCCCCCGTCGCCCCCCATGCCGCCAGTGCCGCCCAGGCTGCCGCCGGCACCGCCGTTGCCGTTGCCACCGTTGCCACCCAAGCCGCTGCCGCCGCTGCCGTCGCCGCTGTTGCCACCAACGCCGTTGCCGCCGTTGCCGTTGCCGGCGTTGCCGCCGAAGCCGCTGCCGCTGTTGCCCCCGAAGCCGTTTCCGCCGAAGCCGTTTCCGGCGACGCCCGCGGAGCCGCCGGTGTCCGCACCCGCCGTACCCGCCGCCCCCTTGCCGGCGGCACCGCCCCTGGAGACGGGGGTTTGCTGGTCGTCGGCGGGCGCCGCGCAGTCGGCGAGCGACGCGGCGACCACGCAAACCGCGAGCAAACGTTCGAGCTGATGTGCAAACGTCCGATGTGACTCCACGACGACCTCCCGGCGCTGCAGACACGGGATCTGTCAGCACTTCCAATGATGGCTCGCGGTGTTTGCAACTGCTGTGCAAAAAACTTCCCGCGCCCGCCAACTCGATCACCGCTTCCGCCAGCGCGTGAATGCAAGCGCAGATTTCTAACCTCCGCGCTCAAACGTCTGCGTTGCGCGCGGGGTTTCGACGCAAAAATCCAGCTAGCGCTGACGCTCCGTGCGGACGCCAGCGAGTGACGAACGCGTTGCCCATGATCGCGTTGCGCAGAACTTGCTCAGGAATTGATCAGGCTCTGCTCAAGGAGAAAACCCCCTGTTCGGGTAGTAGTCCAAGGTGGAGGCGATGTATGAATTCAACGAAAGTCGGCATTTCGGGCTCGAACCGATGGGTGAAGCTCGTGGTCGGTCCTTGCTTCGCGCTGGCCGCGACGGTCGCCAGCGCCAAGGCCTCGGCTGCGGACGTCGCTTGGGTCTGGGCCGACAACCCGACCGCGCCGGCCGCGTACGCGCCGGCCGCCGGTTACTCGTTCAATTCGAAAGGCGGCGCGAACACCGTCCAGCGATTCGGTGCCGGCTCGTACAAGGTGACGCTCGGTGGTTTCAAAGGCGACGGACAGATCCCCGCCGCCGCCGCGCACGTCGTCGCCTACGGCGGCGGACACCGCTGCAACATCACCTCGTGGACGGGAACCGCAACCGCGCAGTTCGTGAACGTGTTTTGCTACAACGGGAACGCCAAGGTCGACGGTCGTTTCGTCGTCCTCTATTACGACGAGACGACGAGCAGCCAGCTCGCCGGCGCGCACCTTTACGGCTTGCGCTCGTGGAACAACCTGGGTGGAACGAACAGCAGCCGCAGGATCGCTCCCGGCAGCTACGAGGTCACGCTGGGAAGGCAAGGCTCGTACGCCGGCATGGGCAGCGTGTTCGTCACCTCGATGCACACGATATCGAGCTACTGCAAGGTTTCGAGCTGGCGCAAGGGTGTGGCCGCTTCTGGTCCGAAAGATCTGTTCGCGAAAGTGCTGTGCTTCGACGGTGCCGGCAATCCCGCGGACGCGCCCTTCGTAACGAGCTACTTCGCCAACTCGTTTTTCGGAGCGACCGTGGCCAAGCGTCAGAGTGCGTTCACCCTGGCGACAAACCCGACCGCCGCCGCGGCCTACACCACGGATCCCAACTACACGTTCAGCACCCTCACGACGCCCATCACCTCCCTTCGCACCGCTGCCGGCTCGTACACCACCACGTTGAACGGCTTTCAGGCATCCAACAAGACTGCCGCTTTGACGATCGCGTACGGAGTCGACAACGTTTCCTGCAGCCCGGTCGGCTGGAACGGCGGCGCGACCAGAACGGATCTCCGAACCCAGTGCCGCAACGGAGCCGGCGCGCCCACCGACAGCAAGTTCGGCGTGCTGTACCTGACTGACAAGGCCATCCCGAACTCGGCCTATACGGCTTCGACGCTGCACTGAGAAGGTTCGCGGATCAGCGCGGAAGCCAGCGACTCACGAACGGCCGCAACCACGGCATCACCCAGAGCACGCCGCGGTAGGCGCGGTAACACGCGATGACGTGGGCCGCGATGTTCCAGAGCCAGAACGCCGAGAGCGCGGCGACGAGCAGAACGATCGCCGCGATTCTCGGCGGTCCGTCTTCGAGCAGCGCCACCGGAACGCCGAACAAGATCAAGAGCGGCATCAGCACGACCAGCGCGAAAGCGAACTGACACAAGCTCTGCCGCGCGCTGAAGCGGACGAGCGGGCGCCGGTCGCCCCTCGTCACGTAATAAATGGACGCGATCAGAAAAATGCCTTGAATCGGCAGATAGCAGAGCAACGCCGCGGTGTTCTCGCTCAAGCCGAGCGGATCGGCGTCGCTCAATCGAGGATCCACCTCGACCGGCAAAGCGAGGGCCGCGCCGAGCCACTGTGCGTGGCTCGCGACCGCGTCCGCATACTTCGGGACGCGAAACGCATGGTACACCTTGAGCGGTTTGCGCCCGCCGTGGCGCGTGAACTCGAGCACGCACAGGTTGCTGAATCCGGACGGCCGGTGAGCGCGAACCGCCGCGAACTGCTGGAGCGCTTCCTCCGCGCCGCCGTACTTTTGCAGGCTCGCGCGCGCGCGGTCGAAACGCACGCTGGAACGCCGCGACCATTGGCCAGCGCCGAGCGCCATCGTCATTCCGCCGAGGACGCCGAGCGCGCTGAGCACGAGCCAGATCCAGAGGAACGTCGCGTCGTCGGCGAGCTCGGGGTCGGTCATTCCGTAAAGGAGGAAAACCAGCAATGCGAACAGGACGGGAACGAGAAACACGATCGTGAGGCCGCGCTTCACGTACTCGCTCGCCTTGACGGTCACGTTGAAGCCGAGCGCGTCGCCCGCGATCCGAATCGGGCATTCGGGAAGCTGCGGTCCGATCAAGCTCACGACGTTCTCAGAGCGCGTCGGTGTTCGGCCGAAATCCGCTGGGCCGCCGCGTGTACACCAGGCGCAGCGCGAGCGCGGAGGCTTCTCCCGTGACACCCAGCGTCATGGTGATGCGCTCCCCGCTGGTCCAGGCCCAGCTGCGCAGAAGGTGTGCGCTGCCCTCCGTGAGGCATCGGGCAAGCACCGACTTGTCCCGGCATTCAGCGGGGATCTCCATTTCGCGCTTCTCGGGAACGCCATACTTCTTGTCGAGCGCATCCGACAGCGACATGAAGGACCCGGTGAAGCTCTTCCCCGACGCTTCTGGCTCGGTGATGAGCTCGATGCCGCAGAGCTGGCCGCCGCAAAACGACAGCACCGCGCGCCCCTCGAGGCCGATGTCTTCCGGCAGGCCATCGCATTGAAACTTCGTGGCCTCGAGCGCACTCCAGTCCTGTCCGCTGTTCGTGCAGACCTGACTCGAGTCCGCCACGCTCGTGCCAAACAGAAATCCGGCGGCGCCTTCGGGGGGCAGAGTGGCGTTCTTCGGCGCTTCCACGGGAGCGGTTTTGGCCGCCGCTGCCTGCGCGCTCTCGGCACCGCCACCACCACCCTCGGGAGTGCAGTTCACTTGATGCACCGAGCCAGACACGTCTTTGCCGATGATGGTTCCGGTCCTTACCTTGCTGCACACGAAGCGGGCCCCGTTGCAGGTCGCGACCCAGGTCTCGGATCCGGACAAGTCGTGCGACGCGTCCGAAATCTCGATATCCGACTCCACGCACCCCACTTGCCCGGCGCTCATTTGCGTCAACGTGGGACCGCACCCCGAGAGCACGAGCCCGAGCGCGCCCAAGCCCACCCAGATGTTTCTGAACATAGCAGCCGATCGCTAGGTCGCGCTCGCCCACGCGTCAACACAGGTCTTGATGGAGCCACACTCGCGGCGTCGCGCTCCGGCTTGCCCTGTATCGTGCTTCCGACCTTGCCGACGGCGGTCGGCTGGGCGAATTGAGAGTTCTCGGCCGCCTTACCGAGAGTGCCGGGTTTGCCCTTGCTTCGCGAGAGCCTGGTCCGGAT
>Ga0111538_10012587_pt1 | contig 11186 bp, 9 predicted proteins | sample SoiMethybrSBSTD1_FD_79669 | JGI IMG/M metagenome (GOLD analysis project Ga0111538, IMG submission 79669) | Bulk soil microbial communities from a Populus tree surrounding site in Tennessee, USA - Soil MetaG P. TD hybrid SBSTD1 (version 2)... | ecosystem: Environmental > Terrestrial > Soil > Tree... | reverse complement strand
GCGGCCACTCTTTTCCGAAAACAAAATGTCGGTCAGCGTGTGGCCCGCAGCAGGTTCCATCCCGGTGTCACTCCACGTCAGGCCCGCCGACTCGATAAGCGTCGGCGCGATGTCGACGAAACTGACGTAGTCGTCGATCGTGCGCCCCTTGGCGACGCGGTGCGGCCACATCACCGCGAGCGGGACGTGATTTGAGAATTCGTATGTTTGCCCCTTGACGCGCGGAAAGGGCATGCCGTGGTCCCCCGTGACGATGACGATGGTGTTCTCGAGGAGACCGCGATCCTCGAGAAGCCGCAGCATCCGCGCAAGGTGACGGTCGAAATGCTCGACTTCGTAGGCGTAGTCGAGCAAGTCGTTGCGCACAACCTCGTTGTCCGGCAAATAGCGAGGGACTTCGTCGATGTCGGAAAGCTTCCTTCCATTCTTTGCGACGCCGGAACCGAATTCATATCCGCGATGCGGTTCGAGCGCGCCGTACCAGAAGCTCCAGGGTTGATCTTTCGGGACGGCATCGAGGAAGTCTGCGAAATTCTCGGCGTAATCATTGTTGCTGATGCCGCTCGCGGGAGGCGCGGCCTTGCGCTTGTCGAACGCGCGGCCAGTCATCTGGCGCGGTTCGCCGACGGCATTGGTTGCGACGCCAGGTCCCCAGCCTTTTCCGGTCATCCCGGCAAAGTAACCATGCTCGCTGAGCACCTCGGCCCACGTCTTGAACTTGCGAGGAAAAAAAGGCACGTGGTTGGCGGCTTCTTCGAGCTGCCAGGAATTGCGTCCCGTCAGCAGGCTCGCGCGCGACGGCGCGCACTTGGCGTTCGGGGTGTATGCGTGCGTGAAGCGTACGCCGTCACGCGCCACGCGATCGAAGGCCGGCGTACTCAGCCAGCCTGCGCCGTACGCGCTGGCATGCCCATACGACCAGTCGTCAGCAATCGCAAACAGGATGTTTGGCCGTGGTTGTTGTTGGCTGCTGGCGGAGTTGGAAGCCGAGCCTGAAACGACGAGGATCAGAGCAGCCAGCGCCAACCCCAGCCATGCGGTGCGGACTTCACGAATCATGAGCGCATCGTTCCTCTCGTTCGTACAAGCGCTGCAGAGTATAATCCCGCCCTTCTTCTCGAGGAGGCCGCATGCGTCTCTCCCTCGGACCCCCGCTCAGCCTCGCCGCAGTCACCTTTTTCAGTGCCTTCGCAACTTCGGCATACGCGCAGACGGCGCGAATCACCGGCACCGTGTCGGATCAAACAAAGGCGGTCGTGCCTGGTGTCGCGATTACTATCGTGAACACTGAGACCAATGACAAGCGCCTCGTCGTCACCAACGAGCAGGGACAGTACAACGTGCCGTTCCTGCCGTCGGGCCGATACGCCGCAACCTGCGAGCTGCAGGGATTCCAGACGATTCGCCGCGAGGGGATCGTGCTCGAGACCGACCGGGAGATCCGCGTTGATTTCGTCCTCCAGGCCGGCGAGGTCACCGAATCGATCCGGGTTGTCGGCACGCCGGTGCTCGCCTCCGACACGTCATCGGTCGGCCAGGTCGTCACGGGCCAGACGATCAGCGATCTTCCACTGAACGGGCGCAACTTCCTGCAGCTCGCGAGGCTTGCCACTGGTGTGCTCGAGTCGGCGGCGGGCGATCGCGCGAGCGAAGGGGGCGCGTTCGTGGCGAACGGCGCGCGTTCCGTCCTCAACAGCTTCATGCTCGATGGCGTCGACAACAATGCGCGCATCGTCGATCAGCAGAACAGCTCCAATGTCGTCTCCCAGCCGTCGGTCGATGCGCTGGCAGAGTTCACCATTCAGACCAATAACTTCTCAGCGGAATACGGCCAGGCTGCCGGCGCCGTGGTCAACGCGACCATCCGGTCCGGGGCCAACCGCTTTCGCGGCGTCGCGTTCGAGTTCCTTCGTAACGACGCGTTCGACGCACGCAATCCGTTTGCGGCGCCGTCCGAGGACAAGCAGCTGAATCGCAACCAGTACGGCGGGACATTCGGCGGTCCGCTGCGCCACGACCGGACGTTTTTCTTTACGAGCTGGGAAACGACTGACGAGACGCGGGGCCTGGATTACCGGAACACCGTGCCAACGATGGCGCAGCGCGCCGGCGACTTCCACAGCTTCGTGAACAACCAGGGGCGGCCGGTGATTATCTACGATCCGGCCACGACACGCCCGAACCCAAATGGCACCGGTGTCATCCGGGACCCGTTCCCCAATAACGAGATTCCATCCGACCGCATCCATCCGCTTTCCCGGAAACTCCTGGATTTGCTGCCGCAACCGAATCTGCCGGATCTGACCGGCAACTACGTCGTCACACACGATGCCATTCGACTGCGTCACCAGTTCGATACCCGCGTCGATCAAAACTTTTCTACCAACAGCAAGCTGTACGTCCGCTACAGCCTTACGAACAGGCACGACAAGGTGCCCGGCCCATACGATGCGCCGTTGATCGGCACAACGCAGTTTCAACAGGCCCCGAAGGAGCAACAAGCGCACAACATCGCAATCGGTCAAACGCAGGTGCTCGGCGGCAACCGCGTCAACGAACTGCGCATCGGTTACAACCGAATCCGCGACGATTTGTTTCCGTGGGTGACCGACACGACCCCTGCCGATTTCGGATTCCTGGGAATCCCGGAAACTCCCGGCGTGACCGGCCTCTCGCGGATCGCGATCGCCGGCTTCTCCAACATCGGCGAAGCCGCCTTTCTTCCGAACTTCAAGATCTCAGAAGTGAGCCAGGCGGGGGATACCTTCTCGTTCCTGCGCGACCGGCACGCGATCAAAGTGGGAGCAAACTATCGGTTCATTCGCAGTTTTTTCGACATTTCCGGCCAGGCGCGCGGGTTCTACAACTTCACCGGGGGCTTCACCCAGAATCCGCAAGCGCGGCCGAACAGCGGATCGGGACTCGCGGACTTTCTTCTGGGGATTCCCGCGACGACGCAACTGAGTCGAACGCTGCGCGGCGACATTCGCTACCACTATGTCGCGGGGTACGTGCAAGACGACTGGCGCGTGAACCCGCGGCTCACGCTGAATCTGGGAGTGCGCTACGAACTGTTCACGCATCCGTACGAGCGGGACGGCCAGCAGGCGAACCTGCTGCTGGATCAGATGAAGCTGATTTACGTCGGCAACAATGTTCCTGCGTCGACTCCGCCTGCGTTCGCGACCACAGTACCCGCGGGAGTGTCGCCGAAGACGCTGATGCGGCTCGACACGAACAACGTCGCACCGCGCCTCGGTTTTGCGTACAAAGTCCGGGACAGTACCGTCGTGCGAGGGGGCGCAGGGATCTTCTTTGGCGATCATCCGACGATTGGGGCTTCGAGCCGGCTGCCTGCCAATCCGCCCTATCAGGTCAACGTCACGTACGCGACTGACTCGGTGACCCCGCTCGTGACGTTCGACACCGGTTTTCCGCCGAACGCACTGGACCCGGTGTTCAGCCCGGCCCTGACGTTGAACGCGTGGGATCCTTCCGCACCTCAGGCGCAGGCGTACCACTGGAACACGACGGTTCAGCACGAGCTGCCTTGGATCGTCGTCGAAATCGGCTATACCGGTTCGCGCGGCACGAACCTTTCGGTCAATTGGGATCCGAACGCGCCGTTCCCGGGACCAGGGTCGGTGGCGTCACGCCGGCCGTACCCGCAATTCGGCGGTATCAATGGCCTCAGGTACGACGGAGAATCCAGTTACCACGCGGGGCATGTTCGGGCCGAGCGGCGGTTCAGAAAAGGCCTGTCGATCATCGGCCACTACACATACGCGAAGTCCATCGATCTCGGCGGCGCCAATTTCATCAGCGGCGACCTGGTGTACCGCGACCCGCGAAACATCGAGCTCGATCGCGGACTGTCGTCATTCGACGTCCGGCACAACATGGTCGTGAGCTACATCTGGGACATTCCCGTGGGCCATGGGCGCCATATCGATCTGCAGAATCCGTGGCTGGACGCCATCGCTGGCGGCTGGCAGTTCAACGGTCTCACCACGGCGCGCAGCGGCCCTCCGTTCACGCCGTCGCTGAGCGTCAATCCGGCGCAGTCGGGGCATGCCCGCCCCGATCGGATTGGCGACGGTAACCTGCCGCGCGACGAACGATCGGCGGACCGATGGTTCGACCCGTCGGCGTTCGCGGCGCCGGTGCCTTTCAATTTCGGCAACGCGGGCCGCAACATTCTGATCGGTCCCGGATTCTTCAATACCGACTTTGGGCTGTTCAAGCGATTCAAATTCAATGGCACAAGAGAGATCCAGCTCCGGCTGGAGGCGTTCAACGTCTTCAACGAGCCGCATTACGCGCAGCCGAACGCGACGGTGGACCTGCTTCAGGCGGGACGCATCACCGACATCGTCGGCACCATGCGCGAGATGCAGTTGGGGCTGAAGATCCTTTTCTAAGGAGCAAGCACGTGCGAATGCTCATCATCGCAACCGCGGCTGCAGCCGTCGCCGTTGCAGCGGCGCAGCGGGGCGCGCCACCCCCCGTGCCGTCGACGCCACCCAACATCGTGTTCATCCTCGCCGACGATCTCGGCTACGGTGATCTGGGCGCGTACAGGCAGCGCAACATCCGCACACCGAGACTCGATCGTCTGGCGGCGGAAGGGATGCGCTTCACCCAGTTCTACTCAGGCAGCGCGGTGTGTGCTCCATCGCGCGGCGCCTTCCTGACCGGTCGTCACACCGGGCACGGCTACGTCCGCGACAACCAGGAGCTCGGAGGGTTCCTCGACTCCGAGGAGCGTGGACAGCTTCCGCTGCCGCCGAATCATCCGACGCTTGCACGTTGGCTGCGAGACCGCGGCTATGCGACCGCCGTCGTTGGAAAGTGGGGCCTCGGCGGACCCGAGTCAACGGGCGTGCCGACCAAGCAGGGCTTCGACTTCTTCTTTGGCTATCTCGATCAGAAGCAGGCGCACAATTACTATCCGACCCATCTCTGGCGCAACGAGGAACGTTACCCGCTCGGCAACGAGTACTTCTCGCCGCACCAGATGCTCGAAGGAAACCCCAACGATCGAAAGTCGTACGACAAGTACCGCGGCACAGACTACGCGATCGATTTCATGACGCGCCAGGCAGTCGAATGGCTGCGCGCCAAGAAATCGACGCCGTTCTTCCTGTACTTTGCGCCCACGATTCCACACGTCGCGCTGCAAGTGCCCGAGGCAGCGATGAAGGAGTACGAAGGGCAGTTCGCCGAGACGCCGTATACCGGCGACGACCGCTACCTGCCCCAGCGCACGCCGCGGGCTGCGTATGCGGCGATGGTCACGTATCTCGATGCCCAGGTCGGGCGCATCCTCGACACGTTGAACGAGATCGGCGCTGACGAGCGGACGCTGGTGATCTTCACGAGCGACAATGGCGCGCCCTATAACGTCGGCGGGGCGCCGACGGAATTCTTCAAGAGCAACGGTGCGCTGCGCGGCCAGAAGGGCACGCTGTATGAGGGTGGCATTCGGGTTCCGATGATGGCCCGGTGGCCCGGACGCATTCGCGCCGGTACAACGTCCGATCACATCGCCGCGAACTGGGACATGTGGGCCACCTTCGCCGACCTGATCGGCGCAGCGGCGCCGGATGGAACCAACGGCATCTCGCTCCTCCCGACACTCCTCGCACGCGGCAACCAGCGCGCGCACGAAGCGCTGTACTGGGAGTTCCACTCGCAGGGAAGCTCACAGGCCGTGCGGATGGGCCGCTGGAAAGGGATTCGCAATCACATCCTGACGCAGCCCGACGCCCCGCTCGAACTGTACGACCTCGATCGGGATGTTGCCGAAGCCACCAACGTCGCGGCCAAGAATCCAGACTTGGTTCGGCGCATCGAGGAGGTCATGAAGACTGGCCACACGCCGGCCGTCCTCCCGAAGTGGAACTTCACGAAGGTGTCAGTACAGTAAGCATCGCACGCTCGATCATGCAGGGGGCCCCTGCATGTCAGTCGGCACCACCCCGACGCTGCCAACGCACGATGCTGTCGTGACACAATACCGCTCGACAGAGGTGCAGCGATGACCGAACCCGCGTCGTGGACGTGCCCCACCTGTCATGCTGCGGTCTTCACGCCCTATTGTCCGGGATGCGGCGAACGCCCCTGCGCGAGCGCGAGCTCACGCTTCGTGGCCTCTTCAATCAGCTTGTCCAGGCGTTCATTAAGATTGATGGTCGCCTGATTCGAAGCCTTCGATGCTTGGTAGGCCGTCCGGGTTTTCTCACCGTGGCATTCCTGCAGGGACAGCGGAAGCCATACGTCGGACCCGTCTCGCTATTCCTGATCGCCAACGCCATGTTCTTCGCAACCGAATCGCTGACAAGCGGTCGGGTCTTCACGACGCCGCTCGACGCACATCTTCACACTCAACCGTGGAGTCGCATCGCAGAGTTGTTGGTGTCGCATCGATTACAGGCGATGCAGACGACGCTCGATGTCTATGCGCCGGTTTTCAATCATGCCATCGCGCGGAATGCGCGATCGCTCATCATATTCATGGCGCTGTCTTTTGTCGCCGCGCCCTGGATCGCGTTCTATCGGAGCAGGAACCCGCTCGGTGCCCATGCCGTCTTTTCGCTCCACCTGTATGCATTCCTGCTCTTGCTCTTCTGCGTTGCGACAGTAGTTCCGCCTATTGATCTATGGTTCGGCGGTGCCGGATTTGCGTCCGACAGGCTGGATCACGCGATCTCCATTGCCCTGCTGCTCGCTTGTGGAATCTATCTATACATCGCGACGGGAGAGGTTTACGGTGCCGCTGGCGCCAGTCGAGTTTTCAAAGTCGTAACCCTCACCGTCGTCGTCGCGACTATCGTATTGGGCTATCGATTCGTCCTGCTGGTGATCACCCTGTATACGACCTGAGGAGCGGCCTACATCGAATGCTGTTCAGCGACGTATTTCAATCGCCTCAGCGAGTCTGCCGGCCCGGTGACGAACCTTCGGCCGAGGACTCTCTGGACAACTTGCCCCCGCCAGCCTGACGGGAAGACGAAGTGTCAGGTGAACGTGACGCGGCTCGAATGCGCGTCGATCGGTGTGATCTGAATCTGTTCGTGGTTGATGACGCCAAAGGGCAGCCCGACATCGAGCGTGAGTTCCCGCGGCGGGCGCATGTCGCGCACGGCGACAAGTGATGCGCCACACGCCGACTCGAAGAATGAGATGATCGCCCACCTTGATCGCGCACCCGGGACCGTCGACGAGCGTAGTCCCGGTCCATTGTGCCAGTTTGCGCGGGTCAATGAGCAGGTGCCAAATGCTCTCGGCGGGCGCACGGACGACATCGCTCGGACAGACTTCCACAGTTTTATGGTCGCACGTCGCACCTGCACCATCGACACTACCTGCCGCGCCCGAGCTTACAGCAGACCCGCGTGCGCCTGCTCCAGGATCAGCGCCCACCACCCCTCAGGATTCGCATTCGCGTTGCCATCCAGGTCCTCGAGCCGCCGACGTAGTTTCTCAACAAGACGGGTAGCGTCATCATCATCGGCGAAACGCACTCGCCCGGCATATTCGCGCATACGCGTCAACGCTTGCCTCGAGCTGACTCATGCTCGAGTTCACGAATAAAGCAGGCAAATCGCTCTTCGGATCGACCGCAGACACGCGTCCGTCAGTGAGATCAACTCGGGACTCCCTTCGATCATCCGTGGCGATGACCACGGCGCCGCCGATCACCTTCAGTGGCGGCCGACAAAAGGTCAGCAGAAGGGGCTCGTAGCTCTCGGGAAGTCTCGCGAGAGCTGCCTCGATTGCCTGAAGATTCATCTTTCGGGTTTGGCGAGGCTGATGTTGCACTCTTAGCGAATCGGGACGATCGTAATCCTAATCGACTCTCCAGACGCGCTCGTCCAAGAGATCACTCCAGAGTTGTTTCTGTCGATTCCGAGTTGTGGCCGAAGATGTTTGTCACCCGTTCTGATGTCGAACGCAAGCGTCAGTCGCGAGTCGTCTATACGTGGCGTAAATGCGAGACTGACGCTGTCTTTGACTTCAATACGTCCGATGGAGCCGCGATTGACGACCAATTCGGGGTTAGCGACAACGGATCCGTTGCTGATGATCTGAAACCGCAGCCGAATCGGCTCTTGTGCGCTTCCGGCTGCGCCGAAGATAACCGATAGCACGCAACACAATAGCAAACACCTCAGGCACATGACATAGCTCCCTCAGTTGCAAATGACCGTTCCAGTCTGACGACACCCTCAAGAATGACACCCGACGAGGCAGAGAAGTTTGATTAAAACAACGTCCTCCTCCGAGAGTTCGTGAGTAGTCGCGACACACTATTCACGCGAAGTTACAGCGGCACCATCCCCATCCACCACATGCTCTTGTCACCCACGTCGACGTCGTATGTGTGTGCAAGACTGAGCTTGCCATCCGCGCCGATGCGGAACACCGACAGCCCTGCCGACACAGTGCGCACCTTGTCGCCATCGCGCACGTCCACCGGGAGGTTGTGCTGCGCCACCAGCATGCGCCCGCTGGGGTCGATGTGGAACGTGCGCGGATGTATCTTTTCTGTTTCGATGTGCTGGATTGCGCTCGGTTGACCGGTTCGCTGGTTGATTGCGTACGCGACCATGCTATTCTCGCCGCCTTTGTAGACTTTCTTCCCGTTGAAATCCACGACATCCTGCGAGCGGTTTGCGCCGTACACGAAACGCCCGTTCGGATGAACGTGCACTGCACTTGCCGCCTGGCGCGAGCGGATGTTGCCGGGCTGCAGTAGCGTCGCCGTGTTGAAAGCGACTTCCGGTAGCGGCTTGCCACCCTGCATGCGGTGCATGTGCATCTGATTCTGCGTTTCGATCGACACGTACATCCACGGCTTCGTCGGATGAAAATCCAGATGGCGCGGGCCATAGCCGCGCCCGCCGTTGGGAGCGATCTTGTACTGATTGGAGAGCACGCCGGTCTTGTAGTCGAAGACCATCAGCGCGCCCGGGTCCTCGGCCCTTTGCGGCGTGCCTTCGTTGCCGCGCGTGACCAGCACGACATGGCGCCCGTCTGGCGTCACGCGCACTTGGTGAGCGTAGATACCCGTGTCCATCGTCGCTTGCGGCACCTCTTCTCCAGGGCTGAAATCCTGGCGAATGCGATACACGCGCAACGAACTGGGGTTGTTAAACGCCACCAGTATGTGCTGCGATTCGTTGTCGAGTGTCAGGTGAATCGGCCGCACCGGCAGGCGCATCGAATCGCCAATCTGACTGAGCGCACCGCTCGTCGGGTCGATCCTGAACGCCGTCACGTAGTGGTCGGTGCCAGTCTGCATACCGCCGGGAATGCTGCTGCTTGAAGCGACATAAAAATGGCGCCGGTCGCGATGCGGCCAGGCGTACTGCACAGGGGCAGGCAATGTCACCGAATCGCGCTGGATCAATTCCGCGTTGACGGGATCAACGCCGTAGTGCGTGAGCACCGGCCCAACATTGGCATACAAAGCCAAACCGGATGGGCGCCCTTGCCCGAAAGTCAAATGCGGGGCGACGGTTGTACCTGCAAGAAACGACAAGAAGGTTCGACGGCTGGACGGCATCACTCAAGGTGAAAAGTGCCGCCGCTCCATTGTTCTGGAGCGACGTCGGCGATGGTTTCGGTGAAGTCCCAGCGGTGGCCGCAAAAGTCCTGCGCATTGTATTGGCGCTCGCCATAGGGGTGGTCTCGCGGTTCACTCAAGATGAGGGCTCCGCTCTGGCGAGCGCGCTCGCAGTGGCCGCTGGCATCTTCGATCCGGACTTGGATTATGTGCGAGTTGTTCGGCTTCGTGTTGCCTTCAGCAATCGTGAAACAGCCATCGCCCGCCTTCATCTGGATGCGGTGATTCGCGATGCGAAGACGAACGGCGAAGCCAAAGGCCTTTGACAGCCAATCGGCCGCTGCGTTTGGATCAGGATAAATGAGCACGGGAATAACTGCGCAGGGCGGCACAGAGCGGTTGAAGCGCATCCGGAGACTTTACCACTCGATTCTTCCGCCTAAAGGCGGAAGCCACTGTTGGACGACGTCGCTGTGCATTAGCGGCCCGGCGTCGCGGACAGCCGCGTCGCCTGAGAGGCGACGACCTGCCAATGGCCTTCATGTCGAACAAATACGTCGGTGAAGCGGAGGATGATGGTCGTCGACGCATTGCGCCCGGTTACCACCGCCGACTGTCCAAACACACGCACTGACACCTCGGCCAGGGTCATCTGAATTGGAGCGGTTCTCGTGGCCCTGCACATCACCAAGGCCTGTTCCTTCGTGATGGTCTCACCAGTGATGTGGATGACGGACCACTCGGCGTGCAGCATGGCGCCCCAACCAGAGCAATCGCCCGTTTGCCAAGTCGTCGTGAGCCGCTGCTCCATTCGGTGCAACTCCTCGACGACGGATGCGCCCTGCGGTTGCGATACGCTGAGTCCGAGTATCATCACGAGCACCATACCGTCCTCCCACATCCGACCGCGATCGCCGACGCAAGCACCCCGACACCCCGTCATTCGTCCGCAAGGTACCCGGTCACAGCGACACTGACGAACTGGTTCGGCTCGGGGCCGGCATTGGAGAATGCCGTCAACGAGTGTCCTGACGGGATCACGTACCCGGAACACAGGTGGACATCGTCGGATTCGCCTGGCGAGATGCGAACCTGGAACAGGATGTCATGTGATTGCCGCAGGGGGTTCGCGCTAGCAATGTTGACCGCGATCTCCTGCCTGACGCTGCCCTGAGCGATGTACATGACATCCGTCAATATGAACTTCTTGTCTCTCGGAATGATGGTGAACGACTGAAGGGGCGGCGTTCTTACGTGCAGCAGGAACGGTTCTCCTGGCGGACGCACGGATGTGCTCGCCCGACCATCCCCGTCGACAAGCATCTGCCGAACTGCCGCAGCCTGACTCGTTCGCCCCATGGCCGTGTACCCCGCCAGGATGCCGACGATAACCCCAAGGACGGTGCCTGTTCGGATGCACATAATCACTCCGTTTCGGCGCGGCACGCTGTACAAAAAAAGGCGGTGGTCGTTAGACCACCGCCCATTCAGCATTCAACAATCAGCAATCAGAATTTCAGGATCACTCAATTTCGTCCCTCGTAAACGCCTCTTCCGGCTCCACGAAGTACTCCATCTCCCGCTCCAGCTCGAGCTCCTCCGGCGTCGGCGGCGG
>Ga0111538_10012586_pt1 | contig 11188 bp, 9 predicted proteins | sample SoiMethybrSBSTD1_FD_79669 | JGI IMG/M metagenome (GOLD analysis project Ga0111538, IMG submission 79669) | Bulk soil microbial communities from a Populus tree surrounding site in Tennessee, USA - Soil MetaG P. TD hybrid SBSTD1 (version 2)... | ecosystem: Environmental > Terrestrial > Soil > Tree... | reverse complement strand
GCGAAGGAGCGCCTCGAGCGCCGCGTAGTCGCCGAGCAGGCGGGAATTGACGCCCCACGGATCGAGCTTTGCGATCCGGGCGTGGATCGCTTCGACCTGCCGCGCGACGTCCACGGCGGCCGCCCGAACGCCCGCCGCGGAGCGCGCCCCGTCGTAGCGTGAACGAGCGGCGCGGAACCGCGACACCACCGCGCGATGCTCCGCGAGGTGTCTGCGATCGAACCCGAGCTGTCGTTCGTCCTCCTCGTGCGCCATGTGTTCGCGCCACTGTGCCTCCGATTTCGCGCCGAGGACCGGATCCTCGGGTAGCCCGGACCTCCGGCCCACCCATCCGACTCGTTCGACGGACGAGGCGGCGGCGTGGGGCGTGGGCTCCGCGTTCTTCCTAGCTGGCGGCGCGGGTTCCGAACGTCGGCAGCCCGAGAACGCAGCAAACGCCGCCAGCGCAAGCAGCCCGATCAACCTCGTCACGTCACGGCCCCGCGGCGCCCGCGGCGCGTGAGAAGTAGATGTCTCCCACGTCGCGGCGCGTGTCTTGCCAGACCACCAGCACGTCGGCCCCCTGCACTACAATCCCTTTGTAGTCCCCGAGGAAATCCGTGGCGCCCCCGCGACCGTCGGTGATCTGGATGTTCGGCTCGAAACCCTGCCTCGGATCGGCAGAGCGCGCGTACCAGGTCTCGTTCTGTCCCCCGTTTCGCAAATCCGTCCACGCGACGTGGACGCGGCCGCACCTGTCGACGGCGACCCAGGACTCGAACTGCCGCGACGGGCTCGGATTGTCGTTCACACGGATCGGCTGAGTCCACGTGTCACCTCCGTCCGTCGAATAGAGAAGCCAGACGTCGTCGTCGCCTTGACCGCCCGTCATCCGGCTGGTCCAGGTGATCGCAACGTACTTGCCGGTGGGGTCCGACGCCGATCCGACGATGGGATGCTGCCGTGGGTTGCAGCTGAAGCAGAAGGTCCCCATGTTCTGCAGGAGATCCCGCGCCGGCTCGTAGGTCTGCCCGTTGTCCTTGCTGCGCAGATAGCGCAGCTGGTTCCGGTTCGAGTCGAGGTTGTAGGGGACATGCAAGAGACCGGTGGTCGAAGGGGTGATCCCGGTGCCGTGCACGATGTTGCCCGTCGATTGAACGGGCCCCCACGTCATGCCGTAGTCGGTCGACTTCTTGATGCCACCGGGATTTCCGAGCCACGACACGAACACCGTGCCCTCCTGTGTTCCACCCGCGGCCCACGGCTTGTCCGGTGCGGTCTGGATCTGCCGGACCTCGGACCAGGTTTGGCCCCGGTCGCGCGACGTCCTCATCTTGATGTAGCCGCCAGTGCCGCCGCCCGTGTACTGCTGGCACACCGCGTACAGCGTCCCTCCTCCGTCGATGGCCACGGCAGGGTCCCCGACGAACGAGCCCGAGTTGGAGATCGACACGTTCGGGCTCCAGGTGATCCCGCCGTTGGTGGAGAACGAGTAGGCGCAGATCCGCGTCGAGCGCTCGTCCATCCAGCCGGCGAGCACGAGCCCGTCGGGGCCGGCGGCGAGCGCCACCTCTGTCTGGCGCGTGCGCCCAGTATCGTCGTTGAGGCGCACGTTGGGACTCCACACGACCGGCGCAGGCCCGCCCGTGCAGGCCGCACCTCCCGTTCCGCTGCTGCCGCCGCTGCCCGCCGCGCCACCATCTCCCGCGATGCCACCGTCTCCCGCGGTGCCACCGTCTCCCGCGGTGCCACCGTCTCCCGCGGCGCCTCCGTTGCCGGCGTCACCACCCGTGCCCGCGACACCCGCATCGCCTCCGTTGCCGCCGACAGCTCCGTTGCCACCGACACCGCCGTTGCCGGAAGCAGCTCCGTTGCCGGAAGCTCCAGCAGCAGCGCCTGCTCCACTCGTCGCCGCAGCGCCTCCCGTGCCCATGGCACCAGTTCCGCCTCGGCCGCCTTTGCTCGGCCGGGGTTGCGCATCCTCGGTGCCGGAACAACCCGCCGAAAGTGCGATGAAGACTGCCGCCAAGCTTGCGACCCGGTGCTTTGCCGCCATGTCGCGACGCTAGCGAGCAGCCGCTGCAAACACGTTGCAAACTACGAGCGTGGCAACTTGCGCTTGAAAAGTTGGCAACCTCGGCTTGTCGCTTTCCGTCCAACGCACTTTTTTCTGGTCAAGGCGAAGCACCACGTTCGCAGCGATGACGTCTACTCGATGGCCGTTGCGCTCACGACCAGCCCGATTTCGCGCAACAACGTCAGACGGGCCTGAAACGCGGCACGCAACGACTCCAGATTCATGCGGCGCCCGGCGCGGTCGCAAAACTCGCCGCCGACGGCGCTTCGCAGAGCCTGTGCGGCGACTATCATCCTCTCGAGAACGAGCTCCGGGAGCGGTACGCCTTCAGGGCGCATCGACAAGTGAATGCCCGCATAGCGATGCGAGCCGGTGCGGTAAAATCCGAATGCCTCCGAGTCGCATGCGACGATCAGCTGATCGTCACCGGCGCCGGTGTGATTGTCCCAGACGTAATTTCCAGCGCCTCCGTACCGGAACCCGAGCTCATCCAGCCGCTCCAGTATCTGCTGCGCTTCATAGCCACCGCTTCTGAGCAGGCAGACTTCTATCGCCGCGTCGGTCGACTCGAAGCGAGCTTCGAGCTCGTCGTGCTGCTCGTTGACCTCCGCGACTGAAAGCGTGCCCTCGATCCGCCCGTTCAGCTCGGCCGCGAGAGCGGCGCACGCGAGGTCGACTTCGCGTGCCAGGATCCCCGAGTCGGTGCCTTCGGGTACAGTATGACGAAAGTCGACCACGCACGCGATTGCGGACACTCGCGAAGCTGGTGAAACCGTCAACGGGACACGAATCTCCACCCATGAGAGCCACTGCTCCTCGACCCGGAGTAAAAGCTCGAAACCGTTCGCCCACGCGCGGGTGGTCTCAACCGCTGCCACCGCTTCTTCGACGGGCCGCGCGGAAAAGCGGATCACTAGTCCAGGCGTGAGCGGATGACCGGGCTCGAGCCGTGTCCCGCGTACCCGGGGCAACGGGACGAGCGGAGATAGCTTTTCGGGTCTCGCGATCTTCTTCGACTGCCGATTCCAAAACAAAGCCGTGTTCCTCGGAGCCAACTAACCTGCGAAGGATTCTACCGGCGCTGGGTGGTGGAGTGAACGTCGCGCAGGGTCGAATCTTCACGACCGGCCTCTGGTACTGAGCTCCGCCAGCTTTTTGGGCGCGAGCAACCGGTAGCTCTCGGCGATGAGCACCTCGAGCTCGTCCCAGTCCACGCGCTTGCCGAGCTTCACGCCGACCACTTTGGTTCCCCAGCGCGTGCCCCATTCGGCCTGGAAGAAGCGCGGGCCTTGTTCGCGAAACGCTCCGTACAACAGATCCGACGTTCGGAACGTCACGACGACGACGGGTCCGTCAGTCCCGGCGGCGCGCGCGTATGCGGGCGGCCACCCGCCGTCGATCTCGAGCACGTGAGCGAAGTTTCGTTTTCGCACCATCCAACGGGTGCCGACCCAGGCCTCTTCCTCGTATGCCTCGGGAAGGCCGAGGCAGATCAATCGGAGCTTCGCGACGATCTTGGGCGAAACGTCGGACACCTCCGAAGGGTACACCGCCATCCGGCATTTCGGTTGTCACTGACAACCGCTGGTTGGCATCGCGAGCTTCGCCGAGCAGTAGAGCAAATCTCGGAGCGGATTCCGGCGAACCGCCGTAGGATGGGACCGGCGTCGGCATGGCGGATGACTCGACAAAGGCGAAAGTGGGAGCAGCGGGCATCCTCGCCGCGCTCGCGGCCGCGTTCGCCCACGGCGCGGACGACTGCGCGAGGGCCGGAGCACGAGTCGGTTCCCACGCCGACGACATCGCGCGCGTCGCGCCGGTTGCGGCCGGCGAGCTCGCGCCCGGAGCACGCGCCGGGGGCCGGCTGGCCGGCGCCGCGGACGACATCGGCCGAACGGGCGTCCACGCCGGCGACGATCTGGCTCGAGCCGGCACGCGCCGCAGTGCAGCTTTCGGTGTCGCGGACGATCCGGCCCTTTTGCCGCACGCCGAGCACGCGGGTGACGACCTCGCGGAGCACACGTTCGACATCGCCGAAAACACGCTGGACGCCGTGGACCTGCTGCTCGACTCGAGCGGCTCGAGCGAGGGAAGCGATGACGACGGCGCGGACGAGACCCCGAGCTCCGCGTCGGCACCGGCCGCCCTGCCGCTGCAGCCCAGCTTCGTCAACCTGACGGCGGGTTCGTCGAAGAGCGAGCTCGAGCGGCGGCTCGTCGCAGCGCGCGCCGATCAGCTGGTGTTCGTGCTGGGCGCCGCGCGCCCTCCCGAGTGGAACGGGATCTGGCTGGGCGGCACGAACGAGCTCTCGATCGCAGAAATCGGCAGCGGATGCACGCGGGCGCGCCGCGCCTGCATCGTGCTGGCCTGCGAGGAGAAAGCTCTGCCGGCCGCTTCGCGCTGCCTGACGAGCGCGCGCTCCCTGGTGAGCGCGGCGGTCGCCGCCAAGCCGGTCGGACTGGTCGGGCTTTTGCGCGACGTGCTCGCGCAACGCAAAACGCGCGGCCTGACCAGCCTCGCGATCCACCGCGTCGCATCGACCCCGGACGGCCTGCGCATGGTCCGGAGCCGCCTCGAACGACCGAGCGCAGTCAAGCCCTCGAAGTAACGGTGGCGCTCGCGGTCGCCGCCATCCGCGGTTGACAGCCGCGGCCACTCTCGCCGAACATGACGTCCGGGTAGCCGGGGTCAATCATCGCAATACTCGTCGGGCCGCACGGCATGGGGGTTCGAAAATGAAGGTGCGTTGGGCGTGTTTGGTATTGGGGCTCGGGGCATGTTCGGATCCGGACAATTCGCCAAGCAGACTGGCGACGGACGCCAGCGGCGGTACTGCGGGCTCCGCCAATGGCGGTACTGCGGGCTCCGCCAATGGCGGGAGCGCCGGTTCATCAGGCACCGATAGCGGGGCGGGCACGGCTGGCGACGCCGGGGCGGCAGGGGGCTCGGACGCTGGGCCGCCCGATCCTGTCGAGCTTCCCCCGGGCAGTCGAGAATTCGACGGAATCGTGAATCTGGTCAACGCCGAAGCTGCGCAGCAGCTCGAAGAGTTTCTGTTGGATCAGGGACCACTCCACGAAGTTCTGCGCCAAGGTCTCACCAAACCGCTGAACCTGTTCTTGGATCACTACGTCGAAGAATACGATTTCGTCATTTTCGTGACGGATCACGTCATCGACGGCGTCCCCGTTGCCGGCAAGTTCGAGGCTGTCAATCGTCGGGCCATGCCGGGCGGTGGGGACGAAATCGAGATAGCCGCGGGTGGGTACAAGACGACAGGTCGCACGAAGGCTGTCATCGGAATCCCTTATCGGCAGGACTACTATCCGCCGTTGTCGCACGAGGTTGGCCATTATTGGGCCGCCTATCTGGATTCCAGCTTCGGATTCGGCCTCACTCTCGATGGCGACTACGGTCCTCATTGGGGTGTGAGCAGCGTAAATGGCCAGCTCGGGGGTTTCGACGCGTCTACGTTGAAATGCCAGACGCCCGCGGGGGCAGTCCCGCCCGGTTGCACCCGGCTTGCAAGCGGTCGAACGCGGTACGTAGTCGGCGCCTTCGGACCCAATGCCAACGGATTCCGCAACGCGCCGTTCGCGCCACTCGAGCTCTACCTGATGGGGCTCTTGCCGGCGTCCGGTGTCCCGGCATCCTTCCAACTGCTCACCGATGCCCACATCGACGAAGCTAGTTTCGACCAAACAACCAACACCCTACGCGTCGAGGCGAGCGGAATCACCACGCTTCCATTTTCCGCCATCGTTGCCCGGCATGGGAACATGACCCGGCTCGCCGAGGCCGATCGCCAATTCAAGGCGGCGTTCGTCGTTGTGTCAGCGATGCCCGCTTCTGACAAGGTCATGACCGACGTTGCGACCTGGGCGGGCGTGTTCGGCAACCGCAAGCAGGTCGCCGGCTGGAATTCCTTCGAAACCGACACGATGAAACTGGCAACGCTGGATACGTCGCTGCAGAGCAGGCGCAACAAGTCAGACCCTGCGCCAGCGCGTCGCGAGCGAGCGGCGTGCGATGTGCTCGCGCAAGACTGCGGACGGCCCGAGCTCGGCTGCTATCTATGGCCGCCTGCCTTCTGCGCGCTTTCCGGGGGCGTGAAAGTGGATCAACCATGCAATGCACTGTTCGCGTGCGCTAAAGGATTGGATTGCGTCGCCAGCGCTGCAAACCCCAACGCCTACCGTTGCCGGCCCTATTGCGATCCCACGAACGCTTCCGCGCCAAGTGCTTGCGCCAAGCATTGCAACGCCAATTTTCTCACGCTTGAAAGCTCGACGGGTCAGGTGCTTGGTGCCCTGTGTTTGCCCTGAAACGCACTCACAGCTCGGCATAGCTCCGAACTGCGAAGGTGTCGCACTGGCGGGCGTTGCCGCTCTCGAAGCCGCGACGGAACCAGCGCTGGCGCTGAGCGCTCGTGCCGTGCGTGTAGGCCCTCTCATTCGCATGCCCGAGCGCGTCGTCTCCGATGGCGTGCGCGGCGTTCAGCGCCTCGCCGAGATCCTCGTCGTCAATCTGGAGCGATGCTCGTGCCGTGTGTCCCCAGACGCCCGCTAGGCAGTCCGCCTGAAGCTCGACGCGCACGGAGTTCTGATTCGCGGTTTCACCGTCGATTTTGATGCTCGTGGCGCCGATCAGATTCTGTACGTGGTGACCGACCTCGTGGGCAATCACATACGCTTGCGCGAAGTCGCCCGGCGCGCGCAAACGCCTTTCCATGACATCGTAGAAAGTAGGATCGATGTAAAGTTTCCTGTCGCGCGGGCAGTAAAATGGGCCGGACGCGGAAGTGGCGTTGCCGCAGCCGGTTGCGACAGCCTCGCTGAAGATGACGAGGGTCGGCTCTTCATACGCGCCGGATGCGTTCTGATAGCGAGGCAGAACGCCGCGCTGAAACTGCGACGTCCAAACATCCTCGGTCGACGCAAGAACGACTCGCGAGAAATCGCACGCCTTCTCGTTGGAAGGCGACGCGGTGCAGGCGCTTCCCGTACCCTGCGCGCCCTCCCCAGAAGCGGCGCCGCCCAAGAGCTGCTGCCGAAGCCCGCTGGGCAACACAAAGTAACCGACGAGGAGCAGGGCGCCGACGATCAACGCGCCCTTGACACCGAACATCCGGATAATGGAGCCGAGCGCCAGGATGGGCAGCCCGCTCCCGCCGGCGCGGCCACGACCACGGTCTTCGATGTTGTTGGATCTCCGGTAGCCTTCGATTCGCATCGCTCGTTCTCCCGTGGAAGCCAAGGCAAGATCGAGGCCTGCCCCGTAGCCGCGCAAGCCAGGGCCCTTTCTCGGAACTGCCGGGGACTCGAAGCCCGTGTGAGGCGCAATTGCACTGCGGTCCGCAAAGACGATGCCGGACGGATCACGAGAAAAATCAACCCCAGCGCCGCGGCGCGCGTAGGACCCCGGAGCAAAGCACTCTGGCAAGGTCCTTCCAGTCGCTTCTGGATCCGCGGAGCACCCGCGCGCAAGGACGATGGCCGGGGCCGGATGGTCGAGATCGATCCCGGCGCGCGTCAGGCGGCACTCGGCGCGGCACCGGCCTTACCCATCGCCCGGCGGCTCGAGTAAGTCGAGCGCCGCGACGATTCAGTCCATGGCGTGAGAGCGTCGGTCAAGGCCTGAGGGTGAAGACCTGTTCCGACCGGGCGATCTCGATGCCGTCGGGATCAGCCGTCCCACCGACAAGTCCGGCAATGCCGAGGCTGTGGCGGACGGCGACCACGTAGGCAAGGATCGGTGAACCGCCGAGCAACCCCCAGCTGTTGTCCCATCCGCTCACGGCGCTGAAATCCGGCAGCGTGAATGCGCGCTGCTGCGAGACCCAGCCGGGTGTAATGATCGAAAACCAATCGCGGCCGAGCGCACCGGAGAAGTTCGTATAGCGCACCCGAAAGTAAGTGGCTTCCGCCGCATCCGGCAGCGTTGCTTTGAGGCGAATGTAGGGACTCGCGGTGACCCGATCGACCGCCGAGGTCGCGTTCGCGGGCGGTAGCGATAACTCGACCGAGCTCGGATCGGTAACCAGCTTGGTTTTGCTGCGGCTTCCGCCGGTGCCAGTCACATAAGCGCTTATCGCGTAATAGTCGCCCGTTCGGCGTTCTGCCTGCGGAATCAGCAGAAAAGTGAAGTTTGGAGTCGCTCCAGTGAAAAGCGCGAGCTCCGAGCCGCCCACGGTTTGGTACGAGGCGACGGTCGACACCTGGTCGCCCTGCGAGATTCGGCTGCAGCTCACCTGAGCATTGGCGGTGAGGTCGACACCCTGAGTCGCAAAGTCGAAATCGAAGCGTGTACCGCTCGACGAAATCTGGCGATCCCGCAGCAGGATGACCCGACGAACGGTGCTGCCGGTCGCGGTGTAGTACGTGCCCATCGCAGCGATCACGTCGCGCGTTCCCGAACGCGTCGCAAAACTGTACTCACCGTTGCCGGCTTCGATCCAATCACCGAAAAGATACGCATCCACCTCGCTACCGTATCCGGGCGGCACGCCCGTGACCGTCCCGGAAACCGTGTCAGTTGGGTTGGCGGCGATCGGACAGGCAATCCTCGGATTCACCGTCTCCGCCACGGTGGCGAGCATCAGACCGATCCATTGAGCGTCCGAGCCAGGCGCGTCGCAGGCGACGGCAACGCCGTAGCGTGGGCTCGTGACCGGGAACTTGAAAACGCCATCCTCGCCGGCGAGCCTTTGCCATGAACCCTCTCCATCCTGGTACGCGACCCAAGGCGGCGTGACCGGCATAACCTCGTAGGTCCTGAGCGTGACTTCGATCGCGCCCGCGTCCGCACTTGCATCCCCCGCATCTCGGTCATTGCCTCCAGCACCCACCCCGGCGTTTCCGGCCGTGCCGCCGCTGCCATCGACCGGGGAGCCTGCAGCGCCTCCGGCTCCGGAAGTGCCCGCTGCGCCTTCGCTTGGCTCTTCCCCGCCGGCTCCCGCCGTCGAAACACCCAGAATTGACTCGTCTTCGGAACAAGCCGCAACAAGAAATAGAAGCCCCAGGAGCTGCATCGTGTTCCGAGCCATCGAACCCGGGCGCAGCGTACTCGGCGTTTGGCGTGGGGTCGACGGCGTCCGTTACCCCTCGCGCTTCATCCGCTCCCGGCGCGTGCGTTCAGCCATGCTCGAGACCCCGCGATCGGGTCAGCGAGTAGCTGTGGCGGGCACTTGTGCTAACCACGGTGGGCTTGTTGCGCCATTCGGAGATGTAACCCTGGAGCCCTCTACAACTCACACTTCGCTGAGGCGAATGGCGTTCGTCAGGATGCGCGACACCTGGTCGACCGCGTGCTCGAGCGAGCTGTCGACGGCTCCATGCACGAGCCACATTTCGGCGAACCGCGAGGTGAGCGCACCGAGCGCGGCCGCAGCGATCATGGGGTCGAGTTTCGGGTCGGCGAGCTTCTTCTTCTGCAGCTGCCGGATGCGCTCTGCGGCGCGCTCGGTGTGGCGCTGAAAACGGCTGAGGCGCAGGGCATTGACCTGTTTGTCGAAGCCGGAAACCTGCTCGATCAAGGCGATGATGCGAGCCTCCTCGCGGTACTTCTCGAAGTGGCGCCGCATCGCCTCACGGACACGCTGTCGCGGCTGGAGCGCCGAGTGCGCCAGGATGACCTCATCCATCGGCGCGAAGAGCCGTTCATCGACGGCGGCGGCGACCTCCCGGAAGATCTCTTCTTTGGAGTCGAAGTAATAATAGAAGGACCCGTGAGATTGACCGGCGCGCGCTGCGATATCGCTGATGCGAGCTTCCAAGAAGCCCGACTCCTCGAAGATCTCCTTGGCCGCTTCGACCAGGCGCTCGCGGGTGCGGACGCCCTTCGACGAACGCGGGCTCGGCGGCTTTTCACTCCCCTGCGCATCAGCTGCGGGAACCTGCCGGATGGCCTGACTCTTAGCCATGCGTGTCGCCGTGTTCGGGGACTCGAGGATTTGCCGGTGGTGGAACCGCGAACGAAGCGGGGACCCCCTGAATCATGTTGGTGCGCTCGGCGTAGAAACCGAGCAAGCGCGCGATCGGCAACGACTCGGGCAGCGGATCATCGTACGACCATGCCACATCGCGCACGAGCGTTCCATCGACCACGGCGCTCCAGTGCGACGCCGAGCCTTTGTATGGGCAATAGGTGACCGTAGAACTCAAGACGAGAAGATCCATGCGAACGGCCTCGCGTCGCGCGTAGAGCTGCGGCGCCCTGGAGGTCTCATACAGACTGACGACGTCGGTCGTGTCGACGAGCACCGCCCCGGCCACCTCGACCCGGAGCTGCCGGCGCGCACGGACGCAGTCGATGCGATGGTAAGGGTTTCGTGGATGACCGCCGAAGACCTGCTCCTCTTCTTCGTACCATGCGGTGGCGGCGCTCCAGGGGACGCGCACGTAGCCCAGCGCTGCCGGCTCCGGTGACGCGGGCACGTCCCGCACGTCGTCCGCCGGGAATGCGTAGTTCGGAGGTGTTCCAGCGCGGTGCACCAGCACGACGCGTTCGCTGTCGATGACGGTGCGACCCCCGACTTTGGCACGGACGCGCCGGAGCAGCGGCTCCACGTACACCGTATCGGCGGGCACCGGGGGATCGAAGCGACCGGCGGGATTGCGGCCGAAGGGCGCGGCACCAGTGGTGAGGCTCACAGCGAGCTTCTCTCGTTCAAGAGACGGTCAGTGGAGGCCCGCCGCACCATCGCATCGACCGTGAACGACGCGAGCAGGTCGCCTTCCTGGTCGTAGACTCGGCATTCCGAGTGGGTCATCCCGTCGCCGGCGAACGTCGAGTGGTGGTGGTAGCGCATCCAGCGGTCCGCGCGGACGTTCGCGTGGAACGCGATGTTGATCGCGTTGATCGCCGTCGACAACGTGCGGTGGGCCTGACCCTGGCCGATGCCCGGGTGCGGTCGCATCGCGGCTGCAATCGACACGTGCCCCGTGAAATGCGCCAAGAGCCCGGCATGCAGGTAAGCGTCATCGGGCACCTCGCGAAAGCGGACCCAGGCGTCGATCACCGGAGGCCCGACCGGAGCGTCCGGATCGCCCGTGTATGCGGCGTCGACGAAGCGCACGTCGCGACCGGTCACGGACATGTCGTAGGGCTCGCTGGCATCGGGCCCCGGCGTCG
>Ga0111538_10012585_pt1 | contig 11189 bp, 4 predicted proteins | sample SoiMethybrSBSTD1_FD_79669 | JGI IMG/M metagenome (GOLD analysis project Ga0111538, IMG submission 79669) | Bulk soil microbial communities from a Populus tree surrounding site in Tennessee, USA - Soil MetaG P. TD hybrid SBSTD1 (version 2)... | ecosystem: Environmental > Terrestrial > Soil > Tree... | reverse complement strand
CTGGATCTCCCCGTCGGACGCCAGCCGGACGTCGATCCCGGCGATCGGCGGACCGACCGATCCGAGACAGATGGCCTCGAGCCGGTTGACCGCGATCACCGGCGCGCACTCGGTCATGCCGTACCCCTCGACGATGCGGATCCCCATGCCGCCGAGGACCTCCGCCAGCGCCGGGGAGAGCGGTGCGCTCCCCGACACGAAAAACCGCAGCCGCCCGCCGAGCCGCTCGAGGATCTTGGGGTACACGAGGCGCGCGGCGAGCGCGTGCCGGGCGCGCAGGAGCCGGCCCGGGCCGGGCGGCTCGGACGGGCCCGAGGCGCGGCGCTGCGCCGCCCCCCAGGCGGCCGCCGTCCGCAGCCCCCCATTGAACAGGGCCCGGCGGGCCCACGGCAGTGCCACGGATCGATCGAGGATCCGCTGATACATCTTCTCGAACAGCCGCGGCACCGCGCAGACGATCGTCGGCCGCACCTCGGTGAGGCAGGCCGCCAGCGACTCGATCGACTCGGCGTAGGCGATGGTGGCGCCGCGCCACAGGTAGCAGAACTCCACCATCCGCTCGTAGACATGCGACAGCGGCAGGACCGAGAGGCAGATGTCCGAGGCCTCGAACGGGATCGCCTCGCACGACGCCCTGACGTTGTGGGCGAAGTTGGCGTGCGACAGCATCACCCCCTTCGGTCGTCCGGTGGTGCCGGAGGTATAGATGACGCTGGCGAGATCCTCCGGGGCCGCCTCGCCGATCCGGTCCCCCCCGCCCAGGGCCGCGCCCGCGCCCCCCGCCGGCCGGCCGCGCGCGCCCAGCGCCTCGACGTCGGCGAGCGGCCGCACCTCCGGCGGCCGGCCCCCCGGCGGCTCGAACGTGACGATCTCGCGCAGCGCGGGCAACCCGGCGCGCACCGCCTCCACCCGGCCGCGCAGCCCGGCGGTGGAGACGAACAGCACCTTCGCCCCCGAGTCCTTCAGGATGTAGCCGATCTGATCCGGCAGCAGCGTCGGGTAAATCGGCACCCCCGCGGCGCCGGCGAACAGAATGGCGTGATCGGCGAGGGTCCACTCCGGGCGGTTCTCCGAGAGGATGGCGACCCGGTCGCCGGGCGCGACGCCGAGGGCGCGCAGTCCGCGCGCCAGATCTCCGATGCGGCGCAGGAACGTCGCCGTGTCGATCGGGCGCCAGACTCCGTCGGCCTTGCCGAGCAGCTGGTCGGCCTTCGGCGGGGAGGCTTCGAGGCGGCGGGCGATGTCGCAGAGAGTGCGAAGCGTCACCAGGCCCCGCCGGCCGGGGACACGGCCTCACGGTGGAGGCGGCGATCGGAATCGAACCGATGCATCGAGGTTTTGCAGACCTCTGCCTTACCGCTTGGCTACGCCGCCCTAACCGTAAAGCTTACGTTCGCAGGATGTTCGGACTATAACGGCGCCCGCCCACAGAGTCAACGGCGCGCGCCGGCGGCCGCGCGCGACCGATCCGCGCGCACCAGGAAAAAAACGCCGGCCCCGCAGGGCCGGCGATGAGGATTGGAGCGGGAAACGGGAGTCGAACCCGCGACTTCAACCTTGGCAAGGTTGCACTCTACCACTGAGTTATTCCCGCTCATTCATGTCGGCATGATTGGCGAAAAACTATACGAACGGCCACCCGGCGTGTCAAGGAGGCGGCGGGGGGCCGGCGACTTCAACCGTCGATGCCGAAGGCGTTCTCGATGTGGCGGATCCGCAGCGTCTCGCCCGGCCGCGCCAGCACCTCGACGACGTCGAACCGGCACGGCGGCTCCGGCCGGGCGCCGCGGCGCATCAGGAAGAAACGCGCCGCCGTCACCATGCGGGCGCGCTTCACCGGCCCCACCGCCTCCGACGGCCGGCCCCACGACAGGCTGGCGCGGGCCTTCACCTCGACGAAGACCAGCGTCGCGCCGTCCTGCGCGACGAGATCGATCTCCCCGCCCCGGGCGCGGAAGGATCGCGCCACCAGTCGCAGGCCGCGCCCTTCGAGATAGCGGGCGGCCTCGTCCTCGGCGCGCCGGCCGAGGTCGCGGGCGGCCCGCGCGCGCTCCGGGGTCCGGTAGCGCTGCTCGTCCTCGCGGACCGCGGTCGCGGGCGTCATGCTCCGCGTCGCTTCCAGCGGACCCCCTGCGGCGTGTCCTCGAGGACGATCCCGCGCTCCGACAGCTCCTTGCGGATCGCGTCGGCGGCGGCCCAGTCGCGCCCGGTGCGCGCCTGCTGGCGCCGCTCGATCAGCGCCTCGATGTCGGCGTCGAGGCAGGCATCCGGTCCGAGACGAATCCCGAAGACCCGCTCGAACAGCGCGAGCGCCTCCCGCACCGCCGCGGCATCGTCGGCGCGCGCCGTCCCGGCGTCGAGGGCGGTGTGGGCATCGCGCACGAGGTCGAAGAGCGGCCCGAGCGCCCCCGCCGTGTTGAGATCGAAGTCGAGCGCCGCCAGCATCTCCTCGCTGGCCCGCCCCGCCCCGCCCGACAGGTCGGACCGGCCCTCACCGAGCGGCGTGCGCGCGAGGCGGTCGGCGAGATCGTCGAGGCGGCACAGCGAGGCCTCCGCCTGCGCCAGGCCGTCGAAGGTGAAGTTCAGCTGCTTGCGGTAGTGGGCCGACAGCAGCAGATAGCGGATCGGCCGCGGCCGGTACCCCTTCGCCATGAGATCCCGCAGCGTGAAGAAGTTTCCCTTCGACTTCGACATCTTCTCGCCGTCCACGATGAGGTGGGCGGCGTGCATCCAGGTGCCGACGAACGGCTTGCCGGTCGCCGCCTCGCTCTGGGCGATCTCGTTCTCGTGGTGCGGGAAGATGTTGTCCACGCCGCCGGTGTGGATGTCGAAGGTCTCGCCGAGGTACTTGATGGACATCGCCGAGCACTCGAGGTGCCAGCCCGGCCGGCCGGCGCCGAACGGGGACTCCCAGAACGGCTCCTCCCCCTTGCGCATCTTCCAGACGGCGAAGTCGCGCGGGTTGTCCTTGTCGTACTCGTCCGCGTCGATGCGCGCCTGTCCGGCGGCGGCGGAGTCGGGATCGAGACCCGACAGACGCCCGTACGGGGGGAAGGTGTCGATGCGGAAGTAGATCGACCCCTTGCTCTCGTACAGGTGACCGCCCGCCTGCAGCCGCTCCATCATCGCGTTCATCTCGGGAACGTGGCGCGTCGCCCGCGGGTACAGGGCGGCCCGCTGGATGCCCAGCGTGTCGAGGTCCTCGAAGAAGGCGTCGATGTAGGTCTTCGTGTAATCGTCGAGCGGCCTGCCGTTCCGGAGCGCGCCGGCGATGGTCTTGTCGTCGACGTCGGTGAGGTTCATCACCTGGGTGACCTTGAGGCCCCGCAGCTCGAGGTGGCGCCGGAGGAGGTCCTCCCAGAGGTAAGTGCGGAAGTTGCCGATGTGAGCGTAGTCGTAGACGGTCGGGCCGCACGTGTACAGGCCGACCTCGCCCGCGCGCAGCGGCACGAACGGCTCGACCGAGCGCGTCAGCGTGTTGTAAAACCGCAGGCCCAACGGTCCCCCGCACCGGCCGACAGGAAAAGGCCCCGCCGCGCGCCGCGCGACGGGGCCCGGGACTCGTCCGTCGGATGCTTCCTTAGAACTCGAACTGGAACCCGATCCCGTAACGCCGTCCGAAGCGGCGTTCCGCGTCGAGCTGCAGTGCGCCGCCGCGGTTCGGGTTGTCGGGCTCGTAGGTGTTGATGTCGAGATCGTCCGTGTTGAGCAGGTTCTGCACGGCCAGGAACAGCTTCGAGTTGAACCGCCCGATGACGAACGACTTGGCCGCCTGCAGGTCGATGTTCAGGATCGGCGAATTCCGGCGGCTGTTGCGGTTCTCCGGCACGAAGACCGGGCCGTCGGTCGTCTGGAGGACGCGGCCGAACAGCGTCCGGTTCTGCGCGTACGTCAGGTTGTCGAGCGAGAAGCTCGTGGTCACCGCCGAATAGGGCAACCCGGAGGTCCACTGGAGGACGCCCCCCAGGCTCCAGTCGCCGGGGAGGAAGGTCGTGCCGTTGAACCGCACGATGTGGCGCTGATCGAACTCGAGGTATCCGTACTCGTAGGCCACCGCCGCCGGGTCGTCGCCGAGCGAGGACTGGAAGTCCTCGGCGTTCCCCTGGGCCCGGCTGTAGGCATACGAGGCGTCCATCTGCCACTTCCGGCTCAGGCGCTTGGTGATCTCGAGCTCGATGCCGGTGAACTTCGAGGTGTTGAAGTTGCCCAGCCGGAAAACCTGGTTGAAGAACAAGTTGTAGATGTACAGGTCCGGCAGGGCGTCCCCGACCGGGGTTCCGGACGCCTCATCGCCCGACCCGAAGTTCAGCCGCCCGTACTGGTCGAGGTAGGTCCCGCGGTTGCAGCAGCGGAGCGTGTGGTTGATGTCGCGATCCTGCAGCCCGAGGCGGGCGTCGCGCCGGATGTAGCGCAGGCTGACCGATACCTCCGGGGCGAGCTCGCGTTCGAAGCCGACCGACCACTCGTCGGTGAACGGCGTCTGCAGCCCGCGGTCGATCTGGGAGGCGCTGGGCGGGGCCTTCGAGATCGGCTTGCCGAACCCGTTGTTCGGGATGCCGCCCCCGGTGATGCCGTCATTGTCCTTCCGGTAGTAGCGGGTGATGGTGTCCGGTCCTTCCTCGGGGATGACCGCCCCGAGGAAGAGCTTGTCGTAGAAGCGGCCCCATGAGCCGAAGATCTTGGTCTTCGAATCCCCCATCGGGTCCCAGGAGAGGGCCAGGCGCGGCGCCAGGTTGTTGTTCGTGAGGCGGAACGCCTCCTCGGACTGGAACACCGCCCCCAGCTCGCGCAGCTTGTCGCGGTCGATCACCTTCGTGCCGTCCGGCAGCGTGGTGACCGCCCCGGGGAACAGCGTCTCGAGGTCGCTGGCGACGATGGTGGTCGCGGTATGGTGCTCGGTCAGGCGGGAGACCTTGGTCTTGAGCAGTCCCCCCAGGATCTCCTTGGCCACCGGGTTCTGCGTTGACTGGCAGTCCGCGGCATCGCCGTTGAAGAGCATCTGGTCGCCGCAGATCCCCTCGTTGGTAATCCCGTCGTTGTTGCCGTTGGTCTTGTCGTCGTAGTTCAGCTGATCGCCGGTGAAAACGCCGAGGCGGTCGAACAGCGCCCGCTCCTGCGCCGGGTCGAACTGCGAGTAGCCGAACGAGTCGGTCGTCTCGCGCGTGAACCGGACGCCGAGGTTGAGGGTCAGGTTCGGGACCGGCTTGAAGGTGTCGTGCACGTACAGCGCCCCGGTGAGCGAGTCGGCGCTGTTGCCCACCGAGTTCTGCGCCGGGAGGATGACGCCGACCGTGGGATTGAACCCGCTGGCGGTCGGAGGCGCGAGGTTCGGCAGGACAAACGGGCGCAGGTTGGTCGTCTGGTCGTAGTGCTCCCGCTCGATGACATAGCCGGTCTTCATCTCGTGCTGGCCGTGCCAGTCCGGCACGAACATCGTCAGATCCTGGCGCAGCGTCTGCCGCCCGCGGTTGCCGGTGTAGTCATTATTGTTCGGGCCGGTGGTCCGCAGCGACCGCTGGTCCTGCTCCAGATCGCGATCGCGCGGGATGGGCGCCGGCCTGTAGTACGGATAGTAGAGACCGGTCACCCCGTTCTCGTTTTCGATGATCTCGTTGTTCTGGACCGGGTACGGCCGATCATCAAGGGAGAAGTTCCCGTTGCGATCCTCGATGCCGGCGTCGAGCCTGTTGTCCCCGTCCCGGTCCTCGCCGAGATCGAGGATGCCGTTCAGGTTGTCGTCCTCGTTGAGGAAGTCGAGGTGATGGTCGCAATCGACGTCCTCGCGCGTCACTCCCTCGCAGCCCCTCTCCGGGGTCACCCGGCGGTCACCGTCGATATCCTCCGTGCACACCACGGTGCCGTCAGGAAGCGTCTGGCAGCCGTCCAGCTGCCCGTTGTGCGGCCGGAAGTCCTCGTAAACATCGAACCTGCCGTCCCGGTCAAAGTCCTCGCCGGCGTCACGCTCCGTGGCGTCGATGAAGCCGTTATCATTGCGGTCGGTGAACAGAATCCCATTGCCGTTCGTGTCGGCGTTCGTGGTCGGCTCCCATTCGGGGTCCGAGCCGAAGTCGGCGATGGTGGTCTCGAGGAACACGTTCGGGCTGAACACCGCCCGCTCGCTCAGCACCAGGTTCCGGCCGCCGCTGTAGAACGTGTACCCCGACTCGATGGCCGTGAAGGAGTCCAGGCCGACATTCGTGTCCTTCTGCGGGTCGATGGTGGCCGTGAAGATCAGCTTGTGGTTGGTCGACATGTCCCAGGAGGCCTTGCCGAACAGGCGCAGCTCGTCGTGGCCGCGCACGAACGCCTGGGTCAGCGCGTTGACCGGCGTCTCGATCTGCCGGTATTCGGCGCTCACGAAGTACCACGCCTTGTCCTTGACGATCGGGCCGCTGACGGTCAGGGCGGGGAGGAAGTCGTTGAAGGTCAGGTCGCGCAGGCCGTTCTCGGTCAGGCCGCCGTGCAGGGTGGACGGGTCGATGCCGGCGCCGTCACCGTCGAGCAGGCTCCCCTGCCAGTCGAAACGGAAGGTCCCCTCGAAGTCGTTGCCGCCTGACTTGGTCGAGACGCGCACGAAACCGCCCTGGGCGCGGTCGAACTCGGCCGAGGCGCCGGAGGTGATCACCTCGACGTCCTGGATGGTGTTGATGTTGAGCTGCTGGCCGACCTGACCGGTGACCGGGTCGACGGTCGAGACGCCGTCGACCAGGGTGTTCACGTCGGTGTCCCGGGCGCCGTGGATGTTCGGGTTGCCGTCGCCGTCGACGTCGGTCACGCCGGGAGCGAGGGTCAGGACGTCCTGGTAGTTGCGCCCCAGGATCGGTAGAGCGTCGATGAACTCGGAGGAGATCGTCGTGCTGGTCGTGGTCGACTCGGTGTCCACCACGTCGGTGGTCCCGGTGACTTTCACCGTCTCGGTCAGCTCCTTGCTGGGCCGGAGGGTGATCGGCACCACGATCATCTTGTTGGACGGAACCTCGATGTCCGGCTGGGAGATCTTCCCCATTCCCTGGAACGACACCGTCACGATGTAGCCCCGGCCGGGGGGAAGAGGAGCGATGCGGAACTCGCCCTTGGCGTCAGTGATGCCGCCCATGTTGATGTTGAGATCCGGGTTGGTCACCGACACGGTGGCGCCGACGACCGGCTGACCATCCTTGTCGAGCACGGTGCCACGAATGCCACCGGTGCTTTGCGCCACTGCCGGAACCGCGATCGTGAGTGCGAGAAGGGCGGTCAAGAGGAGGAAGGAAACGCGTCTCGTGACCATCAAAAACCTCCGGGCCTGATCGACGGGGCGATCAGTCCCTGCTGGGCACCGGCCAGTTGGTCTCGCGCACTGTGGAGCGGTCAAGCGAAGTCTAGAAAATCGTCCGAAGCGATGTCAAGAAATCAAGGTCTGCTCGGCACTTCCCAGGTTCAAAAGCGAAAGCGACGTAATCATACTTTCAAGTCCAAGTGTGTCAAGGAGATGATGGGGGTACCCCTGCGGGCTGTATGCAGCGGGGGTCCTCCTGACCCCAGGGGCGGGGGGGGCAGGGCGTCTCCGGCGGAGGGGATCAGGGGAGGTCGATCTTCAACCTCTTGATCTTCTCGTTCAGGGTGGTGGCCTTCAGACCAAGCAGGACCGCGGCCCGGCGCTGGACGCCGTTGGCCCGCTTCAGGCTTTCGCTGATGATCTCCCGCTCGAACCGCTCCATCGTCTCGTAGAAAGAGAAGGATCCCTCCACGAGCAGGGAGTGCACATCCGGGGAGCGGACCGGGGGGGACTGGAGCCCCTCCGGCAGGAGATCGACCCCGATCTCCGGCCCCTGGGCGAGGACCACGGCCCGCTCGATCACGTTTTCGAGCTCGCGGACGTTCCCCCTCCAGGGGTGATCGATGAGCCTGCCCATGGCTTCGGGTGCAAGGCTGTGGATATCCTTGCGATTCTCTTCGGCATATTTCGCGATGAAGTGCTCGACGAGCGGCGGGATGTCCTCGCGCCGGTCCCGGAGAGGGGGGATCTGCAGGGTGATGACGTTGAGCCGGTAGTACAGGTCCTCGCGGAACTCCCCCCGGCGCACCAGCTCCATGAGGTCGATGTTGGTGGCGGCGATGATGCGCACGTCCACCTGTTCGCTCTGCACCGCCCCGAGCGGCAGGAACTCCTTCTCCTGGATGACACGGAGGAGCTTCGCCTGCACCTCGGGGCGGATGCTGCTGATCTCGTCGAAGAAAATGGATCCGCCGTTGGCGACCTCGAAGAGCCCCTTCTTCGCCGCGATCGCCCCGGTGAACGCCCCCTTCACGTGCCCGAAGAGGTTGCTCTCCAGGAGATCGGCCGGCATGCTCCCGGAGTTCACCACCACGAACGACTCCGCCGGCCGGCCGGAGCGCAGGTGGATGGCGTGCGCCACCAGCTCCTTGCCGGTACCGCTCTCTCCCTGGATCAGGACCGTCGATCGGCTCGGGGCGACCTGCTCGATCAGTGCGTAGAGGGACTGCATCGCCCGGCTCTTGCCGACCAGCCCCCACGAGCCGGTCCGGCCCTGGAGCGCCCGCCGCAGCGTGCGGTTCTCGAGCGCCAGGCGCCGGTGCCGCAGGCCGTGGCGCACCGATCGCAGGACCTCCTCGTTCTGGAACGGCTTCGTGAGGTAGTCGTTCGCCCCCATGCGCATCGCCTGCACCGCCGTCTCGACCGATCCGAAGGCGGTCAGCATGAGCACCACCTGATCGGGGTCGCGCCGGCGGATGCGGGTGAGGGCCTCGAGCCCCCCCATCCCCGGGAGCATGAGGTCGAGGATGACGAGGTCGTAGTCCTCCGCCTCGAGCGCCGTGAGCCCCTGCTCGGCATCGGGGACGATGGTCAGCCGGTGCCCTTCCGGCGCCAGGATCGCGCCGAGCACCTCCTGGATGATCGGTTCGTCGTCGATGAGAAGGATGCGGCCGGTTTCGCCCGGAGCGGATTCCACCCGCTCCACGACGGCGGTTCCGGCGTCGACGCTGCCCCCTTCGCTCATGCAGTGACCCTCCTGGCGCCGGCTTTCAAGGCCGACGGGCCGGCCGCGATGACCGGCAGACTGATGACGAACCTCGATCCCTCCCCCGGAGCGCTCTCCGCGGTCAGGGTTCCGGCGTGCTCCTTGACGATGCCGTACGAAACGGACAGGCCGAGCCCGGTGCCGCGCCCCCGGGGCTTGGTGGTGAAGAACGGATCGTAGATGCGGTCGAGGTGCTCGGGCGCGATGCCGACGCCGGTGTCGCGGACGGTGATCCGGACCCGTCCTCCCGCGCTCGAGGCGCGCACCGCGATCGTGCCCCCCTCCGGCGTCGCGTCGGCGGCGTTGAGCAGCAGGTTCATCAAGACTTGCTGGAGGCGGCCGCGGTTGCCGGCCACCTCCGGGAGGGACGCCTCGATCTCCCGGCGCAGGTCGATGCGCCGGCCTTTGAGGTGCGGCTCGAACAGCTGCAGCGTCTCCTGCGCCATGTCCACGACGTCGACCGGCTGGTGGTCGCCGTCCGCCTGCCGGGCGAAGTTGAGGAGGCTCGAGGCAATCCCCGAGGCCCGCTCCGTCTGCTGCTGGATCTTGCGCAGCAGCGGGTACGCCGGGTCGTCCGGCGCCCGCCCCTGCAGCAGCAGCTGGGCGTAGGAAGAGATCCCGGTCAGCGGCGTGTTGACCTCGTGCGCCACGCCCGAGGCCAGAAGGCCGATGGAGGCGAGGTGCTCGCGCCTCTGGAGATCCTCCTCGCGGCGCACCTGATCGGTGACGTCGTCGAAGGTCAGGACGGTGCCGAGCAGCCGGCCGTGTCCGTCCCGCAGCGGCGAGCGGGTCAGGTTGACGATGGCCAGGCGGCCGTCGGAGGAGCGCCACGGCGCCCGGTCCAGCCGCGCCCCGTCCTCGCCGCCCGCCGGAAGACCGCGGGCCACCCGGGCCGGCAGCACCTCGGAGACCGGCCGGCCAATGAGCCCGGAGCGCGGCGACCCCGAGAGCGCCTCGAACGCGCGGTTGGCGCCGGCGATCCGATCGCCCGGATCGGCGACCAGGATCGCCACGCGGCTCGACTCGAGGATGCTCTCGTTGAATTCCCGCAGTGACTCGACCTCCGAGACTTTCTCGGCGAGGGCGCTGTAGAGCCGTGCCCCGGCGATCGCCACCGCCGCGTGACCGCCGAACGACACCAGCAGCTGGAGATCTTCGCTCGTGAACGGCACGCCGTCCCGCGGCGGGGCGACGCCGATGATGGCCAGGATCTCCCCCTCCACCAGCAGCGGGAACAGGTACTCCACCCCCGACTCCTCGAGCAGCCGCGCGGCGCCGGGAAGGTCGAGGGCGCCGGGGTGATCGCGCAACGACAGCCAGTCGACACCCCGGAGGAGGCCGAGCAGCGGGTCCTCCGCCGCGAGCCTCCCGGCCGCGTCGCTCTGGAAGGCACATCCGTCCCGGTCGCGCACGAAGACGTGCACCGACGCCGCGTGGAAGGTGCGCTCGATCCGCCCCTCGATGCGGGTCACGAGGGCCGGCAGGCTGAGCTCGCGGTTGAGCGCCGCGCCGAACTCCACGAGCGTGCGCCGGAAGTCGTGCCGCTCGCGGTAGAAGAACTGGTCGACCCACGCCCGCAGCCGGCGGTGCAGGCGCGGGTAGAAGATCGCCATCAGGAGCGTGGCGCCGACGAGCGCGGCGTTGAAGCCGGGACGGGAGGCGCCGCCGGCCATCCGGTCCATGACGACGTAGCAGGCGGCGTAGGTCGCCGCCGCCGACAGCAGCAGGCCGATGGCGACCGTGCCGTGCTTGAGGAAGAGGTCGAGGTCGAGCAGGCGGTAGTGCACGACGGCGGCGGCGAACGACAGCGGCACCAGCGCCATCGGCAGGACCGACAGCTGGCTCCAGTGGCCGATGCGGATGCCGAGCGACAGCGGCGCGAGGTACAGGAGCGCCGGCGGCAGGAAGCCGCAGACGCTCCCCCACGCCATCCACTTCAGCTGCCAGCGGGTCTTGAGCTTCTCGGCCGCCATGAAGGAGCGCACTGCCATGACGATGCCGGCGATGAGGGTGGCCGCCACGTACAGCTGCTCCAGCCGCTCCTTGAAGCGGATCGCCCCCACCGGATCGTCGAAGTGGTAGGCGCCGCCGAAGGCGATCAGCCAGAGGTTCCACAGGAACAGGAGGAAGGGGGGCGCGTAGAGGGCCGCGCGCCGCAGGCGGCGG
>Ga0111538_10012580_pt1 | contig 11190 bp, 9 predicted proteins | sample SoiMethybrSBSTD1_FD_79669 | JGI IMG/M metagenome (GOLD analysis project Ga0111538, IMG submission 79669) | Bulk soil microbial communities from a Populus tree surrounding site in Tennessee, USA - Soil MetaG P. TD hybrid SBSTD1 (version 2)... | ecosystem: Environmental > Terrestrial > Soil > Tree... | reverse complement strand
GGAGATTTCTCGATCGGGGAGCAGGGCTTTGGTGAGCTCTATCCCGCGCGCATCGATCCCCAGGTGCCCGACCGCTGGGACGCCTTCCTTTTGGGGGAAGCACTGCGGCTGCCCAAGCATGCTGCGCTCCTGCCCATTTTTCTCGTGTGGGCGGCGCTCTGGCCCTGGCGATCGCGTGTGTGGTACAAGCGCTCGGAAGAACCGTGACAACTCTCGGAATCCCAACTCCGCCAGCACCCACGCGTGATCGCGCTGTAACGCATTTGGCCGATGTCGCACTGCCGCTGCCGGTCGACCGCACGTTCGCGTACAGCATTCCCGAGCGCATGCAGGGTGCGGTGCGCCCGGGCTGCCGCGTGGCCGTTCCCTTCGGAGGAAGATCTCTCGTCGGATTCGTCGTGGGCTTGGATCCGGAAGATGCTCCCGCGCGCCTGAAGCCCATTCAACGCATCCTGGATTCCGTTCCGATTCTGGGCCCCGATCTTCTTGAGCTGGCTCAGTGGATTTCGCGGCGTACGCTGTGCTCTTGGGGCGAAGCGCTGCGTGCCGCGATTCCCGGGCATCCCTCTCCCAAAAGCGAGCGGCTCTTCTCGCTCGCGCAGGCCGCGCCGATCGATCTCTTCGGAGCTTCCGCGGAAGCACGCATGGAAGAGCGCGTTCTTTCCGCGCTGGCGGAAGCACAGGAAACTTCCCTGCCGAGCTTGGCCAAATCGCTCGGAGTTCGGGTGCGCGAGCTGGAACCGCTCGTGCGCGTGCTGGTGCGCGAAAAAAAGATTCGCTGGTCCGACCGCATTTCCAGCGGTGCGCAGGGAGCGCCGCGGATCAAGATCGTACGCCTGCGTCCCGGCGTGGATGCGGCGATCGAAACCCGCGCCCCGGTGCAGGCGCGCTGCCTCGAGCTCTTGCGCGAAGCGGGCGGCGTGCTCCCGTTGCGCGAGCTTGCCGCGGCCGTCGCCGGTGGACGCGCGGCGCTGCGACGGCTCGCGGAAAAAGGACTGCTCGATCTCTCCCTCGAGGAATGGGAGGGAAAAGAGACTGCGCCGCTCCTGCGCATTCCCGAGATCGCGCTGAACTCCGCGCAGGGGGCCGCGGTGGAGCGCATCGAAGCGTCGATCCACGCCGGTGATGCGGCGACCTTTCTTCTTCACGGCGTGACGGGCAGCGGAAAGACCGAGGTGTATCTGCGGGCGATTCGCGCCGCGCATCGCGCCGGCAAGCAGACGATCTTTCTCGTTCCCGAGATCACGCTGACCCCGCAAACCGTCTCTCGCTTGCGCGGGCGATTCGGTGGGCGCGCGGCGGTGATCCATTCGCGCCTCACCGACGGTGAGCGCCGCCGTCTGTGGAGCGGAGCCAAGCGCGGCGACTACGATGTCGTATTGGGTCCGAGGTCCGCGATCTTCGCGCCGGTGCCAAATTTGGGCTTGATCGTGGTCGATGAAGAGCATGACGGCGCGTACAAGCAAGAAGATGCGCCCCGCTACGTCGCCCGCGACGTCGCCATCGAGCGCGCGCGGCGCGCCGCTGCGGTGGTCGTGCTGGGCTCAGCCACTCCCGATTTGGAGACGTTCGTGCGCGCGCAAGCGGGAGAATTCCATCTCCTGCGCTTACCCGATCGCGTCTCGAATCTCGCCATGCCTCCCGTGCGCATCGTCGATCTGCGCAGTGCTGAGGGACATTTCACGCCCGAGCTCTTGGATGCGATCCAAGAGCGGCTCTCCCGCGCCGAGCAAACAATTCTCTTCTTGAATCGCCGCGGCTTCAGTCCGTTCGTCCAGTGCACCGGATGCGGCAACGCGATGCGCTGCACATCGTGCTCCGTCTCGCTCACCTATCACAAAGCGGAGCGCATTCTGCGCTGCCATTACTGCGATGCACACGCTCCGCTTCCCGATCATTGCCCCAATTGCCGCGCCTCGAATCTCAAATTTCGCGGCGCGGGAACGCAACGCATCGAAGAAGAGCTGCGCGCGCGCTTCCCCGCGCTGCGCTTGGCGCGGCTCGACTCCGATTCCGTGCGCGAGCGCGGTGCGCATGAAAAGATTCTCGCTTCCTTTCTCGAGGGGGAAATCGACGTTCTCTTGGGAACGCAAATGGTCGCCAAGGGGCTCGACTTTCCTCGCGTCACACTGGTCGGAGTCTTGAATGCGGACATCGGGCTGCACTTGCCGGACTATCGTGCCGGCGAGCGCACGTTCCAGCTTTTGGCCCAAGTTGCGGGGCGCGCCGGACGAAGCGAGCTCGGCGGCGAGGTTGTCATCCAGACACGGTGCCCGGAACACGCTTGCTTCCGTGCAGTCATGGCTCACGATGACGAAGCCTTCCGCCGCGGGGAGCTTCAGGAGAGGCGCTCGATGCGCTATCCCCCGTTCTCGCGCCTGGCCGCCATCCTGGTGCGCGGGCCGAGCCTCCCGCTCGTCGAGGAGGCGGCTCAGGCGCTGCGCGATCGCATTGCGGAGCGTGTCGCCCATCTTCCCGAGTGGGCTGTGGTGCTCGGTCCGGCGGCCGCCCCCCTGCCCCAGCTCAAAGGGAAGCATCGTTGGCGAATTCTGGTGAAAGCTGAGCGACGCGAGGATCTCCTGACGGCGCTTCTCCCGCTGCGCGAGACCCCGGGGAAAGGCGGGATCGAGGTCCTGGTGGACGTCGATCCCTACGACATGCTCTAAGTGCCCAGCGCTGTTTTCGATGCAGCATCCCTTGACGCTCTGCTCAGAGATTGACAACATTCCGGTCATCGCTGGCCGAAAGTTTGCACAAACCCCACGGACGGCCGCAAACACCTTCCCGTCCCGGCCTCAATAGGAGAACAAGATGCGTCGGATCGCGACCGCAATGCTGCTCACCCTTGTGGCGTTCGCCTTCGGGGCGACGGCTGCGTCCGCGCAGAGCGCGCTGGCCAACTGCAAGTACTACACGAAGGTCCTGCAGGACTTCGCCGCCGGCTTGCCCTATTGCGAACAGTGCTTGAAAGAAGAGCCCACCAATCCGGAAGCGCGCTTCTACGCCGGTTGGTGCCTCGCGGAAGCGGGAAAATTCAGCGAAGCACACGAAGCGTTCGCGCCGCTCTTGGGCAAGACGAATGATCCAGACAAGTCCGTTCGCGAAAACGCGAAGATGGCCGAAGAGCGCGTCAATCAATATGCGAGGACGCACTTCAACAGTGGAACGGAAGCGCTGGGCAAGGGCGACATGAAGACGGCGCACGATGAGTTTCAAAAGGCGGCCGCGATCGACCCGAACTTGGCGATTTCACAGGTCAGTCTCGGCTACACGGCGAAGCAACTCGGCGACATCGATGGCGCGATTGCGGCTTATCGGCTGGCGCTCGTCGCCGAGCCGGGCAACCCGGATGCGAACGTCAACATGTCGGCCGCGCTGACCACGAAGCTCGATTCGCTCAAGGTCGCGCAGCCTCCGGACAGCGCTCAGATCGCAGCTCTGGAAGGCGAGTTGAATCAGTCGTTGACCGCGGTCACGCAAATCGACACCACGAAGTTCGCGGATTTCAAGGGTGCCGTGGCGACGGCTCATCTTCAGCTCGCCGCGCTCCAACTGGAAGCCGGTGACATGGAGAAAGGTCTTGCCCATCTGAACTGTGCGGTAGCCATTGATCCGCAGTATTCCGGCGATCTGTTCCGCACGCTCTACAACGCGGGTCTCGCTCAGTTCGAAGCGAAGAAATACGCGGAGGCGAGCCAGCTGCTGTTGAAGGCCAGTGAAACGATCCAGCCGACCGACCCGAATTGGCAGAACACGATGTACAACTTGGGCTTCTCTTACTTCAACGCCGGCGAATACGCGAAGTGCGTCGAGACCATCGAGAAGCTCGTTGCCGTGAGCCCGCAGAAGGACTACTACAACATGCTGATGCTCGCGTACGGCAAGACCGGGGATCAGGCGAAGTACGCCGCCGCCGCGAAGAAGTACGAAGAGCTGGCGAAGACCGAAGGCGGAAAGTAAACGCGGCCGCAATCGCGCCGTGACCTACCTCGACAATTCCGGCGCCGATCCGAGCTTCCTTGACGGAGCGACGATCGGCGTCATCGGTTTTGGAAATCAAGGTGCAGCGCAAGCGGCTTGTCTGCGCGACGACGGCCTCGATGTTCTCGTGTTCTTGCGCGACGGGGCGGCGAGCTCCGCCACGCAAGAGGCTGCGCGCGCCCAAGGATTCTTCGTCGCGAAACCGGAGGATCTCGCCCGCTGCCGCGTCATCGCCGTGCTCGCACCGGACGAGGCGCAGACTGCGATCCTCGAACATCTCGTGCACCCGCACGCGCGGCCCGGCGCGCTGCTCGTGTTCGCGCATGGTTTCGCGCTGCGTGAGGGCGCGTCTCCCCGCGCCGACCTCGATGTCGCGCTGGTCGTTCCATTGGGGCCCGGCGCACTCTTGCGAAAGCGCTATCTTGCCGGCACCGGGCTTCCCGGCCTTCTCGCCATCGTTCGCGATGCCACCGGCGGGGCGAATACGGCCGCGCTCGCTTACGCGGCTCGTTTGCGAATGACGCGAGCCGGTCTTCTCTCTACGACGCTCGAAGAAGAAGTCGTCTCCGATCTTTTCTCCGAGCAAGCGGTTCTCGTCGGAGGCGCAGTCGAGCTCATGCGTGCGGCGTGGGAAACATTGGTCGAGGGGGGGATCTCACCCGAAATCGCCTACTATTCCTGCGTTCACGAGCTCCAACAAATCATGGATCTCGTCGTGCGCGAAGGGCCGGCGGGCATGCGCCGCCGCATCAGCTCGACCGCCCGCTTCGGCGGATTGACCCGCGGTCCGCGCATCATCGGAACCGCGTCGCGCCGCGCCTTGAAGGAAATCTTCGAGGAGATCCAGGCGAGAAAGTTTTCCGCCGAATGGAAGGATGAACGGAGCCGCGGGGGGCCGCTTCTGGACCGGCTCGTCCGTGAAGAGGCTGCGCACCCCCTCGAAGAGTCCGGCAGAAGAATTCGGGGGGAGGCATCCCGGGACGTTGACAGCCCCAAAGAGAATTCATAGGATTCAAAGTGTCCCGTGAAGCTTGTGGGCCAATCATCATGAGCTTGCGGGTCGAAACACCTCGGAGTTCGCTCTCCCTTTTTCAGAAGCAGCACTTCCATTCGTAATCCTTCCTCATCTCCGCCCCGCGGCCGAGGCGTTACGCCCGCCCCGGAAGAAGCTCCCGAACGGGACGAGATCGTCCCGCGCGAGAAAGCGGCTTCCGAAACGTCGGTATCGTCCACGTCGACTACGACCACGTCGACGGCGACGAAAATGAACCTGGCCGAGATGAAGAACCGCACCATGGCGGAGCTGGTCGAGGTAGCCAACGATCTGGCCATCGCCGGAACTTCCGGACTGCGCAAGCAAGAGCTGATCTTCAAGATCTTGGAAGCGCAGACCGAAAAGTCCGGTTTGATTTTCGCGGAGGGCGTGCTCGAAATCCTGCCCGAAGGTTACGGATTCCTACGCTCCCCCGATTACAGCTATCTGCCGGGACCGGACGACATCTACGTCTCCCCGTCGCAAATCAAGCGTTTCGATCTCTTGACCGGGGACACGATTTCCGGACAGGTGCGCGCTCCGAAGGAGAGCGAGCGCTATTTCGCGCTGCTCAAGGTCGAGGCGATCAACTTCGAAAATCCGGAGCTCGCGCGCAAGCGGACCTTGTTCGATAACTTGACCCCGCTCTATCCCGAAGAGCGCGTGAAGTTGGAGCACGAACCGAACGACATCCCCACGCGCATCATGGATCTCTTGGCGCCCATCGGCAAAGGACAGCGCGGGTTGATCGTGGCGTCACCGCGCACTGGGAAGACCGTTTTGCTGCAGAAGATCGCCAACGCGATCACCGCGAATCATCCGGAGATCACGCTGATCGTCTTGTTGATCGACGAGCGTCCCGAAGAAGTCACCGACATGCAGCGCAACGTGAAGGGCGAAGTGGTCAGCTCCACGTTCGACGAGCCGGCGACGCGCCACGTTCAGGTGGCCGACATGGTCATCGAAAAGGCGAAGCGCCTGGTCGAGTACAACAAGGACGTCGTCATTCTGCTCGACTCGATCACGCGCTTGGCGCGCGCCCACAACACGGTGGTGCCGCACTCCGGAAAGATTCTCTCCGGCGGCGTCGATGCGAACGCATTGCAGCGGCCCAAGCGCTTCTTCGGCGCGGCGCGCAACATTGAGCACGGCGGTAGCCTCACCATCATCGCCACCGCGCTCATCGAGACCGGCTCGCGCATGGATGAGGTCATCTTCGAAGAGTTCAAAGGCACCGGGAACATGGAGATCGTCTTGGACCGCAAGCTCGCCGACCGCCGCATCTGGCCGGCCATCGACTTGCAAAAGTCCGGGACCCGCAAAGAGGAGCTCCTCCTGGATCAGACCGAGATCAACCGGACCTGGATCCTCCGCAAGTACTTGAACGAGCTGAACGTTGTGGAGGCTATGGAGTTCCTCGTGGAGCGCTTCTCCCAGTACAAGAGCAACAAGAAGTTCCTGGAAAGCATGACCACGGGCGAGTAGATTCCACGATCCGTATCCATTCCGGGGGGTTCCATCCCCCGGCCTTCTCTTGGCCGGACGATTCTAGGATTCGTCCCAACCCGAGGAAATGACATGAAAGCAGGCATCCATCCCGATTACAAAGAAGCCACCATCCACTGTGTGTGCGGGAATTCCTGGAGGACGCGCACTACGGTGGGGGACATCCAGGTCGACATCTGCTCGAACTGCCACCCGTACTTCACCGGGAAGCAGAAGCTGATCGACACCGCAGGAAGAGTCGAGCGCTTCCGCCGTCGTTACGCGAAGGGCGAGGACGCGCCGAAACCCGCGGAGTAAATCCCCTACAAGGCTGGTCTCTTGGCAAAGGCTCCTCAGGCCCTGGTCGGCGGCCAGGCCGTCATCGAAGGCGTCATGATGCGCTCCCCCGGGGGCGTAGCCACCGCGGTCCGCCGCCCCGACGGCACGATCGCGGTGCGCTACCAGGATCATGTGCCGGTGACGAAGCGCTTCGCCGCATTCGGCTGGCCAATCCTCCGCGGCGCGGTGACGCTGATCGAAGCGATGGTGTTGGGGACGAGCGCGCTTTCTTACAGCGCGGAGGAAGCCGCCCGCGAAGAAGGCCAGGAGACTCGCCCGCCGAAGCCTCACGAAAAGCTGATCTGGGGACTCATGCTCGTCGCCTCGTTCGCGGTCGGCTTGGGTTTGTTCTTCTATTTGCCTCTCGTCCTGACCGACTTGACCGGCGTATCCAATGGCATCGCCTACAACTTGATCGACGGATTCTTCCGCTTGGTGGTTTTTTTCACGTATTTGTTTCTTGTGACGCGCTGGGGAGAAATGAAGCGCGTCTTCCAGTATCACGGCGCCGAGCACATGACGATCTTCAACTATGAGGCCGAGGTGCCGATCTCGGTGGAGAACTCGCGCGGCCGCCCGCGTCTTCACCCGCGTTGCGGAACGAGCTTCTTGTTCTTCGTGATGATCGTGTCCATTCTGGTGTTCAGTTTTCTCGGGAAACCAGATTCATTGGGAGAGCGTTTGATCCGCATCGCCTTTGTGCCCTTGATCGGCGGGTTGTCCTACGAGGTCATCCGCATTTCGGCGCGCATCGAGAACACGTTTCTGGGAAAGATTCTGGCTGCCCCCGGGAAGGCTTTGCAGCTCATGACCACCGCCGTGCCCGATGACCGGCAGCTGGAGGTGGCGGTCGTGGCGCTGAAGACCGCGCTCAGTGGACGCGTTCCGGTGCCCGCGCTCGAGCCCGCTCTCGAAGAGCGCGTTCTCGAGCCGAGCGGAACATGAACGAGAGGGCACGCCGGGCCCTCGAGAGATTCCGCGAGCTGGACCGAATGCTCGCCGAACCCGAGATCATTTCCAGCGTCGCCAAAATCCGCGAGATCGGAAAAGAGCGCGCGGAAATCGAAGAGCTGGCCACGGCGGCGGCCGAAATGGAGCGGCTCGAATCGATGTTGGAGGGCGCCCGAGAAGTGCTGGCCGGCAGCGACACCGATCTTCGCGAAATGGCTGAAGAAGAAATCGCCGGCCTCACCAAACGCATTGAAGCGCACGGCGAGCGCTTGCGAATTCTTTCCATTCCACGCGATCCGGATGATTCGCGCAACGCAATCATCGAGATTCGCGCCGGCACCGGCGGCGAGGAAGCCGCGCTCTTCGCGGCCGAGATCTATCGCATGTATCTGCGCTTCGCCGATCGCAGCGGCTGGAAGACCGAGCTCTTGGAATTGAACGAGACCGAGATCGGCGGGCTCAAAGAAGTAGTGTTCTCGCTGCAAGGCGAAGGCGCCTACGGAACGATGCGCTACGAAAGCGGAGTGCACCGCGTGCAGCGCGTTCCTCAGACCGAGTCGGGCGGGCGCATTCACACCTCCGCGGTGACCGTCGCGGTTCTCCCCGAAGCGGAGGAAGTCGACGTGCAGATCAATCCCTCCGAACTGCGCATCGATGTCTTTCGTTCGCAGGGACCCGGCGGCCAGAGCGTGAACACGACCGATTCCGCGGTGCGCGTCACGCACATCCCCACCGGGCTCGTCGTGATCTGCCAGGACGAAAAGAGCCAGCTCAAGAACAAGTCGAAGGCGCTGCGCGTGCTTCGTTCGCGGCTGCTCGAAGCCGAGCGCCAGGCCGCCGCCGAAGAACGCGCCAATGCGCGGCGGAGCCAGATCGGATCGGGCGATCGTTCGGAGAAAATCCGCACCTACAATTTTCCCCAGAATCGCGTGACCGATCACCGCATCGGTCTTTCCGTGCACAACATCGATGGCGTGTTGGCCGGCAATTTGGACGAATTCCTGGATGCGCTGCGCGAGCAGGTACAAAAAGAACAGCTCGCCGGGGGGATCGGCGCATGAGCACGATGCCTGTCTGCGGAACGCCCACACCGCGCGCACGATCCTTGGGCGAGCTTCTCGAGGAAGGCGCCACCGCGCTGCGTTCCGGCCGCAATCCAAAGGAGAGCGGCGAGCCGCGCCGCGAAAGTGCGTATCTCTTGCGAGCCGCGACGGGAATGAATGCCGCCGATCTTCTCGCCCACCGCGAGGAACCTACGCCGGCCCCCGATGCGGCGCGCTTTCGAGAATGGATCGAAGCGCGCGCTCGCGGCGTTCCGCTGCAGCATCTCGTCGGACGCACGGAATTTCACACGATCGAGCTACGCGTCGAGCCGGGCGTGTTCATTCCGCGCCCGGAGACCGAGCTCCTCGTCGAGCACGCGCTCGCCGAAATCCATGACGGCGCCTGCATCTTGGATCTGTGCACGGGAACCGGCGCGATCGCGCTCGCGATCGCCCACGCGCTCGTCGCGAGGAACATGAGCGCGCGCGTTTGCGCCGGAGATCGCGATCGTACCGCCATCGATCTCGCCCACCGCAATGCACTTCATTTGGGGCTCGCCTCCACCGTCGACATTCGCGAGTCCGATTTGGCCGAAGCCTTCGCGGATCTCACCGGCCAGGTCGACGTTCTCGTCGCGAATCCCCCCTACATCGATCCGGCCTTCGCCGGCTCGCTTCCGTTCGACGTTCGCTTCGGGGATCCGCCGCACGCGCTCTTCGATCCGGAGGGCGGCACAGGATTCCACCGCCGCATTGCCGATCAGGGACGCGCGTTGCTGCGCGCCGGCGGCGCGATGCTTCTCGAGATCGGCGAGGACCAAGGTGCGCGCGTGGCGCGCATTCTCGAGGACTTCGGCTACGTGGACGTGCAGATCCTTCCCGATCTCGCCGGCCGCAATCGCATCGCCCGAGGGAGGTGGTCGTCATCGACGCCATCCTCGTAAAAGGCAACGGGCCGCTTCGTGGAGAAGTCGCCATCAGCGGATCGAAGAACGCCGCCCTTCCGATTCTGACCGCGGCCATTCTGTTTCGAGATCCGGTCTCGATCGACAACGTCCCCGAGCTGCGCGACATCACTACGCTCTTGAATCTGCTCTCGCTTCTGGGAGTTCGCTCGGTGCGGCGCGGCAAGCGCATCGTGCTCGATGCGTCCGGCCCGCTCTCCCACGAAGCTCCCTATGATCTCGTGCGCAAGATGCGCGCGTCGATCTACGTTCTGGGTCCGCTGCTTGCGCGCGTGGGCGAAGCACGTGTCTCGCTTCCCGGCGGATGTGCCTGGGGACCGCGGCCGGTCGATCTGCACATCATGGCGATGGAGAAGCTCGGCGCCGAAGTTTCCGTCGACCACGGCTATGTCGTCGCGAAATCGCCGCCTGGCGGTTTGAGGGGCGCCACGATCTCTTTCGGAACATCGAGCGTCGGCGCAACGTGCAATGCGCTTCTGGCCTGCGTGACCGCGAAGGGCGAGACCACGCTCGAGAATGCCGCGATCGAGCCCGAGGTGGATTCGCTCGCCGAATTCTTGGCGGCGTGCGGCGCACCCATTGATGGAATCGGAACCCGCACGCTGCACGTTCGCGGCGTCGACCGCTTGCGACCGGTGCCGTTTCCGGTCATTCCCGATCGCATCGAAGCTGGAACGTTTCTCGCCGCCGCGGCCATCACCGGCGGTGATCTCAATGTCACCGGATGCCGGCCGGATCACCTCGATGCCGTGCTGCAAACGCTGCGCGACGCGGGCTGCGAGATCGAAACCGGAAAGAACTCTATTCGCTGCCGCGGATCGTTACCGCCGAAGAGCTTCGACATCACGACCGCGCCGTATCCGGGATTCCCGACCGACATGCAGGCGCAGATGATGGCCCTCGCATCCATCGGCGACGGCGTGAGCCGCTTGACCGATACGATCTACACCGACCGTTTCACGCACGTCGCCGAATTGGTTCGCCTCGGCGCGGATGTTCGCCTGGAGGGGAACACGGCGGTGGTCCGACCCGTCGGTGGGCTCTCCGGCGCCCGCGTGATGGCTTCGGATCTGCGCGCGTCCGCGGCGCTCATCGTCGCCGGGCTCGTCGCCAAGGGACAAACCCACGTGAGCCGCGTGTATCACATCGATCGCGGCTATGAGCGCATCGAAGAAAAGCTGCGCAACGTGGGCGCCTCGATCGAGAGAGTCCGCGAAGAAGGTCCGTAGTCTTTCATTTTCGGTATTCGGTGGTTCGCCTGGGTCGGAGCCGCCGGTGCCTCTCGGCTCAAGCGCGTTCCTCGGCGCACCGGCAGCTCGCCCCTTGCAGAGATTCTCGGGGTCTCTCGTTTCCAATGCAGGTCCTCGCGCGCATCCATTACCGGCGCGCTGCG
>Ga0111538_10012579_pt1 | contig 11190 bp, 11 predicted proteins | sample SoiMethybrSBSTD1_FD_79669 | JGI IMG/M metagenome (GOLD analysis project Ga0111538, IMG submission 79669) | Bulk soil microbial communities from a Populus tree surrounding site in Tennessee, USA - Soil MetaG P. TD hybrid SBSTD1 (version 2)... | ecosystem: Environmental > Terrestrial > Soil >... | reverse complement strand
CGTGCGAGTGAATCGCGATCTCGGTCTCCATGCCCGGCGCGGCATGCTCGCCGAGCACGCGGGTCACGTGACCGAGCGCCTGCGCGGTGCGCGTCGGCTGCTCCACGAGGCGCACGAGAACGACCTGGCCGGCGCGTGCGTCGCCCAGATGTCCGCGAGGCACGAACACGCGATGGCCGATGCGCGGATTGTCGGGCACCACGAAATTGATACCGGATTCCTCGTACAGCCGGCCGACGATCTCGCGCGTGTTGCGCTCGATCACTTCGACGATCGCGCCCTGCGGCCGGCCGCGATTGTCCTGGCCGCTGAGGCGCACCGCGACGCGGTCGCCGTGCATCGTTTCCTGCATCTGGCGCGGCGCCAGGAACACCGGCGCCGAGCGATCGTCCGGCAATACGAAGCCGTGGCCGTCGCGATGCCCGCTGACTGTGCCGACGACCAGCGGCAGCCGCTCGCGCAGGCAGTACTCGTCGCGGCGGTTGCGAATGACCTCGGCGGCGTGCAGCAGCTCGTCGAGCTGTTCCTGCAGACGGCGGCGCGCGGCCTTGCCGTCGCGGCCCATCCGCGCCGCCAGCTCGTCGAAATTGAGCGGCCGTCCGGCCTCGCGCAGCGTCGTTACGACGCGGGCCGCGGCCGGCGGCGACTGCGAACTCGCTGCTTGTGCGGCGGGCGCATGCCCGCCGATTCGCTGTGATTTCTTGGACTTCTTCGTCGACTTCATCTCTCTCTGCCGTTTGTTGACACCCCGGAACACCACCGGTAGATTGCGCGCCTCGTCCGGGACCCCCGGTCCCAGATTCCCATCCTTGCCCAGGTGGCGGAATTGGTAGACGCGCTGGTTTCAGGTACCAGTGGAGCGATCCGTGGAGGTTCGAGTCCTCTCCTGGGCACCACTTCCTTCGTTCGATCCCATCTTCGGTCCTTGGGGCGCGGCGCAGTATGCCCGTCCGCCCCGCCGGCACCAATCTAGGTAAGCTACCGCCTCAAATTGGGTAGCCCCTCCCGATTCGGCGCGCACCTGCGCGCTGGCACGATGGTCCCCGCTCGGAATGACCCGGGCGACTTTTCCGGAGACACGGCAAATGCCTCGCTATCTCGTCGAACGCGAATTTCCCGACGGCCTCGATATTCCCATGAACGAGGTCGGCGCCGACGCGTGCCGCAAGGTGATCGAGCGCAATGCCGAGTACGGAGTCACCTGGGTCCATTCCTATGCGACACCCGATCGCAAGCGCACCTTCTGCGTTTACGACGCACCCAACCCCGAGGCGATTCGCCGCGCCGCAGCCTGCAACAAGCTGCCGGTTCAGCACATCACCGAGGTGCGGGTGCTCGATCCGTACTTCTTCTTCGTATGAAGCGCGCGCGGCGGCAACACCCATCGTGACTAGACGGAGATGAAGATGAAAACTTTGATTGCAATGCTGGCCACCCTGATTTCCGCCAACGCGTTCGCGGGCGACGCCGCGCAGCCGGCGCCGACGATCCATCGCTACGTGATCGAGCGCACCTTCCCCGCCGGCGCGCTGGAAGGCCTGGACGCCACGACCAAGGCGAAGGTCAACACCAACAACGCCTCGGTCGGCGTGCGCTGGGTGCAGTCGTATGCGAACGCGGCGAAGACCAAGACCTATTGCGTCTACGAAGGTCCGAGCGAGGCGGCGGTGCGCAAGGCTGCCGAGCTGAACGGGCTGCCGGTCGACAGCGTCATGGAAGTGCCGGTCACGCTGCTGCCGAAGTAACGAATGAGTCAGGCTGAAGCCTGACCTACAGGCTCTCTGTAGGTCGGGCTTCAGCCCGACTATCCTCATCCCTCCGCGGGCTTCTTGCTCGCCAGCGCGATCGCCTCGGCGCGCGAGGACACGCCGAGCTTGGTGAAGATCGCCGAGACGTGGTGATCGACCGTCTTGGTCGTGACAAACAGCCGCTTGGCGATCGCGGAATTGCGCAGCCCCTGCGCCAGCAGCTCGAATATTTCCGCTTCGCGCTTGGTGAGACCGTGCAGGTTGGTGCGCGTGGAGCTGCGTGAGCCGCGCGGAATGCGGCGCAGGCCCTGCTCGCGCATGCGCCGGCGCAGCGCGTTCGCCGCCGCGGCCGCGCCGAGCCTCTCCAGAATCGTCAGCGCTTCGAGCTGCTCCGCTTCGCCGCCCGACGCCAGCGCGTTCGCTTCCTCGTAAGGACAGCCGAGCGCGTGCCAGGCCTTGGCAGCGCCGCGCCAATCTCCACGGATCTCCAGCGCATACGGCTCCGCGATGTCTGTCGGCGCGTCCGCGAACGCGCCCGCGCGCCACAGCCACAAGGCAAGCTCGCCCTTCATCCACAGATCGCGACGCGCACTCGCGAGCTCGTAGACCGGCTGCACTTCCTGCGCGATCAGCTCGCGGTCGCCGGCGATCCACGCCGCATTCGCGCCAGCCAGCGCCACTCCGCTGAGGCGCTGCATTTCGCTCGTGCGAGTGGCCAGCTCCCGCGCTTCGTTCAGCGGCGTCGCCACGTCCGGATCGCCACGCAGGATGCGCAGGTGCGCCAGGATCGTGAGCGCCGGGATGCGCGCGATCGGCGCAGTGCCTGCCTCAGCGACGATGGCCTGCGCGTCTTCCGCGGCGGCGAGCCAGTCGCCCTGCTCGAGTCGCGCGCGGCCGCGCCACGCCATCATGTAGAAGCGCCACGAATCCAGATCGTGCCGCTCGCAGTACGTCAGCCCCTCGCTCAGATAACGTGATGCAGCGCTGTATTGCTTGCGCTGCACGGCCATCGCCGCGAGGTTGGTGTACGCGCGCGCGGCGTGCTCCTGAAAGCTCTGCGCGAGCGCCCGCGTCAAACTGCGATTCAGATCGTCCCAGCCCGCGTCGATGCCGGCGATCAGCCGCGCCGTGCCGAGATTGTTGAGCGCATGACAGCAGATCTCGTCGTAGCCCGCCGGCTCGGCAAGCTGCAGCGTGCGCTCTGCCCACAGCACTGCTGAATCTACGTCTGCGGCTAGCATGTCGAGCTGCGCGCGATTGCTGTAGGCCATCGCCAGCTCCGGACCGGGCGGCAACGACTCGAGCACCGTGACTGCGGCCGCGGCGTACTCGTCCGCTTCGGAACGCCGCCCTTCCAGCCAGTTAAGGCGCGACAACCAGCGCAAAGCGTCGCCTTCCTGCTGGCGTGCTCCCTGCTCACGCCAGATTTCGAGAGCGGCGCGGCGCGTGTCGATCGCGCGCTCGATCTGATCGATCAGATAGCACTCGTACGACAGGCGCTCGAGCAACTGCGCACGCTCGGCGGGCGGCAGGTTGTCCGCATAGCGCAGCGCGGCCGAATAGTGCGAGACAGCCTCGCGATGGGCGCCAACGTTCGCGGCATACCACGCGGCTACGGGAGCGAAGCGCAGCACTTCGACGACATTCCTCGCGCCGTCGGCATGGTGTGCCAGTCGCGCCGGCGCAATGCCCGGCCGCGAGCCGAGGATCGCCAGCACCTTCGCATGCAGGCTCTGTTGCTGGGCCTGCGAGAGCGAGTCCTCGAGCGCACGACGGGCGAGGTCGTGCCGGAACGCGAGCGAGCCCGCTTCGTCGCGGACCATGCCGATGCTCAGGCAACTTTCGATGCCCGCCTCATCGTGCACGCCCGCCTGCTCGAGCAGCCACGCTTCTGCCTTGCCCGGCACGATGCTCACCAGTTCGGCAATGGCGCGCGCGCTGGGCGTCAGCTTCGCAAGGCGTGCGAGCACCACGTCGCGCGCGTTGGATGGAATCGACTCGGCGCCGGTCGCCAGCACTTCGGTGACGAAGAACGGATTGCCGCCAGTGGTGCTGTACAGCCCGTGCGACGAACGCCCCGCCTGCTTGGCCAGCTTCGCGACGGCGACCTCGGAGAGCGGCTGCAGCGGCAGGCGCCGCACGATCGAGCACGGCAGATCGCCGATCACGAACCGACACGGATGACGCGAGCCGACCTCGTCGGTGCGATAGGTCATCACCAGCATCGAGCGCGTGCGCTGCATGCGCCGGCCCAGGAACTTGAGCAGGTCGAACGTCGCCTCGTCCGCCCAGTGACAGTCCTCGAACACCAGCAGCGCCGGCGGCCCTTGCTCGAGCTCGTCGAGCGCCGCGCTGAAGATCGCGTCACGGCTGGTCTCAGCAGTCAGGGCGGCGAGCAGCTTGCCATGAGTCTGGCGCGCGATGTCGTGCAACGGCGCGAGCGGCCGCGGCGTGAACAGCGCGTCGCAAGCACCCCAGAGCACGCGGGGCGCCACCTTCTGCTGGCGAGAGAACTCCTGGAGCAGGGCTGTCTTGCCGATGCCGGCTTCGCCGTGCACGAGCGTGACACAGCCGCCCTGTGCGACGGAGCCCGTGAGCCAATCGTTCAGATCGGCGAAGCACTGTTCGCGTTCGAGCAGTTCCACTGCGGGGCACCGGCCAGAGAGCTGGGACGAAAGATGGGATGGAGTTGTAGACGATTACCGCGCGCGGCGGAAGAGCCTGTTCGGACAGTGGACCGGGCTTGCCGGTCATCTCCGCAAGCACCCGCCAGACCCTGGGCCCGGCTCGGCGGGCGCGCTTGACATATCCCGCAATGGCATGGACGGAACCTGATCGGCCGACCGTCGTTGAGTTGTCATGATCGTCCGCAGCCACTGGTTTCGCGTGAGCGCGCTGGTCGCATGGGTCGCATGGATGGGGGTGGCCATGTTGCCGGCGGCCGCCGCGGATCAGCCGCCGCAACAGCGACCCTGTCGGGAGTTGACGGGCGAAGAGCGCACCAAGTGCGAGCAGCAGGTGCGCGAGTCCGACCCGTCCCGCCGCCAGACGCCGCCGCCGCAGGCCGATGAGAAAGAGCCGCCGCCGCCCGACACCAAGAGCGAGAGCGACGAGCAGAGCGACACCGCCGATCCGCCGCAGGCGTAGAATCCGCCCCTCGATTTCGAAGGAGGGCCGCATGCCGTACGTGGATGGCTTTGTAGTGCCGGTGCCGAAGCGGAACCTGAAGGCGTACCGCCGCCTCTCGACCCAGGCCGGCAAGATCTGGCGCGAGCACGGCGCGATGGACTACTGGGAATGCGTCGCCGACGACGTGAAGCCCGGCAAGGTCACCTCGTTTCCGCAGAGCGTGAAGCTGAAGTCCGGCGAGACCGTGCTGTTCTCGTGGATAGTGTTCAAGTCGCGCGCGCATCGCGATCAGGTCAACGCCAAGGTGATCGCCGATCCGCGGCTCGCCAAGATGATGGACGCCAAGGCGGCGCCGTTCGACGGCCGCCGGATGATCTACGGCGGCTTCAAGTCGCTGGTGCGGCTGCCGCGAGCCTGATGCCATGACCGATCGACGACTGCAGATCACCGACGAAATTCATCGCTACCTGATCGCGCATTCGGTGCGCGAGCCGGAAGTCCTCGCGCGCTTGCGCGCAGCCACCGTGTCGCTGCCGCAGGCGCAGATGCAGATAGGGCCGGAGCAAGGGCAGCTGATGGGGCTGCTCGCGCGCCTCATCGGCGCCAAGCGCTGCATCGAGATCGGCGTGTTCACCGGCTATTCGAGCCTGGCCGTCGCGCTCGCCCTGCCGGAGGACGGCCGAATTCTCGCTTGCGATGTGAGCGAGGAATGGACCGCGATCGCGCGGCGCTTCTGGCGTGAAGCGGGAGTCGAGCACAAGATCGACCTGAAGCTGCAGCCCGCAACGCGCACGCTCGAGCAATTGCTCGCCGCGGGCGAGGCCGGCCGTTACGACTTCGCCTTCATCGACGCGGACAAGCCGTCCTACGACACGTACTACGAGTTGCTGCTGAAGCTGCTGCGGCCGGGCGGGCTGATCGCGCTCGACAACACGCTCTGGTCAGGGCACGTCGCCGACCCGAACAATCGCGATCCGAACACGGTCGCGTTGCGCGCACTGAACGACAAGCTGCACCGGGACGAGCGCGTCGACCTGAGCCTGCTGCCCGTGGGCGATGGCCTGACGCTGGCGCGAAAGCGTTGAGCGGACGGGGCTAATCGAACGGGTGACGCAAAACGATCGTCTCGAGGCGCTCCGGCCCGGTCGAGATGATCGCAATCGGCGCGCCCACCAGCACTTCGAGACGCCGCAGGTACGCCTGCGCGTTCTTCGGCAACTCCTCGAACGACTGCACGCCTTCGGTGCTCTCCTGCCAGCCCGGCAGCTCTTCGTAGATGGGCGCGCAGATCGACAGCGCATCGGCGCCGACCGGCAGGATGTCGCGCTGCTCGCCGCGCACCTTGTAACCGACGGCAATGCGCACGGTGTCCAGGCCGTCGAGCACGTCGAGCTTCGTGATGCACAGCCCCGTGATGCCGTTGATGTCGACGACGCGCCGCAGGCCTGCAGCGTCGAACCAACCGCAGCGACGCGGCCGGCCAGTGACTGAGCCGTACTCGTTGCCCCGTACGCGCAGCCGGTCGCCGACTTCGTCGTCGAGCTCCGTCGGAAACGGTCCGCTGCCGACACGCGTTGCGTACGCCTTCGCGACGCCGAGCACGTAGTGCAGCTGCTGCGGACCGACGCCGCTCCCCACGGATGCCTGCCCCGCCACGCAGTTGCTCGACGTGACGAACGGATACGTGCCGTGATCGATGTCGAGCAGCGCGGCCTGCGCGCCCTCGAACAACAGCCGTTTGCCCGCGCGGATCAGCGCGTTCAATTCGGCGGAGACGTCCGCGGTCATAGGCTGCAGACGCTCGCCGAGCGCGAGCGCTTCGTCGAGCGTCTCCTGGAAATCGATGGTCGGCGCCTTGAAATAGTTGCGGAGCACGAAGTTGTGATAGTCGAGCACTTCGCCGAGCTTGGCCGCGAAGCGTTCACGCGCGAACAGGTCCTGCACGCGGATCGCTCGGCGCGCGACCTTGTCCTCGTACGCCGGGCCGATGCCGCGGCCGGTCGTGCCGATCTTCGCCTCGCCCATCGCAGCTTCGCGCGCGCGATCGAGCGCAATGTGATGCGGCAGGATCAGCGGGCACGCTTCCGAAATCCGCAAACGGCGCGGCACGTCGACGCCGGCGCGCTCCAGCTCCGCCATCTCTTCGAACAACGCTTTCGGCGACAGCACCACGCCGTTGCCGATGAAGCAGGTGACATTCTCGTGCAGGATTCCCGACGGAATCAGGCGCAGCACCGTCTTCTTGCCGTCGATGACCAGCGTGTGGCCGGCGTTGTGGCCGCCCTGGAAGCGCACCACGCCCGCGACGCGGTCGGTCAGCAGATCGACGATCTTGCCCTTGCCCTCGTCGCCCCACTGGGCGCCGATCACGACCACGTTGCCCGCGACTTTGGAATTCATAGATGTCACATACGCACCAGGTACAGGAGCAGCGCGCCGGCGAGCATGCTCGCCAGCCCCCACAGCCGCAGTTGTCGGTCGGTGAGAGTCGCCATCATCGTCAGCACACGCTTCATCGCCTGGGGATTGAGAAACGGCAGAACGCCTTCCAGCACCAGATAGAGCGCAAACGCCGCGAACAGATCCGCCCAGCGCACGCCGGGCTCAGCGGCGCTCGGAATGTTTCAGGTACTTGAAGAACTCGCTGTCCGGCGAAATCACCAGCACGTCGTTTTCCGTGCCGATCGATTTGTCGTAGGCCTGCAGGCTCCGATAGAACGAGTAGAACTCGGGATTGCGCGAGTAGGCGCGCGCGTAGACCTCCGCCGACCTGGCGTCGCCTTCGCCGCGGATGATCTGCGCCTCGCGATACGCCTGCGACAGGATCTCGGTGCGCTGGCGGTCCGCTTCGGCCTTCAGCTTCTCGGCGTTCTCGTCGCCCTCGGCGCGCAGCTGCTTCGCCTGGCGGTCGAAGTCCTGGCGCATGCGCAGGAACACCGAGTCGCTCACTTCCTCGGGCAGATCGATCTTCTTGACGCGCACGTCGACCAGCTGCAGGCCGAGCTCGGCGGTCTTCGCCTCCGCGGCCTTCAGGATCTCGCCCGTGAACTCGGTGCGCTCGGCCGCGACCACCTGCTGGATCGTGCGGCGCGCGATCACACCCTTGATGCCGTCTTTGACGATGGAGCCGAGGCGTACCGACGCGGTGTCCTCGCTGCCGCCGGTGGCCGGGTAGTACCTTGAGACATCCGAGATGCGCCACTTGATGTAGAAGTCGATCTTGAGGATCTTGCCTTCGCTCGTCAGGAACTGCTCCGACGGATAGCTGCGTGAAGTGATGCGACGCTCGAACTTGCGCACCTCGTTGTAGAACGGCACCTTGAAGTGCAGCCCGGGCTTGTAGTCGGCGCGCACGATCTCGCCGAAGCGCAGCTTCATGGCGAGCTCGGTCTCGCGCACGGTGAAGGTCGACATCGTGAGCAGCAGCACCAGGACGACCAGTCCGACGATCGACAAAAATCCACGGTTGGCCATTAGCGCGTCCCCCGCGAGCGCCGCTCGCTCGTGGTGTCCGGAGTCGTGGTCGTGCCCTCGATGGTCACGCTCGCCTCGGGCTCGACGCGTTGCGTGCGCCGGCCCTGCTCCAGCAGCTTATCGATCGGCAGGTAGATGAGATTGCCGCCGCCGCCGGCGTTGGTGTCGAGGATCACTTTGCGGCTGGACTTCAGCACGCGCTCGATCGTTTCCAGGTACAGGCGCTCCCGGGTAACGGCCGGCGCGCGCTCGTATTCGGCCATGAGCTTCAGGAAACGCTCGGCCTCGCCTTCGGCGTTGGCGACGATCTGGGATTTGTAGGCCTGCGCATCCTGCACCTGCCGCACGGCATTACCGCGGGCGCGCGGGATGAGGTCGTTCGCATAGGCCTGTGCCGCCAGCGACAGACGGTCGCGATCCTCGCGCGCCTTGATGGCATCGGCCTGCGCCGGCGCGACTTCGTTCGGCACGCGCACGTCCTGCAGGTTCACCGCCGTGACTTCGAGGCCGATCTTGTAAGCGTCGAGCGTGCGCTGAATCAGCTCCTGGGTGCGGACCACGATGTCCTGGCGGCCGGACTCGAGCACGCTGTCGAGCTTGCTGCGGCCGATGACTTCGCGGATCGCGCTCTCGCTCACTTCCTTGAGCGTCTCTTCCGGCTGATAGACGTTGAACGCGTAGTCGAGGGCGTTGGCCGCGCGATACTGCACTTCCATGTTGATGTCGACGAGGTTCTCGTCGGAGGTCAGCATGCGCGTCTGCTCGGTGAAGCTCTGGATCGCCGCTGTATTGACGATCTGCTTGATCTCGATCGGCCACGGCATGTGCCAGTGCAGGCCCGGCAGTGTGGTGTCCACGTGCCGGCCGAAGCGCAGGATGATGCCGCGCTCCGCGGCGTCGACGCGGTACAGGCCGGTGAACGCCCAGATCGTCGCGAGCGCGAGCAGGATCGTGCCGGCGCCGAAGCTGCGACCGGACGAGCCGCCGCCGCCCGCGCGGCCGCTGCCACCGCCGCCGCCGAACAGCGCACTCAATTTGCGCTGCAGGTTGCGGATGACCTCGTCGAGATCCGGCGGACCCTGCTCCGGCTTGTTGCTGCCCCAGGGGTTGCGCTTGCCGGGATTACCGCCGGGTTCGTTCCACGCCATGTTCGATCGGATGCTCCAGCGAAGGGGGTAGGGCCCGAAAATGGTCGGCTCGGGGCCCGCGGGGCTCAGGACGCCAAGGGCGCGGGGCCGCGCGATTTTAGGAATGGCTCCGGGTGGGCACAAGTTTTCGCTGCGGGCGGCTCGAGATCCAGCGCCAGCCCCTCGGTGCGGCAGAGGTCTTCGAGCGCCTGCCGCGGCATCGAGACTTCCAGGTCGACGCTGCCGCCGGGCAGCGCCTGCTCTGCGAGCACCGCGCCTGCGGCGAAGAACCGTGCGCGCGCCCGGCCCTCTTCCGGCTTCAGAACGATGTGCCGGTGCACGATCTCCGGTCCGAGAAACTCGCCGATCGCATCGATCAGCAGCTGGGCGCCCTGCCCGGTTTGCGCAGACAACCAGACGCGCCGCACGTTGCCGAGCTCGCCGGTCTCGACGCGGGGCGCCTCGCCCACCAGATCGGTCTTGTTGAAGACCTCGATCTGCGGCAGTGAGCCTGCGCCGACTTCGCTGAGCACGCTGTTGACCTGCGCAATGCGCTCGCTGCGGTTGGGGTCTGCCGCGTCGATGACGTGCAGCAGCACGCTCGCCTCGCGCGCCTCCTGCAATGTCGAACGGAACGCAGCCACCAGCTCGTGTGGCAGATCGCGCACGAACCCTACGGTATCGGCCAGCAGCGCAAAGCGGGCGTCCGGCAACGCCAGCCGGCGCACCGTCGGATCGAGCGTCGCGAACAGCTGGTCGGCGGCATACGCGCCCGCGCCGGTGAGGCGATTGAACAGCGTCGACTTGCCGGCGTTGGTGTAGCCGACCAGCGCAACCGTGGGAATCTCGGCACGCTTGCGCTCGCGACGCGTCGTTTCACGCTGCGTGACAACTTTGTCGAGCCGCCCGTTGAGCGTCTTGATGCGATTGGCGAGCAGGCGGCGGTCCGTTTCCAGCTGCGTTTCGCCGGGACCGCGCAGGCCAATACCGCCCTTCTGGCGCTCGAGATGCGTCCACCCCCGCACTAGCCGCGTGGCGAGGTGCTTGAGCTGCGCGAGCTCGACCTGCAGCTGGCCTTCGAAGCTGCGCGCGCGTTGCGCGAAGATGTCGAGAATGAGACCGGTGCGGTCGAGCACGCGGCACTTGAGCAGCGCTTCGAGATTGCGTTCCTGGCTCGGCGACAACGCGTGATCGAACAACACCAGGTCGGCGCCCATCTCCGCGACCAAGGTGCGAATCTCGTCCGCTTTCCCGCTGCCGATGAACAGGCGCGGATCAGGCGCGCGGCGCGTGCCGGTGACTACGCGCAAAACGTCCGCGCCCGCAGAGCGCGCAAGCGCCTCGAACTCGCTCAGCTCCTCCGCTGCGGGAGGACCTCCGAGTCCGATGCGTACCAGGAGCGCACGTTCGCCACTTCGTGGACGTTCAAACAACGCTAGCCATTCCGTCGTTCAAGGTGGCCGTCATCATTCCGTAGTGACGGCCGACTCCGCGCCTTCTTCCTCGCCGGCCGGCAGGCGGATCGCGCGCGCCGGAACGACAGTGGAAATCGCGTGCTTGTAGACCATCTGGCTGACGCTGTTCTTCAACAGGACCACGAACTGGTCGAACGAATCGATCTGGCCCTGCAGCTTGATGCCGTTCACCAGGTAAATGGAGACAGGTACACGCTCCTTGCGCAGGGTATTCAGGAACGGATCCTGTAATGATTG
>Ga0111538_10012577_pt1 | contig 11190 bp, 5 predicted proteins | sample SoiMethybrSBSTD1_FD_79669 | JGI IMG/M metagenome (GOLD analysis project Ga0111538, IMG submission 79669) | Bulk soil microbial communities from a Populus tree surrounding site in Tennessee, USA - Soil MetaG P. TD hybrid SBSTD1 (version 2)... | ecosystem: Environmental > Terrestrial > Soil > Tree... | reverse complement strand
TCGCCTTCGGCGCGAAGATGCCGACCTGCAGCGACTCGTAATCCTGTCCCTCGGCCATCAGCCGGATCTTCATCCCCGGCCGCAGGACGCCGTCGATCACGCGGACGACGATCACCACGCCGCGGTAGGCGTCGTACCACGAATCGAAGATCAGCGCCTTCAGCGGCGCCTCGGTGTCGCCGGCCGGCGGCGGCAGCCGGTGGACGATCGCCTCGAGCACATCGACGACGCCCGTGCCCACCTTGGCGCTGGCCAGGATCGCGTGATCGCCGTCGAGGCCGATGATGTCGGTGATCTGGCGCCGCGCCTCCTCGGGCTGCGCGCTCGGCAGGTCGATCTTGTTGATCACCGGGATGATCTCGAGGTTGTTGTCGACCGCCAGGTAGGCGTTGGCGAGCGTCTGCGCCTCGACCCCCTGCGAGGCGTCGACCAGCAGCAGCGCGCCCTCGCACGCTGCCAGCGACCGCGTCACCTCGTAGGAGAAATCGACGTGGCCCGGCGTGTCAATCAGGTTGAGGACGTACTTCTCGCCGCTGGCGGCGGTGTAGTTCAGCCGGACCGGGTGCGCCTTGATCGTGATGCCGCGCTCGCGCTCCAGATCCATCGCGTCGAGCACCTGCGCTTCCATCTCGCGCGCCTGCAGCGCACCGGTGATCTCGAGGAAGCGGTCGGCCAGCGTCGACTTGCCATGGTCGATGTGCGCGATCACCGAGAAATTTCGAATGTGGCTGGGATCCATGAGGTCGCGCGGAATTTCCTATTATATCTGGCGTGCCTCAGGCGACCGCGTCACCCGACTCGAACCGGATCAGCGCCGCCGGCTGGCGCATCGTGCTGCTCGCCAGCCTCGGCGGGACGCTCGAGTTCTACGACTTCGTCATCTTCGGCATCTTCGCCAAGGACATCGCCGACGCGATCTTCCCCAACCCGACGCCGCTGGTCTCGCTGATGGTCTCGTTTGCCGCGTTCGCCGCCGGCTACCTCGCCCGGCCGATCGGCGGCATCGTCCTCAGCCATTTCGGCGATCGGTTCGGACGCCGCCGCGTGTTCCTCGTCTCGATCTTCGTGATGTCGGGCGCGACGCTGGGCATGGGGTTGGTGCCGACCTTCGCCACCTGGGGCACGGCGGCCAGCGCACTGATGGTTGCGCTGCGGCTGGTGCAGGGGTTCTGTCTTGGCGGCGAGCTGCCCGGCGCGCTCACCTACGTGGTCGAGACCGCGCCGCGGCAGGCGCCGTTTGTCTGCACCGTGGTCTTCTCGTGCGTGACGATGGGCGTTGCCGCGGCCACCGGCGTCAGCCTGGCGGTCCGCACCTGGCTGCCGCCCGCGCTCGTGCCGTCGATCGGCTGGCGGATCGCGTTCGTCCTCGGCGGCCTCGGCGGCCTGCTGAGTTTCGCGCTGCGGCGCTCGCTCGAAGAGTCGCCGGAGTTCGCGCGGATGAAGGAGCTGGCGTCGCGCCGGCCGTTCGGTGAGCTCGTGCGCACGCACCTCTCATCGGTCGTCGTCGGCGTCGCGAGCCTCGCGGCGACGGCGGGCTTCACCGGTCTCTACTTCGCGCACACCGCTGCCTACATGTCGGGCGTGCTCGGCTACAGCCCGCGCCAGGCTGCCATCTCGCAGACCATCGGCGTCATCGTCCACGCCCTCGGCATCCTCGCCGTCGGCGGCATCGCGGAACGCGTGCATCCTCGCGTGCTGCTGCGCGCCGGCGCGCTCGCGCTGCTGGTGCTCGCGTTCCCGTTCTACACCGCGCTGGCGGCGCGGGCGGCGAACCCGACGCTGCTGCTGGTTGCGGCGGGCGCCTGCGCCGCGCTGGTCAACGGCTCGTTCGCGGTGCTCTTGACCGATCTCTTCCCGACGCGCGTCCGCTTCAGCGGCGTCGCGCTCGGCTTCAACGTCGCCTTCACCGCGTTCAGCGGCACGGCGCCTCTGGTGGCGACCAGCCTGATTCGGGCGACCGGCCTCAATACCGCGCCGGCGCTGGTGATGGTGGGCTGCGCCTTGGTCACGCTCGCTGGCAGCCTGTGGCTGGCGCGGACAGGCGGCCACGTGCTGCGGTCCGCCTGAAGGCGGACACCACGTACGTAGTGTCCGGCTTTAGCCGGACCCCGCGAGCCTAGTCGCTCGGCCAGCGCGCGACCTGTCGAGCCGCGCCGGTGAGCTCGAGGATGTGGAGCCCGGTGTTGGCCCGGTCGACGATGTAGATGTAGCCGCGATCGTCGACGTCGACGTTGTTGGTCTGGATCGCGACCTTGCAGCGCTCGCTCGCGCCGGCGCCGACGCAGCGCTTGTCGGTGAGCTCGGTGGTCGCCGGGATGTAATAGCCAATCTCCTTCGGCGCATACGGATCGCGGACGTCGACGGCGCGCACCCCGGCGTTGAAGTGCGCGAAGAACATCACCCGTTTGTAGTAGATGGGTGTGAAGCTCTCGTTCGACGAGTGGGTGCCGAAACGTCCGCCGCGGCCGCAGAAGCCGCCGCTCTTCTCGGGAACGGTCCAGTTCGACACGCCGAACGGTTTCGACTCGGTGGTGATGTCGGCGATCCACACCATCTGCCGCGCCTCGAGGCACTCGTTCGCGATCGCCTCGTTGGTGACGACGACGAAATCGCGCCGCCGGCCGTCCCTGTCGCTGGCGAACTCGGCGACCTCGACGCCGAGCATCGGGAACGCGGTGTGGGCGCCGACGTTCGGCGGCAGATCGAGCCGGCCGACCTGCGGGTAGAGCAGGTTCTCGCGCGTCGGTTCCTTCGGCCCGGTCAGCAGCTTCTGCCGATCGACAATCTGCACGAGGCCGTCCTTGTTGGTGCCGTAGCCGAAATACACGCGGTTGCCGGCCGGACCGGTGGAGATCGGGCCGTGCAGCTCGGTCGGCACCGGGCCGGTGGCGCCAGGCTCCTGACCGGGCAGGCCGAACGCGCGGATGAACACGGGCTTCGCCGGGTCGCTGAGGTCGTAGATGAGCGTCATCCGCCGCGTGCGCCACCCGGGCGCACCGGAAACCAGGTAGGCGATGCCGCTGTCGCACTCCCACCAGTTCTTGTGCGTGCCGCCGAGGCCGCCGACGATCACCGTGACGCGGGCGGGCGCCGCCGAGTTCGTGACGTCCCAGATTTCGTGCGCGCTGTTGCCGAGGGTCCGCAGCAGATAGACCTTGCTCCGGTCGGCGCGCGGCAGCGTGCTGCCGTCACACACGCGAACCATTTGCGCGCCGCCGGTCTCGGCGATGCCGGGCTCGCCGGGGATATGCGCGAGCAGCTTCGGCTGCCGCGGGTTGGTCACGTCGAGAATCGACGTGCCGTTGTGTTCCTGCTTGCCGGTCAGCGGGTTGGGCAGATACGCGCCGTGGTGGCCGACGTAGGCGATCCAGCGATCGCCCTGCTTGTGAACGAGCGGCTGGTAGGCCGTCCGGCCCTGGAGGTCGTGAGCGCCGACCAGCTCCATGTTGTTTTTTTCAGGCTCCGTGAGCCGCGATTGCCCGGCCGTGCCGGCGTCCACCATGACGCCCAGCACTGCGAACGCCAGCGCCGCCAGTCCCAGCTTCACCTGCCGCACGGCATTCCTCCTCTACGATCCCGCGGGTTTGAGATAGCGGCCGAACCACTCGAGGATGCGCCGGTTCACGTCGAGCGCATCGGCGCGCGAGTGGCGCGACAGGCTGTGATCGCCGTTCGCATAGGAGACGAACTCCGCCGTCTTCCCCAGCTGGCGCAGCGCGTAGAACATCATCTCCCCTTCGCCGAAGAGGATCGTCAGGTCCTGCTCGCCGTGCAGGATCAGCACCGGCGTGGTGACCTTGTCGAGGTGAAAGAACGCCGACTGGGACAGATAGCGTTCGGGAAACTCGAACGGCGACCCGCCCATCCGCGCCTGGCCGGTCTCGATGTTGCGCGAGTCGCGGTCGCGGCCGCTCGCCCAGTTGCGGAACAGCTCCGGCGGCGTCGCGCCGGACACCGCCGCAGCGAAGGTGCCGGTACGGGTGATCAGGTTCGAGACCGCGTAGGCGCCGAAGCTGTGGCCCCAGATTCCGAACTTGCCGTTCGAGAATCCCATCTGCCGGACGGCGTTGACTGCCGGGACGACGCAGTTCTCGAACGAGTCCGCGGTCTGGCCGACCTTTACCTTCACGTTCGGCAGCAGCATCGCGTAGCCGTGGCTGATGAACATCTGGTTGCGCGCGTCGAAGCGGTGAATCGCCGGCGTGAGCTTCTCGTAGATCCACGTGACGACCGGCGGCTTGGCAGCGGGCGCGAGGCCGGCGGGCTTGTAGAGCAGCGCCCCGAGCCGCTCGCCGTCGGCGTTGTAGTAGGAGAAGAGCTCCGGCCGGCTGAACGAAAAGCGCGCGAGCTGCGGGTTGAGGTCGGTGATCCGTTTCCGCTGGTTGCCGGCGCCGAAGATCCACAGGTCGGAGGGGTGCACGGCGTCCTCGATCGCCGACACGATGCCGCCGGGCAGCGTGGCCAATCGGCCGTACGACTCCCTGCCGCGCGCGATCGCCTCCAGCTTCTGCGCGCCAGGCTGGTAGCGATACAACGTCTCGTCGTAGGTCGCGTTGTCGATGGCGCGGAAATACAGAGAGCTGCCATCCGGGCTCCACACTGGATCGCTGACCTGATCCTGGAACCCGCTCGTCAGGTTCTTCGACGAGCCGTCCGCCTGCACGATGTACACGTCCATGAACGGCTGCGCCGTCGTGTACATGCCCGGCTTGACTGGCTCGAGCTCGGGATCCGTCACCGAAGGATCGGCGACGAGCGCGGCGAATCGCGTGCCGTCCGGCGACCAGGTTGCTTCGGTGACCGCCAGCGTCATCTGATCGCGCCACGGCTTCGCCTCACCGCGGCCATCGCCCGGCAGCGCCATCAGCCGCGAGCTCTTCGTGAACAGGATCTGCGCGCCGTCGGGCGACCAGGTGAACCTGCCGCGCTCGCTTAGCTTGACCGGGGCCGCCGGCCGCGCTCCGGGGCGCAGGTCGGTCGGGAGCACGAACGTGTCGTTCTGCTCTTTGCCGATGACGCCGAGCGTCTCCGGCACCGGCGCTACGTACAGCAGCTGCCGGCCGGTCGGCGACAGGCGGAACGAACGCAGGACGACGGGCGCGGCCGTCAGCGCGGTGGCGACGCCGCCGGCGACGTCGATCGCGGTGAGCGTTGCCTTGCGCTCGTCGGTGAAGAACTGATCGCCGGGAATGCGCGGATCGCTGCTCTTGACCGATCGCACCCGGTAGGGCTGCGCCGACTCGCCGGGAAGCGCTGCCGCGACCACCAGCGTCCTGCCCGAAGGATCCCACTGCGGCGCGAGGTAGATGCGGGCCGCGAACGAACCGCCGATCGCCTTCATCTCGTCGCGATCGGCGTCCCACACGACCGCCTGCCCGCTGCCCTTTTCTTCGCGGATGAATGCGAGGCGCCGGCCGTCCGGCGACCAGACCGGAAACGAGCTGTGGGCCGCGCCGGAGGTCAGCACCCGCGGCGCCCCGACGCGTCCGCCGCTCAGTGCCTGCACCACGACGGAGCCGGTCGGCCGCGGCTCCTGCACGTTCCACTCATCGTCCTGATCGGTGAGGACGTAGGCGATCCAGTTCCCGGCGGGCGACACCGCGATCGGTTGGCCGCCGGCGAACGTGCGCACCTGCAGCAGATCCTCGGGCGTGAAGAGCGGCGGTGCCTGCGTACGGGCGCGCCCGCCCAGCGCGACGACAAGCCCCAGAACAATCGCGATCGACGTCGCACGCATGAGAGCTCCCGTAGCGCAGCCCTTTCCGCCTTCGCTGAAGCGACGGCGGACCCGCCGTAGCCTTGGCGACGGCGGGCAGGGCTGCCCCCGTCAGTGTTGCGAATTCGTCCGCCGGTTGACGGGTAGATCGAGCTTGCTGCGATCGATCACCTGACCGTTCTTGATCACGGTATCGACCTGCTTCGCGTTGTCGATGTTGCGCGTCGGATCGCCCTTCAGGAGCACCATGTCCGCGAGCTTGCCGGCTTCGATCGTGCCGAGCTCGTCGAGCTTGCCCAGCGCGCGTGCGGCGTTGCGCGTCGCGATGACGATGGTATCCGCCGGGCTGATGCCGGCGCCGACCAGCAATTCCAGCTCGCGATGCAGCGCCGGGCCCGAGGTCTGATCGGTGCCGGCGGCGACGATGTCCTTGCCGACCTCGTTGAGCCGCTTCATGTTGTCCTGCGCGACCGGCGTCATCACCTTCATCCACGCCGCCCAGCGGTTCTCCTTCTGCTTCGCCGACTCCTCGGTCTTGAGCATCTGGCGCTCCGCCGCCTCGAGCGTGTCGCGATAGAGCGGCTGATCGAGATACTCCGGATGCTCGGCGAGGCGGCTGTAGTTCTCGCCGATCGTCAGCGTCGACACCGTCGGCACGTGCTTCACTGACATCATCCGCACGTACTCCTCGCTCATCGGCGCCTGGATGATCGGGTGCGCGAGCGTGTCGGCGCCGGCGTAGATCGCTTCGATCGCGTTGTGCTCGTTTGACACGTGGATGATGATCCGCACGCCTTTCGAGTGGTAGTAGCGGATGATCTTCTCGAGCAGGTCCTCGGGCAGCTGGCGGATCTGCGGCCGCGTGCCCCAGCCGTGCTCGTCCTGCCCGATCTTTGCGAGGTCGGGTTTGGTCGCCAGGTGCTCGTCGAGCAGGCGCCGATCGCCCGGCCACGCTTCGACGTTGTACGGCCCGCCGTGCCCGTTGGGGCTGGCCACCGTGCCGCCGGTGGCGAAGATCCGCGGGCTGACAATCGCGCCGCTTCGCTCTTTGGCGCGGAGGCCGGTGATGAACTCGGGGCGATTCCCGGCGTCGAACACCGTGGTGACGCCGGCATAGAGATAGCTGTGCAGGGCGCGGATCCCGTCGCGCTCCTGATCGGCGGCCACGCCCTGGCCGCGTCCGCCGCGCAGGTGAATGTGCGCGTCGATGAGACCGGGGATGAGGAATTTGCCGGCGCCGTCGATCGTGCGCGCGCCGGCGGGCGCCTGCGCGTGCGCCCCGGCCTCCCTGATTGTGCTGCCCTCGACGACCACCGTGGCGTTGGCGACCGGGGCGCGGCCGGTGCCGTCGATGAGCGTGACGTTACGGATGACCAGCACGCTGCCGCCCTGTGCCAGGGGGAACGCGGCCGCGCCGACCACGACGAGCGCCAGCGTGAACAACCGTCTCATGTGCCTGCTCCTGTGACGCGTTGGATAGACTAGCGCAATGCCCGCTTCGCGCGCCTGCGCGTATGCCTGCTCGGCTGTGCTCGCGGCGCTCGCCGCCGTCCCGTCGGGCGCGTGCCGATCCAGCCAGCGCGCCGCCGCGCCGCGCGCAGACAACCGGTCCCCTATTATCCTCGTCACCATCGACACTCTGCGTGCGGATCGCCTCGGCGCCTACGGCTCACGCCGGGGCCTGACGCCCGCCCTCGATCGGCTGGCGCAAAACGCCGTCCGCTTCACTGCCGCAGTGACCCAGGTGCCGCTGACGCTGCCGGCGCACGCGACACTGCTCACCGGGCTGCATCCGGCGAAGCACGGCATCCGCACCAACGACGGCTACCGCCTCGCGCCGGGCGTGCCGACGCTCGCCGAGGCGCTGCGCAACCGCGGCTATGCCACCGGCGCGTTCATCGGCGGCGCGCCGCTGCAGTCGGCGTCGGGCCTGGCGCGCGGCTTCGATCGCTACGACGACGATTTTCTTCGCGCCGCGGGCGCCGTCGAGCGTCCGGCGGACGAGGTAGTGCGCTCCGCCGCGTTGTGGATCGACCAGCATCGGTCGCAGCCGTTCTTCGCCTGGCTGCACCTGTTCGACCCGCACTCCCCCTACACGCCGCCGGCGCCGTTCGCCGAGGCGCACGCGGCTGCGCCCTACGACGGCGAAGTGGCCTACGCCGACGCGGCCATTGGCCGGCTGTTCGACCAGTTGCAGCGCGCCAACCTCTTCGCCTCCGCCGCGGTCATCGTCGTCGCCGATCACGGCGAATCGCTCGGCGAGCACGGCGAACGCACGCACGGCACGTTTCTCTACGACGCGACGGTGCGCGTGCCGCTCCTCGTCAAGCTTGCCGGCGCGGCCGGATCGCGCGTCGTCTCGGTGCCGGTCGAAGCAGCCGATCTCGCGCCGACGATCGCGGCGATCGCCGGCGCCGACTTCGAGGCTGCCGACGCGCAGAACCTGCTGCCGCTCATCGGCGGCGCCAGCGCGGGCGATCCCGATCGGCCGGCCTATGTCGAGTCGTACTACCAGAACGTGCTGCTTGGCTGGAGCCCGCTGCGCGCGGTGCGGACGGCGCGCTGGAAGTTCGTCGAGGCGCCGCATCCCGAGCTCTATGATCTCGAGAGCGATCCCAACGAGGTGCGCAACCTGGTGAACGATCGCGCCGGGCTCGCGGCCGGTTTGCAGCGGTCGCTGCCCGACCCGGCCCGCGCGGTGGCCGGCGCGCGCCCCGCGGGCGGCGACGCGGCAGAACGGCTGCGCAGCCTCGGCTACGTGTCGGGATCGACGATCGCGACGCCCGGCAGCCGCGCCATCGATCCGAAGGATCGGCTCGAGGTGTGGGACGAGATCGAGGACGGCATCGATCGGCTGCGCCGCGATCCGCAGGGGGCGCAGCAGGCGTTCGCGCGCGCGCTGCGGCTCGACTCGGGCAACGGCCTGGCGATGAAATACATTGCCGACATCAGCTTCGAGGCCGGCCGCCTGCGCGAGGCGCGCGAGGGATACGCGCGCGCGATTGCCGCGCGCTTCCGCCACCCCGACGTCTACGTCAACCTCGCCGCGATCGCCGAGCGCGAAGGGCGGCTCGACGAGGCGCGCGACGCGCTGAAGCAGGCGCTGCAGCTGACCGGCGGCGACGCTGACGCGTGGAACCGCCTCGGCACGATCGAAGCGCGGCGCGGCGACCTCGACGCGGCGCGCCGCGCCTTCACCAGCGGCATCGCCGCCGATCCGGGGCGCGCCGAGCTGCACTACAACCTCGCGCTGGTCGAACGCCGCGCCGGCAACGAAGCCGCGGCGCAAACGCAGCTGCAGGAAGCCATCGCCCGGCGTCCTGCGTATCCGGAAGCGCTGTACGAGCTGGGCACCGCCTACCTTCGCGCGCGGCAGCCGGAGCCGGCGCTCGACGCCTACAAGAAGGCGCTGGCGGCGCACCCGGATTATGCGGAAGCGCTGTTCGGCGCGGCGCGCGCCGCACTTGATCTCGGACGGCGCGAAGAGGCGCGGCGCGATTACACGCGATTCATCGAAGTCGCGCCGCCGGAGTACGCGGCGCAAGTCGCCGCCGCGCGTGAAGCGCTCCGGCGGCTCGACGCGGGCCGCAACTGACGCCGTCGGCCCTCACGCTCGCCGCCGAGGACCCCTCAGAAGCGGTATCGCAGCGCCACCTGCCCCTGTCGTTGGTCTCTGACCGCCGTCACCGTCCCGAACGTCGCCGGCGGCGCGGACGGGTTCAGGCCGACGATGTTGTTCAGCGCCGCCACATTCCGCCGGTTGAGGAGGTTGAACGCGTCGAGGCGGATCTCGAGCCGCTGCGCGCCCACCAGTTTCAGGTCGTAGGCGACGCTCGTGTCGAGCGTCACGACCGATGGCAGCCTGAACGAATTGCGGCTCAGGCTCACCGGCCGATCGCTGAAGCTGCTCGCGACCGAGTTGCCGGGCGGCGGCGGGCTGAAACCGTCGCCGTCAGCGTCGAGGCCGACGACGCCGGTGTAGGGGAAACCCGATCGCGCGAACACCACGCCGCCGACGCGAATGCCCAGCGGCGCCTCATAGGTGCCGCTGGCGACAAAGACGTGCGGCACATCGGTGTCGCTCGGTCCCCACTGGTAGCCGCGGTCGCCGTCGATCGTGGTCAAGCCCGGCACGAACGAGTTGTTCAGCCGGAAGTTGTCGACGTCGCCGCGCGCGCGGCCGAAGGTGTAGTTCACCTGCGCCGCGTAGCGGTTCGACAGCCGCTTGGTGACGCCGAACTTCAGCGCGTTGTACTCCGTGTGGCCCCCGTTGAACTGCAGATACAGGCTGCGGAACCCGCTGAACGGGATGCCGTAGCTGCCGCCGGTGCGGTTCGGCACCCCGAGCGGCCGCAGCGTGTTGGCTTGCGCGGCGGTGCGCGTCTGCCCCGGGCCGAGCGCGAAGAACGGCGGCGCGTTGACGTCCCACGTCACCAGCATGTCGTAGCCGTAGACGCGGGCGTAATCCGCCGATACCGCCCAGTCCTGGCCGAGCTCGTGCTGCACGCCGACGTTGGTGTTGAAGAAGTGCGGCGCCTTGCGCTGGAAGTTGCCGCCGATGCTCCCGGGAAAATCGGCCCCCTCGAAGATCGGCACGTAGACCGTCGCCCGCGCCACCGTGCTGCTGCCGCTCGGGAACGCGCTGAAGCGGTTGGGGAAGGTCGGGAACAGCGGATCCCCCTGCCGCAGATCGATCGTCGTCTGGCCCACCGGACCGGTGTTCGATTCGCGGTTGATCGCCGACGACTCGAGCGTGTCGTAGAAGAGGCCGGTGTTGCCGCGGACGACGGTGCGGGCGCTGCCGCCGACGTTCCAGGCGAAGCCGGCGCGCGGCGCGACGTTGTCGTTGTCGCCCTGGAAGAGCGAGTCGCGGTCCCAGCGGACGCCGACGTTCAGCGTCAGGCCGCGCCGCACCTCCCAGTCGTCCTGCGCGAACACGCCGGTCATAGCATCCTTGAAGTTCAGGCCGGAGCCGCCGAAGTTCTGCGTGTACTGAAACGGGAAGGTCGCCGGATCGCTGGCATTGAACGGCGTCTTCACGCCTTGCGCAAAGGTGTAGGTGCCGGGAAAGTTGTTGAAGAAGGTGACGAAGCGCCACGAGCCGATGACGTCGACGCCGGTCTTGAACTGGTGCGACCCTCTGACCACCGAGAAGTGATCGACCCACTGCGCGCGCTTCTCGACCAGGTTCTGCGGAAAGCCCGGATTGGTCCCGAGGTTGCCGAGGCCGGTGTAGGTCACGGTCACCGGCGCGGAGCTGAAGTCCGGCGTCCGCGACGCCGCGCCGCTCGACGCCGTCAGCGGCGAATAGAAGTCGACGACGTCGAAGGTATAGCGGAAGCGCGCCTCGTTGACCTTGTTCGAGCCGAAGTTGCTGAGCAGCGAGGTCACGAACGCATCGGTCCGCCCTTCGGTATTCGACCGGCGCTCGAACGTGTTCAGGCCGCCTACGCCCTGCGCCTCCTGCCTGTTGC
>Ga0111538_10012575_pt1 | contig 11191 bp, 10 predicted proteins | sample SoiMethybrSBSTD1_FD_79669 | JGI IMG/M metagenome (GOLD analysis project Ga0111538, IMG submission 79669) | Bulk soil microbial communities from a Populus tree surrounding site in Tennessee, USA - Soil MetaG P. TD hybrid SBSTD1 (version 2)... | ecosystem: Environmental > Terrestrial > Soil >... | reverse complement strand
CGTCGACTATGCATAGGACCAGTCCCTTAAGGCTTGCCAGCGTCCTAGTCTTGAATTCTGTGGAGGATAGCGGAAAGCATTTCGTAATCGTCACCGATAAGCTTGACGAGTTCTTTCCCAGCTTTGACTAGAAAAGAGCGTTCCCCTGGATGGACCGCATAGGCCGCACGAATGGTCGCTGCAATGAGCTCGTCACGCGGGGCTTTCTCAACGCCCATGAGAAATCGCAAGAACCAAAAGTGCGAGGTGATGCGGCGCACTTCCAGAGGCTGACAGGTATGCACAAAGCTATGCAGCCTGGGTGGCTGCGGTGGTAGATGGTAACGCACAGCACCGTCGCACTCATACCCAATAATAACCGCTTCGAACTTGGTCTTCAGGAGCTCGAAAATTTGCGGTTGTTCATCGCGCAGCTCCTGTTCCGAACGATGGTACGCAATCGCCAGGCGATGCGGTTCTAAACTATGAGTATAAGCGTTGCAGACGACGGCGTAAATAGTCTCGCGCGCCTTTACTTGAATAAAGCTGCCAAAGGGTGGGGGATTGTGTAACAGCGCACTTTCAGCGATGAACTCCGTGTTACTGCTCCCAATCACCTCGCCAATTTCTGCGTCGTACATGGCTACACAGTCATCCTTCGCTTGCCCAGGTTTTTCGGGGAGATGGCGGCACGCATCCCACGACGCAGCAGTACTGTGGTCACCATCTCATAAAAGAGGTCACGCTCGGTCCCTCGCACCACGGCATGCTGATGGGCTTCCGCCAGCGCGATGGGATAGCCCATACCTTTCTGGGCCTGATCATAGGCGACGGCGTGAATCAGATCCAGGAGCGTTGGGCTCGCCGCTACCCACTGGGGGACTTCAACGCGCACAATTTCAGTCCCCACATGCAGGTAGAAGAAGACAATACGGTGTACACCGTAATCCTCCAGGATGCGCGATCGACTTTCAAAGACCGCTGTGCGCTCGCCTGGCTGGAGGAGGTTCTCGAACAGCTGCCGATCACTGAGCCCTTCGATCTCAGCGCAGGGCAGCCGTGGCAGGTCGGTATAAGGGCACCGATCACAGTGCGGCGCTGTCTCGGGACAGAGGCCGACCCGTAACGTATTCAGCACATCTCGGCTGCGTGGTCGACTGATATACCCGGCCACCGGAATCTGCTGTTGACGCGCCTGCTCTAGAGAGCCGAGATAGCAGGCCAGGCTTGTCTGCCTATAATCCTGTGGTTTGCCTTCAAGTTGCCAGAGGATCAGACTGCCGTCCGACAGCGCGCAGGCGCGATGCCCGCTCTCCTGGGCACGCGTCGCTTGCCGCAGCAGAGACTGGCATTCCATCAAGGTACGGCGCATGCCCAACAGGTCGCCGGTCACTTGCACGCGCTGGCCTCCATAGTCGGTATAGAGATCTTCGTCCCGATAAAAAAGGGTCGGTGTACTGTTCAACTCCGCCCGCTCACCCGTGCCATAATGCAGTACCACCGTCGAGATATTGAGCAAAAAGGCTGGAATGACCTCATGATGACTCGGAGCGATTTGTGAACCATCCGTTGCGACAACCGTAATGGCTAACGGCCGCGGCGGCAGCGGATAGGTGCTCTCGAGCGACTCCCGGATCCCAGCCAGGAGCCAGGAGGTTTTACTAGCCTGCAGTTTGCGTAGGAACGCCGGTAAGCGTCCCGACTCCAGCGCTAATTGTCCTAGCGCTTTATCCAGACGTTTCAACCTGTCCTCCGCAACCAGCTGCTGCTCTACTGCCATCCGGCTAATCTGTTGATTTACTCTGGCCAGATCAAGCATATGGCTCCATCCTCTTTGCGTCTTCATCTCCTGGCTCTCAGCCCTGAGCTGTTAGTCCCACCTGTGCCGTGCTGCCAATTCTTCCAGACTATGCTGTTTGCGCCGCCGTCGCCGTTTCGCTCTGCTGTCAGGCTGCACTGGTAGCGGTGTGCGAGGTGCCTCTCCCTCTTCCTCCAGGGTGACGCTTGCCGCAGTGAGTGCAGTGAGCTGTACCTCCAGACGCGGGGCGTGACGGTTTACCCGTTTGCTCAGGTGAATTTCTATCACCAGGTTGTCGTTGACTCCCAATGCCTGGCAGAGAGCATCCTGAGCAATTTTGAGACCCCCATCCAGATCACGCCGTAGCGCTGACCTAAAGTAAAACGTCATCGTGAGCGCCAAATAGTGCCGCTGGAACAGCGTCACATCAACGTGTGGGCACTTGTCTAACCAGTTCTCTACCTCCTCAGCGACGAGACTCTTGAACTCTCGCCCGGTACGAGACAGAACGCGGCGCCCCTGTACGGTCGCATACTGGTGATTGATACTCGGAGGCAAAGGTAATACCAGGACCAGTTCTCCAGCAGGAGATGGCTCGTCCATACAGGAGTTACGCTACCATTTGACACACAATGGTCACTGGCTGCTGGAGCACAATGCTCAGTTCTTTCTCAACCAGTGCACGATATTCCGGTTCTTCGAGCATGTCGCGGTGGAAGGCATCCCTGGCAGTGAACGTAATTGAGAGCATCTGATCTTGGAGCTTGACAGGGTTGCCAGCGGTCAAGACCGAGCCCAGAAAAGCACTTTTATCACGCAGGCTGGCGACAATATCTGGCCAGCGTGCTTGCAACCGTGCCAGCAGTATTTGTTCTTCTGGTGTTGGCTGGCTTGGTGGTGCACTCAAGGGTAGGGACGGCTGGTCTAGCGGCACGCCGTTGCGTTCCATTGCCGGTACGGTATGCTGGAGCGCTTGAGGGACAACGAGATCCGGTACTGTCGTATGGCCGTGCGATGTGCGCCGGCGTTTCGGTTTGAAGAAATATTGCGTCTCTCCGGCCGTATGGATACCTTTGAGTTCTTTGACCTTGACGATCACCGGATACTGCCGTGTGACGTCTCCAAGAATCAGAGCATGATGCCGGCGCAAGCGTTTGACAAAGGAGCCCATGGTTTCCTGATCGACCATGGCACTTTTGCTAATATGGCGCACATCATCGTCAAAGGGGAGATACAGGAGAAAGAGATTATCCACCTGCCGCAGCACGGTCTCGTCAAGCCCACTAATCATGTTTGTAACAAAGAAACAGGTGATGCCGAGATGTCGTGAACGCGTGACGATATAGCCAATGGTGTTATGGCTGATGTAGAGGTGTGCTTCCTCGAAGAAGACAAAAGGAAAACGGCCTGTGCCGCGTTGCAACTCATGTTCACAGATCTCCCGAATAATGTCAATGATTGCCTGCACAAATCCCTGCCGCGACAGGTTTGTGAGACTCGAAATATCAATCACCAGCGCGCCACCATTACGGACCTTATCGTACTCCGCCTGCAGCGAGGTGGCTTCACCCGCCTGCTCTGCGAATACACCGGTGTTGCGTGCTGCTTCAAGCCGACTGCGAATTGCTGCGCTCACCCCTTCATTCTGGGAAAACTCTAACTCCTCGGCCATATCAATGAGATGCTGGATACCAATGAACGGCGGTGTTCTTCCCTGCCGCTCCATATGCCAGGCTTCCTGGAGCAGGCGCGCCATGCGGTTCTCGAAGTACATCGCCGACACATCCGGCAAGCCGAACCTGGTCAGCATCGTGACTAGCGGACTAAGACCGAATTGTCGTATGCCTAATTTAAGATTTTCACCAGCTTTGAGATGAATAATACCCCTGGTACGTACCTCCCCCGTATAGGGGTCCGCGTCATGCTTCGGCAGATGAATGTATTCCTTGTTCAAGTCAAATACGACGCATGGCGCTCCAGCATTGATCAACTCCAGCAGAACAACTTTAGACAGATAAGATTTGCCAGCCCCTTTAACGCCGGTGATGACATTGACCTTCTCCAGGTAATGCCCCTCGATAAAGAACGGCTCCCCCCGGAGCGTCTGGCCAATATGCAACGGATTCCCGAGATCATCAATACAATTTTCAAATAACTCTTGATCCGATACCCGCGTCACTTCAACATCGCGTATCGGTATCCAGCCGTCCCACTGGTCCCACTGTCGACCTGTTAGCTTGCGGATCTTGGCGATGGCGATCTTGAGGTTCCGTGCCTCACTGGCGTCGTACTCCTGTAGCGTCTCCTGGGCCTCCGACAAATACGTCAGCAACTCGCGTGCCAGAGGCTGCGCGTTCCCGATCACTAATTCCAACTGCTCCTGAATGAGCGACGGGTAAGTTACCATACGAAAAGCAACTACTTGTACTACTAAGCCCTCACCGCTGTCGCGTTCCTGAATGCGCAGCGTTTCCCCAACCCGTAGATCCTCCTCGCGGGGATTGAAAATCAGCTCGACTACGTCCCCTTTAACCTGACTGACCTGGATGCTCATGGTAGGGTTTGTGCTCCCGGGAAGGATGGCTTAATACTCGGCATGGCTAACACCTTGCTCAAAGACATTTCGTGCTCTTCTTCCAGCTCGCTGAGGTGTGCCACCCACGTCTCGCTGCCCCAGACCTCCAGGCGGTCATACATGCCGACCAGGACTGCATCTTCGCCAATGCCAGCGTGCTCCCGCAGTTTACGTGGTACCAGCACACGGCTGGCGCGATCGATCTCTACCACCACCACATCAGACACCACGTAGTGCATGAACAGCCGACTTTCGCGTTCATTGAGGCGTGTGCGTTGTACTTCGAGTAAGTCGTCCCAATTTTGCTGGGGAAACAGCCAGAGACACTGCTCCTGTTGCGATTTCACCAGCACGGCCTTTTTCACTTCGAGATTGCCCGGTACAGCAAAATACTCGCGTAGTGAGGCTGGCATCGCAAAGCGACCTTTGTCGTCGAGCTTACACGGGAATTCCCCTGCAAACATACCACCCCCTTCATACTGCGCCTCAGTGCTGCAGATAGCTAGTTACCCCGCCAATTTGGCGGGGGTACTGCGTACTGCGACTGGTCCCGCCGGTTTGGCGGGGGGGTGCCTTCTCATCTGCAGCGGCGCATGTATGGCATATGGTAACTTACTCCACTTCCCCAGTCTCAAGATCCATATCGACTGGCAGACTGTGAAATAGGTCACTATCCGCATTGAGACTGGCAGACTCCGCTGCCGCCGCGAGTGTCTCGCTGGCGGCCTGCGGCATGCTCAGAGCCTGCCGCACCTGCGCCTCGATAGCTGCTGCACTCTCAGGATGCTCTTCGAGATACAGCCTGGCGTTGTCGCGCCCCTGACCAATACGTTCACCGCTGTAGGCGAACCAGGCGCCGCTCTTCTGGACAATCTCGCGCTGCACGGCCAGGTCGAGCAGCTCGCCAGCTCGGCAAATCCCATTCCCGTACATAATATCAAATTCTACCTGCCGAAAGGGTGGTGCCACCTTATTTTTGACAATTTTCACACGTGTACGGTTGCCAACTACCTCTTGCCCGCTCTTAATGGCATCCAGGCGACGAATATCCAGACGGACCGAGGCATAGAATTTGAGTGCGTTTCCACCTGTTGTTGTTTCTGGATTGCCAAAGAATACGCCAATCTTCTGACGTATCTGGTTGATGAAAATGACGCATGTTTTGGTTTTGTGAACAATGCCGGTCAACTTGCGCATCGCCTGAGACATCAAGCGCGCCTGCAGTCCCATCTGAGGCTCGCCCATATCTCCATCAATTTCCGCCTGTGGCACGAGGGCCGCCACCGAGTCCACTACCACGACGTCGAGCGCTCCACTGCGCACTAGCACATCGGTGATCTCCAGGGCCTGTTCGCCACTGTCTGGCTGTGAGATGAGGAGGTCGTCGAGGCTCACACCCAGTTTGCGCGCATACGAGGGATCCAGGGCATGTTCGGCATCGACGAAGGCTGCCTCACCACCGCTGCGCTGCGCTGAAGCAATCACGTGTAGGGCCAGCGTTGTCTTGCCGGAAGCTTCCGGTCCGTAGATCTCCACGATACGTCCGCGCGGCATACCCCCAACCCCCAATGCCGCGTCGAGCGCCAGTGAGCCAGTGGGAATCACCGGAATATCGGCGATCTGACTCTCGCCCAGGCGCATGATGGCACCTTTACCATATTGTTTTTCGATCTGGCCAAGAGCCAGACTGAGGGCCCGCTGTTTTTCATCATTTCTACTGCTTGCCGTCTGCTGGGCCATACTATCCCCCACAGCTCATATGGATGATTGATGACTAATAGCCGATAGGTCTCTCGTTAGACTTGCCCCACGATTGTGCCCTGCCTGAGACTGTCGCAAAGGCTTCCTCGTCTGGAGTGTCCAGTGTAGCAGCCGGATCATCTTGCAAGATCACTTGCAGCGCCTCAGCCACTGTCCGTACCCCACAGAGTTCTAAGTTCGTGATGCCCGACGCCGGCTGACAATTGGCCTGTGGCAGCAAACAGCGCCGGAACCCAAGCTTGGCAGCCTCACGCAGGCGTGCCTCCACCTGTCCCACGGCCCGCACCTCACCGGTAAGACCCACCTCACCCAAGACTACCAGGTACGGATCGAGGACGACATCCCGCAGGCTGGACACCACCGCCACCACAACCCCAAGATCAATGGCTGGTTCCTCTATATAGAGGCCGCCCACGACGTTGACATACACATCATGGGCCTGCAATGGCAGACCAAAACGTTTTTCCAGGACAGCCAACAAGAGCGCCACTCGTTGATGATCGACACCATTGGCGACCCGACGCGGCATACCCAACCCACTCGGACTGCTCAGCGCCTGGAGTTCGACGAGCAGGGGACGCGTCCCCTCTATGCTGGCCACTACCACCGAGCCGCTCGCCTGTTGTGGACGTTCTGCCAGTAAGAGCTCTGACGGATTTTCTACTTCCATAAAGCCCGTCTGCCGCATTTCAAACATGCCGATCTCATTCGTTGGTCCAAAGCGGTTTTTCACCGCCCGCAGGACGCGGTAGGCATGGTGCCGTTCACCTTCGAAGTACAGCACCGTGTCTACCATATGCTCTAACACACGTGGTCCTGCAATCGTACCCTCTTTGGTGACGTGGCCAATAATCAGGATGGGTACGTCGCGCGTTTTCGCCAGGGTCATAAGATGTGCCGTGCTTTCCCGCACCTGGCTGACACTACCAGGTGCGGCAGACAGATCAGCCGTGAAGACCGTTTGGATGGAATCGATGACGAGCACGCGCGGCTGCAGACGGGTGACCTGCTCGCGGATCAGCTCCATAGACGTTTCAGTCAGAATATAGACGTGTTGACTATTGACCCCTAGGCGGTCACTACGCATACGCAACTGACTCGCCGATTCCTCCCCAGAAACATAGAGCACTGGGTGCTGCTCTGCCGTACGTCCGCGGCTCAGTCCTGCGGTTGCCTGGAGGAGCAACGTGGATTTGCCGATACCAGGATCGCCTCCGATGAGCACGAGAGAACCGCGTACCAAGCCACCGCCTAACACACGGTCGAATTCACCGATGCCCGTTAGCAGGCGTTCTTCACTGCTGCGCGCAATCTCCGTCAACGGTAACGGGAGCTGGGCTGACGTGACCCCCGGCTGGCGCGCTGGACGCGGCGGCGCCTGTAGCTCTTCTGCAAGAGTGTTCCAGCCACCGCACTCTGGACAGCGTCCTAGCCATTTCGTCGTGTGATGACCACAGGTCTGACAGGCAAAGACGCTCTTGGCCTTGCTCATGCGCGCGGTTCCTTTAGTGCACGGTTGGCCGAATGAGCGCTACGACCTTACCGCAGATCTGCACATCAGGTACGTAAAGGGGCGTTAAGCGCGGATTTTCCGGCTGCAAGCGAAAGCTATCGGCTTCACGATAGAAACGCTTTACGGTCACGCTTTCGTCGAGGAGGGCGACGACAATGTCGCCATTGTTGGCGCTCTGTTGCGGGCGTACCAATACGTAGTCGCCGTCGAGGATGCCAGCGCCAATCATGCTGTCACCTTCGATGCGCAGGGCAAAAGTGTCAGTGCTTTTGACAAGGGTGGGGTCGAGCTGCAGTGTCCCTTCACGGTTTTCTACCGCGAGAATCGGTTGGCCTGCTGTGACACGGCCAAGAATGGGGACTTCAACCAGGCCGTGCAGGGTTCTGGATGCCCGGCGCCGCAGACGGTCGAGCGAGGCGATGCCCCGTGAGGTACGGGAACTCCGATGAATATAGCCCTTCTTTTCCAGGGCTTGCAGGTGCGCACGTACACCGTTGGTCGAACTGATGCCCAGCGCTTCGCCAATTTGGCGGATGCTTGGTGGGACACCTGTGGTACGCACCTCACGTTCGATATAGTTGAGGATTTCTCGCTGTCTTTCTGTGAGTTGTGGTCTCTGTCCTGCTGTTGTCATGGCCGTAATAATGCTCCCTGTGCCCCCTGGCCCTTAAGGTGGTCTGTACCTGCTCATATGAGTAATACTGCACATTTAGGCAGGTGTCAAGCAGAAAATGCATCCTACCATGATCATGCAGTTTGACGAGCACGCGTCACTACTCGAAGCAAGGGGCTAAGGAGCAAAAAGAGCGAGGCATATTCTTACTTTGAGACATGAGTGAGGCTACATCCTGGACCCAGGAAAATGTCTGTGAGGTACAGGACGTGCCCACAGAAAGCCTGGAGGGCTAGAAGACCAACACGGGAGGTTCTTCTCGTCCGCTGACGGATTGTCGGAAGCGTCTATGGGCTTGTCATTTGCCCCCTCTTTGTGTGCGCACGAGGAGCCATACGCAGCGGAATACTAGCGATCAGCCTATCTTCCTCAGTAGTACGGTCAAAGTTGATGTCGATCTCGTCTTCGTTGATGGTCAGGTGTTTTGCAATGACCTGGATGATCTCATCGCGCAGTTGTTCGATGGTGCCTTGGGCCAAGCCGCCGCGATCATACGTCAGAGCCAGTTTCAGACGCTCCTTCGCAGCAGTTTTACTTTGCTGCCCATATCCCCCCGGCGAGAGATGTTTGACGAGTTTGTCTAGGAACCCCACGGGACTCTCCTCCCCGCCGTTAGCGCCTCAGATTTACTGGCCTTTGAACAGGCGAGCCAGCCATTTAAAGAGACCTCTTTCTTCCTCGATGGGGAGCATCGGAACCTCCTCCCCCAGAAGACGCCGCGCAATATTCTTATACTCCTGCCCAGCCGGTGAGGCGGCATGCAGCGACGCGAGCTCGCCGCGGTTACTCGTCACCACAATGGACTCATCTTCCGGGATGGTCCCGAGCAGCTCAACGGCCAGAATATCCATGATGTCAGGAATGTCGAGCATATCTCCACGACGTACCATCTCGGCTTGTAGACGGTTAATCACTAGATAAATCTGTTGTTTCTCCGCTGCTTCCAAGAGGCCAATGACGCGGTCGGCATCACGGATCGCCGAGACGTGGGGCGTGGTGACAATGACGACTTCATCCGCCCCGGCGATGGCATTCTGGAAGCCACCTTCGATACCAGCGGGCGAGTCAATGATGGTGAAATCGAACTGGGCCCGGAGTTCCGCACAGATCTTTGCCATCGCATCAGGGCTGACGGCGCTCTTGTCGCGCGTTTGCGCGGCTGGCAACATGTGCAAGGTGGCAATGCGTTTGTCACGAATGATGGCCTTCTGCAACCGGCAGCGTCCCTCCACAACATCGATGAGATCAAAGACGATACGGTTCTCCAGGCCCATGACAATGTCGAGATTGCGTAGCCCTACATCCGTATCGACTGCAACCGCCTTCTTGCCCAGTTCAGCCAGGGCGGCACTGACGTTCGCGCTAAAAGTTGTTTTACCGACGCCACCTTTGCCCGAGGTTACCGTAATGTCTCGTCCCGCCACGGTCTATCCCCTTTTGTAAAATCCCCCCCGCCCCCGCTCCCACGCCTCGACCACAATGGCGTTCTGGTCGATACGTGCCAACTCTGGCGTCCCAGGTGCATTGGGTCGCGCCTCTGGTGGTCGGGCAATATGCCCGGCAATCCGTAGTTGGATGGGAGCAAAATGCAGGGCGGTGATGATCGCCTCCTCATGGTCAGGCACACCGGCGTATGCTGACCCCCTGAGAGCACCCCAGACGAAGATGTTATAGCCGGCAATGACTTCCGCCCCAGGATTGACATCGCCTACGACGATCAAATGACCTTCGGCGGCGACTTTTTCTCCAGAACGCACCGTACGCTGCTCAACATGGACAAGGGTCTGCACATCTGGGGGTGAGGGCACGAACGGTGGGCGCGATGCGGGCGGAGGGCGTCGCTCCAGACCGTCCAGAATGGGTACAACCCCTTGGAGCATGACGCCGTAACGCGACAGCACTACTGCCAGCTGCTCCATGTCCTGCTGTAGGACAGGCCGACTGCCAATCTCGAGCAGTACCTGTGCCCCAGCAAAGAATTTCGGCGATTGCTGGAGATATTCTTCGAGTTCGACAAGCAGCTGTGGAAACGGGCTCTCCCACTCGAGTCGCAACAAGAGGCCATAGTCCGTCCCCGAGAGTTTGACGTGCGATTTTGACATACACCACCTGTAGAGCCGCCGCTATCCCTGCAGCGTCCGGATGAGCTGCTCGACTTCCTCCTTGAAGCGCCAATCTTCCTCGACCATGCCTTTGATTTTGTTGCAGGCATGCAAGACTGAGGTATGATCACGATCACCAAAATTCTTGCCAATTTGCGGTAACGACGCACCGGTCAGGGTACGCGCCAAGTACATCGCCACATGGCGGGCATGGGCGATTTCCTTGTTGCGTTTTTTTGACCGCAGCAAGGCCCCTTTGAGCTTATAGCAGTCGGCGACTGCCCGTTCGATATCGGCAATAGAAATCGGCCGCTCTTCTTGGACATCTGCCAGTTCAGCAATGAGGTTCTGCACCAAGCTCACGGTAATCTGCTGGCCCGTCATGGACGTAAACGCCTCAATTACATTCAAGGCGCCTTCCAGCTTGCGGACGTCCCCCCGGAGACGGCGGGCCAGAAACCAGGCTACCTCGTCGGGTAACGTCATCTGCATGAACTCCGCTTTCTTGGTCAGAATAGCAATCTTGGTTTCCAGATCGGGCGCTTGCAAGTCGGCGACGAGGCCCCATTCAAAACGTGAGCGCAGCCGCTTCTCCAGGCCGACCAAGTCCTTGGGGAGCTTATCACTGGTGAGCACAATCTGTTTATTGTCGTTGAAGAGCACATTGAACGTGTGGAAAAATTCCTCCTGCGTGCGCTCCTTGCCAATGAGAAACTGCACGTCGTCGACTAGGATGACATCATTCTTACGATAACGGTTACGAAAATCTTCCATTTTGTCGTGACTCAGG
>Ga0111538_10012573_pt1 | contig 11193 bp, 6 predicted proteins | sample SoiMethybrSBSTD1_FD_79669 | JGI IMG/M metagenome (GOLD analysis project Ga0111538, IMG submission 79669) | Bulk soil microbial communities from a Populus tree surrounding site in Tennessee, USA - Soil MetaG P. TD hybrid SBSTD1 (version 2)... | ecosystem: Environmental > Terrestrial > Soil > Tree... | reverse complement strand
TCGCGATCGTCCCAGCCCCCCTACGGCCTTCGGCCTACCCCCCTTGGCTGGCTGCCGCCCTCCTGGTCCGCCTCTTGGACTCCACCAGGTGCGCCGCCTGGTCGAGGATGACCGCCACCAGGATCACGGCCCCGATGATGATGTACGTCCAGTTGTTGTCGAGCCGGAAGATGCGGCGCACGCCGGAGGCGTCGCGGTACATCCACTGGAACATGTTGATGCCGTTGTCGATCACCCGCATGATGCAGGAGCCGATCACGGCCCCCAGCACGGTGCCTTCCCCGCCCCGCAGCGACACGCCGCCCAGAACGGCGGCCGCGATGGCGTAGAGCTCGTAGGCGATGCCCACCTGCTGCGACATCTGGCCGATGTAGGCCGCGTAGCAGAGGCCGGCCACGCCGCCCGTGAGGGCGGAGATGACGTAGGCCAGGGTCTCCACCCGCTTCACCGGGATGCCGGAGTATTCGGCCGCCTCGCGGTTGCCGCCGATGGCGTAGAGGTAGCGCCCGAACACCGTGAAGTGCAGCAGGTACGTCCCGAGCGCGGCCACGGCCAGCAGGATGAGGAAGGGATAGGGCAGGAGCGCGTTGCCCTCGCTGCCGAAGAGGCCGCCGTTGGCCAGGCGGGCCAGCGGCACGTCGCCCAGGCTGAGCGTGCCGCCCTTGACGACCGTCTGCGACACGCCGCGCAGCAGGAGCATGCCGCCCAGCGTCACGATGAACGGCTGCAGGTTGAGGCGCGTGATCAGGAGGCCCTGGGCCAGGCCGATGAGGGCGGCCACGCCCAGCGCCACCGGCACGCCCACCCACCATGGGTAGCCGAGGCCGCCGGCGGCCGGGTTCTCGGCGTAGTACTGGCCGCAGAGCCTGGCCACCAGGACGCCGGTCAGGCCGATCACGGAGCCGATGGAGAGGTCGATGCCGCCGGTGATGATCACGAACGAGATGCCGATGGCGAACACGCCCAGCATCGAGACCTGGCGCGTGGTGTTGACCACGTTGGAGGCGCCCAGGAAGTCCCCGTTGCTGAGCCACAGGCCGAGGCACAGCAGCACCAGCGCGACCAGCATGCCCAGCTCGCGCCTCATGCGGCCGGGCTCGCTTCCTGGCCGCCGGTCATGAGCGCGGCCACCGCGCGCGGGCTGGCCTCCGCGCGGCCCAGGATCCCGGCCAGGCGCCGCTCGCGCATCACCACCACGCGGTCGCTCATGCCCAGCACCTCCTCCATCTCCGAGCTGACCATGAGGATGGTCAGCCCCTCCGCGGCCAGCCGGGCCATGTGCCCGTAGATCTCGGCCTTGGCCCCCACGTCGATGCCGCGCGTGGGCTCGTCCAGGATCAGCACCCGCGGCGTGAGGGCCAGCCACTTGCCCAGCACCACCTTCTGCTGGTTGCCGCCGGAGAGGTTCACCACCTGGCGGCGCACGGACGGCGTCTTCACGCGGAAGCGCGCCACCTCCACCTCGGCCGTGCGCTGCTCGCGCCCGCGGTCGAGCCAGCCCCAGCCCTGGCCGCCGATGGCGGGCAGCGACACGTTCTGCACGATGGTCATGGGCAGGACCAGCCCGTGGCGCTTGCGGTCCTCGGGGGCCAGGTACACGCCGCGCGCGATGGCGTCCTGGGGGCGCCGGGGCAGGAAGGCGCGGCCCTCCAGCTCGATGGTGCCCGCCAGCGCGGGCACCGCGCCGAACAGGGCCTGCATCAGCTCCGTGCGGCCGGAGCCGACCAGCCCCGCGAAGCCCAGGATCTCGCCCCGCGCGGCCGTGAACGAAACCGGCGCCGGCGCGCCCGGCACCAGCAGGTCCTTCACCACCAGCACCGGCTCGGCGGGCGGCACGGCCGGGCGGGGCGGGAAGTAGTTGGCGGCCAGCTCGCGGCCCACCATGAGGGCCACGATCTTTCCGTGCGTGGCCTCGCCGCGCGCCAGGTCGCCCACGTGGCGGCCGTCGCGCAGCACGGTGACCCGGTCGGCCAGGTCGAGCACTTCTTCCATGCGGTGCGAGATGTAGATGACCGCGATCCCGTCGGCCTGCAGCTGGCGGATGATCTGGAACAGCTTCTGCGACTCCCCGGCCGTGAGCGACGAGGTGGGCTCGTCCATGATGATGATGCGGGCGCGCAGGGCCAGCGCCTTGGCGATCTCCACCATCTGCATCTCGCCCACGGTCAGCCGGGCCACCGGCGTGTCCGGCCCGTGCTGCAGGCCCACGCGGAGCAGCAGCTCCGCGGCCGCCCTTCGCGTGGCCCCCCGCCGCAGCACGCTGGCCAGGCCCAGCGGCCGCGCCTCGTTGCCCAGGAAGATGTTGCCGGCCACGTCGAGGTTGGGGGCCAGCATCAGCTCCTGGTGGATGAGCGCGATGCCGGCGCGCTTGGCGTCGCGCACGGAGGCGAAGCGGACGGGCCGGCCGTCGATCAGGATCTCGCCCGCGTCGGGCGGCTGGGCGCCGCCCAGGATCTTGATGAGCGTGCTCTTGCCGGCCCCGTTTTCGCCGGTCAGGGCCAGCACCTCGCCCCGGCCCAGCGTGAGCGACACCCCGTCCAGCGCGCGCACGCCGGGGAAGCTCTTGGAGATGCCGCGCATCTCCAGGAGGGGCGTCCCGGCGGCTACGGCTACTTCTTCCACTCGGCCAGGCGCGTCTCGAAGCCGGCCACGTTGTCCTTGTCCAGCACCTCCACGCCCGTGTTCTCGATGCCGTCCTTGGGGATGGCGGCCTTGGCCGTCTCGAACTGCGTGGCCAGCTGGTGCATCCACTTGGCCGAGCGGTAGCCCATCTCGTAGGGGTGCTGCACCACGGTGGCGGCGATGGTGCCGGCGTGGATGGCCTTGAGCGTGCCGTCCTCCTCGTCGAACACGGCGGCCAGCACCTTGCCCTTCTTGCCCGTGCCCTCCAGCGCGGCCGCGATGGCCGGCCCGTTGTAGGACCACAGGCCGCAGACGAGGGCCAGGTCGGGCCGCGCGTTCAGGATGTCCTCCACGTTGGAGCGGGCCTTGGCCCGGTCGGTCTGGTCCTCGCGCTTCTCCACGATCTCGATGTTGTGGCCGGCGATGGCGTCTTCGATGCCCTTGAGCCGCTGGCCCGCGTTGTCGGCCGAGAAGAAGCCCACGAACACGGCCATCTTGCCGCCCTTGGGCAGGAGCTGCACGATGCGCTCGCCCAGCTTCTTGCCCGCCTCGTAGTTGATGGTGCCCACGTAGAGCAGGCGCTTGCTGGCCGCGGCGTCGGAGTCGAAGGTGATGAGGCGCGTCTTGGCCGCAGCGCGGTCGAGCACCGGCACCTGGTCCTTGGGCGCGATCACGCTGACCGCGATGGCGTCGTAGCCCTGGCTGACCAGGTTCTCCAGGATCTGGTTCTGTTCCTCGGTCTTGCCGTTGGGCGGCATCTTGATGTCGACCTGGACCTTGCCCTCCTGCTCGTACTTGTGCACCCCGTTGCCGGCGATCTTCCAGAACTCGCTGGTGTTGTTGGTGACGAAGGCCAGCTTCACGACCTTCGGCTCGGGGGTGGCGCTGCTCCCGCCACCGCCACTGCCACCGCAGGCGACGGACACGAGGGCGGCACCGGCCAGCACGGACACGGCCACGGCGGAGCGCTTGGCGTTCACGGGGACCTCGCTTGGTTGTGGTGGGGCGATTCTAGCGCGATGCGGTTTCGGCGAGTTGGCGGTCCAGCAGTTGGCGCATCCCCTCGCGGACGGACTGCCACTCCGGGCGGGCGGCCAGGTTCGCCACCTCGCGGGGGTCGGAGGCGAAGTCGTACAGCTCCTCCTCGCCGGGCCGGCCCGGGTAGCGCACGTAGATGCGGCCGCCGGTGCGCACGGCCTGGATGGCCGGGATGGCGGGCAGGTAGCCGTCCATGCCGTATTCGTAGAGGAACGCGTCGCGCACGCCGGCCAGCTCGCCGCGCAGCATCTTCACCAGGGAGCGGCCCTGCATGGTGGCCGGCGCGGGCACGCCGGCCAGCTCCAGCAGCGTGGGGGCCACGTCGATGTTGAGGGCCATCCCGGTGGCCTCGCGCGCGGCCAGGCCGGGGCCGGCCATGACCATGGGCACGCGGATCGACTCCTCGTAGGCCAGGCGCTTGTCGCCCAGGCGGTGCTCGCCCAGGAAGAACCCGTTGTCGCTCATGAAGAGCACGTAGGTGTTGCGGTCGAGGCCCCGGGCCTCCAGCGTCTCCACCACCGTGCCCACGCTGTCGTCGAGGGCCAGCAGCGTGCGCATGTAGTCGATGCGCCCCGCGTCGCGGGCCGACCAGCCCCAGCCGGGCACGCGCGCCGGCTGCGGGTCGGGGCACTGGGTGAAGGCGGTGGCCGTGCCGCCGCAGCGCACGTAGCGCCGCTGCCAGGCCGGCTTGTCGGCGAAGTCGTCGCCGTAATTGGCCGGCTCCGGCAGCTGCAGGTCGGCGAAGGAGGCGGCGTGGCGGGGCGCGGGCTCGAAGGGCGCGTGCACCGCCTTGTGGGCCAGGACCAGCAGGAAGGGCTGGCCCGGCGCCTGCTCGCGCAGCCAGCTCACGGCGGAATCGGTGAGCAGGTCGGTGACGTAGCCGCTGCGCCGGGCCTCCTTGCCGTTTTCGTTCAGCACCGGGTCGTCGTACACGCCCTGGCCGTGGAAGCTCAGCCAGTAGTCGAAGCCGGGGCGCGGCCCCGCGTTGGCCTGGTCGAGGTGCCACTTGCCCAGGAAGGCCGTGCGGTAGCCGGCCGCGCGCAGGGCCTGCGGGTAGGTCACGAGGTCGTCCGGGATGTCGCCCATCTCGTTGCTCATCACGCCGTGCGCGTGTGCGTACATGCCGGTGAGCAGGCTGGCCCGGCTGGGCCCGCACAGCGAGGTGGTGACGAAGGCGTTCCGCATCTGCACGCCGCGCGCGGCCAGGCGCTCCAGGTTCTTGAGGTCGACGCCCGGGTAGTGGCGCCCGGCGCCGAAGAGGCCGGTGGCCATGTCGTCGGCCAGGATCACCACGAAGTTGGGCCGCGCCGCCTGCGTCGCGCCGGAGGAGCCGCCCGGGGCGCTCGGCGTGGACGGCCCGCCGCCGCCGCCGCAGGCCAGCAGCATACCCAGGGCCAGGAGCAGGGCGCTCCCGGCCGCCACCGTCCGATGTCTTCCTGACCTCACCCCATCACCACCTGGCGGGATGCACTGGGCGCGGAGCATACACAAACCCCGAGCACCCTGCAGGCGGGTTTTTGTCAGGTCAATGCAACGGCAACGACGCCGGCGTCAGCCCACGAACTTGTAGCCGACGCCGTGGACGGTCAGGATGAACTGGGGGTGGCGGGGCTGGGTCTCCACCTTCTTGCGCAGCCAGGCCACGTGCACGTCGACCGTGCGCGTGGTGGGCATGGCGTCGTAGCCCCACACCGCGTCGAGCAGCTCGTTGCGGGTCACGGTGGCCCCGCGGTGCTCGATCAGGTACTTGAGCAGGTGGAACTCCTTGGCCGAGAGCTCCACCGCCCGGCCCTCCTTCTCGACCTCCGTCTTGCGGAAGTCCACGCGCACGTCGCCGAAGCGGTAGCTCTCGGGCGCGGTGAGGGCCCCGGTGCCGCGGCGCACGCGGGCCTCCACGCGGGCCAGGAGCTCCGACACCTCGAAGGGCTTGGTCAGGTAGTCGTCGGCGCCCAGCTTCAGGCCCACCACGCGGTCGGCCACCTGGCCGCGGGCGGTGAGCATGAGCACCGGCACCTCGATGCCGCGCTGGCGCAGGTCGCGGCACACGTCGAAGCCGCTGCGGCCGGGCAGCATCACGTCGAGCACCACCAGGTCGAAGCTCTCGCTGGAGGCCATGTGGAAGCCGAGGTCGCCGTCGGCGGCGCTGGCCACGTCGTAGCCCTCGGCGGCCAGGCGGTCGGTGAGCGTGAGGCGCAGGCCGGGCTCGTCCTCCACCAGCAGGATGCGCTTCTTCACGGGGCCGTCCCCGCGCCGGCCGCGGCCGGCAGGCGCAGCGTGAACACGCTGCCCCGCTCCGTCCCCTTCTCGACGCTCACCGTGCCTCCGTGGCTCGTCGCGATGCGCCGGACCAGGCTGAGGCCCAGCCCGCTGCCGTTGATGTGGCCGGCGGTGGCGTCGTGGCCGCGGAAGAAGGGCTCGAAGATGTGGCGCGCCTCCTCGGCCGGGATGCCCAGGCCGCGATCGGCCACGCTCACCCACACCTCGGGGCCGTGGCGGCCGGGCGCGGTGCCGGCGCGCAGGCCGACCCAGCGCGCCTCGCCGCCGTACTTGATGGCGTTTTCGATCAGGTTGCGCAGCGCGCGCCGCAGCGCGCCCTCGTCGCCCAGCACCGGCGGCAGGCCGGCGGGCACGTCCGTCTCCGCCACGATGCCCAGGGCCCGCAGCTCGGAAGCGCAGGCGGCCAGCGCCGCCTGCACCAGCTCCGGCACCGCCACCGGCGCGCGGGCCGGCGCGCGCGAGTCGGCCCCGGCCAGCGCCAGCACCTCCTCCACCATCTCCGTGAGGCGGCGGCCCTCGTCGCGCACCAGCGCGCCGTAGCTCTTCACCTGCGCCGGCTCGCGCACCACGCCGTCGGCCAGGTTCTCCCCCGCCGAGCGGATGACGGCCAGCGGCGTGCGCAGCTCGTGCGACACACCGGCCACGAACTCGATCTGCTGCCGGCCCAGCCGCTCCGCCCGCCGGGCCGCGCTCACCAGCAGGGCCGCGCTGCCGCCCAGCAGCAGCAGGATGCCGAAGCTGATGGCCAGGTTGCGGCGGCGGGCCGCGCCCACCACGGTGTCGATGGACCCGGCGGCGTGCGTGGCCACCAGCCGCCAGTGGCCGGTGTGCTCGAGGCGGGGGCCGCCCGGGCGCGGCGGCCCGGCCAGGCGCCGGAAGAAGGCGCCCCCCTCGCGCGGCCCGTCCGGGGCCTCGCGCGGCCCGCGCCGCTCACGCGGGTCGCGCCCCTCGCGGCGCAGGTCGAAGTCCTGGTCGCCCAGCTCGTCCAGGCGCAGGCCCAGCAGCCCGGCCGAGGCGTCGCCCGCGCCCACCGTGCCCTCCTGCGCGCGCGAGCGCCAGACCACCGCCCGCGGCTCGTCCTCGCGCACGACGGCCAGGTCGTAGTCGCCGCCGAAGTGGCGCTCGGCCAGCAGCGGGAGCACGCGCCCGCGCAGGACGTCCCCATCCAGCACCACCACGGTCAGGGCGTTGGGGCGCCAGAACGCTCCCCGCGGACCTCCCGGGCCGCCCGGACCCCCGGGCGGCGGTCCCTCGCCCGGCCGCGGCCCCGGACCCGAAGCGCCGGCGAAGCCCATCCCGCCCGGCCCTCCGGGTCCCCCGGGGCCGCCTCCACGCACGGGAAGGACCAGGGCCGGCACTTCGTCGGCGATGAGGTCGAAGGGCCCGTGGCGCCAGGCCCGGTCGGGAGAGAAGGACTCGGTGCCCTCCGCGGCGCGCGCCCGCACCCGGGCCAGCGACTCCGGCCACTCGGCGGAAACGAACGTGCGCTGGCGGGCGTCGAAGCGCGAGAGGCGCAGCGCGCCCTTGTCCTCGCGCTCCACGAGGAAGATGGAGCCCACCAGGTCGGGGTAGGCGGCCTGGCGCCGCCAGCCGTCGATGCGGTCGGCGTAGGGCGAGAAGTCGCGGCTCTCCAGCAGGGACGCGTCGAGCTGGAGGCGGAACACCGCGCGCGTGATCTCGCGGTCGAGGTCGCGGGCCATGGCCTCCGCGCGGGCCTTGGCCCCCGACTGCATGCGCACCCGCTCCGCTTCCACCAGCTCGCCCGCCCAGCGGTACTGGAGCGTGGCCAGCGCGGCCAGCAGCAGCACGAGGACGCCCAGGAGGACGGGAGCCGGGGCCCGGGCCAGGCGCTTGGCCAGCGAGGTCACGCGGTTCGAGTCTACTGCACGCGTGGATCCACCCTCCTTGCGCGGCCGCCATGATCGCGGGGGCCGGGCCGGGAATCATCAACGTGCGGTTAAGGTTTCGTAAAAGATGTTAGGACGGCGTCAGCGCCTTAGCATCCTTAACGATGTCTTTACCTGCGCTTGAAGACCTGCGCCCCGCGGCCTTGCCAAGATGCGGCCCATGGTCGCCGGCCCTGTGTTGGTTCCCGCGGTGCTGGCCCCGGACCAGCCGCCCGCGCTCGTGGAGCGGGTAGAGGTCCCGGGCACAGCCGCATATCCCAGCGCCGCAACTCTCCTCTTTCACCTGTCCACCCGGGGCCGGCGACCGCCGCATGATTCAGCCCCGGTTACCACGCTTTCCCCCCGGAGGCTCAGAATGAAATCAGGGCGCCAGGCGCCCTCGCCACCGGTCGTGCTGAACGTGCCGTTCCGGTATCTGTGAAGGAGGACGCCGTGCGCCGTCACCCCCTCGTCCCCGCCGTCGCCGCACTCGCCTTCGCCGCCGCCCTGGGCAGCGCCGGCAGCGCCCACGCGCAGTACTTCGGCCGCAACGACGTGCGCTGGGAGCACCTCAAGTTCTCGGTGCTCAAGACCGAACACTTCGATATCTACTACTACCCCGAGGGCCGGGAGGCGGCCGAGCAGGCCGGCCGCCTGGCCGAGCGCTGGAACACCCGCCTCAGCCGCATCCTCGGCCACGAGTTCAGGCAGCGGCAGCCCATCATCCTCTACGCCAGCGCGCCCCAGTTCCAGCAGACGAACACGCTGGGCGGCGCGCCCGGCGAGGGCACGGGCGGCGTCACCGAGGCCTTCAAGCGGCGGGTGGTGCTGCCGGTGGGCGCGTCCCTGGCCGAGACCGACCACGTGCTGGGCCACGAGCTGGTGCACGCCTTCCAGTACGACATGACCGGCCACGGGAAGGTCTCGGAGACGAACTACCCGGCCGCGCTCAACATGCCGCTCTGGTTCATCGAGGGCATGGCCGAATACCTCTCCCTGGGACCCGTGGACCCGCACACGGCCATGTGGATCCGCGACGCGGCCCGCCAGGAGAAGGGCCTGCCCACCATCCACCAGCTCGACAAGACGCGCTACTTCCCCTACCGCTATGGCCAGGCCCTGTGGGCCTACATCGGCCAGCGCTTCGGCGACCAGGCCATCGGCCGCACGCTGCGCCGCCTGGGGCCGCGCACCACCGACGCCGAGCTGGTGCTGCAGGAGGTGCTGGGCGTCGACAGCAAGACGCTCTCGAAGGACTGGCACGCCGCCATCAAGGCCGCGCTGGAGCCCCAGCTGGTGGGCAAGAAGCTGCCCGAGGCCTACGGCGCCTCCCTCATCACCGAAAAGGAGAACGGGGGACGGCTCAACGTGGGCCCCGTGCTCACGCCCGACGGCCAGACCCTGGCCTTCCTCTCCGAGCGCGAGCTGTTCTCGGTGGAGCTGTTCCTGGCCGACGCGCGCACGGGCCACGTGGAGCGCAAGCTCTCGAAGACGGTCGTGGACCCGCACCTGCAGAGCATCCAGTTCATCGCCTCCACCGGCGCCTGGGACAAGACCGGCAAGCGCTACGCCCTGGGCGCGGTGGAGAAGGGCCGGCCCGTGCTGCTCATCATGGACGACCACGGCGGCAAGAAGCGTGAGGTCCCGCTGCCCACCCTGGGCGAGATCGCCACGCCCAGCTTCTCGCCCGACGGCAACTCGGTCGTGTTCTCGGCCCTGGGCGGCGGCTTCACCGACCTCTTCACGTACGACCTCAAGGGCAACGTGCTGAAGCGGCTCACCGCGGACGCCTTCGCCGACCTGCAGCCGGCCTGGTCGCCCGACGGCAAGACCATCGCCTTCGTCACCGACCGCTACTCCACGCGGCTCGACACGCTGGCCGCCGGCAACTACCGCGTGGCCACCCTCGACCTGGCCTCGGGCGCGGTGGCGCCGGTGGCCGGCGCCGCCGTGGGCAAGAACATCAACCCGCAGTGGGCCCAGGACGGCGGCTCGCTCTTCTTCCTCTCCGACCGCTCGGGCATCACCAACATCTACCGCCAGGACATGCCGCAGGGCGAGCTGCACCAGCTCACCGACCTCGTCACCGGCGTCAGCGGCATCACCTCGCTCAGCCCGGCCATGTCGGTGGCCACCGCGGCCCAGCGCCTGGCCTACAGCACGTACGACAACGGCAACTACGAGATCTACACCATCGACGGGGGCGAGAAGCTGGCCGGCTGGGTGGCCCCCGGGAGCGACGCGCGGGCCGCCGAGTCCTCCGTGATCCCGGGCGGCAAGGAGACGGGCCAGGTGGTCGACCGGCTGAAGGACGCCACCGGCGGCCTGGCCGACGCCACCGACTTCACGCGCGAGGACTACAAGCCGAAGCTCACCATCGACTGGGTGGGCCAGCCCACGCTGGGCGTGGGCGCCGACCGCTACGGCGCCTTCTTCAGCGGCGGCATCGCCATGAGCTTCTCCGACATGCTCGGCAACCACTCGCTGACCACGGTCTTCCAGGCCGACAACGTCTCCGGCTTCACCGACATCGGCGCCCAGGTGGGCTACGTGAACCGCGGGCACCGCCTCAACTGGGGAGGCCAGGTCTACCAGGTGCCGTACGTGATCGGGCAGTTCAGCAACGGCGTCAGCACCGTGGACGGGCGGCAGGTCTACATCGAGGAGACGCTCATCCAGCGCCAGATCGAGCGGGGCGCGGTGGCCCTGGCCCACTACCCCTTCGACCCCGTCACGCGCCTCGAGTTCTCGGCCGGCTTCCGCCACATCGGCTTCGACAGCCACCTGCAGACCCAGGGCTTCGACATCAACACCGGTCAGCAGGTCCTGGACAACGAGCAGGAGCTGCCGGACAGCGACTCGCTGCACCTCTACGAGGGCACGGTGGCCCTGGTGCGCGACACCTCGCTCTTCGGCGCCACCAGCCCCATCCTGGGCCAGCGCTTCCGCCTCGACGTGTCGCCGGTGGGCGGCAGCGTGGAGTACGCCGGCGTGCTGGCCGACTTCCGCCAGTACCTCATGCCCGTGCGGCCGGTGACGCTGGCCGCGCGCGTCATGCACTACGGCCGCTACGGCGCCGGCGGCGAGGACCCCCGCCTGAGCCCGCTCTTCGTCGGCTACGCGAACCTAGTGCGCGGCTACGACACCGGCTCCTTCAGCGCCGGCGAGTGCGGCATCTCGCCCAACGGCACCTGCCCCGCCTTCGACCGGCTGCTGGGCAGCCGCATCCTGGTGGCCAACCTCGAGGTGCGCGCGCCGCTGGCCGCGCTCTTCGGGGCCCGCAACCTCTACGGCCCCGTCCCGGTGGAGGTGGGCGCCTTCTTCGACGCCGGCGTGGCCTGGGACACCCAGTCCAAGCCCGCGCTCTTCG
>Ga0111538_10012571_pt1 | contig 11193 bp, 8 predicted proteins | sample SoiMethybrSBSTD1_FD_79669 | JGI IMG/M metagenome (GOLD analysis project Ga0111538, IMG submission 79669) | Bulk soil microbial communities from a Populus tree surrounding site in Tennessee, USA - Soil MetaG P. TD hybrid SBSTD1 (version 2)... | ecosystem: Environmental > Terrestrial > Soil > Tree... | reverse complement strand
GCCGTTGTGATCGGCGGCGCAAGCCTGAGCGGCGGAACTGGAAGCATCCTCGGATCAATGATAGGCGCGCTCACTATGGCCGTCTTGCGCGTCGGCTCCCAATACATGGATTGGCCCACGTACATGCAGGAAATCATCATCGGCATTCTGATCGTCCTTGCTGTGGCGCTGGATCGCTTGCGCCAAAAGCGCAACGTCCCCTAAAGCAGGTTATACCAATTATCCCTCTGTCGCGGTTCGTAACCCAAATCGCGGATCAATCGCTGCATATCCGCCACGCCCATCCGATACGTCGTGCCCGCCTGGCTGACCACGTTCTCCTCGATCATGATGCTGCCCAAATCGTTCGCGCCGAACTTCAACGCCACTTGCCCGATCTCCTGTCCTTGCGTGACCCACGAGCTTTGGATGTTCGGCACATTGTCCAGGTAAATGCGCGCCAGCGCCTGCATCCGCAAATACTCGTGCGCGCCTACCGTCGGCGCCTTCAACCGCGTGTTCTCCGCCTGGAACGTCCACGCGATGAACGCTGTGAAGCCTCCCGTCTTGTCCTGCTGCGCGCGCACGCGCTCCAGATGTTCGACGCGGTCCTCGATCGTCTCCACGTGCCCGAACATCATCGTGGCGGTCGAATTCAGTCCCAAGCGATGGGCCACATCCATCACGCTCATCCAATCGTCTGACATCGCCTTCAGCGGCGAGATGCGTTTGCGCACGCGATCCACAAGAATCTCGCCGCCGCCTCCCGGAATCGATCCCAGCCCGGCGGCCTTGAATTTCCCGATGATTTCCTCCAACGGCAGACTGAATACTTCGCGGAAATGGATGAACTCGCTTGGGCTGAATCCGTGAATGTTGATCCGTGGGAACTTTTCACGAATGTGCGCCAGCAAATCCAAATACCACTGCATGCTCAGCTTTGGGTGGTGGCCGCCTTGCATGAGAATCTGCGTGCCGCCGAGTGCGACCGTCTCCTCGATCTTGCGGTCCAGTTCCTCGAAGCTGATCACGTACGCATCATCATCGCCTTCGACTCGGTAGAAAGCGCAGAACTTGCAATAGACATTGCAGACGTTCGTGTAATTGATATTCCGATCGACGATATAGGTAACAATGTCGTTTCCGCGGCCGCCATAAGCCTTCGCCTTGGCCAACTGTCGGCGCCGGTCCGCCAGCGCGCCCAAATCCTCCAACGGCAGGCGATACAGCCGCACGGCCTCGGCAGGGCCTATTCGGGCCCCATCCCAGGCGCGTCCAAGCAGTTCATCCAAAGCCGCGTCGTAGATCACGCACGGCACAATAAATGCCAGAATAGTTAAATTCTAGCCTTGAAATTTTCACGCAAAGATGATTGAATCCACGCACTCAATGGAAGTATGAGGGCGAATCGCCTTGAACAGTCTATTGATGCCCTCGAAGGCGGAAGTCATGCGAGCAGCATCTGGAAGTGCCTGATTTGTAGGGATTTACACGCGTCCGGCAGGGAGGCACTGGCCCTCATTTTGGAAGGCAGGCGACGTGATTGATCCCACATGGCATGCCACCCGCTAATAGACAGACTTTTGATCACCGAATCGACGATAGGAAAAGCGACTCTATGCGAAAGACATATGCAAAATTGACCACGTGCCTGGCCCTCACCATCAGCGCTTTTTGTGGCGCCGTGACGTCGGCCCAAGCGCAGGCCGTAACTGGAATCTTTGGTTTTGACACCCTAAGCTGGCAGTACTACCAGGAAGGCATTGAACCGACCAACATCAGCAACCTCAATTGGCGGACCAACAACTACAACGATACGTCCTGGTCGAGTGGGTTAGGCTTTTTCGCGTATGAGCCGGACAGCCCGGGCATTTATAATCCGCTCAACACCTTCCTGAACCGAAACGTTTCTGGGACCAGTACGCCAATCAACACCTATTATTTTCGCACGCACTTTACTTTTCCGACGAACCCGACCAACACATTTCTGTATTTCACCAATGTCGTCGACGATGGCCTGGTTCTGTACCTCAACGGTGTCAGGCTTTATGACCTCCGAGTCGCGGCCAATCCTCCCACCTATGCCACTTTCGCCGGCGGCACGCCTGCCGAGGGAGCCCGTGAACTGGTCATAATCACCAATGGCACGACTCCGCGTGTTCGCCAGGGCGACAACGTTTTGGCAGTCGAGGTCCATGACAGTTCTGCCACCAGCACAGATATTGGTTTCGGGCTTGCTTTAGGCTACCGGGTGCTCGCTCCAATCACCATCGTCCAGCAACCCACCAACCGCGTGGATGCGCTGATCGGGGATACTCTCGATCTCTCGGTGGTGGTGACGGGTGATAACCCGCGCTATGCGTGGTTCAAGGACAATGTCTTCCAGACGGGACAGACGAATCCGACGTTTAGGATCAATAACCTCCAGACGGGCAACGCCGGGACCTATTGGGTGGTGGTCAGCAATACGATCAGTAGCGTCCGAAGCTCCAACAGTGTAGTGACGGTTGTGCCGGACACTTTTCCGCCCGAGCTCGTCACAGCCGCAGTCAACGAGGGTGAGACCAATCGCGTTTATGCAATTTTTACTGAGGACGTATTGACGGTAAACAACCGCAACCCTCTTGCCAGCGCCACGAACCTTGCGAACTACACAGTCAGTGAAGTGTCCAATCCCAGCAACAAATTCACGATCACTGCTGCCACCGTTGGCGTCGGCCAACGATCTGTGCGCCTGACGCTCAACACGAATATTGATTGCAGTAAGGAATGGGTGCTTACCGTCAGGAATCTAACTGACCGGCGGACCAATACCATAGTGCCTAATCCTTCCCAGGCGATCGTCGGTTGCCAATTCCGCATCCCCGCGGTGGAATTCGGTGCCATCTGGAACTACATGTATACTTACGACGAAGCTCAGCCTCCATTGCCAACGAATTGGTACACCACCAATTATCAAGTCGATGCAAACTGGACAATAGGCTCGGCGCCGTTTTGGTACTCAGCGACTTGCTTGAGCAATTGCTTCGGTGAATTTGGCGCTCAATGCCCGGCCGAGGGCACTTCGGTATCTGTGGGTTTTCCAACTACCGTCTTCCGCACCCAATTCATTGTACCTTCGAATTCGCCGACCGTTGGGACTTTGCGGCTGACGGAGGCGGTTGATGATGGTGCGATCTTTTACCTGAACGGCAAGGAGATCTTGCGCAACAATATGACTAACGGGCCAGTCACTTTTAATTATCTGCCGCCCTGTACCAATAACACGGTATGTGGAGTCCAGATCTACGGGCTGGATAGCCTGCTCATCGGCACGAATATTTTTTGCGCCGAAGTTCACAGTTGTGATGAGTTCGTCCAGGCCGACTTCATGTTTGGTTGCCAACTGGATATCATTGTCACGAACTACCCGACGCGGATCCCGGAACTCAAAGTCCGCAAGACGATTAGTCCGACGCGGGTGATTTTGGATTGGCAGCCGCGTGGCTGGCGCTTGCAGACCAGCACCAATCTGGCCAATTCGAATGCGTGGGTGAATGTGACTGGAATTACCACAAACTTTACCAGCTATACGAATAACCCACTGACTGTCCCACTCGTTAACTGGCGCTTCTGGCGGCTCTGTCGACCGTAGCCGCAGCTTTTCATCGCTCGGCAACTGCTGATTGCGGCACTCATCTGCCGCAATCAGCCAGGCGAGGATTGACTTTCAATTTCGGCGGGCGGATTTTGCCCGCATGCCGCGCCGGCTATTGATCGCTCCGGACAAGTTCAAAGGCACGCTGACGGCCGCTCAGGCGAGCGAGGCCATTGCCAAAGGTTGGCGGCGCGCGCGAAGCGACGACCGGATCGAACTGCTGCCCATCACGGATGGTGGCGATGGCTTCGGCGAAATTGTTAGCGGTTTGTTGCAGGCGACCCCGCAGACGACGAAGAGCGTCGATGCCGCGCATCGGCCCTGCAGCGTCAATTGGTGGTGGCACGAATCCTCCAAGACCGCGATTATTGAGTCCGCGCGAGTGATTGGATTGGCGCAGCTCCCGGCGAACAAATACCATCCGTTCGAATTGGACACGTGCGGCCTGGGCGAGGTGCTCCTTGCGGCCGCCGAGAAAGGCGCGCGTGAGTGTCTGGTGGGCATTGGCGGCAGCGCAACCAATGACGGCGGCTTTGGCATGGCAGGCGCACTGGGCTGGCAATTCTTCAACCATCACGACAAGAAAATCCTGCGCTGGACGGAATTGCATTCGCTGGCGCAAATCCGGCCTCCAGATCCACAACGGCTATTCGAACGCGTCACGGTGGCAGTGGACGTGCAGAACCCGCTGCTGGGGCCGCAAGGGTGCACGCGTATTTATGGGCCTCAGAAGGGTCTGAAGCTCGAAGACTTTGAATTCGCCGAACGCTGTCTCGAACAACTTTCGGTAATTCTTGCCAAAGAGTTGCACCTCAACTGCTCGGAAGAGCCGGGCGCCGGTGCGGCGGGCGGGTTGGGCTATGGGTTGCGCTGTTTCGTGGGGGCAAAACTCGAATCTGGCTTCAGCCTTTTCGCGCGTTATGCAAAACTGGAACAGCGACTCAGGAATGTTAATTTGGTAATCACTGGCGAAGGCGCCATTGACAGTTCGAGCACAATGGGCAAAGGGGTAGGGGAGCTCGGCGCTTTGTGTAAACGACTCAATATTCCCTGCATCGTCATGGGCGGCACGGTGTTGTCCGGCGCTGCGTTCGACAAAACGTACGCGCTCGCGCCGGATTTTGTGTCCCGGGAAGAAGCGCTTGCGAATCCGGCCGCGCACCTTGAGGTGCTCGCGGCCAAAGCGGCCCAGGAATTATGACAGAGGACTTTTCGCACTGGCGTGAACTGCGGCGTGTTTCCGAATGCTATTTGGTCTGGGACGAAATCACGCGCGAGGCGGCGCTGTTCGATGTTCCGGCTGATCTTGATGCGACTATGCAACTCATTCAGCAGGAGGGCCTTCAATTAAGGCATGTATTCCTGACGCGCGAGCTCTCGGTTGAACCCTTGCGCGCACACTTCCCGAAATTCCTTCTCCACACAAATTCCAAAAATGCACTGCCGCAGCATCGCAATCGGGCAAACGATTTTATTCATCTTGGAAGCCTGCGCATCACGAATCGCGCACTGGTCGAGGACAAAGTGGCGTACGTGATCGGCAATTGGCCCGAAGACGCGCCGCATGTCGCAATCATTGGGAACATTCAAGGGGTGTCGAAAGAGCTCTTGCGTGAAAAGATACTCAACCTCCCGGCTGATACGCTGGTCTGCGCGTCGAACGCGCCGGTCACAACAGTCGCGCAGCTAACTGCCGACCTAAATTCTCAGCCTCAGTAATCGGTCCAGCAATTTCACCGCGGCGCGGAGGCTTCGCGAAAAAGGACACCGCGCGGATATGCAATTGATCTCCTCGCGCCTCCGCGTAGGCCGCCACCGGGACCTGGCAACCGCCACCCATGCCCTTAAGAAATGCGCGCTCGGCCGACACGCAGGCAAACGTGGTCGGATCATTCAGTCGCGCGCACACGCTGCGCATTTCGGAATCATCCGCCCGAATCTCGATCCCGATCGCGGCCTGGCCAACACAAGGGAGCATTTCGTCGAAACCTATGGCGACAGCATTGATCTCCTGAAACTTGTGACCGAGGCGAATGAGTCCCGCAGCCGCCAACACGAGGGCGTCCAATTCGGGCTTTTCAGCCAGCCGTTTCAACCGCGTGGGCACGTTCCCGCGGATTGGCACGATCTTCAGGTCGGGCCGGCGCTCTCTCAGAAACGCTTCTCGCCGTGTGCTGCTGGTCGCGACTGTCGCGCCCTGAGGCAAGTCCATCAGCCGCATCGGCTTGCGGGCAATGAGCACGTCCCGTGCATCCTCGCGTTTGGTTACTGCGCCCAAGGCCAACCCCGACGGCAATTCGGTAGGCAGGTCCTTGAGGCTGTGCACGGCCAGGCCAGCTTCGTGACTTAGCAGCGTAGTTTCGAGCTCCTTGGTGAACAGTCCTTTGGGAAGGTTGGCGCTGGCCAGCGACGCCGTCTGCAACTTGTCGCCGGTCGTCTTAATGACCTTCAACTCGAAGGTTCGGTCCGGAAAAGCTTTCTGGCACTGCTCCCGGATCGCACCCGCTTGTGCCAGCGCCAATGCGCTGCCACGCGTTGCAATGAATATTGGCCCGGTTGCCATGCATAAAAACCTATCTCCGGCCGGGAAAAAGGCTCGCCTTTTTTTGCATTTTCGTGACAATACCGTCACGTGAGACGGACTTATAATCTGTTGTTCACCCTGTGTCTCTGGCTGAGTGCGCCGTTTTATTGGCTGAAAATGGTTCGGAGAGGGAACTGGCGGGAGGGATTCTCGCAGCGGTTTGGGAAGTATAGCTCCAAGATCAAGCAGGCGCTGACGAATCGCCATGTGCTTTGGCTGCATGCCGTAAGCGTGGGCGAAGTCAACATTTGCACGCAGCTTATCGCAGCCCTCGAACCCCGGCTGCCGAACCTCAAGATCGTTGTTTCGACGACCACCTCCACGGGCATGGCGGAGTTGCAGCGCAAACTCCCCTCCCACGTCGTCAAAATGTATTATCCCATCGACCGCAGGATCTGGACCTGGCGCGCGCTTGCGACCATCCATCCCGCGGCTGTGGTACTGGTCGAGGCGGAAATCTGGCCGAACTTTCTATGGCGGGCGCACGATCTGAACATCCCTGTTTTCCTGGTGAATGCACGCCTCTCGAAGCGTTCCTACCGCGGCTATAAGCGATTTGGATTCTTGTTCCGTCCCATTTTCCGGAATCTCACCGGCGTCGGCTGCCAAAATGACGATGACGCGCGGCGGCTGATCGAACTTGGTTGCCGACCTGAAGCCATCCACGTGGTGGGCAACCTGAAATTTGATGCCGCCAAGCTCGAAGAACGGCGCCTCGTGGATGTGCAGAACCTGCTGAAACAGATCGGTGTACGTCCCGGCAGCCGCGTCCTTGTCGCGGGCAGCACACACGCGGGTGAAGAAGCGATCATGGGTCAAGTGTTCATGCGGCTGAAAAATGTCTTTCCTGACCTTTTCCTCGTCGTTGTGCCGCGTCACTTCGAGCGCGGCAAGGAAGCCGGGCGCGACCTGGCGCATCAAGGTGTGCGCTTCGTCTATCGCAGCGAAATCACCATCACGAAGCAATACAAAGAGGACGAGTTCGATTGCCTGTTGGTGAACACAACGGGCGAGCTGAAATATTTTTACGAGCACGCCACAGTTATTTTTGTCGGGAAAAGTCTGACGGCGGAAGGCGGCCAAAATCCGATCGAACCTGGCGCACTCAGCAAGCCCATAATCTTCGGCCCGAACATGCAAAACTTCGAGGCTATCGCCAAACAACTCGTCGAACGCGACGGTGCGGTCCAGGTAAACAACGTGGACCAGTTGGAAGTCGCAATCGCCAAGTTGCTCGGCAGCCCGGAACGTTGCGTGATTCTCGGTCAGAATGCTGTGCGCGTTATCCGAGAAAACCTTGGCGCGATCGACCGCACGGTGGATATGATCGTCGGCAGGATCGACGAAAGTGACCTTTACCTCGCGACGAAGCGTTGAGCTTATTCGAGCGCTTTGCGGGCCAGCGCGAGTTCTTTGCGTTTCGCGGCGTCCACTTTTGGGTAGTGCAAGTGCAGGGATGTGAGCGTTTCAACCACCGCTGCGGCAACGACCAGGCGCGTGAACCATTTGTGGTCCGCCGGGACGACGTACCAGGGCGCGTGTTTCGCCGCGGTGTGGCAAATCATGTCTTCGTAAGCGTCCATATACGCGTCCCAATGTTTGCGTTCCTCGGCGTCAGCCAGTGAAAATTTCCAATTCTTCTCCGGTTCGTTGAGGCGATCTAGAAAGCGTTGCTTTTGCTCTTTCTTCGACACGTGCAGGAAGAATTTGCAAATGGCAACGCCGTTGCGGGTGAGGTAGCGCTCGAAATTCGCAATGTCCTCGAATCGCTCGTCCCAGATACGTTTCGTCATGAGTTCGGGCGGCAGCTTCTGTTTCGTGAGCAACTCGGGATGCACGCGCACGATCAACGCTTCCTCGTAATAGGAGCGATTGAAGATGCCGATCCGACCGCGCTCCGGCAGGCATTTCATGCAGCGCCAGAGATAATCGTGGTCAAGGTCTTCACTGGAGGGCGCCTTGAAGGAGAACACCTGGCAACCCTGCGGATCGACGCCGGACATGACATGCTTGATGGCGCTATCCTTGCCCGCGGCGTCCATCGCCTGAAAGACCAGCAGCAGCGCCCACCGGTCCTGGGCATAAAGCATCTGCTGCAACTCCGCCAAGGCCGCGACGCCCGCCTTCAACATCTTCTGCGCGCGCGGCTTATCCTCCGCTTTCAAATCATACGTGTCATCAGGGGCGACGTCCTTCAGGCGGAAGCGGTTTCCATCCGCGACGCGGAAAGGCTTCGAGAATTTGTACGCCGCTTTTTGGATATCCTTCAGGGTCATAAGATGATCGCTTCCTCCGACCATCCCGCCAAGCGATCCTGGGGTCAAGCCAGCGCTTAAAGTGAGGTCATTAATTTGCATTTACTTTGAGGAGAATCTTGCTATGCATGGCGATGCGAGCCATGGACACGAGCAAGAGCATCTCGGGTGGCGGGTTCAATACCACGCATTGGAGCGTGGTGATGCTGGCGGGAAAGGATTCGCCGCAATCAGCGTCGGCCCTCGAAGAGCTTTGCCGCAATTACTGGTATCCGCTTTATGCCTTCGCGCGCCGACAGGGAAAGACTGCGCCGGATGCGCAGGATCTGACGCAGCAGTTCTTCGCGGTTTTTCTCGAGAAAAAATATTTCGGCCTGGCGAATCAGGACCGTGGACGTTTTCGGTCTTTCCTGCTTGGCAGCTTCAAACATTTTTTGGCTAATGAATATTACCGCAACCGAGCCGCCAAGCGCGGGGGTGCCTGCGCATTCGTCTCCTGGGATGAAACTGAGGCGGAAAAACATTACGCCAATGAACCCGCCTGCGAGTTAACGCCGGACAAGCTGTTTGAGCAGGCGTGGGCGTTTACCGTATTACAGAAGGTGATGGAGACACTTCGGGCAGAATACGCACGAGCGCACAAGGCGGAGATGTTCGAAGCGGTCGAAATCTTTCTCACCGGCCAGAAGTCAGACCTGACGTACAAGGATATTGGTGACCGCCTGAATATGAGCGAGTCGGCCATCAAGATGACGGTGTCGCGATTGCGGCAGCGCTATGGCGAGTTGTTGCGGAGAGAGGTAGCCCAAACGGTGACTGACCCGGCCACCATCGAAGAGGAATTACGTCATTTGCTGGGCGCCTTGAGTTGATCGGCCCGCGTTACCTTTGGCGAGCAATCTTGTAGTAAGCACCGGAGTTTCAAATGTCTGCAGCACGAAAATGTCGCGGTTGCGGGACGGATGTGCCGGCGAATGCCCCGTTTGGTCACTGCCCCAAATGCCTGTTGGAGTTGGGCTTCGGGCCGGCCCCGGAGGCTGCACCAGCACCGGGGCTGAACGCTCAACGCTCGTTTGGCGACTATGAGTTGCTGGAACAAATCGGCCGAGGCGGCATGGGAGTCATTTACAAGGCCCGCCAGATCACACTCAATCGGTTGGTCGCATTGAAGATGGTGAAGCCTGACGAATTCGCTTCACCAAGCCTGATCGAACGGTTCCACATCGAAGCCGAGGCCGCGGCCAATTTGCATCACCCGAACATCGTGCCCATCTACGAGAGCGGCGAGCACCAGGGTCAGCATTTTTTCAGCATGGAACTGATCGATGGCCATGGGCTAGACCGTTACATCCGCAACGGCGGTTTTGCCGTTGGGGAGCAGAAAACTCTGCGTGCGCGCCATGAGCAAATTGCCCGAATAATGGCGAAAGTCGCTCGCGCGGTTGACTACGCCCATCAACACGGCGTTCTGCATCGCGATCTTAAGCCAAGTAACATTCTGCTCGACAAGCGACACGAGCCGCACTTGACCGACTTCGGCGTGGCTAAAGTCATTGGTCACGCCGGGAGCAGTCTCACTGCCAGCGGCGCTATCATGGGGACGCCGAGCTACATGGCCCCTGAACAGGCTGCCGGCAAAAGCAAAACCGTCACTACTGCGGCGGATACCTACAGCCTCGGAGCGATTCTGTATGCGATGCTCACGGGTCATCCGCCGTTCAGCGGCGATACGCCGGTTGAGACCTTGAAGCAAGTTGTCGAAGAAGAACCCAGGCATCCCAGCACCCTCAAAGATGGCATCGACCGCGATTTGGCCACGATCTGCATGAAGTGCCTCGAGAAGGCACCGCAGCGCCGGTACGCCTCCGCTGCGGCATTGTCAGATGATCTGGAACGGTGGCTGCGCAAGGAGCCCATTGAAGCGCGACCGACTGGACCCATCTTGCGAGCGCGCCGCTGGGTCCAAAGAAATCCCACGGTCGCGATGCTGATGATTGGTTTATTGTTCGGCTTTATCGCGTCGCTGATTCTCCTGAAAATCGCGAACGAGCAAAGACACGCCAAAGCTGATGCGCTGAGGAAGCTCCAGACACAGGAGCGTGACAAGGAAAGAACAGCTCAAATGGTTCGCAACGAGCTGAAAGCGGACTTCGACGAGTTGTATCTGCGTCCGGAGAAGAGCGCTTTCGTGCTGATTAATTCCGAGAAGCGCCGTTTTTTGATGGGACCCTATGGCGGCGTGGCTGACGGTCCCGTGGTCCAACGATATAAGTTCGGGATTTATAGTCATAGCCAGACACCGAGTGAAATGCTGCCGAAGTTTGCTGCGATCCTGGATTATCTGGAAGACGCGACAACCGCGCTTGTAAAGAAGCAGGTCGGTGTGGACTTTCTGATTTTCCGATCATACGAGGATGCCATGGACGCTCTCCTCAAAGGCGAAATGGATTTTGTGCGCTTCGGCGCCGCTTCGTACGTCACTGCCAAATGGACCAACCCGGCGGTGACGCTGGTGATCGCCCAAAAGCATGTAGCCTTTCAGGGAGCGATCTTCACGCAAGCCACCAATGCTGCAATTCAAACGATGAACGATCTCAATGGCAAGTCGTTCGCCTTTGGCAATCCCATTTCCACCACCGGCAGCCAACTGGCCAGAGTCTTTCTGATGGAGCACGGTGTCCGAGGAGCAAACCTCGCGTTCTTCACGAATCTTGCCAACCATGCCGCAGTGAGCAATG
>Ga0111538_10012570_pt1 | contig 11193 bp, 8 predicted proteins | sample SoiMethybrSBSTD1_FD_79669 | JGI IMG/M metagenome (GOLD analysis project Ga0111538, IMG submission 79669) | Bulk soil microbial communities from a Populus tree surrounding site in Tennessee, USA - Soil MetaG P. TD hybrid SBSTD1 (version 2)... | ecosystem: Environmental > Terrestrial > Soil > Tree... | reverse complement strand
GCGAACAACTTGCCTCGATTGATACCTTGCAGGCCCTGGCGTTTCATGAGCCGCTCCACCGTGCAGCGCGCCACAGGGTGACCTTCACGGTTCAGTTGTCGCCAGACTTTGTCAGCGCCGTAGTCGGCTCCAATTCCGACATCAATTACCTGCCGCGCCGGTTGATCGCCATTCTTTTGACTTGACATTTCATTTTCATCACCTACCTTGAATTATCATTGTTTCCCGGCTCGATCCAAACAACTCGTTTGGGAGGGGGAGAAGCGTACCCAATAATAAGGAGGTTATATGGCACTAGGAGACGGGATTCGCAGAAACATCAGGTCGGTGAGCGCGGCGGAACGTGCGTTATTCAGAGATGCTATTCTAGAGCTCCACAAGCGGCACTATCCAGGTTCACGCGAAGACATTCAAGAGGGCGGGGTCTCGTTCTGGTTCAAGCAGGATGAGATTCACCAAGCCACCCATGTGCACCACGGGCCTGCCTTCCTGCCATGGCATCGCGAACTTTGCAACCGCTTCGAGCAACTGCTCCGGGAGGTCGACCCGCGTCTCTCATTGCACTATTGGGACTGGAACGATGATCCGCACGATCTCTTCACGCCTGAATTCATGGGTAAAGCTAACGGGCAGGCGGATGAGCCTTGGTTAAGCGCCGGATTCTACAATCCAACTGCAGATCCATTCCGGGGTGATTCAGCGTTTGACATCGAACATGCCAATCCGTTCGACCCCCCTCGCAACTTGCAACGTGGTCTTCCACCGGGCGCGTTTAGCCCTACAAGGTCGGATAACGATATCATAAGTGCGCCTAATTTTCCTGCTATGCGTGTCCTGATAGAGGAGGTACACGATAGTGTCCATGGCTACATCGGGGGAACGATTGGCGATCCCCACACATCATTCCGGGATCCCTTCGTTTTTCTGCTGCATTCCAACGTCGACCGCTTGTTTGCGATGTGGCAGACAGCACCCGGTCATCCAGAGCGGCTGAAACCTGCCGAGGTCTATGGTAGTGAAACTGTGAATGATGCCATTCTGGATAATTTAGAACCGTGGGCCGGTGGAGCAGAAACCCGTCCATGGTGGCCTCCGGAGAACCGGCAGTTCGCCAAGAACAGCCGCCACATCTCGGTCGTTATGCCACCCTGCTACGATACTATGCCCAACGTTCCTGCGACGGTTACATTGGACACGCCGGCTCTGACCTTTAATGCCGTTCCGACGGGTGAAAAAACGGTCCGAGCTGTGAGCTTCTCGGTCTACGCATGCCAGGACGTGACCTTCCACGTAACCTCGCTCGCTCCAAAGCCCCCATTCGATACCCCGCTTGGGGAACACTTTACTGTGGAACACGCTTCCGATTACGGTACGCCCAAGGGCTATATCTGGATCTCGTTTAAGGGGCAAGCTGCGGGTACGAGTACTACCGGGTCGGTGACCGTTCACTGTGACCAGACCGGGGAGGATTTTACTATTGGGATCAGCGCATTATCCATCCAACGACCCAAGGCAGCCGTGGCGCTTGTTCTCGATAAGTCGAATAGCATGAGTTGGGATGGTGGCGATGGGCGTCGACGGATCGACGTCCTCAAGGACTCGGCGACCGTTTTCGTCAATGTACTGCAGGAGGGAAATGCCGTCGGTATTGTCGCCTTCGATCACGATCCGTATGATGTCTTGCCGATGACAATAGTGGGAGCACCGGACGACGCCACGGATCCCGGCCGCCAGAACGCGCGTAGTGCGATCGACGGCCATGTGCACAATCCACTTGGCAATACAGCTATCGGAGATGGTGTGGAACGGGCGGATAACCTGCTCACCACCGTTTCAGCGAGCGATTTCCCTGTTCGCGCAATGATTGTGCTCACTGACGGCCAGGAAACTGCAGCTAAGTATATCGCCGATGTAGAGCCGATCATAAACCCGAACAACCGAATCTTCGCGATTGGTCTTGGGACCCCGGAGGAGATCCAGCCTGCGGCGCTCGCGGCCCTCGCTCATGGCCACAAGGGAACGCTCGACATGACTGGGATTTTGAGCACGGATGATCGCTACCTGCTGACTAAGTTCTATCTCCAGATCCTCGCTGGCGTGACCAACCAGGAGATTGTTGCCGATCCAGAGGCATGGCTACTGCCCCAACAGAAGCATCGGGTGGCATTCAAGCTCAACGAAGCCGATATTTCTGCGGATGTCTTGCTTCTCTGCGATGCGCCTTGGGTGGTGAAGTTCACCTTGGAGACACCCGATGGACGGCAGGTGGGTTCCACGGGGTCGGCGTCGGAGCTCAAGTATGTGAGTGCCGCTGGAGTAGCTTACTATCGCCTTATACTGCCCAATATCCTGGATGGCAAAAGCGCTCATGACGGACAATGGCAGGCGGTGCTCGAACTCGACCGCGGTGGCTTCAAGAGGTATCTTGGTTGGCTCAACGAGAAGAATCAGCCGGTTGAAACGGCTCGCGCGCACGGTCTGCGGTATAGCGTGAGTGTTCACGCTTGGTCTAGCCTGAAGATGAACGTTGTGTTGAGTCAGGATTCCTACGAACCGGGAGCCACACTCTTGGTACGCGCCATACTCCGAGAATACGACCTGCCCGTGCAGGGCCGGGCGGCCGTGGTGGCCAATCTGCAGCGGCCGGACGGATCTAGAACGGTTCTGGCGATGCCCGAAGTCGAACCTGGTGTGCATTCAGTAAGCATTACGGCCTCTACAGGAGGCATTTATCGCGTTCTTGTGCATGCCAGCGGCGTTACTCTGAGAGGAACTTCCTTCACCCGTGAACGACTCGTCACCGGTATCATATGGAAGGGTGGCAATCAGCCTCCGCCCACCGGCAAAAGTGAGACTGGCGACGTTTGCCGGATTTTGAGCTGCCTACTCGATGACCCAAGCATTGTACGTCGCTTGAAAGCGGAAGGAATCGATGTCACCCACTTGCTGAAGTGCATCTCAGTCCAATGCGGCGTGGTGATCGTTCGGGATTGATTGCTCTCCTTTCTTTCCCGAGCCGATACTTCAGGTACGGGATATTCTTCAAATTGCATCAGGAAATCGGGAGAGGTTTGGCGGGAACTGATCGGGTAGGGAAACTCCCCCAGTGAGAATACCTGTAGCAGTTATGATTTAAACTGAGTGGAAGAAGGCGGGTGCTCTACACCGTAAAGTCCTACCTATCGCTGTACCGTGATCCGGTAGTGCGCGAGAATATCGCCGATTCGCACTTTCGGGTGCGAGCAAGCCGATCTGGTGAGTCTCTATATCGTTACCCAGCCAACCGACGAGGCGCGGCGATCGAGTTGCCCAAGCTGTGAACCTATCACAGCTTGGGCATTATGGACGTTAAAAACTAACTTCGGGCTGGGGAGAAACTAAAGGGGATCACGGGCTCATTATCAGCCTTTTATATGTGGGTGAATTGGGGTAAAACCAACCCTTTTTAAGGGACGCATCGAGCGCACGCTGTTCGCGCTCGACTGGATGAAGAACGTCGAACTGCGACGCCGGGTGCAAATCGGCCTGAACAAGGGCGAAGCCAGGAATTCGCTAGCCCGTGCCGTGTTCCTGAACCGGCTAGGGGAAATCCGTGACCACAGTTTTGAGAACCAGCGTTATCGTGCAGCTCTTTGGCTAGCCATAACTTAATCCCTTAAATAATGTCAGGATAGAATCTGAGAGCGGTGAGTCTGGCTGTCAATTAAGAACAAAACTGACTCTACACTGACATTAAACGGATGGGAAAGTGTCAGGCAGATTTGTAAGGTTGCGGTATACCTTAAATTGACAATGATACTTACATTTCCTCTTGTACTCCTAGACCAAGCACCAAATACAACCGAACACAAAACGTCACGCCTTTGCCGCAAGCGGTACGCTTGGGATTTCCTAAAAGCAATGGGCTAGGTTCATGAGCAGATAGCTACAGGCCCTGAAAAGGGCCTGTAGGATTGAATGAGTTAAAGTTTGGGGGTAAGGGATTTGGTGATGTCCACCGTATGCCCATTGCTTTTTCCTACAGAACCCGAGATCGGTGTCACGGTCCCGAAGGATGGGCTGGTGATGGAGCCACTGACGGTTGCAGGAGAGTAGACGTAATTTGAATTATTATTTACTTTGACATTTCCGTATTCGTAATGGTTAGTACCCCAGCTGTGATACGTTTGATCTCTCATTGCAGTCAAATTCGCCTCGAAACTTACTATCTCAGTACGTTCACTGAATGAGCTACAGTATTCATACCACGTTACCGAAATCGCCCCGGAAGCACTGGCTTGTTTTGGTGTAGATCCCCCCGCTGTTGTGAGTTGAATGCTATCGGTAGAACCGTAACCGTACCAACATTCCGATCCCGCATAATAATATCCTGAGAAATAAGCGCCAGACGATTCGGTTTTAGTAGACTTGCTCTTTGTTGAGCTTTCGAAGAAATAAACATCCGCATACAGGTTCCCTCCCGCACTCGTACCACTTATCAATCCAAATGCATTTTTACCAGAAAAAACATTTGCCTCTGCAGCAGCCACTGGCAATGGTGCCAATACGGCAGCGAGAACTCCAAAAGAGACAACGACTGCCTTGATGGTCACATTCATGATTATCTTCTCCGTTCAGTTAGCTTTGGGTTTCTATTAACCCTAAGCAAAAAATAATATCCAGTTTCAAAGTAAGGCCGCCGCAGCGAGTGCGCTATCTCATGGCGCACTCGCTAGTTATGTATAGCACTTTGGAACTGAAGTAACGGACTACAGTGTATTTTTTTACACTGCAATAAGAATGCAGGCAGTTTCGTATTCCCCCTGTTAATCAGTCAAAAATTTCATAACCGATTTTAGTGGACGGATTTGCTAAAAATTGCCATTCCTCGCCGGTCAGAAAGGCTTAGGACGCATTTTTTACTCTGATCAGGGAAATAAATTCATTGTCTGTAGCGAAATTATCACCTATAGGCCCAAATAGGGCGTTTTGCCCTTTTCCTGCTAAACAGAGTTTGTTTTTTGTTTCTTGATATTCGATGCGGCTGGCCGATCTCTATCTGCTCTTTATATAGAAGAATCTAGTTAGGGTGTCATGGGTGACACCTATTTCAGCCGTAACGCCTGGCGCGACCTCTGGATAAAGCGACCCGAGGATAAGGAATGGAAGCTTGCGGGTGAATGCCGGGGCAAGGAGAAGGCGACACAGAAACTTATTCAGGAACTCAACGACGAATTCGGAAAACCGCAAACCAAGGATAAACAGTCATGAACAGGAGCTTTCACGCAGCGGCGCGCGCTCAGCAAAATGCGCGACAGCCGGAATAACCAGCTTTTTCAGTAGGATGAGTTCATTTGGCAAATGACTGTGCTCGGGAAATACAGGCCGCATACCTGTCAGCTCGCCCCGTTTTATCTGGAATATCCTTGGTTGATTCAGTGCAACCCTCTGCCAGAATTTGTTTCAACAGGAGGTTCGACTCGATCGTTCGGGCTTTCAGTTTATGCTCCTGAAGCTGCAACAGGAGGTTATGCTCTCGCGTGCCATTTTTGAGTATTGCCGCGCATATGTTTCCCAAAGAAGGTGCGATCGCCAGGTCTTTTAAATAATCGAGATTATTCTTCGCGCGTTCGAGATCCAAGTTGGCATTTGTAGCAGTTTCCTTTTTAGTGTCAACCTCATTTTTTTGCTGTTGCCGCTGACGAGCCTGTTCACTGCCTATCACTCCATCCGCCGGCTGGAATGTGTCTAATTTTTGGGATGCTTCTTTAGCATTCTTTTCGGCGACTGCTGCCGCACGTATTTTATTCGCGACATCCTTGGTAGCGTTTTTTATCTCTGTGGCAAGAGCGGGGTCCGGGGGGGCGCCAGCTCTGTTCCGATCTAGCGCAATCACGCACGCGTCTATAATGGTGCCTGACGCATCGTCGTCAAGAAAATTGGTGTGAATCCGGACTACGTCATCGGAATTAGGGGAGCGTCCTGTGCCTACAATTTGGCCCGGAGGGCCGCCGCTCCCCGATGTTCCCGATTGGGCCCTGCTGATGACGGCAGACAGGAACTCGATCTCCACCAGCTCATTTACAGCGTTGTCGAGGTTTGCACTTGCCGCTGTAATACCGGCTCGTTGGTTCGCAGAAGCGGCATCCTCGAGTTGCTTTGACGCAGCTTTTACGGCATCTCGTGCGTCAGACAATTTTTTGGGATCAACGCCGCCGGTAGAGGCGCTGCCGCCAAGGGTAGCGAGATTTCGCCCAAATGCACCGGCCGCAATCTCGGAAGCGAGCATACTTGCCATCGTCTTGTCAAAACGCGCGAGCATGAGCGTGTAGCTGGTGTCACTGATGGCCCCGTTCTGGTAGGCCTCGCAGGCGCGGTACATCTTATCCCGCAGGAGTTGCACTGTAGCGAGCCGCTCACCAAGTTGGGCAATACTCGCCGCATATGATGAACCAATTGATCCTGCTCCGCTGAATTGCCCTGATTGTGCCAAGTTTGCGTCCGCCTGGCCTGCTGCGGTAAACGCTGCCGATATTGCCTGCGCGACATCGGGGCTTGGTTCCGCGCAAATAATACGCTGAGGGTGATTCTTGACTACTTGATCATCAGTGACGCCGATAGCTTCTCCTTCCTGGCCATATCTAGTGTCGCCCTCACCTACATTCGCTTTCGTATTGATAATCGCGCGTTGCTTAGCGTCCGTGATCAGCGATTCACCGCCGGTATCGAGCATTTTCGTGTAGTTGATGCGCCTTTCCTGGCGATCAAACAGCGTACATCCGGTAGTCAGAATCGCGACTAAGCAAATAATCAGGCCGATTTTCACTATATAACCTCCATTCATTAACTAGATGCCGGCCATGCCCGTAAACCCTCCCCCGCGTAGACTTCCCAAGGCCTCGAACTGGACAAGAAGAAGTGATGAAGAAGTCGAGATTCCCGCCGAGAGTTGCAAGCCATACCACGTTCAGATTGCGTGACTCTATAGAGCATATCAGCGAGTTGCATGAAGTGGGAAAGGCATCGCCAGAAGTGTCGAGCCTAAGGATTTCAAACGATTTGCCTGATGCACCGGCTTATGGTTGAATCCCTCTTGGTTCGCACGACTGTGCATTGGCGCCTTTCCCGGTCCGATGTCCCACTCAAAGAGGTTGAATCCTGACATATTCCGCGACCCCATCCAGGGGAATTACCTCGTAAGAATGGTCTGCGCCAGCTGGATTCACCACGCGTCCCCTGCTGTGAACCAGTATCCCGATAGTCTTGAATTCCTGCTTCGCCCCATCTTTGAGGTAAACCCTTGGAAGAGCGAGAGCAAAGTCTATTCCTCCTCCATCCACATTGATTTTTATCGTCACCGTGATCAGGGTTCCAAAAACATTTTGTTCCTGGTGGACCTTGTCTGCCCCTCGAAACCTCAGTTGTCCCTCAGGCCCCTTATAGTCGAGTTCAGCTCCCGGCTGCTCCCCTTTTATGATCGGACCGGGCGCGTGGGAATAGTAAACAATGTGCCTGCCACCCTTGCGGTCGTCGAATGTATATTGGTTAGGCTCAGATAGCCGCTCAGTTCCACCCTTATTGCTGCCGTCCTTATCAGGATTCGAAATCATATTACCTCCTAAGATGTGAATGACTAAGGATTTCCCTCTTGCTCACTTTACTGCTCTTCGAGAGCATGCCCTTCTCCGGAGACTTTTAGGCAGGATAGGAACCGTCTAGTGCCAGGTCTGTATGCTGAACCACATTGCGTCGGGTTAATAGTCAGCAGTTCCGTAGCGCTGAGCATGCTTTCGCTTGTCTAAGGGGCATCCCCCAACGAATGAAATTTGGAAAATATTTAGCTGCCTTTTTGTTCGGGACCGTATAACGTGGCTTCTTCATAGCTGTTCTCCCTAAGTAGAAAATTCTACCTCTGGATGCAGCTATTTTCTGGGGGGACTACCAGGTCAGAAACCCAAGTCGGGCCAAAAATGATCCGCCCTAGTTACTTAAAGAATAGCCGCAATATGATCTAAATCCAATGACGGTAAAAAATTTTCGTCTTGATAGAGCTTCTGTAAAGCAAGCTCTGGAATCGGTCCAAGCTTATCGATTGCGGTGTTTTCCCCAGAACCGGCGTTCCAGGCAGCGTCCCATACTAAAGCCAAAAGTGCAGCACCGTTGTACATGGTCTTCGCTGTTTCCTTACCGAACGCTTGCCATAAGCCATGAATCGTGGCTTTCGACGTACCTGAACCGAGTTCAATGTATTTGTCGCACAGTTTGCCCGGCGGTACGAGGCTTTGTGCCTCTGCCATAAGTGCAATTACAGCCACCGCCGCATCATGGCCTGATTGAATGGGGGAAAAAGTAACTGAGGCGCCAATTTGCCTTTCAATCTCATCAAATAGGTTAGTCGTATAGTCATCGATCATCTTATTCTCATAGGCGCTGTGCACACCTTTGGCGGGCCAAGCTATTTTGGTCCCACCCGTATTTGTGGGAACCTCTTCGGCTTGATCTTTATATCCATCGGAAAGCACTGATCCATGCAAAGGTTGACAGGCATCCCCGATATAGTGGGCAAGGATACCCGCAGCGGTGACGAACTCGACGTAATTTTTGTTTGACACATATTTTTTCATGGCATTGAAGAATTGCCAGATCCGAAACGGCAGCAGACCGCGAGTGGCCTGTTTCGTTTCTCCTATACTGTCGTAAAATGCTTGCCAAACCGCGACATCCACATTCTTCTTGTCAGCCAAACAGAGTTCGAGGAGAGAAGGTGAGCCGTTTGCGCCACGCGCATCAATATCCGCATAGTGCGTAGGATGTTCTGGCTTTTGCGATCCAGCGTCTCGACCACCAATGACCTTCGACACCGCTTTTTTCCATATAATGTCCGGAACGTCTGCTAGCGGAACGAATTTATTTACATTAAGTTGCTGATTGATGTCTCCACTTTCAAGCTCGGCACGATTGAAACTTATTCGCTCAGCATTCGCTATAAGCAGCTTAATAAGTTTCGGTGATTTAACGAGACCAATTGCATATTGCGCAATACTATAATGTCCAGTTGCTCCCCAGAACGGCCGGACGCCGGCATTATGATCAACAACGAGTTGCACGTTGAGTTCATGCAGTACGTTGCTGAGAATGGAAGCCAGTGCAAAATTGCGGGTTCCGTCACTGAAGGCCAAACCTTGACCGCCCCATTCGATAGCTAGAGGATGAAACGTCGGTTTCTTGTCGAGTTTGTTCCGCTTCAAAACTAGATGCCAAATCGTTCCGGAGTCCCCTGGATAAGTTTGCCCCTTTCCATCATGAGGCGCGATCAATAAATCACTTATATAGTCGTAGCCAGAGATTGATTGAAATCGATAGAAGAGCGCCTTAACAGTTCCATTAAGCCGACCCGAGGTGGCACCGTAAGCACATACGGGCTGATCAATCAGTCGCGTTCCCAGATTCATTTCATTAATATCTGCAAGTGCTCCGATCTCTGGCAATCCGAACGCGCGGGTCGTCCAATCGCGCAGATCGTCGACCTCGACTAGCCCGACATCGATAGTTGTGTAGCTGCGGGAACGAGGCAGATATGGATAAATGTCATTAAATGCTTGCCGCGTAAGCGTTAGGTTGCTGGCTACCCCTACTCGACTACGCTGACCACGCAACCGGCTGTATACAATACTTCCAGGCTTCCCCACTACATGTCGACTAGTGAGTGCGTAAGTGGTGTGACCATCTGTAACCAGACATCCAACACTACCTAACATCTCCTGCTCCTGACTTCTAGAAAATAGCGGAAAACCACCTCCGACCCGTGTATTCGGCCAATTGATGCCGACTGTATGTTTTTGCTGAGCTTCTACTGGGGAAACCCTGACGACGCAAACGGGAATAATCCGTCCATCTGGCAGATATAGTCTCTTAGGTACTATGTCGTTGGCACGAAAATTTTCGGCGAAATTCTCTTCGTCGACCCATTTATCGACAAATACAAGTATGCACGGCCAAGAGTATGGGCGAGACTCAGAATTCTCCAACGTCCGCTCACCTTCGGGATTAATTTTTTGATCGAGATCGGGGTTTTTTTCATCTGGCCAAGGATCGGTTTTACGAATTAAGTAAAGCCCAACGGCCGTCCCAACAACATTTTTTTTATTTAATAAATGCAAATGGTAGTGTTCGCGCGCCTCCAATAAATCCTTGAGGGAAAGAGTTTGAAAATTGCTAATGGAATCGAGTACTGCCACAATAATCTCCTTTCTTGTGGAACGCTTAGCACGGAAAAAACACTGTTTTTTTGAGCACTATCGGAGTCAAGCCATTAGTGAAAACCGCCACGAAGCTCTGAATTGTAGAAGAGTTCTGGATCGGGAAATTTACAAAGAAGGCTTTTGTACAGCAGTATAGCGTCGTGTGATTTCCGCGCGATGCGTTTCCCCCACTTGTAAGATCGGGCTATACCAATACTTGAGAACGGACGGCTGACCATCGCTCGCCGCAGTTCGCTGACGGCCGCTGAAAGATATAAAATTACGATCCGGTTCTCGTTTCTGGAATCTTTAAGCCCTCGAAATATTGCGCAGTCTCTCCCGAGACTGCCTCACTCACTGTCTTGATGAATTTCTGCAGACCTTCTTTCAAAAGTGCCACACCTTCCTCGTCGCTTGATGCTGCCCGTGCCTCAGCAGTTCCCAATTCCCACTCTGTCAGCGCAAACTGTAATGTAAGTTGTGTCTGGATGTAGCCTTGTCACGCTTTTTGCAAATTGAAAAAAGAATTGGCTGCTGCAACAAGAGAGCTGGCTCCACGCGTTTGAACAGCGGCGCGAGGTTTTTAAGTGGAATCTCTGCTGATTCTCACGCTGCCAGTTCAACCGTCGGCAGCATCGCGGCATAAGCCTCATTAGGCGTTTTTGCTGTGACCTTTGAAGTACGCACCCAAATCACCCCTTAAAAGAGAATACTCCCCTACAGACTAACCCAGCGCTGGGAAGTAGATGAAGCTCTAGCCGATCTACTCTGGCTAGCGGTTCACGGCATTCATCCTCTTTCGTCTCGCCACAAACCCAATCACGGCAAGGCCTGCAAGAAAGAGCGCAGAGATCTCCGGTTCCGGGATGGTTGCGATGACAATGACTTGCCCTGCGTTATTGATGCCGGTGGCTTCGGTTAGAATCCCCCCGCCAGGCAGATGAACCAGCGAATTGAGGTCCATCATGCCCGT
>Ga0111538_10012569_pt1 | contig 11194 bp, 11 predicted proteins | sample SoiMethybrSBSTD1_FD_79669 | JGI IMG/M metagenome (GOLD analysis project Ga0111538, IMG submission 79669) | Bulk soil microbial communities from a Populus tree surrounding site in Tennessee, USA - Soil MetaG P. TD hybrid SBSTD1 (version 2)... | ecosystem: Environmental > Terrestrial > Soil >... | reverse complement strand
GATCACGCCCAGCAGGTTGTTGAAGTCGTGGGCCACGCCGCCGGCCAGGCGGCCCACGGCGTCCATCTTCTGCGACTGCCGCAGCTGGCTCTCCAGCAGCCGCTTGGCGGTGAGGTCGTTGGAGATGGCCAGGCGGGCCCGCACGTCGCCGAAGGGCACCACGTAGGAGACGACCTCCACCTCCAGCACCGTGCCGCCCTTGGCCCGGTGGCGCCACTCGCTGTGGGGAGCGTCCAGGCGCGCACGCGTGGACGGCTCGCGCCGCTCCAGCGCGGCCCGCTCCTCGGGCGGCAGGAGGCCGGCCACGGTCATGGCCAGGAACTCCTGGCGCGAGTAGCCGTAGTGGGCCACGGCCGCGTCGTTGACGGCCAGGAAGCGCAGCGTGTCCGGCGCGTACACCCACATGGGCTGCGGGTTGTTCTGGAAGAGGGCGCGGTAGCGCTCCTCGCTGGCGCGCAGGGCCTCGGCCGCGGCCTCGCTTTCGGTCACGTCCTGCAGGATGCCGCTCAGGCCCACGACGCCGCCCCGGCCGTCCAGCAGCACCTGGTTGCTGGCCTGGACCACGCGCGCCGCGCCGTCCGGCCGCACCACCCGCAGCTTGTGCTGGAAGGGAGCGTGGTCCTGCAGCGCCCGGTCCAGGTCGGCCTGCACGCGCTCGCGGTCGTCGGGGTGGGCGGACTCCAGCGCCTCGTCGACGGTGGACGGCGTCGTGGTGCGGCCCATGATGCGGCGCATCTCGTCCGACCACGTGAGGCGGCCGCTGGCCCGGTCCCACTCCCAGCTCCCGACGTGGGCCAGGCGCTGGGCTTCGTTGAGCCGGCGCTCGCTGTGGGAGAGCACGGCCATGATGTCCTGCATGGCCATCATGATCTGGTCCACGTCTTCGCCGCCCACCATGCCCGGCGTGCCCGGTCCGTGGGCGCGGCCGGTGAGGACGGCCGCCTCGGCCAGGTGCGTCTGCAGCGCGCCCACCGTGGAGCGCACCACCGAGCGCGAGAGGAGGCCCAGGGCCACCAGCCCCAGGACCAGCATCACGGTCATGGCCCGCACCGAACGGCGCTGGTTGCCGCGCGCGCCCTGCAGGGCCGCGTTCATGTCGTCGCGGATGCGCAGGGTGGACCCCTCCAGCGCGTCGCGCAGCGCGCGGTAGCGGGCCGACATCTTCTCGACGTCCGGCTGCAGGGAGTCGCCGGTCTCGCCGTTCATGAGGCGGGCGGTGGTGGCGCGGGCGCCGTCGTAGTAGGCGGCGAAGGAGGTCTCCACCAGCGGGATCTCGTCCAGGTGGAAGGCCTCGTTCTCGCGCCCCGACTCCAGCACCTCCAGCAGGTGGCGGCTGTGGGCGTCGGCCTCCCGCAGCAGGTCGGGATCGTCCGCGGTGACCGCGTCCTGCAGGGCGCGCTGCGTGTCGAGGAGGGCGGCCTGGGCGTCGCGGCAGAGCGTGAGGGCGGGGGCGTAATCGTCCTCGATGCCCTCGATGAGGCGGGAGTTGGCCCGGCCCGTGATCTCGTTCACCAGCAGCACGCCCAGGAAGAGCACGGCGGCCAGCACCGGCATCAGCAGCACCCGGTCCGCGAACTTCACGGCCGCACCTGCAGGACCTTCACGCCGTCGGTGCGCGCGCCGGCGGCCACGTAGCCCACGGCGCCCGCGCGGGCCCGCACCGCTTCCAGCACCTGGTCGTCGCCGGCCTTCTCGACCGGCGGCACGCCGCGGCCGGAGAAGAGGAGCTGCAGCCAGTAGCTCTTCACCGACGCGGGCTTCCGCCCGTGCACGGTGCGCGAGAAGGCCTCGCGCACGGGTGAAGCCTCCACCTGGTCGATGGGCACGGCCCGGGTGCCATCCGCCCAGGCCGTCTTGCGGCCCAGGAAGATGGCGGAGAGCTCCTGGCGCGTGAGCGCGGTGGCGGCGTTGCCGGGATGGACGACCACCTTGTACGGAGACGGCGGAGGGGAGGCCTGCGGGCGGGCCGGTGGCGGAAAGGCCAGCAGCGCCGCGGCCACCAGGCACGGGACGGCAGCCATCGGAGACGGCAATCTCAGGACGGTGTGGCCACGCGGCGCCGGGCCGAGCCGGCCCCGGCCGCCGGCTCCGGTGCCAGGGTGCGCCCGTAAGGCAGGCAGGGCCAGGAGGGGCCGGCCGGTACGGCCGGGATCGCTGCGTTCCCGGCCCGCACCCCGGCGCGGCCGTCGACGGTGGCCACGCACGCGATCCGGACCGCGGGGAGAGGAGGCGCGCTGGAGAGCGACGACGGAGGACGGGGGGCCGCGGGTGGAGGGGAGGGCGCGGGCGTGAAATGGACCATGGAAGGCGGAGGGGGCGGCTCGCCCGTGGCGTCCGGTACCGGCGCCAGCAGGCACAAGAAGACGACCTGGCTCAACATCCCACTCCTCCCCCGACCGACTTGATCGGCAGGGGGCGTGCCGGAAGGGGGCGAGGGCCGGCCTTTCGCTAGAAGTCATTGCCTCAGAATGAATTGGGTCGATCGGCACCACGACGGCGCGCACCGGACGCGCCCGCAGAAACGGGCGGTCCGCCTTCAGGCTCTCGGGCGCGACGCCCGAACTTCGGGCGCCTCCATCGTGAGCCGCTGTCGGGAACCGCATCTCCTGGTTGGTGTCCCGGCCCGTGAAGGGCTAGTCTTCCTCCACTGGAGGCAGGCATGCGCGTTTCGCGGAAGTGGTCCCCGGCCGTGACGGGTGTCCTTCTCGTGGCCGCGGCCGCCCTTCCGGCCCGGGCCGGAGAAGTGGCGGCGGCGGGATCCAAGCCGACGGTGCGCTTCGGAGGCGGCGTGACGGTGGCCGCCCCCACGGGCGAGTTCGCGGACCACGTCGACGTGGCCGGCGGCCTCTCCGGCTACGCCCTCTTCGGCCGGCCCGCGGGGATCCTGGCCCTGCGCCTGGACGGCGGCTGGCTCATCTACGGCGAGCAGACGCTGAGCCGCCCGGTGCCGGGGACCGGGGGCCTGGTGGTGGAGGACGTGGTCACCACCGACAACTGGATCGCCCAGATCGCGCTGGGGCCGCAGCTCATGGCGCGCTCGGGCCGCGTGCGCCCCTACGGCAACGCCTTCGCCGGCGGCTCCTACTTCGCCACCACCTCGGAGCTCGTGCGGCCGCGCTTCGACCACCGCCTGTTCGTGGTGGGCAGCGATCCCTTCCGCACCACCACCCACTACGACGACTTCACCTGGCACTACGGCGGCGGCGCCGGCATGCTGATCGGGCTGGGCAGCGGGCACACCGCGCTCGACATCGGCGTGCGCTACGTGGCCAACAACCCGGTCCGCTACCTCACCGACAACGACCCCGTCGACGGCATCCCCCGCCGCAGCGAAGGCCACCTCATCGAGTTCCATATCGGAGTCAGCGGGAATTAGGGGCTTAGTGCTATGCGGTCCGGGCAGAGCCCGGACCGCCGCACTGGGGGGCTTGCCGGGCACTTCGTGCCCTTTGCCCCCCAGACCCCCCAAGGGTCGCCTCATCGGCATGCCGCGTGCAGGGTTCCTTTGCAGGAGGAATCCGCATGCCCGAGAAGGAAACGCTGAAGAGGGCGCGCGCCGACAAGCGCGCGGGCAAGTCTCCGAGCACGCAGGCCGGCGAGTTCGTGCACGAGGAGATCGAACACGTGCGCGAGGGGAAACACGGCGCGCGCTCCACCAAGCAGGCCATCGCCATCGGCCTCTCGAAGGCCCGCCGGGCGGGGGTGAAGCTGCCGACGCCCAAGACCGGCAGCCGGCGCACGAAGCAGCAGGCCCGGCGCGACGCGCGCGTGGGCCGCACGGGGACGAAGCCGTCGCCGGGCCGGTCGCGCGGGGCCCTGAAGGCGCTCAAGCACGAGGGCCGCGGAGCGGCCTCGAAGCCGGCCCTGGCCAGGCAGGCGCGCACGGCCGCGCGGCGCCGCACGGCCAGCGCGCGCAGCGCCTCCGCCCGCAAGGCGGCCCGCACGCGCGCGCGCACGACCCGGAAGCGCTGAGGCCTAGCGGGCCGGGCTCAGGCCGCGCAGCATCTCGGCCAGGCTCTCCGCGGCCAGCCGGTTCGCCTCCTCATTGGGATGCATGTCCACCGGATACACCCACAGGGAGGCGGGCGGGCGGCCGCGCAGCACGGGGAGCAGGTCGTCGAAGGGAATGCCGGCCCGGGTGAAGAAGCCGTCCAGCGTGCGGTGGACGTCTGCGAAGGGATAGCCGCGGTCCAGGCCCACCAGCAGCGGCCAGAGCATCACCACGAAGCGGCCACCGCGCGCCCGCATGCGCTCGTCCATCGACCGCAGGTAGCCCTGCGTGTGATCCCAGCCCGCCGCGTTGGCCGGGCCGTACATGTCGCGGTACCAGCGCGTGCTGGCCCGGCCCACCCGCCAGCGGTGCACGCCCTCGCCGGCGAAGGCCAGGAGCCGCGAGTCGAAGAATCCGAGGCGGGGCGGGTCGGGCCCGGCCCAGCGGGCCTGGTCGACGATCCAGTCGTTGAGGTACTGCTGGCGGGCCTCGAAGGCCGGCGCGCGCTCGCCGTCGTTGAGCACCATGGCGTGCACGACCACGTCCGGCTCCCAGGCCAGCAGCGACTCGAAGGTGCGGTAGAGCTCCGGGAAGTCGGTGGCCCGGCGGCCGCAGTTGCGCACCTCGTAGCGCGGCCCGCCCGCCTGGTTGAGCAGGCGCTCCAGGCGGCGCACGCAGGTGTCCCCTTCGCGCACGCCCTGGCCCTCGGTGAAGGAGTCGCCCAGCACCATCACCCGCGTCACGCCCGCCGGCTTGGGGCCGAGGGGAGCGTCGCGGAAGCGCTCGGCGTTGTAGCGCACCTCCACGCCCCAGGGCGCGCGGGCGGCCACGGCCGAGAGGCGCACGATGCCCTCCTGCTCGTAGCGCGCGCGCACGGCCGCGTCGCGCAGGTCCACGTCGAAGTACCCGCGCGGGTTCTCCGGGTAGCAGTCGAGCATGACCGTGCGGCGGGTGGAATAGACGTGCGCCGGAGCGTGGTAGCGCTCCGGCGCCCAGTGGCGGGCGCGCAGCCCCGCCTCCAACAGCACGGCCATCAGAAAGATGGAGCCGCCGGCGAGCGCCAGGCGGCCCCATAGCTCGGACGGTCTAGGCAACTACCGGCGGCCGAGGCGCCCCATGGACGTGATCACCTTGCGGCCGTTGGCGCGCTCCTCCACCTCGAAGGTGACGCGGTCGCCCTGGCGGTAGCCGTCGAGCAGGTCCTGGCGCTCGACGTCATAGGTCTGCTGGCTCCCGTTCACGTCGATGGTGACGGAGCGGCTGCTGATGCGGGTGATGATGCCGCCCTCGTCCGCGGGATCGATACGGGTGACCGTGCTGCCGCTGGCCGTGATCAGGACCAGGTCGCCCTCCCGGAAGCGGCTGGCCTCGCCGCTGGCCACGTTGTAGCGGCGCTCGCGCCCGGCCACGTCGACCCTCATCTGGCGGCCGCCGTTGTCGATCGACTTGATGCGCACCTTGAGCTGCTCGCTGGCGCCGGAGGAGATGGTGCCCGGGTCGGTGGCGGGGGTGCTGGTGGCCGGCCGCTGGAAGCCGGCGGGCACGAAGTGCACCGTGACCTTGGTCGGGTTGCCGCCGTTGTAGACGAAGCGCACGCCCATGCCCTCGCGCAGGTCGTCGATGCCGGGGTTGGGGAACAGCTTCCGGTCCCCGGAGTCCTGGAAATAGACTTCCGTCGATGGCGTCACGCTGATGCGGATGTCGCGGCCGTCCTGGTGCTTCACGGCCAGGTTGCGCCCGTTGACGGAGCTGATGGTGCCGATGATCTCTTCACCGCGCTCCTGCGCGGTGGCCAGGGGCGCGGCCAGGGCGATCGCCATGGCCGCCGCGGCCAGGGCGCGACCGCTGACGATATGTCGCAACATGGAACTCCTCCTCATGCGGGCCGGCGGTCTTGCCGGTCCCCTGACGCCTGTTGCAATGACCGTACCTCAAATCCGCAGCCGGCGGGAGATCCCCCCAAACCCATGAGCCAGCGCATCCTTTTGTTCGTGGGCGGCAACGGCCACTGCTCCGCGCGCCTGCATCCGGCCTGGGACACCTTGCATGCGATGGAGGGCGGGGCGTCCTTCACGCTGCAGGAGGCGGCCCTGCCCGGCTTCGACGGACGGCCGGCGCCGCCGTCGCTGGACGCGCTCCTGGACGCGCTGGCGGCCGAAGTGAGCGGGCGCAGAGCGCCGCCCGACGGCGTGTGCGCGACCGGCATCGGCGCGCTGCTGGCGCTGGCCGCGCGGCTGCGCGGGCCGGAGCCGCCGGTGCCGCTGCTCATGCAGGCGCCCGTGCTCTGGGGCCTGGCCACGCGCTGGATGCCGCGCGCCATGCGGCTCCCGCCCGTGCGCGCGCTGGCCGGATGGCTCTTCGCCCGCGCCCGCTTCCAGCGCCGCTTCTGGGCCCGGCAGGTGGCGCTGTCCTGGGACGATCCCCTGCGCGCGGCCTTCTTCGAGGGCTACGCGCGCTGCGCCGCCTTTGCCCTCCTCTTCGACTGGATCACGCCCGCCTGGCTGCGGCGGCTGGAGGCCGACCTGCGGGCCCGCCCCGGCGCGCTGGACGGCGTGCGCGTGTTGTGGGGCGGCCGCGACCCGGTGGTGGGCGTGGAGGAGCTGCGCCTCACCGAGCCCGTGCTGGGCGTGCGCTGGCCGCTGCGCATCGTCCCCGGTTGGGGCCACTACCCCATGCTCGACCGCCCGCGGGAGTGGGTGGACACGGTGTCGGCCGAGATGGACGCCTTCGCGCCCGAGGGCCCCGCCGACCGGCGCCGCTAGCCGCCGGCGATGGGGGGGATGAAGACCACCTCGTCGCCCGCGGCCAGGGCCACGTCGAAGGCCTCGTAGGCGCGGTTCACGGCCACGGCCAGGCTCCGCCGCCGGGGGGCCAGCTCCGGGTGGGCCGCGGCCAGCGCCTCCCAGGCCGTGGCCGGCGTGGCGCCCTCGGGCAGCTCCAGCTCCAGCGCCTCCCGCCCCACCACGTCGCGCAGCGAGGCGAAGAGCCGCACCCGGACCTTCATGGGCCCAACCTGCCATGGGGTGCCCGCCGCGTCAACGCGATACACTGAACCGTTCCCGCCATGGCCGAGGCCCTCAGAGACCGCTTCGGGCGCAGCATCGACTACCTGCGCATCTCCGTCATCGACACCTGCAACCTGCGCTGCGTGTACTGCATGCCCCTGCGCGGCCTGCACTTCACGCCCGAGGCGGAGCTGCTCACGGCGGAGGAGATCGAGCGCGTGGGGCGGGCGGCGGTGGCGGTGGGCTTCCGCCGCGTGCGCCTCACCGGCGGCGAGCCCACGCTGCGCCCGGACCTCGTCGACATCGTGGGGCGGCTCAGCGCCATCCCCGGCCTGCAGGAGGTGTCGATGACCACCAACGCCATCCTCCTGCCCCGCCTGGCCCCGGCCCTGGCCGCGGCCGGCCTGCGGCGCATCAACATCCACGTGGACACGCTCGACCCCGAGCGCCTGCGCCGCATCATGCGCTTCGGCACCCTCTCCGAGATCGAGGCCGGCATCGCGGCCGCCGAGCAGAGCGGCCTCACGCCCATCAAGATCAACTGCGTGGTGGCCCGCGGCTACAACGACGGGGACGTGGTGGACATGGCCCGCCGCACGCAGGAGAAGCCCTGGCACGTGCGCTTCATCGAGATGATGCCGCTGGGCACGGGCGAGGCGGCCAAGGTGGCCCTGTCCCGGTTCGTCCCCACGCGCGACACGCGCGAGCGCATCGAGGCCGCGCTGGGCCCGCTGGACGAGCTGCCGCGGGCGAGCCTCTCCGACGAGTCGCGCAACTTCCGCCTGGCCGGGGCGCCGGGCGTGGTGGGGTTCATCAGCCCGGTCAGCGAGCCCTACTGCGGCACCTGCAACCGCATGCGCCTCACGTCCGACGGCCGCTTCCACCTCTGCCTGCTCAACGACGACGAGCTGGACGTGAAGAAGGTGCTGCGGCAGGGCGGCGGCCAGGACGAGGTGGCGGCGGTGCTGGCGCGGGCGGTGGGGCTCAAGCCCACCGGCCACCGCCTGGAGGAAGGCCTCTCCACCGAGGAGCGCCAGATGTTCCAGATCGGCGGCTGAGGCCCCCGCTCAGCCGCCGCTGCGGTTGTTGACCTGGATCTCTCCCACGCCGTCATAGGTGCCGTAGCGCTCGCGGTTGGTGTAGAGGCGCACGCGGTAGCTGCCCTCGGCCGGGATCTCGCAGCGCACGGTGGTCTCGGCCCCGCCCTCCACCCGGCAGTCGCCCTTGCTGCCCTGGCCGTCGTCGTAGTCGGCCATCAGGAAGAAGCCGCGCGGGTTGCGCAGGGCCATGTCCAGCGAGCCGCTCACCGTCACCTGCGAGCGCGCCGGCGCCACCAGCTCCAGCCCGGAGGCGAAGAAGCGGGCCTTCATCATGGGCTGGCGGAAGAACTCGCCCCGGCTCAGGGGCGGGGCGCGCAGCTGCCACTCGCTCTCCTCCGGGAAATGGGTGACGCCGTGCACGGGCGGGGGGGTGAAGAGGTAGTCGGTGCGGTACCGCTTCACGAAGCGGTCGCCGTCCACCGTGCCCGCGTCCCAGGTGGCGTCGATGAGCACCCAGCGCCCGCCGATGCGGGCCGCGTTCCAGGCGTGGCCCTCGCCGGTGAGGTCGGCCCCGTCGGTGCGCGCGTCCCCGCCCACCACGATGATGCGCTCGCCGGCCGCCTCCCCCAGCGCGGCCAGGAGGTTCGCGTAGCCGGCGCAGACGGAGAGGCGGGTGCGGAACACGGTGGCCGCGTCCTGGGGGCCGTACCGGTGGCGGCGGTAGGAGGCCACGTCGTAGGCCACGCGGTCGGCCACGTAGTCGTGCAGGGCCTTGATGCGCAGCCAGGGGTTGCTCTCCTGCTGCGCGAGGTAGCGGCCCACGGAGGTGATGTTCTCCTCGGCCGAGGGGGGAAGGGCGGCCACCGCGGGATGGAGGCGCGCCGGCAGCGGCCAGCGCGGCACGCCGTCGTCGGCGAACTGCACCTCGTCGGGCTCCGGGGGCACGGGCGGCGGCGAGGGGGCGGCGCGGCCGGGGCGCGGCGGCTGCGTCACCGGCGGCGGCTCCGGCGGCTCGGGCGTGGACAGCTCGACGGGCACCGGCTCCGGCGACGGCACGTCCCCTTCGGCCCGCTTCTGCAGGAGGTCGTCGTAGGGGTTGGGGCGCACCGCCCGGTACAGCCACTCCAGGCCGCCGGCGGTGGCGAAGAGCAGCCGGCGCGCGGTGTCCGCGTCTTCGCTCGTCCTTCCCTCCAGGAACCAGTCGCCGCGCGTGGCCAGGGCGGCGAAGGAGGCGGACGGGAAGGAGGCCACCAGCGCGCCGATGAAGAGGAGGTTCACGACCAGGGTGCGCAGGACCAGCCGCTCCCAGGTGGAGAAGTAGCGGCTCCCCTCGCGGAGCTTCTTCTCCCGAACACCGCCGCGGCGGCTCCACATCTCCCAGGCCACGGGCAGCCCCGGGAAGAGCAGGATGCCGCAGGCCACGGCCAGCCACACCGGCCCGTTGCGGTACGCGGCCAGCGACGAGGCCAGCCACACGCCCAGCGCGGGCACGACCACGACCACCATCACCCACACCGTCTCCAGGACCCAGCGCATTAGGGATCGTGACGGAACGCGCCCGGGTCGGGGGTGCAGGTGCCGGGGCCTTCCATCCAGGAGGCGCCGTCGGGGCCGTGCTCCTTCTTCCAGATGGGCACGGTGGCCTTCAGGGTGTCGATGGCCCACTGGCAGGCCGCGAAGGCCTCCGCCCGGTGCGGCGACGACGCGGCCACGGCCACGCTGGCCTCACCGATGGTGAGCGCGCCCAGGCGGTGCACGACGCGCACCGTGGTCTCCGGCCAGCGCCGCGCGGCCTCCTCCTCGATGCGGAGGAGGAGCGGCAGCGCCATGTCCTCGTAGGCCTCGTACTCCAGGCCGGCCACGGCGCGGCCCTGGTGGTGGTCGCGCACCACGCCCACGAAGAGGCACAGCGCGCCGTCGCGGGGCGCGATCTCGCGCAGGGCCTGGAGGTCGATGGGACTGCGGACCAGCGCGGCCATGGCTGGCGATCGTAGCACCGGCGCCCGTGCCGGCTTGCGCGCGCGGGAGGCCCGTGCTCCGATGCCCGCGGTGACCGCCCGCCCCGCGCGCCTCCTGCCGCTGGCCCCGCTGGCCCTGCTGCTGCCCTTCCTGGGCAAGGCGCTCCACGTCGACGACCCGCTGTTCATGGCCTACGCGGCCGGCCTGCGCGCCTCCCCCACCCATCCGTTCCAGGTGCCGCTCTACTGGGGCGGGCACGCCCTGAACGGCATGACGCTGCCCAACCCGCCGCTGTGGCCCTACCTGCTGGCCGCGGCCGGCAGCGTGCTGGGCCCGGTGGAGTGGCGGCTGCACCTGCTGACGCTGGCCTTCGCGGCCCTGGCCCTGGGGGCCCTGGCCCTGCTGGCCCGCCGGCTGGACGTGCCGCCGGCGGCGGCCACGCTGCTCTTCGGCGGCAGCAGCGCCTTCCTGTGCCTGGGCTCCACGGTCATGCCCGATGTGCCGCTGACGGCCTGCGCGCTGGCCGGCCTGGCCCTGGGCGTGCGGGGCGTGGACGAGGGACGCTGGCGCGACGCCGTGGCCTCCGGGCTCTTCCTCTCGGCCGCGTTCCTCCTGCGCTACAACGCGCTGCCGGTCGTGGCCTGCGTCGCCCTCTACGCGCTCATGGCCGGGCGGGGGCGCGGGCGCGGCCTGGTGCCGGCCGCACTGGCGGGCGCGGCCGCCGTGGCCTGGGAGCTGTCGACGGGCCACGTCTCCACCACGCTGCGCGGCTGGGGGCTCCAGCGCGGCCCGCTCGACCTGGCCCTCTACGGCTACCTGGCCCTCGCGCACATCGGCAGCCAGCTGCCGCCCCTCGGCCTCACCCCGCTGGCCGTCGTCGTCGCGGAGGGCCGCCGCGGCCTCTGGCTCTGCGCCCTGGCCCTCGTGGGCGCGCTGGGGCTCGAGTGGACGCTGCGCGACGCGCCCTCCGCGTGGCTGGCGGTGGTCTTCGCCTGGCCCGGCCTCACCGTGCTGGCCTGGGCGGCGCTGGTGCTCGTCCGCGCGCTGGGCCGCCGCCTGCGCGCCCCGGATGCCGCCTCCGCCCTGCGCTGGATGCTGGCCGCCTGGCTGCTGGTCACGCCCTTCAGCATCGTGCGCTACATCCACGTGGCGTCGAAGTACATGCTGCTGCCGGTGACGGCGGCGGTGCTCCTGCTGCT
>Ga0111538_10012567_pt1 | contig 11195 bp, 9 predicted proteins | sample SoiMethybrSBSTD1_FD_79669 | JGI IMG/M metagenome (GOLD analysis project Ga0111538, IMG submission 79669) | Bulk soil microbial communities from a Populus tree surrounding site in Tennessee, USA - Soil MetaG P. TD hybrid SBSTD1 (version 2)... | ecosystem: Environmental > Terrestrial > Soil > Tree... | reverse complement strand
GGCCGGTCACGTGTTTGGCCAGCAGGAACGTCGCGTAGGCCGTGAGCACCGTCATCAGCAGGTAGATGACGTTGAACGTCGTCACGACGCCGAGGATGCCGATCAGCGGCAGCGCCAGGAGATTCTGGAACGCCGTGTAGTTGTGAAGACTGAGATTGGTCGGCTCGCTGAGGGCGAAGATGCGGTCGGTAAAGTAGGGAAGGTGGCCCTCCTGCAGGATTTCATGGCGGAAGACCCACTGATTCCAGACGTACACACCGGTATCGCCGCCTGGCACCCCGGTGAGGTGCGTACCCATATTGAGCGGAAGCGGCCATGAGAAGGCGATGGCCACGACCACATACGCCGCCAGGACGGCGGCGTGCGACGACCCCCGCGAGTCGCGCGTCTGCATTGGGAGCGCGCGGAGAATAGCAGAGCTCGCCCGTCAAGTGGGAAAAAAGTTAAGAAAATGTAAAACGAGAGAAATCAGGCCTTATTCGCTGCGTGCGGCGAGAGCTCTGGCGGCCAAATAGGCCTGAGATTCGCGATCGAGGCGGAAGGCGCCGGTCCGGAGGTCGGCAAACTCGCGCGCGTCGATGCTGGCGCGCATCAGCCCGTACGGTGAATGCGCGTTGCTCTGAAGCAGGTAGTGGCCGATTTCGTGGGCGACTGCCCGGCCCAGCACGACGCCCAGTTTGTATTGACGCATCGCGGGCAGATCGACCAGCGGGAGTTCGGGTCGCTCCTCGACGATGCGAAGAGCTGCGGAAATAGACGCGAGGGCAATGGCGCTGCGATCCTCGAATCGCATGAGCTCAGCGACGGGCCACCGGTTGTCTGTCACCGCCGTCACGCGACGCGCGACGACGATGCGAAGCGGCCGGTCCTCGTCCGTGCTGTTGTCGCGAATCCAGCGAAGCTGCACGTGGGCGTCTCGCCAGATGGATTCAGTTTCGTTGATGAGCGCGCGTTGGCTGACGGCGGAGAGTTCGTTTGAGGTGGTGAACCGGACGCTGAGGACGGTCGGGAACTCGGCGTCGCTTTTTTCGGCCGCGTGGGGGACAGCCCCCCAGAATCCCAGCACGATGCCAAGTACCATCACACCGCGTCGGGACACTGCAGTCATTCTCAGGCTGGTCACCATAGCATGACGACCACGTTACATGTGTGTAAATTATTTCGGCTCGACGAGGGAATAAGAATAGGGAATGGAAGGTCTTAGATAGCAGCGAGAAGCTTGGTCTGAGGGACAGATTTTAAGTAGTGGTTCGCGGTCCGTCATCCCTCGTTTACACCCCCCGCATAACCTGCCTCGGATACGTGGCAGACCCAGTTCATGCGGAGGTGAGTGTGATGACGTTGACGGTAAGAGGCTCGGTGAGAGGCCTCATGGCAATGGTGATGGCGATGGTCATCTCCGGCGCCATGTTGTTCGCGCAGGCCGACGCGCGCTTTACGGGCACGGTGCTCGATCAATCGGGCGCGGCGGTGGCCGGTGCGACGGTGGTCGTGAAAGATGAAAAAACCGGCCAGGAACGGACGGTTCTCTCCAACGCCGAGGGGCGCTATCTCGTCACCAACCTGAAACCGTCGGTGTACACGCTGCGGGCGACCTTCAAGGATTTCGCGCCGCTCGAATACCCCGGCATGCAGCTCGTCGCGGCCCAGGAATTCAGCATCGACCTGGAGTTGCGGCCGGCCGGTCTCGCCGAGACGGTGACCGTGCAGGCCAACGTCAGCGCCATCGACCTCAGCTCGGCGCGCAATGGCGTCAACGTCAGCGAGCGGGAAGTGCTGAACCTGCCGGTGAACGGCCGGCAGATGTCACAGCTGCTGTTGCAGGCTCCCGGATCGCAGAATGCTGGCACCGGTACGTGGCAGGACATCCGGTTCTCTGGCCGCGCGGTTGAACAGAACGTGATTCGCTACGATGGCATCGAAGGTTCGGCCATCATCGACTCGGCGCCCGGCAACGTGAACGGCGAGAACAACACGCCCTTCAAGCTGCAGGCGAGCCTTGAAAACGTCCAGGAGTTCCGCGTCGAATCGAACAACTACCCGGCCGAATACGGTACCGGCACGGGCGGCCAGGTGAGTGTCATCACCAAGTCGGGCAGCAACGCCTTCCACGGCGCCTTGTTCGAGTACTTCCGCGATGACAGCCTCGATGCCCCTAACTACTTTGACAAGCAGCGCAACCCGGACGGCAGCGCTATCGCCGACCTCGGCAAGTCGAAACTGAGGCAGAACCAGTTCGGAGGCTCCTTTGGCGGCCCGATCGCTCGAAATCGCGCGTTCTTCTTCGGCAGCTATGAGGGCTACCGTCTAGACGCCGGGCTGAACTTCATCGAGGCCGTGCCGAGCGCCGCGGCGTGGGCGCGTGCCGTGCCGGCGATTGCGTCGCTCCAGGCTGGATTCCTCTCACCTGGCGCCGTCATTCTCGCGGGCGCGTCCGCCAACCCGGACTTCGACATCGCGCAACTCCAGGCAACGCAGACGGTTCGCGAGGACGCCTTCAGCGGCCGTCTCGACGTGAAGCTGACCCCGAACTGGTCGAGCTACTTCCGCTACTTCCGCGATGTCGGCGAGAACAACGAGCCCCAGGGCGTCACCGGACGCCGGTTCAACGTGACTTCCAAGCCCAACAACTTCGTCGCCAACGTGCAGGGCCTCATGGGCACGAGCACGACGAACGACCTGAAGTTCGGTTACAACGCTGCGAATTCCACGTCGCTCGGAGTCCCAGGCACGCCGACCTTCCAGGGCATCGCCCTCAGCTTGAGCGGATCGGTGGCCAACTCGGGCATCGCTGGGCAGGGCGCCACGTCCGGCATCGCCAGTCCGGGCGGCCTCGTGCGCGTGAACAGCGCCGGCAACGGCGAGTCGGCGCCTTACGAGCCCTACTCGCTGACGTTCGCCGACACGCTGAGCAGCGTCAGGGGCAATCACTATGTCAAGGTCGGCGGAGACGTGCGGGTCATCCGCATGGCCACCGACCAGATCGGCGGCATCACTTACACCTACCAGAACATCGGCAACTTCCTGAACAACATCCCGCAGCAGATTCAGTACTTCGGCGACCTCAGCGAACCCAGCCCGTTCCATAACGGCGCCACGGGGTTGAAGCACACCGCTCAGGAGTACTACGTCGGCTTCGCACAGGACGAGTGGAGAGTGTCGTCCAAGGTCACGTTCAACTACGGTCTGCGCTACGACTACTACACGGTGATGAAGGAGCGCGATAACCGGATCGTCAAGTTCGACATCGACACCGGTCAGCTCGATCCGGACACGACGCCGTTGTTCAAGACGAAGAAGAACAGCTTCCAGCCTCGCATCTCGTCGACCTACGCGATGTCGAACAAGACGGTGCTCCGCGGCGGGTTCGGCATCTTCGTCGGTCCGGGTCAGACGGAGGATCAGATCCAACCGATCGAAGCCGAACGCATCAGCACCACCGCCACCAGCGGCGCGTTCCTCTTCTTCCCGGTCGACGAGAACGCGATTCGCGCCAACTTCACCAATAACCCGAACAACCGGTCGTATCAGCCGCGCGCCTACGCCAACGACTACACGCTGCCGGAGCGGGTCTACCAGTACACCACGTCCATTCAGCAGGAACTGCCGGGTGCGACGACGGCGACGATCGCGTATGTCGGCAGCCAGGGTCGGAACCTGTTCCTGCGCAGCGTGTCGAATCAGATCGTCGGCGTGCTGCCGTCGGGCACGGCACTCCGCGAGTTCGACATCATCACGTGCGCGAACGGGGCCGTTCAGGACGGGCGCTCGACGCCGAACACCACTTCGAACGTGTGCACGGGGTCCACGGCCGCCAGCAAGCAGTCACCGTTCGCCGAAATCGACTATAAGACCAGCGGCGGCCACGACAGCTATAACGCGTTGCAGATCGCGCTGCAGAAGCGGTCGGTGAGGGGCCTGGCGCTGAACGGCCAGTACACGCTCGGCTACAGCAAAGGGAACACCGGAGGATCGAACGAAGCGACGACCGCGAGCAACAACGCCCGCAGGCTGGAGGATTTCGATTTCGAGGACGGCTACAACAACTTCGACGTCCGCCACACCTTCAACGTCAGCGCGCTCTACACGGTGCCGGGCCAGGGCGCGTGGGCGGGCGGCTGGGAGATTGGCGGCATCTTCAACGGCCGCAGCGGCGTGCCGATTCCGGTCCTCATCACCCGTCCCGACATCGTCTTTGTTGATGCCGCGGGGAACGTGTTCAACAACGCGGCGGCGGGTCTGACGCCGGTGGTCAACGTTCCGGGCGGCGGCGCCTCGCGCAGCACGCGCCGACCTGATGTGGTTCCGGGCGTGGATCCGTTCATCAAGGACGGCGGGCTGATCTTCCTGAACCCGGCGGCGTTTGCGACCCCGAAGCCGGGGACGTTCGGTAATCTCGAACGCAACTCGGTTCACGGGCCGTGGTTCCGCCAGGTTGACCTGGTGGTATCGAAGCGGATTCCGATGGGCGGGGGACGCAACCTGGAACTGCGGTCGGAGTTCTTCAACCTCTTCAACATCACCAACTTCACCAACCCGGTCGGCACGTTGCCGAACGCGCTGCCGAACGCCGCACTGACCGAGGCGAACAAGGTGCAGCCGGGACAAGCGTATACCTCGGGTGCCGCCGGAACGTTCGGCCGGTACACCAGCACCGTCGGCCGCACCGTCGGCCTCGGCACGCCGCGTCAGGTGCAGTTCGCGCTGCGTCTCTCGTTCTAGAACGTAAACAGTCCGGCCCTGGTGACGACGCCAGGGCCGGAACCCCACCGCCGATTCAATTCCCGCAACAAGTTGTCGCGCAGCATGACCGTGTCACAGCGGGCTTGATGGCGCGAACGAACGCGCTCATGAACCTGCCGTCGATCTGCTCGACCATCTCGTCACTTTCGAAACCGCTACCGGTCAGAAACTGCCGGGCGTCTTCCGCTCGATAGATTCGAGTGGGTTCGACGTCGACGCCGTCGAATCCTGCATTGGCCAGCTTGTCGCGATAGCTGTCCTCTGCGAGCGCGCCCGCGACACAGCCCACCCAGAGTTCCATGCTCCGGCGCAATTCCTTCGGCACGTCGTCACCTCGGATGACTACGTCGGAAACGGCGAATCGTCCGCCGGGTTTGAGCACGCGGAAGGCTTCGGCGAGGACCTGGTCCTTATCGGCCGACAGATTGATCACGCAGTTGGAGATGACGACGTCGACTGAGTTGTCGGGCAGGGGAATGCGTTCGATTTCGCCGCGAAGGAACTCAACGTTCGTCAGCCCGGACTTCGTCTGGTTCTCACGCGCCAGCGCGAGCATCTCGTCGGTCATGTCGAGACCGTAGGCCTTGCCGGTCGGGCCGACACGTCTGGCCGACAGCAGCACGTCGATGCCACCGCCAGAGCCGAGATCGAGAACGACCTCACCAGGCTTCAACTCGGCGAGTGCGGTCGGATTGCCGCAGCCGAGCGAGGCCAGCACGGCCTCGACGGGCAGCACCGATGTCTGGTCGCCCTCGTACAGATTCGATGTGATGGAGTCGCAGCATGACGAGCTGCAGCCGCAGTTCGCCCGCTGTCCGGCACGCGCTTGCCGGGCCGCCTCGCCGTATTTGCTTCGAACGATGTCCTTGATGTCGGTCACAACCAGCTCCTTGAATATTCGTGTATGCGAATATATGGTCCTCGTGATATATTCGTCAAGGCGGATATAGGAGGGCGATGGCGGCGAACCTCAAGGCTGTGGCGTCGACATATAAGGCACTGGCTGATCCCACGCGGCTGCGCATTCTGGCGCTGCTCGTCGAGGGCGAGGTCTGCGTGTGCGAGATCCACGACACTCTTCGTTTGCCCCAGCCGACAGCTTCGCGACACCTGGCCTACCTGCGGCGCACCGGTCTGGTCGAGGCGCGGCGCGACGCCACCTGGATGCACTACCGCCTCGCCGACGTCGATCCGGTGGTGAAGGGGATCGTGCAGCACGCGGCTCACGCGATGTCGCACGTCAAAGATGCCACCCGCGATCGGCGGCGGTTCGAGAGCTGCTGCGGCCGAGCGGTGACCGTGGTCAACGCGCCGCATGCGCCGTGCTGCGCGGGATGACCGAGATGGATCAGCCGCTCGACGCGCGCGCGGTGGTCGCTGAAGCGATGGGCACATCGTTTCTGCTCGCCGCCGTGGTGGGGAGCGGCATCATGGGCGAGCGTCTCGCCGGCGGCAATGTCGCCATCGCGCTGTTAGCGAATTCTCTCGCCACTGGAGCGGCATTGGCCGCGCTCATTCTGACCTTCGGACCAATCTCTGGCGCGCACTTCAACCCGGCGGTCACGATGGTCGAAGCGATGCAAGGGCGCCTGCCCGCCGCACGAGCGTTCGGCTATGTGGTGGCTCAGATGCTGGGAGCGCTTGTGGGCGTAATCGTCGCGCACGTCATGTTCTCAGAGCCGCTGCTTATGGCCTCGACCCACCAACGCAGCGGCGCCGAGCAGATCTTCAGCGAGTTCATCGCGACGTTCGGTTTGATCACCGTGATCGCACGCGTCTCCCGGACGCGTGCGTCCGCAGTGCCATTCGCCGTCGGCGCGTACGTCGCTGCCGCCTACTGGTTCACATCGTCCACATCGTTCGCCAATCCAGCGGTCACCGTCGCGCGCGCGTTCACGAATACCTTCGCCGGAATTCGTCCTGCTGATGTGGCGGGGTTTCTGGCTGGTCAGATTCCCGGGGCGTTCGCGGCGATGGTGGTATGCCGGTGGCTCGCCTCTGGCACTCGGGCCGAGGTCGAGATCGACGCTCGCGTCACGCTGCCATGAAGACGATCGTCTTTGCCTGTGTGCACAATGCCGGCCGCTCGCAGATGGCAGCGGCGTTCCTCAATCAAGTGGCCAATGGTAAGGCGCGTGCGGTGTCTGCCGGAACGAACCCCGGCACACGGGTGCATCCGGAGGTCGTCGAGGCCATGAAGGAAGTCGGCATCGACCTTTCCGCGGCCGTGCCTCAGAAGCTGACGACGGAGTTGGCGTCCGATGCTGACATGTTGATCACGATGGGCTGTGGCGATGAATGCCCATACGTGCCAGGCCTCACGCGAGACGACTGGCCGCTCGACGACCCAAAGGGACGCAACCTTGATGACGTCCGGAAGATCCGCGACGAGATCCGCCGCCGCGTGGTCGAACTGCTGAACGGGGTCTGACCCGGGGTCTGACCCCGGGTCAGACCCCAACGGTAAGTGTCACCCTCGGTTGACGCGCCGAGCGCCTCGTCTAGTCCTTCCATGAGGGAACTCCTTGCTGGTCAGCGCGAAAGCATGGGTCAGCGATTTCCACAGGCTGACTTCGCCAACCAGCGTGGAGTCGTCAGATTCTGCCTAAGTGGCGCTTCAGGACCGAATTGGGACCGAATCGGGGTCTGACCCCGGGTCAGACCCCCTCCGTCGCTGGCAGAGTCACGGTAAACACCGCGCCGCCGGTGGCGGCATTTTCCGCACGGGCTTCGCCGCCGTGCAGCTCCACCAGATGCTTGACGATCGCGAGGCCGAGGCCGGTGCCCCCGGGCCGCGCGCGCGACTTGTCGACACGATAGAACCGCTCGAACACCCGCCCGAGATCCTCCGGCGGAATCCCCGGCCCCGAATCGGCAACGGTGATCGTGTACTTCCCATTCAGACGCGACGCCGCCAGCGTGACGTCCGCGCCATCGGGCGAATAGTTGACGGCGTTCTCCACGAGATTGCGCACGATGTCGTGCAGCTTGGCCGGATCGCCGTTCACTTGCGTCGCATCCTGCGGCACGTCGATGGCCACACGCTGTCCCTTGGCCTCGATCGTCGGCGACAGATCGGCAATCACGCCGCTGAAGATCTGACGCACGTCGCAACGCGCCATCTCCAGCACTTCCTGACGGGCATCGAGCCGAGCCAGCCGCAGGAGATCTTTGACCAGTCGCTCCATGCGCGTCGTATGACGGGCGATGATTTCGAGGAACCGTCGCGTGCCGTCAGGATCCGCCGGATCGTCGAGCAGCGCTTCGACGTAGCCGCGAATGGCCGTCAACGGCGTACGCAGCTCGTGCGAGACGTTGGCGACGAAGTCCCGCCGGATTTGATCGGCTCGGCGCAAGTCCGTAATGTCGTGCAGCACCAGTACCGCGCCACCGCCGCCGCTGCCCGACACAGGCGCAGCACGGGCGATAAAAGTACGCCCCGGGTCGCGCGTCAACGCCACTTCCTGTCTGCCTGCATCCTCACCGCCCAGCGCAAGCGTGAGCTGCGACGCGATGTCAGGGTGGCGAATGACCTCGAGATACGAACGGCTCGTGGCGGACGGATCAACGCGCAGCATCTCCTGCGCCGCACGATTCACGAGCTGCAACCGCCCCTGTCGATCGACGACGAGCACGCCTTCGACCATGCCGGCGAGAATCGCCCCCATGCGCGCGCGATCGCGGGACAACTCTTCGAGCCGTCCACCCAGTTCCTGCACGGATGTATCGAGGGCGCGCGCGACTGTGCCGAGCTCGTCGGTCCCGTAGTCGTAGGTCGATCGCGAGAGATCGCCAGCCGAGTACCGATCTGCGACGCTGGCAATCGCTTGGACCCGTCGCGCCAGCGGCGCCGACAAGACCCACGCGACGATCAGCGCCAGTGGAATTGCGACGGCCATCGCCGTCACCGCCGCGCGTCGAATTGCCGCCAACTGTTCATCGACGTCGGTGAGCGGAAGGGCGAGACGCACGTATCGCACCACCGGGTGCGACGCACGAACGGCGACGTAGAGCATGTCGGTATCCACCGTCGTGCTGTAACGCTGGCTCGTGCCGAAGCCCTGCTCACGTGCGGCGACCACCTCCGGACGCAACGCGTGATTCTCGAGCGTGTCGAGGGTCTCGGCCGGCTGCGTGGAGTCGCCAACCACCCGCCCGTCCTCGGCAACAAACGTGATGCGAGTGGAGACGAGCTGCCCAAGCCGATCGGCTTCAGCGTCGAGCGCGAGGCCGTCGATGGCGGGCGCCTGTGAGAGCAGTTCGGCGATGAGCCGTGCTTCATCGGCGAGCCGCCGCTCGAGCGCGGAGCGCTGCTGGCTGCGAACCTGCCACGACAGCAGCGCCGCCAGCGCGATGAGCGACACCGCCGCCGCAACCACAGACGCCACGAAGACTTTGGTGCGAAAGCTGGTGCGCATATCGGGGGTCAGATCTCGATTTTCGCGCTTGAGGCGTTCACGCAAAAATCAAGATCTGACCCCATCTTCCGACTGTTCCACGAGCTTGTAACCAAACTGTTTCACGGTCACCAGCGCGTCCACCAGGAACGGCAATTTTTCGCGAAGCCGGCGGACGTGCACGTCCACGGTGCGCGTTCCTCCGGTATAGCGGTAGCCCCACACGTCGCCGAGCAGCAGATCCCGCGAGAGGACGCGTCCGCGATGCTGTAGCAGGTATTGCAGCAGCATGAACTCCTTCGCCGTCAGCTTCACCTCACGCCCCTCGTCGAGGACCGTGTGCCGGCCGAGGTCCATGACCAGCGGGCCGAAGGCCAGCGTTGACCCTTCGGGTTCCGTCCGCTTCGATCGGCGCATCAACGCGCGCACCCGCGCGACCAGTTCGTTGGGGCTGAACGGCTTCGAAATGTAATCATCCGCGCCGATTTCGAGACCAATGATCCGGTCGCTCTCTTCGGCCCGAGCGGTGAGCATGATGATCGGAATGCCCGCAGTGGTCTTGTCGGCCCGGAGCGCACGGCAGACTTCGAGGCCACTCAAGCCGGGCAGCATGACGTCGAGGATGACGAGGTCAGCCGGATTGCGACGCACGCTCGCCAGGGCCTCGTCGCCAGTCTCGGTGATGTGTGCGCGCCAACCGGCGCGTGAAAAGTAATGGGCGATCAGATCGGCGATGTCGCGATCGTCCTCGGCGACGAGTATGTCCACGTCGCCGTCATTATCCCATGCGCCATCCGCCTTCGCCGGTGGCTTACGCCTTTGCGCACCAGCGCGCTACGGCGGACAAGTCACGGGGCGCTGAAGACGACCCGAATCAGCCGATACGCGATGGCGCCGATCGCCGCAGACGCGGGAATCGTCAGCAGCCATGCCCAGACGATCTGGCCGGCGACGCCCCAGCGCACCGCCGACAGCCGTTTGGTCGATCCGACGCCAACGATGGCACCTGTGATCGTGTGAGTGGTGCTGATGCCGGTCCCCATCGCCGTGGCGGTGTAAATCGCCAGGGCCGCACCCGTCTCGGCGGCGAATCCGCCAATGGGCTGCAGCTTCGTGATCTTCGATCCCATCGTTTTGATGATGCGCCAGCCGCCTGACAGCGTACCGAGGCCAATCGCAGTGTAGGCCATCAGCTCGACCCAGATCGGGATCGGCAGCTTGCCTGCCACATCACGATGCAGATATCCCCCGGTGAACAGCGCACCGGCCATGATGCCCATCGTCTTCTGCGCGTCGTTCGCGCCGTGCATCAGGCTGAAGGCCGCCGCCGAGAGCAGCTGCATCCGCCGGAAGAAGGCGTCGACGCGTCGCGGCGTTGCGTTCTTGAATACCCAGTGGCTGAGGGTCATCAGCGTCAAGCCGACGACGAGTCCGATCAGCGGCGCGATGACGATGAAGATCAGCGTTTTCGTCCAGCCGGAGACGATGATGGCCGCGAAGCCAGCCTTGGCGATCGCGGCTCCGCCGTAGCCACCGAACAGCGCGTGCGACGAGCTGGTCGGCAGCCCGTAATACCACGTGATCAGATCCCAGACGATCGCGCCGGTGAGGCCGCCGAAGATGACGGCGAACGTGACCACGTTCAGATCCACCATACCCGATCCGACCGTCTGCGCGACGCCGGTGCCGAAGAAGAAGGCGGCGGCGAAATTGAAGAACGCCGCCCACAAGACCGCCTGGCCCGGCGTCAGGACACGGGTTGAGACGACGGTCGCGATCGAGTTGGCTGCGTCGTGGAAACCATTGATGTAGTCGAAAACGAGCGCAACGGCAATCAGCGCGAGGACCGGCAGCAGCAGTGGGTTGTCCATGCGTGGTGTGCGGCGGTGTCAGCCGTGCTTGACGACCACGCCTTCAAGGAGGTTGCAGACGTCTTCGCACCGGTCAGTGGCGGCCTCGAGGAAGTCGAAGATCTCCTTCCACTTGATGACGGCGATCGGGTCGCGTTCCTCGTCGAAGAGCGCGACGATGGCGTCCTGGTGCACGCGGTCGGCT
>Ga0111538_10012566_pt1 | contig 11196 bp, 9 predicted proteins | sample SoiMethybrSBSTD1_FD_79669 | JGI IMG/M metagenome (GOLD analysis project Ga0111538, IMG submission 79669) | Bulk soil microbial communities from a Populus tree surrounding site in Tennessee, USA - Soil MetaG P. TD hybrid SBSTD1 (version 2)... | ecosystem: Environmental > Terrestrial > Soil > Tree... | reverse complement strand
GCGCGCGAGCAGGATGAGCGAAGCGAGCCCCGCCATCGCGCCGCTCACCACATAGACCAGCACCAGCCGGCGCTGGACCGGAATCCCAGACAGCCGCGCCGCGACCGGATTGGCGCCGATCGCATAGATCTGCTGCCCCCAGACGGTGCGCTGCGCGAACAGCGTGCCGAGCAGCAGGAACAGGATCATCATGTAGATCGGAATCGGAATGCCGAGAAAATAGCCGCTGCCGAACTGGCGGAACGCCGGCGGGAATCCATGCACGGTCTCGCCGCCCATGTAGGAATAGGTTGCGCCCAGGATCAGCCACATCATGCCGTAGGTCGCGATGAAGGCCGGCACGCGCAGTGCGGTGACGAGCAGCCCGTTCAACAGGCCGATCAGCGAGCCGCATCCGACGCCGACTGCGACGCCGAGCCAGGGCGAGCCGGTCGACTTGATGGCGACGGCGGCCAGGCACGCCGACAGGCCGATATTCGCGCCGACCGAGAGGTCAAGCCCGGCCGTCAGGATCACCAGCGTCAGGCCCGACGCCATGAGGAAGAGCAGGGCGGTCTGGCGCAGCACGTTGAGCAGGTTGCTGGTAGTGAGGAAGGCGTCGCTGAGCAGCGAAAGCACGATGCAGACCGCGAGTGCGGCCGCGATGCGCGCGGCGAACTGCGTCGCCTCGCCCGAAAGCCCACGCCGGAGCGGACCTGCATCCGTCGCCGTCATGCTCTGCTCCGCAATCCGTCGACCAGCAGCGCGGCGATCACCAGTGCGCCGATTCCGGCGACCTGCGCGGACGACGGCACGGCCATCAGATTGAGCCCGTTGCGCAGCACGCCGACGACCAGGACGCCGAGCAGGGTGCCGGTGAGCCAGCCATTGCCGCGCTCGAACGAAGTGCCGCCGACCGCGACCGCCGCGATGGCATCGAACTCGAGCCCGATGCCCGCGGTCGGATGCGCCGAATTCATCCGCGCGGTCATCAGCAGCGCGGCGAACCCCGCCATCGTGCCGCCGACCACGTAGGTCGCGATCAGCATCGCGCGGTCGGCAACGCCGGCGAGCTTCAAGGCTTCGCGGTTTCCGCCGAGCGCGAAGATGTAGCTGCCGAAGCGCGTGCGATAGAGCGTGAGATAGAACACCGCGAAGGCCACGATACCGATCAGGATCGGTATCGGCACGCCGCCGAACGTGCCGCCATAGACCTGTTGCAGGCCGCGCGGGATTCCGACCACGCTCTGCCCGTCGGTGACCACGAGCGAGAGGCCCTGCGCGATCCCGAGCGTTCCGAGCGTCGCGATGAACGGCGGAATGTCGAGCAGCGCCACGAGGCAGCCGTTCAACACGCCGAAACCGAGGCCGACCGCGAGCGCCGCCGCCAGCGCGAGCGTCGACGAGCCGGTGGCGACGACCGTCATGGCAAGCGCGATCGAGGCGAGGGTGAGCACCGCGCCCATCGAGAGATCGAGGCCCTCGGTCATGATGATCAGCGTCATCGGCAGCGCGAGCAGCAGCAGGATGGTCGACTGGATCAGGATGTTCTGTGCATTCGACAGCGTGGCGAAGTTCGGATTTGCCACGCCGAAAATGGCGACCAGCAGCACCAGCGCGATCGCGACCCCGGGCACGCGCAGGATCATGCTGGCGGCCGCGGTCACTGGTGCATCCCCAGGCGCACAATATTGGCCTCGGTCAGTTGGTCGCGCGCAAGCTCGCCGACGATCCGCCCGGCGCGCATCACATAGGCGCGGTCGCACACATGGACGATCTCGGTCTGCTCGGAGCTGATCATCAGGACGCCGGCGCCCTTCTGCACCAGCGCGTCGATCAGGCGGAACATCTCCGCCTTGGCGCCGACATCGATGCCGCGCGTCGGTTCGTCGAAAATGAACACGCGCGCGTCGGCGGCGAGCCATTTGGCGACGACGACCTTCTGCTGGTTGCCGCCGGAGAGCACCGACACGGGCCGGTTTGGACCCGGCGTCGCGATGCGCAGCTGCTCGATGCCGGCGCGCGCGGCCCTGGCGGCGCGGCTTGGTCGGAAGATGCCGGAAGGAAACATTTTGTGCAGGCTTGCGAGGACGATGTTGTCGCCGACCGAACGGCCGAGCGCGAGCCCCTGCTGCTTGCGGTTCTCCGGGATCAGCGCCATGCCGCGCCGCGCGGAGTCCTCCGGGGAGCCGGCGATGCTCTCGCCCTTGAGCCGGATCTCGCCCGCCGTGATACGATCCGCGCCGAAGATCGCGCGCGCGACCTCGGTGCGGCCGGAGCCGACCAGGCCGCACAGGCCGACGATCTCTCCCGCGCGCACCGCCAGGCTGATGTCGGCGATCCCGTTGTCCGAGGCGAGGCCTTTGACGTCGAGCAGCAGCTCGCCCGGGGTCTTGCAGTATTCGCGCGCATAGGTGCGGTCGACCGCGCGGCCGACCATCAGGCGCACCAGATCGTCCGGCGAGGTTTCGGCGGGCCGCACGGACGCGATCTTGCGCCCGTCGCGCAGCACCGTGATGCGGTCGCCGAGCGCGAAGACCTCGGCGAGGCGGTGCGAGATGTAGACGATCGCGACGCCGCTCTCACGCAGCCGGCGGATGATGGCGAACAGGCGCTCGGTCTCCCGATCGGACAAGGCGGCGGTCGGCTCGTCCATCACCAGGATGCGCGCATCCTGTGACAGCGCCTTGGCGATCTCGACCATTTGCTGCTGCGCGACGCCGAGCGTGTGCACCGGGGTATGCGGATCGATGTCGAAGCCGATCATGTCGAGCACGCGGCGCGCCTGCGAATAAAGCCGCTTGCGGTCGACGAAGCCCGGAACGCGGCCGCGAAACGCGCGGCCGAGATAGATGTTCTGCGCGATGTCGAGATAGGGAACCAGGGTGAATTCCTGGAAGATGACCGCGATGCCGAAACGGCGCGCGTCGGCCGGCGAGCTTATGTCGGCGGGCTTCCCATTTTGCAGCAGTTCGCCGGAGTCGGCGCGGTAGGCGCCGCACAGCACTTTCATCAAGGTGGATTTTCCGGCGCCGTTCTCGCCGAGCAGCATATGCACTTCGCCGCGCGCGATCGTGAACGAGACCTCGTCCAGGGCCTTCACGCCGGGAAATTGCTTGGAAATACCGCGCAGCTCGAACAGGGGGACCGCGTCGCGTTGCGCGGCCGGTTCAGGCGCAACGTCCATGGCGTGTCCGCATGCTTCCCCCCGCGGCTGTTACCGCCGTCGCGCTGAAGCCTCGCACTTTTGCGGCACCGCGTCGAGGTTCATCGATGCAACGCTGGCCCGCGAGCGACTTAGCGACGCAGCTTCGCCTTCGTGGCCGGCCATCTAGTCCACGGATCGTCGAACTTGCTGTCGCAGTCCTCCTTGCGCCGCTCGTCGGCGAGTGCAAAGCCGTGCGCGAAGAGGAGGCAAGCCGGGCGGCAAGCATGGCCATCGCTCAGTCGAGCGTCGCGAGCCAGCGTGTCAGGCGCGCGCGGTTGACGCCGAAATCCTTGCGCCCGAGCAGGCTGCGCGAATAGATCGCGAGCGTCGACTGGTTGTCGCCGACCGGGATGACTTCGGCGTCGATGGTGTCGGGGAAGCGCATCAGCCGCGTATGTTGCAGGAAGCGCGCGGCGCGATTCGCCGCGCCGGGGAGTTCGCGCGTGTCAGGGTCCGACTGCACGATGCGCCGCAGCCGCGCGAGCAGTTCGTCCGGCGCCACCGGGTAGATCTTCGGCTCCCAGTCGGCCCTGGCATTCGGACAGCGCCCGGGGGGGCAGACCAGCGCGTCGTTCGGCGTCGGGTGGCGCGTGAGCGTCGCCCAGGTGACCGGTCCGATGTCGAGCGGCGCGCCGGTCAACTTGGCAAGGCCATACCAGGCGCCGTAACCGGGGCGTTTTTCCAGCAGCAGATAGGCGACGACGCCTGCAACGAGCAGCAAGGCGACGATGACGGCGAGCGTCTTCATCAGAATCCGACCGCCATGCCGTAGAGATCATAATCGTCGGCACGCTCGATCTTCACGGTCGCAATCTCGCCGACCCGCAGCGGCCGGCGGCTCGCCACATAGACCGCGCCGTCGATCTCGGGTGCGTCGCCCTTGTGGCGGCCTTTGGCGACGGTGGGCCCGACTTCGTCGATGATGACGGACTGCCGGGTACCGACTTTCGCCTTCAGCCGCCTGGCCGAAATCGCCTGCTGGCGCTGCATGAAGCGATGCCATCGGTTCTCCTTCACGTGGTCCGCCACCGGCGCGGCGAGATCGTTCGCGACCGCGCCTGCGACCGGCTCGTATTTGAAGCAGCCGACCCGATCGAGCTGCGCCTCGTCGAGCCAGTCGAGCAGCATTGCGAAATCCGCATCGGTCTCGCCCGGGAAGCCGACAATGAAGGTCGAGCGGATAGTGAGGGCAGGGCAGATCTCGCGCCAGCGTCGGATGCGGTCGAGCGTCTTCTCCTGCGCGGCCGGCCGCTTCATGCGCCGCAGCACATCGGGCGCGGCATGCTGGAACGGGATGTCGAGGTAAGGCAGGACCTTGCCGTCCGCCATCAGCGGGATGACCTCGTCGACATGCGGATAAGGATACACATAGTGCAGCCGCACCCAGGCGCCGAGCTCGCCCAGCTCGCGCGCGAGATCGATGAATTTGGCGCGTACCGCCCGGCCCTTCCACTGGCTCGTGGCGTACTTGATGTCGACCCCGTAGGCCGAAGTGTCCTGCGAGATGACGAGCAATTCCTTCACGCCGGCTGCGACCAGCCGTTCGGCCTCGCGCAGCACGTCGGCGGCCGGGCGCGACACGAGATCGCCGCGCAATTTCGGGATGATGCAGAACGAGCAGCGGTTGTTGCAGCCCTCGGAAATCTTCAGATACGCGTAATGCCGCGGCGTGAGCTTGATGCCCTCCGGCGGCACCAGGTCGACGAACGGGTCATGCGCCGGGGGCGCCGCGCGATGCACGGCCGCGACCACGCTCTCGTATTGCTGCGGGCCCGTGACGGCGAACACGTTGGGGAATTTCCCGGTAATCTTCTCGGGTTCCGCGCCCATGCAGCCGGTCACCACCACCTTGCCGTTCTCGGCCAGCGCCGAGCCGATCGCGTCGAGCGACTCCGCCTGCGCCGAGTCGAGGAAGCCGCAGGTGTTGACGATTACGAGATCGGCGCCCGCATGCTCGCGCGAGATCTCGTAGCCTTCCGAGCGCAGCGTCGTGAGGATCCGCTCGGAGTCGACGAGCGCCTTCGGGCAGCCGAGCGAGACGTAGGAGATCCGCGCCATCAGGAGCCTCGCTTGGGCGTCCCGGGCTCGCCGAGGTCCCAGTAGAGCCCCGCCATCACCTGCAGGGCTTCGCGCGCGAGCGCGACGGGAAAATGCTCGTTTGGCGCATGCTGCGAGCAGCCCGGATAGGAGTGCGGCACCCAGATGGTCGGAAGCCCGAGGTCGTCGGCGAAGATGTCGTTCGGCAGCGAACCGCCGACATTCGGCAGCACGGCGGGCTTGCGGTTCGTGGTCTTGGCGATCGAGGTCGCGGCCCAGCGCGCCCACGGATGTTCGGGATCGAGCCGCGAGGCGTACATGATGTCGTCGCGGGCGCGCGCAAGCTGGACCATTGGAAAGCCGTGACGATCGAGATGGCGGCGCAGCGCGGGCAGGAATTCATTCGGGTCGGTGCCGACCACGAAGCGGATCTGCCCGCGCGCCCAGGCGCGCGGCGGGACCGCGTTCACCGGGCTCGCCGGAACGCCGGACTCCATCGCCAGGATCTCGAACGTGCACCAGGCAAACACCTTCTCGGCGAGCGTCAGACCAGGTTCGGCCCAGTTCGGGTCGATCTCCGGGTCGCCCGGGCCGGACGCGACCTCGCAGTCGGCCAGTGCGCGCCGGACCGAGTCGGGAATTCCGTCCGGCACCCATTCGGGGATGCGGATCTGACCGGTCGGCCCCGTGATGGTCGAAAGCGCATGCACGAGCTGGATCGCCGGGCTCGACAGCAACCCGCCCCAATTGCCCGAATGGTGGCCACCCTCGCGCGCATCGATCCAGATGTCGAACGCGAAGGCGCCGCGCGTGCCGAGCGAGATGGTCGGGCGGTCGGCGGTGAGGCGCGGCCCGTCCGAGCCGACCAGCACGTCGGCGGCGAGCAGGTCCTTGTGCGCGGCACAGACTTCGCGCAAGCCGCCCGAGCCGGTTTCCTCGCCCATCTCGATCAGCCATTTGGCGTTGAAGCCGAGCCTGCCGCGTTCGGCCAGTACGGCCGCCTGCGCGGCGATGTTGATGGTGTGCTGCCCTTTGTTGTCGACGACGCCGCGGCCGTAATAGCGCCCGTTCTGCTCGGTCAGCGTCCAGGGCGAAAGGCCTGCGTTCCACCCCGAATCGAGGCCGCGGATGACGTCGCCATGGCCGTAGCCAAACACCGTCGGCAGGGCCGGATCTTCGATCCGTTCAGCAAACAGAAACGGGCCCTTGGCTTTTTCCTGCGTGAGGGTCCGGCACTTGAAGCCGAGCTGTTGCAGCGCGGGTGCCATTTCACTTTCAAGATAACGTGCAAGATCCGATTTTCGCTCCGGATTCTGGCTTTCGGTCGGGATCGCGACACGGCGCGCCAGATCGGCCTTGAAGGCTCCGGAATCGAAATAGGCCTCGGCACGGGCGATGGCGGCGGATCGGGTCATCGGTGATTTTCCAGGGATGGCGCACCTTTTCTTAGGCCGCCACGGGGGAGCCGTACAGGGCAGAAATCCCCTCTAATCGTTTCGACCCGCGCGGAGCGCGCGACACCGGCGCCACAGTCCGGGGAAAAACCCCTAGGGGAAAAGCGATAGCAATTGACGGGGTTCAGGGTGCCGTGCTGCATATTCGCCAACATTTAGACAAACGGGGCAACCTGTGCGGGCGCGACGGGGGCGTTTCTTCGCAGCGGTTTTTGCGGCGGCACTGCTGCTTGCGCCCGCAGTTGGCCGCACCGCCGACGTCCTCGCGGCGCCACCGCCGCCGGCGGCCGCGGCGGTCGTCGTGCCGGAACTTTATGACCCGACCCGCTGGGAGGCGCGCTTCGGCGGCTTCGCGCATGGTGTCGGCAGCGTGGAGAAGGGTACCTGGGACATCAACGGCGAGATCGTGGTCGGAAGCTTCTTCGGCCGCGCGCCGCTCGGCGTGTGGTCGCCGCTGATTCCGCGCCTGCATGCCGGCGTGAACGGCAATCTCAGCGGGCGCACCAGCGTGGTCTACGCGGGTTTCCTCTGGACCGTGCCGGTCACCGACCGCTTCTTCGTCGAGGCATTCCTCGACGGTGCCGCGCATAACGGTTCTTTGACCGGCGACGCGACGCACAATGAGCTCGGGTGCGAGGCGCAGTTCCACGTCGGCGCATCGGCCGGCTACCGCTTCAATCCGCAGTGGAGCATCATGTTCACGTTCGATCACCTGTCGAACGGCAGCGGCATCGGCCTGTCGAACTGCGGACGCAACAAGGGCCTGAACAATTACGGCGCCCGGATCGGCTACACGTTCTGATAGCCCGTCGATCGACGTTGATTGATTGGGCATCTTCGATCGCCCGTTACACGCTTTCCAGACGATAATCCGCGAACTGCCGCCGCAGCGTGAGCTTGTGGATCTTGCCGGTCGCCGTCATCGGAAACGCATCGAGGAACTCGACCGCGTCCGGCAGCCACCATTTCGCGACCTTCGGGCGGATGTGCGCAACGAGGGTCGCGGCATCGAGTGTGGCGCCCCGCCGGCGCACGACCAGCAGGAGCGGGCGCTCCTGCCATTTCGGATGCGGCACCGCGATGACGGCGCACTGCAGGACGTCCGGATGGCTGGCGGCCGCATCCTCGAGCTGGATCGAGCTGATCCATTCGCCGCCGGACTTGATCACATCCTTGGATCGGTCCGTCAGCGTGACATGTCCCTCCGGATCGATCACCGCCATGTCGCCGGTCTTGAGGTAACCCTCCTGGTCGAGCGCGCTCGTCTCCTCGTTCAGGTAACCGCTCGCGATCCACGGTCCCTTGACGCGCAAATGGCCGAACGTCGTGCCATCGCGCGGCAGTTCGCGCTCTTGATCGTCCACGATGCGCATCTTCACGCCAAAAATGCCGCGGCCGGACTTCAGCCGGTAGTCGGCCCGCCGCTCGGGCGGCAGCTCGCCGAGCCCCGGTTTCAGCGATGCGCAGGTCGACATCAGTGCCTCGGTCATGCCCCAGGCCTGGACGTGCTCGACGCCGTAGTCGCGCTCGAGCTTGTCGATCAGGCTGCGCGGCGGCGCCGAGCCGCTCGAGAGCGTGACGCGCAGCTTCGAGAAACGCTTGGTCGTCCGGTCGAGCCAGTCGGTGAGGATCAGCCAGAAGCTCGGCACGCCGCAGGTGATCGTGACGTTCTCGCCTTCGAGCAGTTCGTAGAGCTTCTCCGGTTCATAATTGCGGCCCGGGAGCACCAGCTTGCTGCCCGTATAGGGCGCGAGGAATGGAAAATTCCACGCATTGCCGTGGAACATCGGCGCCATCGGCATCATCACTTCGCGTGCGCCGCTCTGATGGCCCGGCAGGAAGTCGAACGAGCCGGCGAGCAGGGTCTGCAACACGGCAGCGCGATGCGAATAGACGACGCCCTTCGGGTTTCCGGTCGTTCCCGACGTGAAGCAGATCGTCGACGCTGAGTTCTCGTCGAAGCGCGGCCAGGCAAAGCCGCGCTCATCCTCCTGCGCCAGCAGCGTTTCGTAGCATAAGGCGCCCGGGAGCTTCGTTTCCGGCATGCGGTCTTCGGCGGCGAGCACGACATACTTCTCGACCGTGGTCAGGCGCGGCGCGATCTGCTCGACGATCGGCAGCGTGACGGCGTCGAGGCAGAGGACGCGATCCTCGGCGTGATTGATGATGTAGACCAGCTGGTCGGGAAAGAGCCGCGGGTTCACGGTGTGCAGCACCGCGCCCATGCCGGGCACGCCATAGAACAGCTCGAAGTGGCGGTGCGTATTCCAGGCAAGCGTGCCGACCGGCATGCCCGGCTCCACACCGAGCCGCGCCAGTGCCTTGGCGAGCCGCTTCATCCGGGCGTGCGCTTGTGCGTAATTGTAGCGGAAGATGTCGCCCTCGAGCTCGCGGGCAACGACCTCGGTTGCGCCGTGGTTTTCCGCCGCGTATTCGATGAAGCCGGATAAGAGCAGCGGCAGGTCCATCATCAGGCCGCGCATGCATTCCCCCTTATTATGGCGGGAGCGTTGGCTTCGCTCCTCAATGCTCGATCACCAGATAATCTTCCTCGACGGCGATCGGAAAAGTCTCGGCCACGTAAGGCCCTTTGGCGAGGTTTTCGCCCGGCTCGACGGTGACGGCGAACGGCCGCGCCTTGACGGAGTGCGGATCGCACCAGGACTGCCCGGTGCGGATGTCGAACTCCCAGCCGTGCCACGGACAGCGCAGGAATTCCTTGTCGCGCGCGAGGCGGTAGCTGCCCGGTCCGTCGGACTGCACCAGGCTGACGATCCTGCCGGCGCAGAGCGGTCCGCCGGCATGCGGGCAACGGTTTGCCAGCGCGAAGAACTCGCCGCCGAGATTGAAGATGCCGATCTCACGATCCGCGACGGTCACGAGCTTCACGGTCCCGGGCGCGATCTCGCTCGCCTTGGCGACGACCTGCTTGCGAACGCTTTCGCGGCTCACAACGCGTACAACGCCTTCGCGTTGTCGCGGAACACTGCGGCGCGCTGCGCCTCGCTCAACTGGGCCTTGAAGGCGCGTTGCGGGTCGTCGAAGTCCCAGTGCGGATAGTCGGTCGAGAACATCAGCCGGTCGAACCCGACCCACTGCATGATCTCGGCAAGGTCGCGCGGGTTTTCCGGCTCTTCGATCGGCTGGGTGGTGAACCAGAAATGCTCGCGCACGTATTCGGACGGCGGGCGTTTCACCAGCGGCGTTTCGGCGCGCATGTGTTGCCAATGCTTGTCCATGCGCCAGCACAGGGCCGGCACCCAGGCAAAACCACCCTCGATCAGCACGATCTTCAGGCCGGGGAAACGCTCGAACACGCCCTCGAATACCAGGCTGACCACGGTCGACTGCATGTTGCCGCACATCGCGTAGTGTTCCTGCAGGTAATAGGTCGGCCAGCCCGAGCCGGTCGAGGCGTGGCCGCCGCTGTAGCCCTGCACGTGCAGGCCGATCGGGCGGCGCGCGCGCTCGGCCGCCGCATAGATCGGCCAGTAGCGCCGATGGCCGAGCGGATCGCTCGAACGCGGCGACAGCAGGATCTGCACGAAAGCCGGGTCGCCGGCACGCTCCTCGATCTCCTGCACGGCGAAGGCCGCGTCCTCCTGCGGCACCACGATGCCGGCGCGCAGCCGCGGCTCCTGCTTCACCCAGGCGTGCCTCTGCCATTCGTTCACCGCATGCGCGAGCGCGCCGGCGAAATCGAGATTGCGCTCCTCCATGCCGGCGCGGCTCAGCGGCATCAGCATGCCGATCTCGACGCCGTTCTGGTCGAGGTGCTGGCGCCGCATCAGGTCGAGATCGCTGCCAGGCGGTCCCTGCTCGGGAAACGCATCCGCGCGCATGCCGGCGGCCATCATGCGCGGGTAGGGCAGTTGGCCGGTGAGACCGTGACGCACGTGCTCGCCGAAGGTCTTCATGTGCTCGCGCCAGCGCTCGGGGAGGAACGGATGCAGGTCGCTCGGCGCGCGCAATGCCGGATGGATGTCGCAGTCGACGATCGCAAGTCGCTGGGCGGCGGCTCTCTGGCGAACGGTTACATTCATCGCACCGTCTCCTTGCGGTGAGCATTATCGCCGATTTCACCGCCCTCGCGCAAACGCCGATAGGTCTCGAGCGGGTTGTCGATCATGATCCGGCGCAGGGTTTCGTCGGGCAGTCCTGCGGGCAGAACGTCGTCGCCGTCGAACTGCCAGTGCGGAAAGTCGGTGGAGAACAGCAGCATCCTGTCGGAGCCGATGTGGTCGAGCGTGCGCAGCAGCATTTCGCCGTCCGGCGCATCGATCGGCTGCAAGGTGAGGCGCACGTGATCGCGGATGATCTCGGCGGGCGAGCGGTCGAGCCAGGGAACTTCGGGCCGCACACCGCGCCACAATTTGCCGGTGCGCCAGAGCAGGGGAGGCAGCCAGGTGAAGCCGGACTCGATCAGCACGAGCTTCAACCCGGGAAACTTCTGGAATACGCCCTCGCTGACGAAGCTCACGAGCTGGTTCTCGAACGCGGCCGATTGCGCGATGTAGT
>Ga0111538_10012565_pt1 | contig 11196 bp, 6 predicted proteins | sample SoiMethybrSBSTD1_FD_79669 | JGI IMG/M metagenome (GOLD analysis project Ga0111538, IMG submission 79669) | Bulk soil microbial communities from a Populus tree surrounding site in Tennessee, USA - Soil MetaG P. TD hybrid SBSTD1 (version 2)... | ecosystem: Environmental > Terrestrial > Soil > Tree... | reverse complement strand
GCATCCCGAATCAACTGACGCAGACGATTTCGCCGTGGATCAACAACGCGCGCGCGGGATGGGACGCCTTCTACGGCCAGGAACAGTTCACGATGGGCCGGATGACGCTGCAGGGAGCGCTGCGATTCGACGTGGCGCGAAGCTGGTTCCCGGAGCAGAACATCGGTCCTGACAAGTTCCTCCCGGTTGCCTACCACTTCCCCGATACCAAGGGAGTAGACAGCTACAAGGACATCACGCCCCGCATGGGCGCGGCGATCGATGTGTTCGGCAACGGCAAGACCGCACTGAAGGTCAACCTGGGCAAATATCTCGAGGGCGTGGGTGTGTCCACCACCTACGCGAACGCGAACCCGACGCTGCGGGTACCGACTACCACCGGACCCTTTGGCGTGGTAGGTGCCTCGAGGACCTGGATCGATGCTGACGGGGATCTGGTCGCCGATTGTGACTTCACCAATCCTCTCGCGCACGGCAATCCTGCCGCCGTCAACGGAGGAGGCGGGGCGGATTTCTGCGGGCAGTTGTCGAATACGCGATTCGGCCAGCCGGTCCTGACCGGCAACTACGATCCCGACCTTCTCAACGGCTGGGGCGTGAGGCCGTCGGACTGGAGTTTCGGCCTTTCCGTTCAGCAACAGCTCATGCAGCGGATGTCCATCGAGGTCGGGTACTACCGGCGCTGGTTCAGCGGGTTTACCCTCAGCGACAATCTTGCGCTGGCGCCCGAGGACCTCACGCCTTACAGCATCGTGGCGCCGCTCGACCCACGGCTGCCGGGCGGCGGTGGCTACCCGATCTCCGGCCTCTATAACGTCGTTCCGGCCAAATCCGGTCAGGTCGACAACCTGTCCACCGTCTCCAGCAAGTATGGCGACTGGTATTCGTACTTCAACGGCGTGGACGTCACGCTCAACCTCCGCACGCAGGGAGGCTTGACGTTACAGGGGGGCACCAGCACCGGTCAGAACGTGGCCGACAACTGCGCTGTGAGAGCGAACCTGCCCGAACTGAGCGTCGGCATCGGCGCGGGGCTCGTCGGCTCGAACGTCAGCATGACGAGTCCGTACTGCCACGTGGCGTACAGCTGGCTCACGCAGCTTCGCGGTCTCGGCTCTTACGTGATCCCGAAGATTGACACGCAGGTGAGCGCCGTCTTCCAGAGCAAGCCGGGAGCGCTCCTCTCGGCCAACTACGCCATGCCAGCCGCCGATGTCGCGCGCTTCCTCGGACGGCCTCCCTCGGGGAACGTTCCCAACGTCACGTTCAACCTGATCGAACCGGGGTCGCTCTACGGGGATCGGATCAACCAACTCGACTTCCGCGTGGCGAAGAACCTCAGATTCGGCTCGACTCGTTCGATGGTGTCGGTCGATCTCTACAACGTGATGAATGCGAGTGCCATTCTGACCTACAACCAGAACTTCGTTCCGAACGGCACGTGGTTGCAGGCCAACTCTGTCCTGACCGGGCGGCTGGCTCGCATCAGCGTCGATTTCACCTGGTAGTCTCGTTTCGCCCGGCCGTGTCCTTCGGGGCTCGGCCGGGCGCAAACTCTCACATTCCAACTCCCTCGTCACAGCTGTGTTCTGCGCGCGGGGAATGCAGAGACCGCGGAGTATTTTAACGCGGAGGATCGCGGGGAATCGCGAAGATCGCCGGATCGATGGCCCAGTCGATGCGCCCGGCCAATCCCGCGTGCCGGTCTTTTCCTCACGATTGATCACCTTAGAGAGAACATCAGCGGCTTGGCGATCGGCCACATCCTGGCACGCGGTTCGACTGGCCGCCGAAGGCGGTCTGCGTTGTGGCAGCCTGCTCCGCAGGCTGCCGGTCGAACCGCTGGCCGGCGCGAGGCGTGATTGGCAGCCCCTGCGATCACTGCGTTTCTCTGCGTTTGATGACCTCTGCGGCCTCAGCGACCTCCGCAGTCAAGGCGAGTCGAAAACAGATCGCTACGATCCGGTCGACGATGGATTCGACGGGGTCACCTCGAAGGTGAAGCGGAGCGCGGGAATCTTGTTGCCGGGATGATCGTCTGCGTAGGTGAGCTGCGGCTGGCGGTAAAGCAATTGCGTTTCGGTGGGCGGTCCCTGGTAGATTCCAGGATACAGGTCGATGATGTGCTGGCCCGGCGCGCCGGTCGCGTGAAAATTGATGACGACGTCGCCCTGGCTGTTGAAGCCGCACGCATAGCCCATGTAGGCGTTGTCGTAGGTGGCGACGTAGATGTTGTCGTACTCCGTCCAGCCAACGCCCTTCAAATGAATCGTCACCGGCGTGCCGACTGGTCCCGACGACGGTGACATGCTGACGATGCTCGTTTCGATGACAAAGAAGGTGCGGGCCACCGTCTTGTCGCCCTGGCGCACGGCGAGCCCGTGCAGGCCGCCCAGGTCCGCGGGGACCGTGACGGGCGCCTCGATACGGCCGTTGGCGTCCACCTTGACGCTCCCGAATTCCATTTCCTGCGGCTCGAAGCCGTTGCCGCTCACGCGGCTGCCGACATACGTCTGCCAGACGAGCTGAAGCGAGGCGTTGTCAGGGAAACCGGTGCCCCGGAGCATCGTGCGCGTGCCGACCGGCCCCTGCGTGTGGTCCAGCGCGAGTGCGGCATCCTTCAGGAAGATGTCGCTCTTGGGAATGGGCTGACGTTGATACGGCTCCGCGTAGGCGACGGGCGACGACAGCCGGCCCGGCGTGGTGCGGAAGGTGAATTGCGGACGCGGAAGATGCGCAACGGGAGACTGCTCGTAGTTCAGATACCCTTGTCCCTGATACCCGGTGAGCACACGGACGACGTGATCGCCGGCGGGACCGGCCGCACGGAATCTCGCAACCGCCGATCCCTTCGTGCCGGCCGCCGACACGAACCCGACGAGATTGTTGTCCCAATTCACCACCCAGGTGCTCTCCATCGTCCGCCAGCCGAGACCCTTCACTTTGAGCTCGACCGGCGTCCCAACGGGACCCGAGGCCGGGATCATCTCGAAGCTCTGCGTCACTTCGATACCGTTTTGTGCCACCGGCTTGCCATCGACGAGCGCGACCACTTCGTGGACACCGCCGTAGTCGTCGGGAATCGTGAACGTGGCTTCCAGTTGCCCGCTTGCGTCCACGGCGAACGTGCCGAGAGAGGTGGTTGACTCCGCGTACTTCTTGCCGAGGAAGCGGTAATAGTTTTCGACGACCCAGCCGCCGGTGACCGTTCCCCACGTGAGATCGACCGTCTTCCCGGCAGGGAGACCCTTTCCATTCACCTGAACCGCCGAACCAACCGTCGCAGCTTTGTAGGTCAGCGTGAGCGTCTTGAGGGCGTCATTCGACGCCGCAACAGACTCGGGCGCGGCGGCGGATGAAGAGTCGGTTGGAGAGGCTGCCGGGCGGGAGCAGGCCGCTGAGGCGATCAACAGCAGGAGCGGAACGCAACAGCGGCGAACAGCCATTCGCCTCAGGGGACAATCACCAGTTGCGACGCTTCCGCCGAGAAGGGAGTGAACGTCGCTTTTCGGTTGAATCGGTCAGTTGCCGTCACCGTGTAGCTGATTCGCCCCGCTGGTGCATCGTCGGGAACGGTCCACGATCCAGTCCACAACTCGGCGGGTGAACGGAGGTAGCCGCGGGGCGCGGGTGCGCTCGGGCCCGCGGCGCCGCGCCATCGCATGGGCACATCGACGGTCTTGCCCGCATACTCGACGTGTGCGACGAGCACCGCCGTGTTCTCGACATCGCCGGAACCGCCGTCGAAGGCCGTCATGCGAAACCCGACGCGCTCACCCTTCTTGAATCGGTTTTTGAGGATGCAGTTGTCCGGGTCGGTCGGGTTGTTGAACAGCGCGATGTCGCCCCAGAGAATCAGTTTTCCCGTCGGGTGCCCCGCTTGAGGAGGCGGCGGAGGAGCGGGCTGCTGTCCTCGTCCCTGCCCACCGGCAGGCGCCTGGGCCTGCCCGCCGAGACCGGAGAAACTGGCGACCGACAGCGCGACGAAGCTCAGGGAAAACGCGAGCGTGTAGAGCGTTTTCATACGCGTCGGACTATAGCCGATTCGAGAAAGAAGAGAAAGAGGCTGTTAAAACGCGAGCCAACAGCCGAGAGCGCCGATGACGGTCATGGACAAGCCCCACGCCAGCAGCTTGTTATAGGTGGGGCGCACCTGTTCGACGTCGCTGATCCCGGCAATGCACATCGCTCCGGTCGTCGACAGCGGCGACATGTCCACCAGGTGAGCGCCGATGTTCATGGACGAGGCCACGCCGAACGCGTCTCCGCCAAGACGTTCGATCAGGCCGGGCACCGTGGGCAGGAAGGCCGGCAGCACCACGCCGGACGTGCTGCTGTAGACGGAGATCAGGCCGGTGACAAAGGCGATCACGCCGGTCAGTGTTCCGGGAGTGGCAAATCGAGCCAGGATCGCCGTGAACAAATCGAGCCCGCCGGTCTTGTCGAGCAGCGCCACCAGCACGCTCACCCCGCTCACCATCAGGATCGGTATCCACGGCATCTTCCGGATCGCCTGCTCGTGATCGGCAAGTCGCAACGCCGCCAGGACAACGGCACCGGTGAAGGCAGCCATGCCGATGTTGGCATCGAAGAACAACACGATGACGAGGACCGTGCCGACGACGGCCAGCGTGGCCCAGTGGGACCGGGTGAGGCGGGCCGTCTCGGCTTCGTTCACCCCGCTTTCGTAGCGCTGCCGGAACAGGCGCAGGCCGCCAAGCAGAAAGTACCCGCCGAAGGCGATGATCGCGTGCGCGGCGAGGTTGGCCACGTAAGTACGAAGCTCGTATCCACCCAGTCCAATCTTGTCCATCAGTCCCGTCACGATGATCCCGCTGGGGGCGACAGGAGAAAGCGCTCCAGACTGCGCACCGTTGCCGACCATGATCGCCATCAGGAACGGGGGAATTGCGGCACGCGAGGCAACCGCCATCGCCATCGGCGCCATCATGGCGGCAGTGGCCACGTTACCCGGGCCGAGCGACGCGATGACGGACGCCAGCACGAAGAACATCACCGGGATGAGGCCCGCATTGCCGCGGCACACGCGCACGGCGGCGTGTGCCACTCGATCGAGGGTGCCGTTCAGCTGCGCCTGGGTGAACATCAGCGTGACGCCGGCAAGCGTGAGGAAGAGCTGCGTCGGAAAGCCGCTCAACACGTCGTTGAGACTCATGCTTCCGAGGTAGACGCCGACGATCCAGGCGAGCGCGAGCGCAAGAACGCCCACGTTGAGCGTCGAGAAGCAGCTCACGATCATGGCGACAACGAGGGCGCCGAGCGACAACCAGGCAAGCGTCATAGGTAAGTGGGAAGTGTAAAGGTCAATGTCGGAAAAGTAAGCGGGAAGTGCGTCACACCAGCAGATGTTCGAGAAGCACTGCCGGATGCAGCGCCGTTTCCCCGGTAAAGTCCGCAATCTGGTGACGGCACGAGGTGCCGGCGGCGACGACGACGGCGCCTGCGGCCTTGCCGCGGACGGCCGGGAACAGCTTCCGCTCGCCGATTGCGCGTGACACCTCGTAGTGATCGCGGGAGTAGCCGAACGAGCCGGCCATCCCGCAACAACCCGCATCGAGGTCGACGACGCTGGCGCCCGGAATCCTGGACAGCAGCGTCCTGGCCGCGCCGACGAGTCCCATCGATTTCTGGTGGCAATGGCCGTGCAAGAGGACCGACTCAGGACCAGGCTTCAGAGCGAGACCGTCGGCCAGCGGTGCTGCAAACTCTTCGAACAGCACGCTGGCGGCGGCAACCTGTTCGGCGCGGCGGCGGCTCTCGCCGCGCAACAAAGCCGGCGCGTCCTCGCGCACGGCCGACAGGCAACTCGGCTCACAGAACACGATGGGCCGGCCGGCGGCGGCATGAGGATGCAGGGTGTCGGTGTTGCGTGACGCCATGTCGCGCGCGGCGCCGAGAAGGCCCTTCGAAATCTGCGGCCGCCCGCAACACAGGTTCGGCGCGAGCGCCGCACGGACGCCCGCGCGCTCCATCACGCGCAGCGCCGCGAGACCGATCTCCGGGTCGTAGTGATTCGTGAACGTGTCGTTGAACAGTAGCGCGTCGGCCGGTCCTGGTGCGGGTGGTGCAAGGTGGCGAAGGGTTCGCCTCTTGAACTGCGGCAGCCGCCGGCGGCGGTCGATGTGGAAGAGCTTTTCGTTGAGCCGCCGCGCCGGGCCGCTTCCCGCAATCCAGTTGGACAGCGGCGCGAACCGGCTTCCCCATGCCGCCAGCGACGACACGTTGCCGAGCATCCGCGCCTCGAGCGGCGTGCCATGGCGCTGCCAGTAGTCGGCGAGGAACTCGCTCTTGAAGCGCGCGACGTCCACACCTACCGGGCATTCGGCCTTGCACGCGCGGCACTCGAGGCAGAGATCGAGTGTTTCGTACACGCCGCGATCGCCCAGCCCCGCCTCTCCGAGGCGTCCGGCGATGGTCAGGCGAAGGACGTTCGCGCGGCCGCGCGTTGAATGCTGCTCCTCGCGCGTCGCCATATACGACGGGCACATCGTGCCTTCGAGCGTCTTCCGGCACGCACCGAGCCCGCTGCACATCTCGATCGCGCCCGCGACGCCGCCGGCGGCGTAGTCGAAGAACGTAACAGGACTTCGTGCGCTGTACTTCGGCCCGAACCGCAGGTTCGTTGTCAGGGGAGGCGCATCGACGATCTTGCCAGGATTGAAGATGCCGTTCGGATCGAACGTCTGCTTGATCGTTCGAAACGCGCCGTACAGGACGGGGCCGAACATCTTCTCCATGAACGGGCTGCGCACCAGCCCGTCTCCGTGTTCACCGGACAGAGCACCGCCGAATTCGAGAACCAGGTCGGAGATGTCGTTGGCGATCGCTTCGAACTGCCGCACGCCGGCCTCGGTCTTCATGTTGACCACCGGCCGCACGTGCAGGCAGCCGACGGACGCGTGCGCGTAGACGCCGGCCGTCGTGCCATGACGCGCCACGATGCCGAGGAAGCGCTCGATGTAGTCGCGCAGCCGTTCGGGGGCGACAGCCGTGTCCTCGACGAAGGAGAGTGATTTCGCGTCCTCGCGCATGGCCATCGAGAGGCCGAGGCCGGCTTCTCGAAGGCTCCAGATCCTGGCCTGCGCGGCGAGGTCGAGCGCGTGATGGTAGCGATAGCCGAACCGGTTGGCGCGCAGATCGCGCTCGAGCGCCTCGAGGCGCGGCGGAAGATCCTCGGCGCGGTCGGCGTAGAACTCGACACACAGCAACGATCCGGGATCGCCCTCGATGAAGCTGCGGCGCATGGCCTCGAGAGCCGCGCTCTTGCGCGTGTGATCGAGGATCGACTTGTCCATCACCTCGACGGCCGATGGCGCGTGCTTCAGGATGAGCGGTGTGGCCGCCAGTGACTCGAGCAGATGCTCGAACTGGATGGCCATCACGGCCTTCGCCCGCGGCAGCGGCACGAGCTTCAACTTCGCCGACAGGACGACGCCGAGCGTGCCTTCGGAGCCGACCATCAGGCGCACGAGATTGAAGGGGCAGCCTGCCCTGAAGTCGTCGAGGTTGTAGCCGCCCACGCGTCGAAGCAGCTTCGGGAACCTGCGCTCGATTTCGCCGCGATGCGTCGAGGCGATGTCGGCAACCGTCCTGTAGCAGCGCGCTTCGAGCGTCTCGCCGGAGCACTTGCGCGCCAGTTCCCCTTCGCCCAGCGCGGCAAACGTCACGACGGAGCCGTCTGACAGGACGACTTCCTGCTCGATGACATGGTCGATCGTCTTGCCGTAGAGCACCGACCGGGCGCCGCTGGAGTTGTTCGCCATCATCCCGCCGATGGTGGCGCGGCTCGCCGTGGATACGTCGGGCGCGAAGCGCAAGCCGTGCGGGCGGAGGTGAGCGTTCAATTCGTCGAGCACGACGCCCGGCTCCACGCGGACCCACCGCTCCTGCACGTCGAGCTCGAGAATCGTTCTCAGGTACTTCGAGGTGTCCACGATCAGGCCGGCGCCGATCGCCTGTCCGGCCTGCGACGTGCCGCCTCCGCGCATGGTAATCGGGCAGTTGAGCCTCGCGCAGACCTGCACCAGCCGGCGGAGGTCGTCACGGGACCGAGGCAGTGCGACGCCGATCGGTTGAATTTGGTACACGCTGGCGTCAGTGGAGTAGAGCGCCCGAGAGACGGAGTCGAACCGGATCTCACCCTCGAGCCCGGCCGCCAGTTCGCGTTGGAGTGCGGTGGCGGCGGGAATACTCACAGCGCCTCGAGACCGGCGCGCAGTCGTTCGAGCCCGCGAGCGAGCGTGTCGCCGCCGCTGGCAAAGGAGACACGCAGCGTCCCCTCCCCGCCGGGACCATACGCAGACCCGTGGATGACCGCGACGCCCGCTTCCTGCAGAAGCCGGCGGCGAATCTGCTCCGATGGAATGGCGGTTTCGCGCGCGTCAATCATCGCGAAGAATCCCCCCTCGGGAGCCAGGACGCGAACGTGACGGATGCCGGCAAGCGATTGCATGACCAGCGCTCGCCGCCGCGTGTACTCGCGTCGCATGTCCTCCACCGCATCCTGAGGTCCCGTCAGCGCGACCGCCGCCGCATCCTGGACAAACGTGGCTGGCCCTCGGCTCGATTGCTGCAAGGAGAGAAACATGCTCTGGATGATTGGCGCAGGCGCGGCGCAGTAGCCCACGCGCCATCCCGTCATCGCGTATGTCTTGGAAAGGCTGTTGAGCAGCACCGTGCGGTCGCGCATGTCGGCCGAGAGGGCCGACGGGGAGACATGGCGGCATCCTTCGTATGTGATCGCCTCGTAGATCTCGTCGCTGATCAGGATCACATTTTGTCGCGCCAGCACGTCGGCGATGGCTCTCAGTTCCGGTTCCCGGAACACTGTGCCCACGGGGTTCCAGGGCGTGTTCAGCAGCAGGACGCGCGACCGCGGCGTGATTGCGTCCTCAATCGATCGAGCCGTGATGACGAACCGCCCCTCTTCGATCGCAGCGCGCACGGGCGCCACGCGGCCGCCGGCGAGGACGATCGGCGAGAGATACGCGTCGTAGATCGGGTCCGGCACCAGCACCTCGTCGCCATCGTCGAGCAGCGCGAGGAGGGCAGCGTGGATGCCAAGAGTTGCCCCGGTGGTCACGAGCACTTCGGATGTCGGGTCGTACGCGACGCCGTTGTCGCGCGAGAGTTTCTCTGCAACCGCCTGCCGAAGCGCGATCTCGCCACGATTGTCCGGGTAGCGCGTTCGTCCGGCTTTCATCGCGCGTGTGGCGGCCTCGACGATGTGCGACGGTGTGTCGAAATCGGGCTCCCCGCGCATCAGCGACACGACAGTCTGACCGCGCGACTGCGCCTGCCGGATGTCCGCGAGGACCGTGTTGACAGCAGTGGGCCGAAGAAGTGACGAGCGGCGGGAGACCTGCAAGGTAGACAGGGGGAAGAGTGTATCAAAGGTCAAAAGTCAAAGGTCAAAGGTTAGGTGCCAGGTACGAGGTACCAGGTACGAGGTGCAAGGTGCAAGGTACGACGTGAGTGCTAGACTGCCGGGCCGTGCTGTCCACGCTTACGAGACTCGAATGTTCCCGGCCCGCCTGCGGTTGCGTTGCCGACTACCGCGTCGCGAACAACCTGTGTCCCGCGTGTCAGGCGCCGCTCCTTGCCCGATACGATCTCGCGAGCGCGCGCGAGACGCTGACGCTCGACGCCCTTCAGCGACGCGCGCATTCGATGTGGCGCTACGCAGAAGTGCTCCCGCCCGCGCGCCCGGTGTCACTCGGCGAGGGCATGACGCCGCTGTTGCCCGCGCGGCGTCTCGGAGCGCATCTCGGGCTCGACCAGCTGTACATCAAGGAGGAAGGACAGAATCCAACAGGGTCGTTCAAGGCGCGAGGACTGTCAGCGGCTGTCAGCATGGCCAAGATGCTCGCGCTCGACACGATTGCCCTGCCCACGGCAGGTAATGCCGGCGGCGCTGCGGCGGCGTACGCGGCGCTGGCAGGGCTGCGCTGTGTGGTCGCGATGCCCGCAGACACGCCGGCGGCGATCGTTCTGGAGACTCGCGCCTGCGGCGCCGACGTCCGGCTTATCGACGGTCTCATCTCGGACTGCGGGGCGTTCATTTCAAAGCACGCAGCGGCGAGCGGCTGGTACGAAGTATCCACGCTGAAGGAGCCCTACCGCATCGAAGGCAAGAAGACGATGGGCTACGAGCTGTGGGAGCAGTTCGGCGGGACATTGCCCGACGTGATCGTGTATCCCACCGGCGGCGGTGTGGGACTGATCGGCATGTGGAAGGCCTTCGAGGAACTGGAAGCGATGGGCCTTACCGGCAGTCATCGGCCGCGAATGATCGCCGCTCAAGCCGAGGGATGCGCGCCAATTGTCAGGGCGTTCGAGCGCCGCGCCGACGTGTCCGAGCGTTGGGAGAACGCCGCCACTCTGGCCGCCGGACTGCGCGTTCCCAAGGCGCTCGGAGACTTTCTCATTCTCGCGGATGTCTATGCCAGCCACGGCGAGGCGGTCGCCGTGAGCGAAGCGGCATTGCTGGCCGCATGCCGGGAGATGGCCCGGCTCGAGGGGATCTTCGCGGCGCCCGAGGGCGGCGTGGGGCTTGGCGCAATCGAAACGCTGGTGGCTCAGGGAAAAATCGCGCGCGACGAATCAATCGTGTTGTTCAACACCGGCAGCGGCTACAAGTACCTCGAAGCCTGGCAGGCGGCGTTAGGGGAGTGACCGCATCAACTCCCAACTGCCAACTTCCAATCAGGCTCCTTGGTAGTTGGCAGTTGGCAGTTGTTTTCTACCCTTCCGCCCAGCCGAGCGGGCGGGGCGTCTTGCCGTCGATGTCGGTGAACCCGTACTCGGCGGCGAGAGCGGCAGCGACGACGACGGACCCATTCCAGCGCGCGACCCCAGGATCGCTCGCCAGGGCAGCGACGGCGCGGCCGATGAACTCAGGGCTCTCCGAGTTGCTCAAATCGAAAACGCCCGCAGCCAGCACCGACTCCGTGCGAACCAGCCCTGGGTAGAGCGACACGACCGTGACGCCGTGCGGCGCGAGTTCGTGCGCCATGTCGGCAGCCATCTTGTCGGTGGCCGCCTTGGCGATGCCGTACACCGTATTGCCGCCGAATTTCTTGCCGGCCGGCGAGGAGATGTGCACGATCAAGCCGCGTCGCATCGGGACCATCGCGCGTGCTGCGTGCTGACTGGCAACGTAGGCTGCGCGGACTC